>Ga0209510_1000782_pt1 | contig 40417 bp, 34 predicted proteins | sample BiotimSIPDNA_FD_185749 | JGI IMG/M metagenome (GOLD analysis project Ga0209510, IMG submission 185749) | Anaerobic biogas reactor microbial communites from Washington, USA - Biogas_R1 time_0 SIP DNA (SPAdes) (version 2) | ecosystem: Engineered > Bioreactor > Anaerobic > Unclassified | place...
ACGTTTTGAATCTTGTCCAGCTCTTTCTCCACCTTCATTGGTTGCACCACATGCGGGTGATGCCCTATGATGATCTGCACACCATGTCGCAAGAGAAGTTCGGCAATCCTTTTCTGCTGCTGTGAGGGGTTGGTGTGGTACTCCTCCCCCCAGTGGAGTTGTGCAATGATGATATCGGGCTTGTATAGTGCTGTCATCTTCAGATCACGGACGATCTGAATAGAGTCGATGAGGTTTACCACGTTCGGCTCTCTCACAGGGAGCCCGTTGGTATTGTAGCTGTAGTTGAGAAAGGCGATCCGGATTCCGTTCTGTATCACCATCAGCGGATAGTAGAGTGATCGTTTTTCAGGGTCCTCAAAAGTGCCTGTATGTCGGATGCCGAGGGAGTCCAGCACCTGAATTGTTCGTTCCACCCCTCTGCGACCGCGGTCTACGGCATGGTTGTTGGCCTGGAAGAAAATGTCGAAGCCGGCATCACGCAATGCTATGGCAAATGCATCTGGGGCGCTGAAGAGGGGATAGCCACTGTAAGGCTCGCCACCCAGAGTGGTTTCAAAGTTGAGTCCCGCGAGATCGGCATTGCTGATCTTCTCTTTCAACAGGTAAAAACAGGAATCGTACCGATAAAGACCATCTTCACCCCTGGCTGAATGGATCTGAGGAAGGTGTTGCATGGCATCTCCGGCAAAGAGAAGTGTCACACTTCTCTCCTGGGATTTCAACTGTGTGAACTGCAACAGGAACAGCAAGATACAGAGTGTTGTGCGCATATTGATTGGTTTTCATGAATATTTCTGTGTCAAAATAGAATGAAAACGATTATCGCAGCCTGCAACCACCTCCTCCGGAGCAATCAGGTCAGGAATACTGGTCTGAGATTTTCTCCTTGATCTCCTCTGCAGGAGGAATCTTCACAGGCCGATCGGGCTGGATGATAGAACGGTATACTTCAGGTTGGGATAGCAGTTCAATGGCCTTATCATATACCTTGTCGTCGGATAGTTGATGCCTGAGAACCCCTTTCTTGTAATGATAGCGTTGCACAATTTCCGATTCGATCATGCTCCTGATATCATCCCTGAAGAGCAGCAGATCTCTGTCGAGGTTGGGCTTCAGTTTTTCCTCCAGAGCCTTGTACTCATCGGCAGCCACATCCATGTATCCCTCGAACTCCATCAGACTTTTCAGCTGTTGTAGTGTGCGTTCGCTGAATTGGTCGTAGGTGAAGTTCTTCGATTTCACAAAGTCGATAAAGGAGTCGTAATCGCTATCCGACAATCGAAAAAGGTGGGGAGCGGCAATTTCCTTGTGTTCTTGAACCCATTCCGTCACGAAGTCGAAAATGATGTTCTCGGTCATCAGGTAATAGGCAATTGTGCCGCCACTCTTCTGGGGGATGGTGATATCGGGGGTGATGCCACCACCATCGCGAACCTCACGACCGTTGCGGGTGTAATATATGTTCGTCAGCGAGTCGGGTACACGTGCCACACTCCCATCAGGGTTGCGGTGTGAGTAATCGAGTGCCTGAATACAGCGACCGCTGGGGATGTAATACTTCGATGTGGTAATCTTGATGTTGCCCCCATAGGGTAGGTTACGTGGTGTCTGCACCAGTCCCTTGCCGAAGGAACGATTGCCAACAATCACAGCACGATCGAGGTCCTGCAGGGCACCCGCCACGATCTCCGATGCTGAAGCCGAACCGGTATCAATCAGTACCACGATGGGTATAATCTCGTCCAAGGGCTGTTCCTGTGTGAAGTAGGAGCGATCCCACTGCTTCAACTTCCCTTTGGTGGAAACAATTTCTTCTCCTTTTGGTACAAAGAGGTTGACAACTTCGACCGCTTCATCAAGAATACCTCCACCATTGCCGCGCAGGTCCATAATTAAAGAGGAGGCTCCTTTCTCTTTCAATTCTACTACTGTCTCCTTTACCCTGTCGGCACTTCGAGTGGTGAAGCTGCCAAAATGTAAGTAACCTATTCCCTCATCTGTTACCGCGGCATAGGTGATGGGATCCATCTCTATCTTTTCCCTTTCAATGTGAAGGGTGTGCTCCTTCTTCTCGCCAGGACGGTTAAAAGTTAGCTTGAGCATGGTGCCGGGAATACCTTTCAGTTTGTCACTCACCTCCTTCACGGTCGATTTGCGCATATCTTCCCCGTCGATCTCCAGAATGACATCGCCCGCTTTAAGGCCTGCTTTGTCGGCCGGGAGACCTTCGTAAGGTTCGTTGATGATCACTCTTTCGTTGTGGTAGGAGATGATGGCACCGATGCCGGCATACTCACCTGTGGTCAGGAATTGCAGGTCACCCATGTTTTCCTCTGCGTAATACTCGGTGTAAGGATCCAGCCGGGTAAGCATGCTGTGAATGGTGCGTTGCACCAGATTGTTCACTTCGATACTGTCCACATAGAAAAGATCCAGTTCACGAAGAACGGAATTGAAGATGTCTATATTTTTGTTGATGTCATAGTAGCGTTTGTTCTGTTGATCATCGGGTACTTGTGCAATCATGTGCAAAGCTGTGAAGGATGCCAGCAGCAGTAAAGAGTATTTCTTCATATAAAGGATATCGCTTAATGGTTGTACCTCAAACGGGCCGGATTGTTGCAACCCATTCATGGGCAAAGGAACAAATTTTTTGTGAAAATGTCTCTTACTTTTGGTTATATGTTTATAATATTGCCTTGCAAAGCAGATTATCTTTATCTTTGCGGTCGATCTTCCATTAACAGTATATTAGGATGCGCACACTTTTTCGGTATATGTCCCTGCCATTGTTGGTTGGGCTGCTCATATTCATAGGCACCTGTTTGATAGGTCCCGGTAGTGTTCCGAACATGCCGAAAGGTTTTCCATGGGATAAGGTGGCCCATTTTGTACTCTTCTTTCTCCTCTCCGCCGTTTCTCTCTACGATTACGATAAGCTACACCACGGTTCACCCTCTCGCCTCAGGTGGATCTTTTGGGGATTTATACTACCAGTGTTCTATGGAGGTTTCATAGAATTGCTGCAGTTCTATATCTTTACCACACGCAGTGCCGAGATGGGCGATCTGATAGCTGATGTTGCAGGATCATTAACTGCCTTGCTACTTGCAATTATTTGTATAAGAAAAAGAAAAAAATCAATAAAAAATATATCTTTGTAAATTATCAACACCAAGTCATTATGCAGAAATACATCACAATATTGACCATTTTGCTTTTACTGCTCTCCTGTAATGGATCATCCAATCAAAAGCAAAGCAGAAGTGTGACCCCAATATCCGGTACCGACACTATCCAGACTGGTGAACGGATAGCCGATGATTATCAGTTTCTGGTAAGGGTAGGGGATGAAGCTCCCGATTTTCATATGCAGCTCCCGGAAGGTGACAGTGTCACCCTCTCCTCACTGCGTGGCAAAGTGGTGATGCTGCAGTTCACCGCCAGCTGGTGTGGTGTTTGCAGAAAAGAGATGCCTCATATTGAATCGGAGATATGGCAGCGTCACAAGAACAATCCCTCTTTTGCCCTTTATGGAATTGATCGCGAGGAGCCTGTTGAGAAGGTGAGGGAGCTGATTAACGCTACCGGTGTCACCTATCCCATCGGACTTGATCCGGATGCCTCCATTTTTGGTCGTTATGCCGAAAAAGAGGCCGGCATCACCCGCAATGTAATCATCGACAGAGAGGGTAAAATCGTGATGCTCACCCGCCTGTTCAAAGAAGAGGAATTCAACCATATGGTACAAGTGATAGATTCTTTGTTGTTGGATAATTAAATTAAACGCCTTATGAAGTACGAAGATTTAAAAATTCTGGATGAGTTGAGAGAAAAAGGTAGCATCACTGAAGAGGAATACCAGCGAGAAAAAGCAAAGATGCTGAATGACGAGCCCTCTGATGCTAAAAGTGGAAAACAACCCTTGTTCGGACTCACCGAAAACACTTTCCTGATGCTGATGCATCTCTCACAGTTTGCCGGCGCCATCGTGCCACTGGCCGGTTTCGTGGTGCCCATCATCATGTGGACAACCCAGAAGGATGTGAACGCAAATGTAGACCTGCATGGCAAGAACATCCTCAATGCGATCATCAGTTATGCGATCTACGCGCTCATACTGACAATTACTGTTATCGGTATTCCCGTAGCAATTGTTCTGGGAGTTTTATATGCTGTTTTCGTAATCATCGCAACAGTGAAAGCAAACAACGGTGAGTATTGGAAATATCCCTTTACGATACAATTCATCAAATAATGGCGCAGGAGCAACTGGTAAACTATTCAAACGTACAACTTAACCGCGATGAGAACATCATCCTGCGGAACGTGAACCTCACGGTGAACCGTGGTGACTTTCTTTACATCATTGGCAAGGTGGGATCGGGGAAAAGCACCCTAATGAAGAGCATGTATGCGGAGCTGCCCGTGGAGACGGGCAGCGCACGCGTGTTCGATTATGAGCTGGCCACGATCAAACGCCGACTTGTTCCTTTTCTGCGTCGCAAAATCGGAATTGTCTTCCAGGATTTTCAGTTATTGATTGACCGCACAGTGGAGAAGAACCTTGAATTCGTGCTCAGGGCTACCGGCTGGAAGAACAAGCGGGAGATCAGCGACCGCATCCACGAGGTGTTGGTACAGGTGGGGATGCAAAACAAGACCTACAAAATGCCGCATGAACTCTCGGGTGGTGAGCAGCAACGTGTGGTGATTGCCCGTGCATTGCTCAATTCTCCGGCACTGATCCTGGCGGATGAGCCTACAGGTAATCTGGATCCTGAAACCGGAAGCCAGATTGTTTCACTTTTGCATGAGATTGCAGAGAGAGGGACGGCAGTTATCATGTCGACGCACAACTATTCCATTGTTGAAGCATTCCCTGGCAAGATCATGCGTTGTGAGAACATGGAATTGCTGATGATGGCCAATTGAGAACCATCATGCTGTTTCGCGTCTATTTTTTTATGACATCAGCCAAATCACACTCTCTTTTTTTGTACCTTTGCACCTTCATAAAACAGATCTTACAAAAATTACCCCAATCGTGGCTGATACAAAGTATATTTTTATTACAGGAGGCGTTGTTTCCTCACTGGGTAAGGGGATCATTGCGGCATCACTCGGAAAGCTGTTGCAGGCAAGAGGCTATAAGGTTACCATTCAGAAGTTTGATCCATACATCAATGTGGATCCAGGAACACTGAACCCCTATGAACATGGTGAATGTTATGTTACTGTCGACGGACATGAAGCCGACCTCGACCTGGGTCATTATGAACGGTTCCTGAACATACAAACCACCAAAGATAACAACATCACCACCGGACGCATCTATCAGAATGTGATTCAGAAGGAGCGTCGTGGTGATTACCTTGGAAAAACAGTACAGGTGATCCCCCATATTACCGATGAGATCAAGCGCAATGTGAAATCACTTGGCGTGAAGAAAAAATTTGATTTCGTGATCACCGAGATCGGTGGTACGGTGGGTGATATTGAGTCGACCCCCTTCCTGGAAGCGGTACGCCAACTGCGTTGGGAGCTGGGCAGGAATTGCTTCTGCCTGCACCTGACCTATGTGCCCTACATTGCTGCAGCCGGTGAGGTGAAGACCAAACCCACTCAGCACTCGGTGAAAGAGTTGCAGTCGCTCGGCATTCAACCCGATATGCTGGTGCTGCGTACCGAACGGAAGCTGAGCAAGGATATTCTCGACAAGGTAGCCCTTTTCTGCAACGTGGAACAGGGAGCCGTAATGCAGTCGGTCGATGTTTCCACCATCTACGAGGTGCCGGTGATGATGCAGAAGCAGGGAATGGATGAGATTGTACTGCGCAAGATGAACATGCCAGTGGGTGAGCCCGCCGACCTGGAACCATGGAAGGCTTTCCTCCAGAAACGAAAAGATGCACGCAAAGAGGTGCGCATCAAGCTGGTGGGCAAGTATGCCGAACTGCCGGACGCCTACAAATCGATCAACGAATCACTTTCTCAGGCGGCCATATACAACGACAGACAGCTTGTACTTGATGTCTGTCATTCCGAAAAGATTACCGACGAAAATGCAGTCGAGGTGCTTGGTGATGCCGATGGCATCGTGATCGCTCCGGGATTCGGTCAGCGCGGTATTGAGGGTAAGTTTGTCGCGTTGCGCTATGCCCGTGAAAATGATATTCCCACATTTGGCATCTGCCTGGGGATGCAGTGCATGGTGATAGAATATGCCCGCTCGGTACTGGGACTCGAAGGAGCCAACTCCACCGAGATGGACCCCATGACACCCCACAAGGTGATCGATCTGATGGAGGAGCAAAAGCATATCACCAACATGGGAGCCTCCATGCGTTTGGGTGCTTACGATTGTCTGTTGAAGAAAGGATCGCTGGCACACAAGGCGTACGGAAAATCGAAGATTGAGGAACGCCACCGGCATCGTTATGAATTCAACAATGCCTACAAGGAGAGTTATGAGGCTGCAGGCATGAAATGTAGCGGCATCAACCCCGATTCAGACCTGGTGGAGGTGGTGGAGGTACCCTCACTGCGATGGTTCATGGGAACACAGTATCATCCGGAGTACAACAGTACGGTGATTTCGCCCAATCCGTTGTTTATGAGTTTTATGCAGGCGGCAGCGGAGACAAGAGAATTGAAAAAGAAATAATAGCTTATCATTTTGCAGCCATCGGCTGCTGACAAATTTAATATGGACAAAAATACTATCATAGGATTGCTGCTGATCACGGCGATTATCATCGGCTTTTCTATTTACAACAGACCTTCTCAGGAACAAATTGCTGCTCAGAAGCGCATGCGTGACTCACTTGCACTTGTGGATAATGAACGTGCAGCTGCAACATCTAATAGTTTTAATGACACCCTTGAGGACGCTGCAAATGAGTCAATCAAGGGAAGCAATGCAGCCGATTTCTTCGGAGCAGCTTCCACAACAGCTGCGACTGCTGCCGATACTACGGTAGCCGCGAACCTTGCTTTATCCGATTCGCTCTCTTTAACTGCATCTTCCAATCAGATCGAAGAAACAGTAGTGTTGGAGAACGAAAAGGTAAGGATCAGGCTTAACACCCTGGGAGGAAGCATCCGGTCGGTTCAGCTCAAGGAATACCTGCAACATACCGGTGACAGCCTTTATCTCTTCCAGAATGATGAGGCCCGCTTTAACATGGATCTTTTCAACCGGAACAGTGTGCGCCTCTCAACCGAAACAGAGGTGTTTACCCCTATCCGTAGCGCTGACGGGAACAGTGTGACCATGCGGTTGCAGACCACCCCGGAACAGTATATCGATTTCGTTTATACACTGCCTGCCGATGAGTACATGATGGACTTTGAGGTGCGTGTGGCCGGTATGCGTAATGCCCTTCACCCGGAGAGCCTCACCAACTTCAGGATGTTCTGGGAGCAGGATATCCGTCAACAGGAGAAAGGCAGAATGTTCGAGAATCGCTATGCACGCATTCACTACAAGTACGACCGTCAGGATGTGCAGAAGATGAGTGAATCGAAGGATGATCAGAAGGAGCTTTCAGACCCCCTCAAATGGTTTGCTTTCAAAGATCAGTATTTCTCTGCAATTGTCATCGGAGACAAACCTTTTAGCAATACCATTCTCACCTCGAAAGTGCTGGATGCCCCCGACCATATCAAGTCTTATGCTGCTGAAGTGTGGGTGCCGGGTGAGATGAGTGCCGAAAGTGACCTGATCACTGCCGGTTTCAATTACTATTTCGGGCCGGTACACTTTAACACCCTGAAGGCTTACGACAAAGGAGTGAGCGACAGCACGCAGAAACTGGAACTGGAGGAGACCGTTTACCTTGGTTACCGTTGGCTGAGCTGGGTGAACAAGTGGCTCGTGATCCCCATCTTCAATTTCTTCCTTTCCCTCAACTGGGGCATGGGACTCATTATCCTGATCCTGACACTGTTGGTGAAGCTGGTGATCTCTCCGCTTACCTACAAATCCTACATCTCCTCCGCAAAGATGAGGGTATTGCGTCCACAGATACAAGAGCTGGAGAAAAAATTCCCCGGCAAGGAGCAGGATATGATGATGAAGCGTCAACAAGCCACCATGGAGCTATACAACAAGGTGGGGGTAAGCCCGATGAGCGGCTGCCTTCCCATGCTGATCCAGATGCCGGTGTTGCTTGCCCTCTTCTTCTTCTTCCCCTCGGCCATCGAGTTGCGCCAGCAGGGATTCCTCTGGGCCGACGACCTCTCCACCTTCGATTCGCTGATCTCGTGGAGCGGTGACATCCCCTTCGTGACCAAGTACCTGGGCAACCATATCAGCATCTTCTGTCTGTTGATGACGGTGGTGAATGTCTTCTACACCAAGTACAACATGAGCATGACCGACACCGGTGCACAGACAATGCCCGGGATGAAGTACATGCCCATCTTCATGTCGGTATTCATGTTCTTCTTCCTGAACTCCTATCCCGCGGGTCTGAACTACTACTATTTTCTCTCCACGCTTTACACCATTGTGATCACCCTGATCATGAAGCAGACCATTAACGAGGATAAGATACTCGCAGAGCTGGAAGCAAACAAGAAGAAACCGAAAAAGAAATCGGGTTTCATGGCACGACTTGCCGAAGCTCAGAAACTGCAGGAGAAGCAGGCACGCGAGAAGGCAAAAGAGAACGCCAAACGCAATTACAGATAAGAAGTCAGTTATCTGATTCCATTATAATAGCCGTCTCATCATTCAACATGAGATGGCTTTTTTTTGTTTTTAATTTTATAATACCCATAACCTATTTCAGGACGAGACAGTCGGGTTCTCAGAGTGTCTAGCCTTATTACACCCTTATACCCCCCTTATATCCTCCTTATATCCACTCCCAAAATTATTAAAGTGGATATAAGGGTACAATAAGGTTAGAATAAAGGAATAGTTTTCCAAATTAGGCGATAAACCTGCAATTCTAACGTGGACAACGGGAATGTGATACTCACTCTATCCGGGAGGGTGAACTAATTATTCTGATGATTGTTCTAACTATGAATTTGCCTCAAATGAAGAGATTATTTTACGCTTGAATGAGCGAGGCTTTCAGGTGAAACGAATGACGTTTTGAATAACAAACTGATAAATATTAAGGTTATGAGTGAAGAAAAAAAAGTGCTCGAGTATGATGAGGATGATTCGTTGAAATTTATCAGGGAAAATTTACCCGAAGAGATGAAGAGTCAGCTCTCTGACGATGAAATTAACTACATTGTCGACCTGGTATATGAGTTCTACGAAGAGAAGGGATTCCTGGATGAGAACGATGACACCGAAATCGAGATCGATGAGGATGAGTTGCTGGAATACATTTTAAAGAATGCTCGCAAGGATGGTATCAAAGACTATACCGACGAACAGATTGAAGCCATTGTTTCGGGTGAGTTGGCATATTGTGATACCCTTAACCTATTCGATTGAGGATTTCTATCAGTCAGACAGAGATGATATTGTATTTTTTAAATTCTTAAATAAACTAGACTAACGATGAAACAATTTTCAAAAGTATTTGCGATTGCACTCTTGGGAGGTGCGATGATATTTTCCAGTTGTGGATTGAACAGAACAGTACAGGGTGGCGGCATAGGTGCCGGTGCAGGAGCTGCCGTAGGTGCCGGTGTGGGTGCCATTGCCGGCGGTGGCAGAGGAGCCGCCATCGGTGCCGGTATCGGTGCCGTACTGGGTGGAACTGCCGGTGCCATCATCGGCAACAAGATGGACAAGCAGGCTGCCGAATTGGAGCAGATTGAAGGTGCACAGGTTGAGAAAGTGAACGAAGGTGAAGCCATCAGAGTGACTTTTGAATCGGGTATTCTCTATGCCACCAACTCAAGTACACTGAACACTGCATCACGTGCTTCTCTCGACAAATTTGCTACTTCGCTGCTGAACAACCCTGATACCGATGTGAAGATCTTTGGCCATACCGACAGTACCGGTAGCGATGCCATCAACAATCCATTGTCGGAACGTCGCGCTGAATCGGTATACAACTACCTGTTGACAAAGGGTGTTTCCGGAACTCGTATGGTATACGAAGGATTCGGTTCAGCACAGCCGGTTGCTGACAACAGCACTGTTGCGGGAAGAGCTGAGAACCGTCGTGTAGAGGTGTATATCCTGCCCAACGCCAAGATGATTCAGGAAGCAAAGGAACAGGCTCAATAATTTAGCTCAGGTAATAATAATTTTAATCGCACTGCCTTTATCGGTAGTGCGATTTTTCACATACATACGACATTGACAGATGGCAGAAGATTTATACATCGTAAAAGAGGGTTCGTTGCAGGAGAAATATGAGTCATTGATACCCCAATTGAAGGCTCTCATCGAAGATGAATCCGACATTGTGGCCAATATGGCCAATGTGGCGGCGGCACTGAAAGAGACGTTCGGTTTTTTCTGGGTTGGTTTTTATCGGGTTGATGGGGAACAACTGGTGCTGGGACCTTTTCAGGGACCTGTGGCCTGTACCCGGATCGCTTATGGAAGGGGTGTCTGCGGTACCGCTTGGAAGGAGGGACAGACATTGCTCGTTCCTGATGTGGATCAGTTCCCGGGGCACATCGCTTGCAGTTCGCTCTCCCGTTCCGAGATCGTGGTGCCTGCTTTCAAGGAAAGTAAGGTTTGTGCCGTGCTTGACGTCGATAGCGACAGCCTTGATGCATTTTCTGAGACGGATGCAGTTTACCTGCAAAAAATAGTGTCTCTGTTAAAATTTTAGTCGCTTTTTTTTGCAATCATCAAACAATACATTATCTTTGTACCCGCAAATTCAAACAAGATGCTGCCCCTGATACCGGCAAGAGAGCCTGATTCGGAACAGCAACAGTTTGCGAAAGTAACTTCTTCCGGGAACATATTGCGAAAGTAGCTCAGTTGGTAGAGCACGACCTTGCCAAGGTCGGGGTCGCGGGTTCGAGTCCCGTCTTTCGCTCAAAAAATACTCCTGTACATATCATGTGCAGGAGTATTTTTTTTTGGAGTAGTTGATTTTACCAGATGGTGACGGTAACCTCTTTGAGAATCTGTAGGGCAGTGGTGAGTGTACTCAGATCACAGATCAGTTCCCCGTTTTCACCTGCATAGTGGCTATGACCGATGGGTGTAAGGGGAACCTGTTCTCCCGGATTGTCAGTGTCGATCTCGGCCATATAGACCAAGGCCGGCTGGCTGGAGGTCATGTATTCTTTGTTCCCCGGAAAGCGGTTGTTGGTCCAGTGCTCATTCCAGTCCCAGGATTGGTTTACCTCCAAATAGATCCGATACTTGCCCTGAAGAGGCTGGTCGCTTTGGAAGCGCATCTTAAATGAGCTTTTTGGTGTTGCACCTGTATAGGCATCGGCTACGGGTGACTGGGTGGTGGGCAGTAGTGTTCCCTTTTCATTGAAAATATTACGTTGATGGATCCAATAGGGCAAGGAGGCGGGCCGTTCAATCTCTCCCGGCATCCATCTGCCAGTACGACGACTGCCCCTCCTGAACACCCCTTTGCCAATGCTTTCAGAAACGAACAATGTTTGTAAGTATTTACCGCTACTGTCGGCAAGCCATACCGCATAAAGGGGATGGTTGTGTTGCCTGCCTTTCTCTACGAGTAGCACGATTTCAGTGTTCTCTTGCTGTTTGTTATCGATTGTGATAACGTTAGATATCTCATTAGCTGTCACTAGGTTTCCGGATAGGATCAGCAATAGGACAATTGTTATTCTATTCATGGCTGTACAGTCTTAAAATTTGACAATGATTCCAATAGTGGGAAGTACAGTACCGCTGTAGGTTTCAATCCTTCTCAGCAGTTGTTTCTCCTGTGGGTTGGCAGGGTCATCCATCACATCACCGTTGCTGTCGCGGTTGGTGAAGATGGGCGGATTCTCCGACTGGAAGTTATAGGCGTTCTGTACGTCGGCATAGAGGTTCAGCATCCAGCGGTTGTAATAGAACTCCCTGTCGATGCGTATGTCAAGCTGGTGTGAGTCACCGAGCCGCAGGGTATTGTAGTTCGCATAGTCGATGTAAGCCTGATTGGTGACTCTCCAGGCATCTTTGCTGCTGGAGAGTTCGATGTCGACGGGCGAGTAGGGGGCACCCCCCACATATCGCCAGCGCATGGAGATGTTCCAGTTGCGGGGCAGGCGGTAGCTGCCAATCAGGTTCACCATGTGACGGGTGTCCCAGTTGGAAGGACGATAGGTGCCTTCGCTGTCAGTGAACTCGCTCCTGAATAGGGTGTAGGTCACCGTGCTGTTGAGTTTCTTCCAGTCGAACAGTTTTCCGGAAAACTCGATCCCGTAGGCGCGTCCCTTGCCGGTGGAGATGATCTCCTCATCGCCGATCTGACCGTAGTCGGTTCCCTTGCCGGCGATGCTGATTCCTTCTGCCACCGAGAGGGGATAATTGACATATTGCTTATAGAACCCTTCCAGGTTGAAGCGGGTCACATCGGAGGGCCGAAACTCAAAGCCGGCAATCGCCTGGTTGGAGATGATATGCTTCAGTTGTTCATCCTGATTGACGAAGGTGCCATCCGCATCCTTGTATCCCAGCGTGGTGTATGCAGGGCGCATGGCATATCGTCCGACGTTGCCGTTGAGATCCCACTTATCGTTGATCCGGTAGGAGGCGGAAAACCTTGGGGAGATCTGATTGAGAGGATTCCCCATATTCCGGTTGTAGTTGTTACCAATAGTGTTGACACCAAGTGAGAGAGAGAGCCTCTCGTTGAGGTAGGTGTCGGATGCCTGTAGGAATGCCTGGTAGGACCAGAGGTTGAGGTTGGTGCTGTATATCAGGTCGGTGAGAGAGCCCTCCACGAATGCCTTTCGGTTGGTGCTGTTGGTGTAGTGCGAGTAAGTGACACCGGCACCCACCAGGATCTTCACCGGCAGGTCGGGGTAGCTCCGCTCGAAGCGCAGCTTGTTCTCAGCCTCATCGGAACGGTAGTCCGATATTTTGGGGCGCGACTCATCGTTCTCCTCATACTTGTAGTTGTTGTTGCGCAGCATGTTCCGGCTCAACACCCAGGTGTCGAAATAGTTGTCGCTGAAATGCTTGTAGACTGCTCCCACGGCGTAGTTCCACTGTTCGTAGATGGGCAGGTAGCTGAGCAGGTACTTCTGAGCCTCGGTACCGGTCTCTTGCAGCCCGGTGTTGAGCGTCATGTTGTCGATAGCGCCGATGCCGATGAAGGAGAGTTCGTTCTTCTGGTCTATCTTGTATTTGTACTTCACCTGGAAGTCGTTGTAGGTCGGCAGGAAAGGAAGGCCGATAAGCTTGAAGAGCAGCTGCAGGTAGGACTGGCGGGCAGAGATGATGAAGGTTGATTTCTCACCAATGGGGCCATCCAGGGTGAAGGCGGCATCGGAAGCTCCTACGGCAAGCTGGGTATGGATGCGGTCGCTGCTCCCGTCCTTCTGGCGGATGTCCATCACCGAGCTGAGCGCGTTGGGACGGCTGGCAGGGAAGGCACCGGTGTAGAAGTTGATTTCCCGCACGAAGTCGGGGTTGATCACCCCCACGGCACCCCCGGAGGAGCCCTGCGTGGCAAAGTGATTGATGATGGGTATCTCCACCCCGTCGAGGTAGAAGACGTTCTCAGAAGGGCCGCCACCCCGCACGATCAGGTCGTTACGGTTGGGATCGGTGGCCCCCACGCCCGGCAGGGTCTGCAGTACCTTGGATACGTCTCGATTCACACCGGCAGCCTTTTCGATATCCTTGACACTCACCGTGGCAAACGACACGGGACTTTCAATCTTCTTCAGGTTCACGTTGGGGCGGATCACCACTTCGCTGATAAGGGTGGATGACTCCGGTACAGCGATATCGATGAAGGAGGTTTGGTTTCCCTGTACCTGTATCTCTGCCGAAACAGTGGTCTCAAACCCCACGTAGCTGACAATCAGCCGCACGAATCCGGGCTCGATGCCGGTGAAGATAAACCTGCCATCAAGATCGGTGGTGGAACCGATCAAGGTTCCCTGTATCTGGATGGTGGCAAACTCCAGCGGTTCGTTGTTTTTCTCGTTGTATACACGCCCTTCAATCCTTCCCTGCTGTGCATGGGAGAGCAAAGTGATCAGTAACAGTAGCAGTGACAATATCGGTTTCTTCATTGTTATGCGATGGGTTTTCTGGTTTAAAATATTGCGTCAGTTGAACCGGAGATAGATGTTACATACAATTGTGAGAAGGGGATCCGGTAATGCCACTAAATTTATCAACTATAAACAATTAAGATTCATTTCTGTTCTTACGTTGATTCCATAATTTTAACTTGGGTTTAAAATCTAGCACAGTTCTGCTGTTGCGTTTAGAATTCGAAAATATATAGTTCATATATATTTCGTTGAATATTGGTGGGTGAGGCCGTCTCATATTTCAGGACGAGACGGGTTCTCGGTGCCTCTAGCCTTATTGCACCCTTATTCCATCCTTATATCCACTCCAATAATTATGGGAGTGGATATAAGGATGGAATAAGGTTAGAATAAAAGAATAGCTTCCCATAATATAGGAAAAGGTTCTCTCGTTTATCTGATGCGCCCCATCTATAGCATGAACCCTTTTTTTGTACTATATTTGTAAGCGTCAAAGATTAGAACGATTATAATTAATGCACAAGATATACTTTTTGCTCATCCTTCTGATTGGCACTCCCATTCATCTGTTTTCATCGGAACCGCCGGCAACGGAAGTGAGGGCAGTTTGGCTCACCACCAACTATGGGCTTGACTGGCCGCGTAACAGAACCAGCCGGGAGCTGCAGCAAAAAGAGCTGATCACCATTCTTGACAGTTTGAAAAGATTCAACTTCAACACGGTGCTCTTTCAGGTGCGGGGAAGAGGGGATGTCCTTTACCGCTCATCAATTGAGCCAATGTCATCAATGGTTGTCGGTGGCGGCAATACTCCTTCAGCCTTTGATCCTCTTGCATTCGCCATTGAAGAGTGTCACAAGCGGGGACTCGAATGCCATGCCTGGATTGTCACTTATCCCCTCGGTAGTGACCGGCAGGTAAAGAGCCTGGGCAATACGTCTGTGACCAGGAAACATCCCTCCCTGGTGAGGAAGTTCAACGGTGAATGGTATCTCGATCCGGGAAATCCGAAAACTGACGATTACCTCCTCTCAATCGTGAGGGAGATTGTGACAGGCTACAACGTGGATGGGATTCATTTTGATTACATCCGTTATCCGGATAACAAGGGACGTTTTCCAGACGACACCATGTATCGCCTTTATGGCAAGGGTAAATCGCGGGCCGACTGGCGGAGAGATAACATCACAAGGTTTGTGACAAAGGCTTACGATTGGATCAAGCAGGAGAAACCATGGGTTCAGGTGAGCAGTGCCCCCCTGGGACGATACCGCGCCATTGGGAGCAACGGGCATGGATGGACTGCCATGGAGACGGTCTATCAGGATGCAGGACGTTGGATGCAGGCCGGGAAGCACGATGCACTCTATCCAATGATGTATTACAAGGATCATCTCTTTTACCCGTTTGTGGACGACTGGATGGTGAACGGCAACCAGCGCATTGTGGTGCCCGGTCTCGGTGCCTATCAAATGGAAGAGCTGGGATGGTCACGACAGGATATCCTCAACCAGGTGGATTATACCCGGCACAACAAGGTTCACGGTCAGTCATATTTTCGTACAGGAAACCTGCTTGCAAATACCAGGGGAATCCTCTCGTCAATAGAAACATATTATCGTTATCCGGCCAAGCTGCCGCCAATGACCTGGCTCTCGGATACCATTCCTGCCTCACCAGTCGATCTGAGGGCGGAGAAAAGAGAAGACGGGCTGTTTGAGCTGAGTTGGAATCATGCGGGCGAGCAGCATAGGGTAACATATAACATTTATCGTACCAGGAGTGACGATTTCAACGTGAATAGGGCGGAGAATCTGTTGGCTGTGGGAGTGAAGGAGCCCTACCTTCACCTGGAGGTTGAGGATGACGATCAGGCATTTTACTATTTTGTAACTGTTTCAGATTCTTTCCACAATGAGAGTGAACCATCCACTCCTGCATACTTCTATCACTCGCAAACAATCAAATAGGTTTCAGGATGATAAACTGAAATCTGTTTCTCACTTTGAGGGGAAAAATCAAAAGAGAACATTAGGATAAATCAATAAATTGGAATAATTTTGTAGCAATGGAGGCCAGTCAGAAATTAAGAAAACAGGTGAAGGATGAGTTTATGGAGTACCTCACTCTGCATAAACACCGAAAGACACCCGAACGGTTTGCTATCCTGGACCATATCTACACGACAAAGGGACATTTCGACATGGATTCCCTCTACAAGTCGATGATTGACGTGAACTTCAGGGTTAGTCGCGCCACCCTATACAATACGATAGAATTGTTACTGGACTGTGGACTGGTGGTGAAGCATCAGTTTGGCGGCAACATGTCTAAGTATGAGCGGGCCTACGGCAACGAAAATCATGACCATCTGATCTGCACCAGCTGTGGACAGGTGTGGGAGACGAGAAACAGCGACCTGCTGACACAGGCGCAACTGAAAAAAATCAAGAAATTCAGCGTCAGTTATTACAGTATGTATATTTATGGTACCTGCAGCAAATGCAGCCATGCCAAGAAGATGGAACTGCGAAAACTTGAACGCGATAGCAAGGAGAAGAAAAAAAACAAGTAAGCGATAGGTGCTTATCAAACAGGGATGGGTGAACCAAATCCCATTCATCCGATTAACAACACGCAAAAAATGAAAGTTGATGTAATCTTGGGCCTCCAGTGGGGCGATGAAGGAAAAGGAAAAGTAGTGGATGTGCTCACACCAAATTATGAAATCGTGGCACGTTTTCAGGGTGGACCCAATGCCGGTCATACGCTCGAGTTTGAAGGTGAGAAATATATCTTGAAATCAATACCCTCCGGCATTTTTCAGGAGGGAAAAGTCAATATCATTGGCAACGGTGTGGTAATAGACCCGGCGCTCTTCCGTCAGGAGATCGAGGCCCTCGAAGAGACAGGACACACCCTGACAGACAGGCTATACATTTCCAAGAAGGCACATCTGATATTGCCCACTCACCGGCTGCTCGATGCCGCATCGGAGAAGGCTATGGGCAATGCCAAGATTGGAACCACCGGACGTGGCATCGGACCTGCCTACACCGACAAGATCAGTCGTCACGGACTCCGGGTGGGTGATCTCTTCCACAACTTCGAGGAGAAATACAGCCAGGCTGTGGCACGTCACAAGGAAATGCTTGATCAGTATGATTTTGAATATGATCTGGAGGCACTCGAAAAACCCTGGTTCGAAGGGGTGGAGAAGTTGAAGAGTTTTCAGGTCATCGAAAGTGAACACTTTATCAATCGCGAACTGCAGAACGGTTCGAGGGTGCTTGCCGAGGGTGCACAGGGCTCCATGCTCGACATCGATTTCGGATCATATCCCTTTGTCACCTCCTCCAGTACTGTCTGTGCAGGTGCCTGTACGGGACTAGGAATTGCCCCCCGCACCATTGGTGATGTGTATGGCATCTTCAAGGCCTATTGTACGCGAGTAGGAAGCGGTCCCTTTCCCACGGAGCTGTTTGACGAGTATGGACAGTTACTTCGCGACAATGGCCGTGAATATGGCTCAGTGACCGGTCGTCCCCGCCGCTGTGGCTGGATTGACCTGGTTGCGCTCCGCTACACCGTGATGCTCAACGGTGTGACCAAGCTGGTGATGATGAAGAGTGACGTGCTGGACAGCTTTGAAACCATCAAGACATGCGTGGCATACCGCATCAACGGAAAGGAAACTGAAGAGCTCCCATTCGACATCACCGAAGGAATAGAACCGGTGTGGGTGGAACTGCCGGGATGGAAAACCGACATGACAAAAATGCAGTCTGAAGATGAGTTCCCGGAGGAGTTCAACAACTACCTCACCTTCCTCGAAGAGGAGCTGGGAGTGCCCATTGCCATCGTATCGGTAGGTCCCGACAGGGCACAGACCATCATCCGCCAGTAAAACGGCACACTTTTGGCAGTTGAACAATTGATTACAACAACTGTTTAGTTAGAAAAATAGAAATAATATGTCACCAATTTGGATTTTGTTCATCGCCATAGCGATTGCCGGATGGGCCGTTCAGGCTTCCCTCCAGAGCCGCTTCAAGAAGTATTCAAAGATACCCCTTAGGAACGGGATGACCGGTCGTGAGGTGGCTGAGAAGATGCTGCACGACAACGGCATCTTCGATGTGCAAGTGATTTCCGTGAGAGGACGGCTCACCGACCACTACAATCCGCTCAACAAGACCATCAATCTGAGCGAGCCGGTTTATGGCTCCTACAGTGTGGCGGCTGCCGCAGTCGCTGCCCACGAAACGGGACATGCCCTCCAACATGCCAAGGGGTATGCACCTCTGAAGATGCGGTCGGCACTGGTCCCCGTTGTCTCTTCCACCTCCAAGTGGGTGATGTGGGTGATTCTGGGCGGTATCATCATGATCCAGACCTTCCCTATGCTGATCTGGATAGGTATCGGTATGTTTGCCCTCACCACGCTCTTCAGCTTTGTCACCCTCCCAGTGGAAAAGAATGCAACCAACCGTGCGTTGGTATGGCTCAGGAGCGCCGGTATCACCGACAGGAGCAACCATGACCAGGCAGTGGATGCACTTCGATGGGCTGGTTATACCTATGTGGTGGCTGCCCTCAGCTCACTGGCCACGCTACTCTACTACATTATGATTGCCAGCGGCAACAGAAGATAAAGAGGTTTTGCCTATATCCTTTACAACGCGGTGCGAAAACATTTTCGCACCGCGTTGCGTTTTATTCCTGTCGGTTGTTGCTGGCAGGAACGGAACATAGATTTTCAAATCGAAGCATCAAAATGAAAACAATTCTGGTGACAGGGGGCTCGGGACTGGTTGGGCGTCGGCTGACAGAGATGCTCAGAGAGCGTGGTTACAGGGTGCTCTGGCTCAGCCGTGATCGTGATCTCACGGAGGAACCGCCCCGTTATAGCTGGGATTACCGGAACCGGACAATCGACAGTGAGGCGCTGGAGCAGGCTGATGTGATTATCCACCTGGCTGGAGCGAATCTGGGTGAGGGGCGCTGGAGTGAAGCCCGTAAAAAGGAGATTGTAGCGAGCCGTGTTGATACAGCCGGTTTGCTGTTCGATAGTTTGAAGGGGAGCGGCCACCAGATCGAGTCGTTTATCTCTGCCTCTGCCATCGGCTATTATGGTTCAGCAATTTCAGACAAGGTTTTTACCGAGGAGGATCAACCAGGCGAACAGGATTTCCTGAGCGACACCTGCCGGCAATGGGAAGAGGCCGCCTTCCGGTTCAACACCCTTCCGGGGGTGCGCACCGTGGCATTGCGGACCGGCTTTGTGGTGGATGGGGGGAGTGATGCTTTCAGAAAGATGCTGCTGCCCACGCGCCTTGGAGTGGGAGCACCCTTGGGGAGCGGCAGACAGTATCTCAGTTGGATTCATCTGGAGGACCTCTGTCGCCTTTATATTCGTGCTGTTGAAGATTCGGCTATGGAAGGTATCTACAACGCCGTGGCCCCTGAACAAATCACCAATGCGCAATTCATGCGCACCCTGGCAAAAGAGATGCATCGTCCCTTCTTCGTTCCGGCAGTACCGGCTATGATGCTGCGACTGGTAATGGGGGAAGCGGCCATCCTGGTGCTGGGAGGCAGTAGTATTTCGGCACAAAAAATATTGGAAAGTGGTTTCCGATTTCGCTACGGGCATTCTTCAGAAGCTATCCGGGCATCTTTGTAGGTGCCCTAAAGTTGGTTGGTTTAAAAAGTTGTACAATTTTCATCATTCATATGCGCAAAGAAGAAACACTTAGACAGGTGTACCGTCACCCGCTGCTCACGGAAGAGCAGTTTCAGACTATCAGCGAGGCACACAAGGAGATAACGTTCAATAAAGGTGATCTCTTTTTAAGCAAGGGAGAGATTTCAAACAGTTTCCTCATCCTTGAAAACGGACTGATGCGTTCTTTCCTCTTCAATTACGAAGGCAATGAGATCACCACCAACTTCTATTCTGACTTTGAGGTAGTGATCGATGTACTCTCACTCTTTAAACGTACACCCTCCGATGGGTACATCCAGGCATTGACCGATTGCAACTGCTGGGAGATAGAACTTGAGCGTTTCGAGCAGTACTATCAATCCATGCAGGCGATGAGTGAATGGGGAAGGGCCTGGATGTCGGAGCAGCTCTTTGAGTCGAAGCACCGAGCCGTTGAAATGATAACCGAGAATGCTACAAGCCGCTATCTGAAGCTGATCAGGGAGAAACCGCTAGTGATAAGGCAGGCTCCATTAAAGCAAATTGCCTCCTACCTTGGGGTGACCGATACCTCATTGAGCCGCATCAGGAAAGAGCTGTCGAAAGGGAGTTACCTCGCATCCAATTAGCATCGACTTGTCATTTGGCAGGTTTGCGCTTTTTTTTTCAACAGAATGATTTTCTTGACATATGATAAGTGTTTCTTGTGAATCAGTGCCATATATTTGCAATATAGAACGATTCTAATTAATTAAATAAGTTTGTGAATGATGTTTAATTGCAAATTAGTATGAAAAATTTAATCTATCCCACTGTCTGGTGCAACAACAATGCGCGTGAGATGGCTGACATTTATTGTTCCATTTTTCCGGAGACCGTGATTGTGGATCAGAACCCATGGGTGGTTGTGCTTTCTATGGAGGGACAACGCATCATGCTGTTGAATGGCGGAGACATGTTCCGTCCCAATCCCTCTATCTCACTGATGTATCTCACCTCACGTGAGGAGGTTGTGGAGTCTCTCTATATGCAGTTGATTGAGGGTGGTAAAGAGCTGATGCCACTTGACAGCTATCCCTTCAGCAAGAGATATGGCTGGATTGAAGACCGTTTCGGTGTATCCTGGCAACTCTACAGCGGAGAGGATAAAGATATCCTACAACGGTTGGTTCCCACCCTGATGTTTTCGGGTAACAACAACGGTAAAGCTGAAGAGGCTATCAACTTCTACACTTCACTCTTTCCCGCTGCAGAAAAGAGAGGTATCCTACGCTACAGTGGCAACGAAGGGGAGATTGAAGGTAACGTGCAGCATGCCGAGTTTAAAATCATGGATTATCTGCTCATGATCATGGATAGCTCCCACAGACATGCGTTTGGCTTTACCGAGGGGATGTCGCTGGTGGTGGAGTGCCATACCCAGGAGGAGATTGATCACTACTGGGAACGACTCACCTCCGATGGTGGAGAGGAGAGCATGTGTGGCTGGCTGCGCGACAAGTATGGAGTGAGTTGGCAGATCACACCAACGGTAATGAAGGAGTTGTTACCCCGTTCACCCAGGGTGATGGAAGTGATGATGACCATGAAGAAGCTGGATATCCGGAAACTGCAGGAGGCTGCCGAATAGCTGGCAGTGATCCTATAATCGCAGCGAATATTTTTATTATATCAATTATGTTTCTTTTTTATTCTTTGGAACTATTAAATAAATTACAAATGAAGACTAAACTAAATCCCTACCTCAATTTTAACGGTACCTGTGAAGAAGCGTTCAATTTTTACAAATCGGTCTTTGGCGGTGAGTTCAAGGGCGGTATCATGAAGATGAAAGATATCGAAGGAATGGAGATCTCAGAGAAGGACAGTGAGCGGGTAATGCATGTGGCGCTTCCCATCGGAGATGAGTTGTTGATGGGTTCTGATGTGACTTCCGAGATGGATGCTGGTTACAGTGCCGGCAGCAGTATCTATGTCAGTATCTTCCCCGAGAGCAGGGCGGAGGCCGACAGGATCTTCAATGCCCTATCGGAAGGAGGTGAGATTGAGATGCCAATGGAAGACATGTTCTGGGGTGATTATTTCGGCAGCTTCCGTGACCGCTTCGGCATTCTCTGGATGATCAACTATAACACCGTATCGGTGTAAGGCTGGAACAGAAAAAAAACCTCTCACATTTGTGAGAGGTTTTTTTTTAATAGATGCTCAATCCGCTTTTGAGATGCGGTAGAGTCTACCCTCATCGGTAACTGCGTATAGGGCCCCATCATTACCATTACCGACGTCACGGAAGCGTTGTCCCTCATCTGCCAGCAAACGCTCTTCGCCCACGACCTTGTTGTTCTCGATCACCAGCCTTGCAATGTGGTTGCTGTTGAGCCCCCCAATGAAGAGGTTGTTCTGCCACTCCGGTATTGCATTGCCCGTATAAAATGCCATGCCACTGGGTGAGAGCACCGGATCCCAATAGTATACCGGTTGTTCCATCCCCTCTTTTGCAGTGATTCCCTCACCGATTGTATTGCCATTGTATTCAATGCCGTAGGTGATTGTAGGCCATCCGTAATCCTTGCCCGGCTTGATCAGGTTCAGCTCATCTCCTCCTCGAGGGCCCATCTCACTGAGCCATAGTTCACCTGTGACAGGGTGGATATCCAGTCCCTGCGGACTGCGATGGCCATAACTGTAGATCTCCGGAAGAATACCCTCCTGTCCTATGAAAGGGTTGCCTGCCACCGGCTTGCCCTCGGGGGTGATGTGCACAACCTTGCCATGGGCTGTTTCCAGCTTCTGTGCGTTGTATCGTGTTGCCAGGTCGGATCTTTCACCGGTGCATACAAAGAGATTTCCCTCCTTGTTGAACAGCAGGCGGCTACCAAAATGCATGCTGTTGTCGAAGTAGGGGATGGCACGGTAGATGATGCTGAACTGTTCAATGGTTGTCTCATCGTCCGAGAGACGTCCCTTTCCTATCGCCGTGAGCGATCCCTGAGGGGTACGTTCTGCCAGTGAGAAGTAGAGCATCCGACTGCTTTCAAAGTCGGGTGCCGGTGCCACATCGAGCAGACCGCCCTGACCCCGGTCATCGACCTCCGGAAAGCCGGTGATGGGTTCGCTCAGGGTGCCATCACTGGTGGCTATGCGCAGGCTGCCTGCCTTCTGGGTGATCAACAGTCGTCCGTCGGGGAGTGCTGTTACTGCCCATGGCTTGTTAAGACCTTCTGCGATCACCGTCACCTCATAGGGAGTGGTGGTTTTCACGCCACCAATGCGTGTCTGACCTTCGAAGGCGGGTTCATAATCGGTATTGGGATCTCGGTTTTCCACTGGGGGAAGGGTTCCATGTTGCGAGATCTCATCTTCTGTCGTCACTTCATTGCTCTTCTGCCTTTCGCATGTTGCAGAAAGCAGCAGGCTGCTAAGTAGAAAGAGAGCTCCAATTTTTAAGCTGTGCATTTTTATTTGATTTTAAATGTTTAAACTTTTTTCCTTTATTTTGTAACAAAAGATTACGTAGAAAGGTTCAAGATGCTGCTGCTGACTATTTTATTTCTACATCAATCCATTTCGACCGGTCGGGTGGTGTGGGTGCCTCAATTTTTTTAGTGGGGTTTTGCTTCAGTTCATCCAGCAGTACCTTCACTGCTTTCTCGATAGAAGGATCGTTCCCCTTTGCCAACTCCTCGGGACGGTCTACAACCTCAATATCTGGATAGACACCGATGCCTTCGATGATCCATTCACCCTCTTCATCATAGATGCCGAATCGGGGTACCGAGATGTATCCGCCATCCACCAGGCGTGCATTGCCGGAGATGCCGACCAGTCCGCCCCATGTGCGGGTACCAATCAGCTTTCCTTCACCTGTCTTGCGAAAGAAGTAGGGGAAGGCATCGCCACCGGATGAGGAATAGCCATTGATCAACATCGCCTTGGGACCGTCGTGGGCGATTCCTGGTGATTTCATCGGTTGTGGCAGGCCATTGCGGTGCCAGTAGACCAGTGTACGGCGGTTGAGCAGGTCGATCATCCTGTCGGGGATGAAGCCGCCGCCATTGTAACGGTCGTCGATGATCAGTGCCTCCTTGTGGTTGTAGGCGAGCATACCCTTGAAAAGTTCCCGGTTTCCTTCGATGGCAGTATTGGGTACATGGATGTATCCTATTTTGCCCCCAGAAAGGCGGTCGACCAGCTCCCGGCGGCTCTTCACCCACTCCAGATAGCGCAGCTCCTGTTCACTGGTGATTGTCTTAACGTTGAATTTCTTAGCACCAGAGAGGGATGGACTGTTGTTTACCGTCAGTTCCACATGTCTGTTTCCCAGGTTTTCCAACAGTTCATAGGGGTTCTGTGCGGTGGTCAGTTCCTCACCATTGATACGGAGCAGGTAATCTCCTTCCTGTATATTGATGCCACTTTCAGTGAGTGGTGAGCGCCGGCTCTCATCCCAGTTCTCACCAGGGTAGATCTTTTTGATCCGGTAACGTTTTGCAGAATGAACGGCTTCCAGCTCGGCACCCAGCAAGCCGCCATTGATCGGTTTCACGCGAGTGATGTCACCCCAGTCCACATAGGCATGTCCGGTATTGCTCTCGCTCACCACCTCGTTGAGGATGTAGTCAAGGTCATATCGGCTGGGCAGGTGAGGCAGCAATCTACCATACTTTTCACGGACACCGGCCCAATCTACACCGTGAAGGTTGTTCACATAGAAATAGTCGCGGAAGATGCGGAACGCATCACGGTAAATCTGCTCCCACTCCTTGCGGGGATCGATCTTCATTGTGAGCTGTTCCAGATTGAGTTTCCCATTGTTGACACTTTGACCCGGCTGGTTCTTGGCAACAAAGAAGGCACCTCCACTTCCGTAGATGAACGACTTTCCGTCGGCCGCCAAAATGCCGTTGCCGGCACCATCGAGGATTTCCTCAGTTTTCTCCTCCCTTATGTTGTATCGCATCACCTTGTTCCCTGCCGTGTAGAGCAGTCCCTCCTCCACGCTTCCCAAGAGGCGGTAGTTGCCTGCAGGAATTGGCAGTGTTTCGATGCGGGAGTTGATGTCGCTGAAGTCAATGTTGACTGTCACCTTTTCTACCGCTTTCTTGTCGTCAGTCTCATTCTCGTCAGCAGCAGGCTCCATATCTTCCTTGTAAGGGACGAGGGTGGTACCGTCATCCTGCAGTGGAAGGGCGAAGATGCGGGTGGCGTTGTTGTAAAGGTAGTCGAACTCAAAGCTGCTGAAGGCCAGGTTGAAGTCGCGATTGGAGAGGAAGTAGAGGTACTTGCCATCGCGACTGAAAAGCGGGTTGCCGTCGGAGAAAGTGGCATCGGTAAGCTGTCGCTTCTCTCCACTGGTTAGGTTATAGACCCAGAGTGACGACTGGTAGTTGGGGGCTGTCTTGCTGTAAGCAATCCACTCCCCGTCGGGTGAGAAACTGTAGTCGGTGATCTCTTCGGCGCTGGCTTCATCGATTACCTTTTGATTGCCGCTGACTACATCCACCAACCACAGTTTCATGGTGCGGTCGCTGTAGACCAGGTGACTGCTTTTGGGCGACCACTCAGCAGTATGCTTCCATGCGGATGAGCCGTGAGTGATTTGTCTTGGTTCTGCATTGTCACTGTTCTCCATCAGGTAGAGCTCGTACTCACCCGTGGCGTCAGAGTAGTAGGAAATATGCTTTCCGTTGGGAGACCAAACAGGGGATAGCTCCCGGATACCCTGGGTACGTGTCAGGTTTTTGATCTCACCCTTCTCAACAGGGACAGAGAAGATATCTCCCCTGGCTTCGAACAGTGCCCGCTTTCCGGTGGGTGAGAGGCCATAGCTCCCTACATACTCCTTCACGCTCCTGTAGGTGGCCTGCAGGTGGGGATTGTCATAGTGGATACCTACCTTTACCCTGCGACTCTCGCCCGATGAAAGATCCAGCAGGTAGAGGGCACCCCCCATCTCATAAACCAGCCGTCCGTTCTCTCCAGAAGGCCACATCACATCGTAATCGGTATGATGTGTGATCTGCTCCTCTTCACCTGTTTCGATATTGTGTCGCCAGATATTGAGACGACTGTCGCGGTCGGATGTGTAGTAGATATCGTTGCCATACCATACAGGCCACTGGTCGCTGCCGGCCCAATGGGTGAGCTGTCGTGATTCGTTCTTTGCCAGGTCGTAGTTCCATAACTCTGTAGCACGTCCTCCCTTATATCTTTTCCAAGTACGGAACTCTCTATCCACAGGGGTAAAGCAGAGCTGGCTGCCATCGGGTGAGAAGGTGGCGAAACCACCGTTGACGATGGGCAGTGGCTCCTCAAGACCTCCTTCCAGGTTGACGGTGAAATAGCGACCGTTGCGGTCGCCGAAGCTGGTTCGGTTGGCCCGGAAGAGAATACGCTTACTGTCGGGACTCCAATCGAGCACCACGTGGTCGTATCCTCCCCGCGGAGGCATCTCCCCCACTGAATTATAGAAGGTAAGCTGATGTGCGGTTCCCCCTTCTGCAGGCATCACCCATATCTGTCTGCTACCGGAATATTCTGCAGAGAAGGCAATCCAACGACCGTCTGGAGAGATTTTGGGAAAAAGCTCCAGACCAGGGTGGGAGGTAACTCTGCGGGCATTGCCACCGGCAGCATCAACGGTCCATATATCACCAGCATAGACAAAGGTGATCAGGTTTCCGTTAATGTCAGGAAACCGCATCATACGGGCATCATCGATGGCAAAAGCCTGCAAGGTGAGCAGGCTTGTGAAAAGCAATAATGTGAGTTTTTTCATCTTTATACTGGATTGGAGAATTAGAGACAACTGATCAGAATCTCGCGTGTTACATCACCGGTCACATTGCTGTTCTCTCCGAAGGCGTCACCCCGATCGTTAAAGCGTGAGGCAATGGTCTCGATGGTATCCATTCCGATGCCCTCCTCCGATAAACGGGTGGTCAACCCCAGTGAACGATAGAACTGCTCGGTCATCTCGATAGCCTTTTCTACACGTTCATCCTCTGTGCCTTCGGTAATGTTGAAGATGCGTTCTCCATATTGTAACAGCTTTCCCTTCTTCTGCTCTTTCAGTATCCTGAGAGTGCCGGGCATCGCAATTGCCAGTGAGTGGCCATGAGTGATTCCATGAAGAGCCGTTAGCTCGTGCCCAATCTGGTGTGTCGCCCAGTCTTGTGTGATTCCCATACGAATGAAGTCGTTGAGGGCCAGTGTGGCGGAAAGCATATAGTCGGACATCAGGTCGTAATCGTGTGGGTTATGCTTGATGCCGGGTGCTATCTCTTTTACCGAGAGCAGCACGCCCTCGGCCCAACGATCCATCAGGCGTGATTGGCCGGGAGTGGTCATATATTGTTCCAGCACATGGGTGAAGGCATCTGCCAACCCACAGGCTATCTGATAGGGTGAAAGCGAATAAGTGACCTCCGGATCCAAGATTGAGAACTGCGGGTAGGTGCCGAAGAATCCATACTTCTCCTGTGTCTCCTCGCGTGAGATTACCGCTGCTCCGTTCATCTCTGAGCCTGTAGCCGGCACGGTCATCACCGAAGCAAAAGGAATCTGCTTTTTTGCCACTCCTCCTTTTACAATCTCCCATGGATCTGTATCGGTCGCAATCCCTGCGGCGATCAGCTTGGTGCCGTCGAGTACCGACCCTCCTCCTACAGCGAGAAGATAGTTGATATTGTTCTCTTTCCCCATTTTGACGGCTTTCCTGAGCGTTTCTACGCGTGGATTTGGCTCTATGCCCCAGAACTCGATGAAATTGCGTCCTTTGAGAGCCTCCTTTACCTGGTCGTAGACACCATTTTTGGTGACACTGCCACCACCGAAGGTGAGCATCAGGTTGATATTATCCGGTAACAGTTCTGTCAGCTTGGCTATCTGTCCCTTCCCGAAAACAAGCTTGGTCGGGTTTTGAAAAATGAAATTGTTCATAATTGTTATTCTATTTGTCAATGAATTGTCTGTTTCTGAATACATGCAACAGCGATATATTTCAGAAAATATATCGTTGTTAATTCCCACTACCATTTATATTTGATGTACCTATTTGTAATTAACGATTTTCTGGCACCTGTTGTTCGAAACAAACTTTCCAGATAAGATAATAATGGATGTTGTGTAATTTATATGCTTTTAGGAACTTTTAGTAGTTGCAGCATTATAATATAAAAAATATTGTATCTTTATCGCAACATTGGTGTTGAAGATTTCTTTTTTTATTTGAATCCCACACTGATGCATTGGATTAAATCGTATTGTATAACCATTAAAAAAATCATTATGGGATTTATGCTTGTACTGCTGATTGTTGTTGTATTCCTGTTGCTATACGCAGTTTCGGTATACAATAAGCTTGTAAGGTTGAGAACATTGGTGGATGAAGCCTGGAGTGGCATCAACGTGCAACTCAAGAAACGGCACGATCTCATCCCCAACCTGGTTGAGAGCGTAAAAGGGTATGCCACCCATGAAAAGGAAACTTTTGAACGTGTTACGCAGGCCCGCGCAGGTGCCATGCAAGCTCACGACCTGAAGTCGCAAGAGGCAGCTGAAAACAGCCTGAATGCTGCATTGGGACGCCTGATGGTTGTTGCAGAGCAGTATCCCGAATTGAAAGCCAATCAGAATTTCATGCAACTACAGGATCAGTTGAGCCTGATTGAGTCGGATATTGAGAAATCACGGCGATACTACAACGGTTCGGTGCGTGATAAGAACATCATGATTGATACTTTCCCCAGCAACCTTATTGCCGGCATGTTTCAGTTCACCAAATCACTCTTCTTTGAACTGGAGAACGAAGCAGAAAAAGAGGTACCCAAAGTCCAGTTCTGATGCGAATCCTGTTGTCATGGTTGCTCTTCTTCTCATCCCTGGTGCTGGTAGCACAGGAGGAGAAGATCACTTCCTTTCACTCCGATATTACTGTTGCGGAATCGGGATCACTCACCGTAAGGGAGACGATTCAAATATATGCAGCGGGTGATATCTTCAAGAGGGGAATTACGCGTGTATTGCCACTCACCAGGAGGGATATTGATAACAATCGCATAGGGGTAGACTACATCATCAGAGAGGTATTGGTTGATGGAAAACCGGTCAACTATTTCACCGAAAAAGAGGGTGGAGACCTGGTGGTATATGTGGGTGAGAGGGACAGATATCTGTCTCCCGGCAATTATCGCTATGAGATTCTTTATGAGACGGCCGGTCAGATCGGCTTCTTTGACGATTATGACGAACTGAGCTGGAACGTGAACGGCTTGTCTGGAAAAACGATGGATAGTGTGGGTGCAGTAGTGCGTTTACCTGCCGGTGCGGATGTCATTTCTTCACACTGTTACACTGGGCGCCAGGGATCGGGAGATAGCAACTGCACCACGGAGACAGACGAGGTGGGGACACTGGTGGTACAGGCAAACAATTTGCCGTCCAACGAAATGCTCACTCTCTCGGTTAGTTTCACCAAGGGTATCGTTACTCAGCCACCGGAACAACTACCCCGCACCTTTACCTGGTTTGAGAGGAAGGGTCTGGTATTGCTTAGTAGCCTCTTTCTCGTTTTTTTATTCGCCTACTATATCTACACTTGGCGTAGGTATGGGGTTGACCCCCCCAAACCGGTAGTCATTCCACAATTCTCACCTCCCGACGGACTTTCGCCAGCCAGCGTGGGAATGCTTTACAAGGGTCATTATCTCGATGATTTTGTTACTGCTTCTATTGTGAATCTGTCGGTAAAGGGATTTATCCGCATCGATGAGGTGGTGGAAAAGGGTGGATTGTTCGGCTTACGAAGCGACAAGCGATATGCATTGGCCAGATTAAAAGAGGCTGATGACAAGTTGCCGGCTGAAGAACAGATTGTGATGAGATCTCTCTTTCGTAAAACTGGGTCGGTAACCCTCACCGGCAAATATGACGAGACAATCGCCATGATGATGAGTGACTATCATAAGAGCCTGAAAAAACAGCATGGATCAGTGCTGAACGAAGGTCGTAATCTGAAGTTTCACCTGGTGCCCTGGCTTGCATTCATTGCCTATTTCATAGTCATGGTTAGGTTTGTGACAGATGACCTGTTGCAATTTACCGCCAACCGGAATGCACTTGTAGCCACCTTATTGCTCGGCCTGGTGAGCTACCTGCTCTATGCCTGGCTGATTGTACGTCCTGGAGAGAGAAAACTGCATTACCGTTCCGCAGTGGAAGGACTGAAGATGTATCTTGATGTGGCTGAAGAAAAGCAGCTGCAGTTCTTCAATCCTCCTGAGGTGACACCGGCATTGTTCGAACAACTACTTCCATACGCCATTGCCCTCGATATGGAGAAGGTGTGGGGTGACAAATTCGAAAAGGCTTTCCTCTCTTCTGCATTGGAACCGGAATCCTATCGTCCCGCGTGGTATGGTGGCCGCTATGTGAATGCCGCTCTCTTCGGACATGCACTTAACAGTACCCTTTCCAATACTCTGAGTCATGCTGCCATGCAGCCTCAATCCTCTTCGGGTGGTGGCAAATGGAGCAGCGGATCGTTTGGCGGCGGCTTCTCCGGGATGGGTGGCGGTGGCGGACGTGTAGGCGGTTGGTGAACATCCTCCCCTTTTGTTTGTTCTTCCAATAAATGAGGTATTGAACGGACCAACGAGAATGAATCGTCTCTATTCGCTTGATCAGATCAACTATCCCAAATTCCGCGGCAAGATCATCGACCTTTACCTGCATGCCTTCACCAGTGGTGAGTATGCCCAGTATGTTGATCGGGCAATAGCGGGATCAACACTGGATGACCTTGTCCGAAAAGGGTGGGGCAACATGCTGTTTGTGGGTGACAAGCTGGCGGGGGTGGCGATGGCGATGTCATTGTTATACGATATTGATTTTCCTACTGCAGCGTTGCCGATGATATCGCCGGAACATACGCTATATATCAGTGAGGTGATGGTGCATGCAGATTTCCGGGGTAGGGGGATTGCCCAACAGATGGTGAACGAGTTGTTGGAGGTGTCTGGTGACTCCTTTACCGATGCAGTGATTCGTGTATGGGATCGGAACGAACCGGCACTTGCGCTCTACCGCAAGCTTGGTTTTAAGCCGGTTGCATCTATCTGGCAGACAAAGCTGGAGGCTCCCGCCCGCCCGTTCGAAATGAGAAAGATTTATCTGCAAAGGAGAATTCGTTCTACAGATTGAGTGAAATGTTTGACCGTTGAATAGCGACAATTTAATAATTCAGGATATGAAAGATTTACTAGCCAGAACCATCGACTTGCGAACTGGTTCACCCGAAGAAAAAAGAGAAGAGATTCGAGCCTATTTTCTAAAGACATGGGCCATCGATGAGCTACTATATACCCAATTGAAAGGTGACGAGGTGTTCTACCACCGGGGCGATCCGCTGCGTCACATCATCCTCTTCTACCTGGGCCATACCGCCGTCTTCTTTGTCAACAAGCTCTACCTGGCCGGCATCATAGACCGGCGCATCAATCCTAAGTTTGAATCGACTTTCGCAATCGGGGTGGATGAGATGAGCTGGGACGACTTGGATAACAACCACTACGACTGGCCTCCCGTATCGGAAGTGCGTGCTTATCGCGATGATGCGAAGAAGACAATTCTAGATATCATCGACAATACTCCACTTGAGATGCCAATCGATTGGGAGAATCCCTTTTGGATCATCATGATGGGTATTGAACACGAACGAATTCACCTGGAGACCTCTTCGGTATTGATCCGTCAGTTACCATTGGAGCTGGTACGTCCCAATCTGTTCGGTGAACGTTGTCCCTCCAGCGGTGATGCACCGGAGAACGAGCTGATACCGGTTTCAGGAGGAGTATTGCGGTTGGGTAAGCCATTCGACCACTCTCTTTATGGGTGGGACAACGAATATGGAAACCACGAAGAGGAGGTTTCCGATTTCAAGGCCGCTAAGTATTTAACTTCAAACGGCGAGTTTCTGGCATTTGTTGAAGCTGGTGGCTATGAGACAGAGCGTTACTGGACCGATGAGGGGTGGAGCTGGCGCAATTTTCGGGAGGCGGTGATGCCGCTTTTCTGGAGAAGAGATGATAATGGCTATCGCTTGCGATTGGTAGCAGAGGAGATTGCGATGCCCTGGAACTGGCCTGTAGAGGTGAATTATCTGGAGGCGAAAGCATTTTGTAACTGGAAGAGTGAGACCACCGGCACAACTTACCGGTTGCCAACTGAGGCTGAGTGGTATCGTCTCCACAATGTAGCTCGCTTGTCGGATGTGCCGCAGTGGAACATCGCTCCGGGGAACATCGGTCTGGAACATTTTGCCTCTCCCTGTCCGGTAGATCTGTTTGAACAGGGTAGCTTTTTTGACGTGATCGGTAATGTTTGGCAATGGACTGAGACACCCATTACCGGCTTCCCCGGCTTCAAGGTGCACCCGATGTATGACGACTTCTCCACCCCTACATTCGACGGGAAGCATAACCTCATCAAGGGTGGTTCATGGATCTCAACAGGCAACGAAGCAACCCTGCACGCACGCTATGCTTTTCGCCGCCATTTCTACCAGCATGCAGGTTTCCGCTACATCGAAAGCGATGCACCGTTAAAGATACAACAGGCTGATTACGTGACCGAGGAGGATGTCACCCGTTCCTGTGAACAGAACTGGGGTGAATCAAACAATGGAGAAGTCAATTTTGCCGTCTCACTGGCACAGATGGCAGGTGAACTGTTGCCGAATCGTCCAGACACACACATTCTCGATCTCAACGCTGACACGGGGCGACTGGCCTTCGAGCTGGCAAAGCAGTTCCATAATGTCACCGCACTAGACTTCACTGCCAGAATGATTCGTGTACCCAATCAGCTGCAGGAACAAGGATATGTGCGCTATACGATGAAGGATGAGGGAGAGCTGCTTTTCTACCGTGACATTGTACTGTCAGATTATGGTTTGTCTGAAACCAAGGAGCACATTCTCTTCATGCAGGCAGATCCTATGAACTTGAAACCCATCTTTAGCGGTTACGACCTGATTATCCTGCCCAACCTGCTGGAGGAGCTGAGTGATCCACTGCTCTTTCTCACGAATATCCATACGCGGTTGAATCAGGATGGCTTTCTGCTGCTGGCATCCACCTATGAGTGGGATTCTGAAAAGACACCCCGTGACAAGTGGCCGGGAGGCTTCAAGCGTGATGGTGAACCGGTCACCTCACTCCATGGTATCCGTGAAGCACTGGAACCGCAATTCACGCTCTGTCGCAAACCGGAGGAGATCACCTTCACCCTGAAAAAATCGACCCGCACCAGCGAACAACGCAGGGTGCAGGTCACAATATGGAAGAGAATCGAGTAGGATTACTCGTTAAACCAACGTGTAAGTGAACTGAAGATATTCTCTGTCTCTTTTTTCTTTTTCTCTACTGATGGTACAAGCACCTTCAGTCCCTTTTGTATGATCTCCACATTGATCTCACGGCCAGTCTCCACTGGTTCTCCATCGACATGCATCAACCCCTTTCGTTCACGATGGATGGTCAGCTTCTGGGTAACCAGCGTGGTCATCTTGCTGTTCTTGTCGATGTTCTTGGTAAACAGCTGTAGCGTGGTCTGTGGTATTTCCAGTGCATTGAGCGGCTTGAGGATGGAGACGTTCATCTTACCGTCGTCCATGCTAGCACCGGGAGCGATGTAGGCTTCATTGCCATACTGCGAGGCGTTGGCACAAGTAAGAACGAAAGCTCTCTCTTTGAGGCTTCCCTCATCGTGTATCAGCTCATACTCTTCCGACTTGAAGTCGACCGCACTCTCCAGGATGTTGCGCAGGTAACCCAGTGGCCCCCTTTTCTTCTCTTCTGCAAACTTGTCGCTGATAAAGGCATCAAAGCCGAAGCCACAAGTGCAGAAAAATATCTGGTCGTTGGCAATCCCGTAATCAATGGTGCGACTGTTGCCGCTGAGGATGATTTGAAGTGCTTTCTCTGCATCCATCGGGATGTCCAGTTCCCTGGCCAGTCCATTTCCTGAGCCAAAGGGGATGATGCCCAACGTGGTGTTACTGTTAATCAATGTTCTGGCCACCTCGTTGACTGTGCCGTCACCACCTGCCGTCAGCACATACCGGTAATGTTCCTTCACTGCTTGTCGGGCAATTTCAGTTGCATGTCCAGGATATCCGGTGATGCGGATCACCAGTTCAAATTTCTTCTGGTCGTAGGCGGCAGCTACCATCTCAGGGATGTTTTTTTTCGACTCTGTTCCGGAGATGGGATTGATGATCAGGCAGACCTTTTCTTTTTCCATGATGAGAAGATGTTTCGTTGTAAACACCCGATAGATACTTTTTGTTTTAACCCTTTTTATTTGTCCTTTCCTGCATTGTTGCGTACTTTTGCACCCATTAAGATAAAAAAATGGAACACCCCGATAGCTTGATCTTTGACATGGATGGTACTCTCTGGGATAATGTAGATAGTTACGTCATCTCATGGAACAGAGGTTTGATAAGAACCGGTTATCAGAAACAGGTCACCCGTGACGATATCCTTGGTCTAATGGGAAAAGAGGCTCGAATGATGCTGGATTCCATTCTGCCGGATGCGGATAAAACTACACAGGATCGACTCTTTGAGGCAGTGATCGATGCATACCAGGAGTTGTTGCCGATGATGAAGCCACTCATTTATGATGGAGTGGTGCAGGGATTGGAGCAACTCGCCCAGAAATATCGGTTATTCATGCTCAGCAACTGTGAAGAAGGGGGACTGGTCAACTTCATGAGGCACACCCGTACCACCCATCTCTTTTTGGATTATATGGAACATGGGATGAATCTCCAACCTAAACACCATAATCTTCGACTACTGATGGCCAAGCATGGACTAAAGTCACCACACTATATTGGTGACACTGATTCTGACAGTCACCAGTCTGCATTGGCGGGTGTGCCATTTGTCATGGTAACGTATGGTTTTGGAACGACCAATCGCTTTCATTTGAAGTTTGACACTTTCCCCCAGTTGGTAAGCCATTATATGAATCACTAAACAGCTATAATGAAGCCTGTCTTTGTGCTTTTGATCATTGCCCTTTACTTTGGGATGTTGATGCTGATTTCCTGGCTTACTGGCCGAAAGGGAGCAGACAACGATGCCTTCTTCCGGGCCAACAAGTCTTCCAAATGGTATGTGGTGGCCGTGGCAATGATTGGCACTTCCATTTCTGGTGTCACCTTTGTCTCGGTACCCGGTATGGTGCGCAACCTTGACATGACATATATGCAGATGGTGCTGGGTTTCTTCTTCGGCTACCTGGTGATCGCCTTTATACTGTTGCCGCTCTACTACAGGCTCAATCTTACCACTATTTACGGGTATCTTGAACAGCGTTATGGAGTACGTTCCTACAAGACCGGAGCCTGGTTTTTCCTGCTCTCCAAGATTGTGGGTGCTGCCGCAAGACTTTACCTTGTGGCTTACATCCTGCAATCTCTGGTGTTCGAAGCCTGGGGAGTGCCCTTCGTGGTAACAGTGATAGGCATCATCTTGATCATCTGGCTATACAGTCATAAAAGTGGCATCAAGACGATTATCTGGACCGACTGGCTTCAGACACTGCTTTTCATCACTGCACTGGTATTGATCATATGGCAGCTCTCTTCAAGCATGGGGATGAACCTGGCTGAGATTGTCTCTACCATTCGGGAAAGCCCTCACTCACGCATTTTTATCTTTGACGACTGGCACAGTACCCAACATTTCGTCAAGCAATTTTTCAGTGGCATGTTCATCACCATTGTGATGACAGGACTCGACCAGGATCAGATGCAGAAGAATCTGACAATCCGTACCTTGCGCGATGCTCAGAAAAATGTAGTCTCCTACGGACTGGCCTTCGCACCCATCAATTTCCTATTCCTTTCCCTTGGAGTTTTGTTGCTGGCCTATGCCGGACAGAATGGCATCCCTCTGCCGGAGGTATCTGACAATATATTGCCATTGATCGCCAGTGAGTACCTTGGTACTGTAGTGCTTGGTATCTTTGTGGTGGGCATCGTTGCTGCCGCCTTTTCTAGTGCCGACTCAGCATTGACGGCACTAACCACCTCTTTCTGCGTAGACATACTCGGCATGACATCCATAGCAAAAGATATCAGACATGAGGAACGTGAAGTGCGTATCCGGCGACGGGTACACCTGGGCATGAGTGCCGTATTTATTTTGATCATCCTACTGATCGAGACCATAGGTTCCGACAGCATCATCAATGCCATTTACAAATTGGCTTCATATACTTATGGGCCTCTGCTGGGGCTCTATGTGATCGGCCTCTATACGAAGGTGAAGCCGACTGACATATACGTCCCATATGTAGCGATCGTTGCTCCGCTGCTCTGCTTCCTTATTGAACTGGCCATGTTACATTTCTTTGCTTACAGGGTGGGATATGAACTGTTGCTTATGAATGGGATGGTGACCGCATTGGGACTGTGGGCCATCTCACAAAACAAAAAAATTAAAATTACTTAGACTATGAACATTCAAACGGCAGAATTTATCATCAGCAACACTGATCACCACCAATGCCCGCAGGACGGGAAACCGGAATATGCCTTTATTGGTCGTTCCAATGTTGGTAAGTCGTCACTGATAAACATGCTCACCAACCGAAAGGGATTGGCCATGACCTCTTCCACGCCGGGAAAGACGATGTTGATCAATCATTTTCTCATTAACGGGGAATGGTACCTTGTGGACCTTCCCGGATACGGATATGCGCGTCGTGGCAAGGAGGGTCGTGAGAAACTGCGGGTGATCATAGAAGATTATATTCTGGAAAGAGAAGCGCTGACCAATCTCTTCGTACTTGTGGACTCGCGACATGAACCGCAAAAGATTGATCTGGAATTTATGGAGTGGCTTGGTGAGAATGACATCCCTTTTGCAATCGTCTTCACGAAAGCAGACAAGCAGGGAGGTGGCAAACTACAGATGAATGTGAATGCATACAAAGAGAAATTGTTGGAGAGCTGGGAAGAACTGCCCCCCATTTTCGTTACCTCCTCCGAGAAAGCAGAGGGTAGGGAAGTTTTACTCAATTACATCAATGAAATTAACCGTTCCCTTTAAAGATAGAACTAGCGGACTGTTCCTCCCGCAATATCAAGTAATTCGTTAGTGATGGACTGCTGACGTACCTTATTGTATTCAAGTTTTAATTCATCGATCAGGTTGTCTGCATTGTCGTTGGCAATCTGCATGGCAGTCATGCGCGCAGCATGTTCAGAAGTGAGCGAATCGATATGCATGGTATAGAGTTTCAGCTGGATCACCTTGGGAAGCAGTTGCTCCAATAGGCTAATCCTATCGGGTTCCACAATGTACTCCTGCTCAGGATCCTCATTCCCTCCACTTGGAAGATCTACCGGCAAAAAAATTTCCTGCCGTACCTCCTGTGTTCCCTTGCTGACGTAGTGGTGGTAAATCAGTTCTACCCGGTCAATTTTATCGGTGATGAACAACTGCATCAACTCTTGGGCGATCATCCTCGTAGCCTGATAGGAAGGTTTGGCTGCAATAGCTTCATAATCACCTGCCGGGGCCATTTCCAGCTTCTGTATTGCTTTGGTAACCTTGCTCCCGATGGGATAAATCAGGATGTTCTCTTTCCCCAGATGCAAATAGTTCTCTATTACCGAATAGAGTTGGTTTATAATGTTGTGATTGAAACGACCTGCCAGTCCCGTGTTGGAGGAGAATACCACGATAGCCACCCGTTTGACATCGCGCTGTTGGATGTAGGGCGATCGGAACTCCTTCTCACCTTGCAGCAGATGTTGCATCATGTGGTTCAGTTTCTGCTCATAAGGATATAGTGTCGCGATGAGCTGCTGTGTCTTCAACAGCTTGGCGGAAGAGACCATCATCATTGCAGAGGTGATCTTCCGGGTGGAGTGAACCGATTGTAACCTGCCTTTAATTTCTTTCAGTAGTGCCATTGCCTATAGCTATTGCATCGATTCGATGGTATCGGTTGCCACCTGTTCAATGATTTTTCCGATCTCGTTATTCATGACTCCCTCCTTAAGCTGGTTGAGCACATCCACCCTATGTTTCAACTCCATCGTGGCTATGAACTCTTTCTCAAACCGGCCTACCTCTACCAATGGAATTTTCTTGAGTAAGCCGTGGGTGCCACAGTAAAGAACAGCAATCTGGTGTTCTACTCTCATTGGAGTGTGAACTGGCTGTATCAGTAACTGCTCGTTTTTTTGCCCCTTGTCGATGGTCATCATGGTCACAGCATCCATATCACCTCCAAACTTGGTGAAAGCAGCCAGCTCTTGATACTGTGCCTGGTCGATCTTCAGCGATCCGGCAACCTTCTTCATTGCCTTCACCTGTGCGTTACCTCCCACACGGGAGACAGAGATGCCTACGTTGATGGCGGGACGTACTCCCCTGTTGTAAAGATCTGCCTCTAAAAAGATCTGTCCATCGGTGATGGAGATCACGTTGGTAGGAATATAGGCTGAGACGTCACCCGCCTGCGTCTCAATGATGGGCAGTGCAGTGAGGGAACCTCCTCCCTTCACCCGCTCCTTCAGGCATGAAGGCAGGTCGTTCATATGCATTACCACATCCTGTTGTGATATGATGCTTGCGGCACGTTCCAAAAGACGGGAGTGAAGGTAGAAAATGTCACCCGGATAGGCTTCACGTCCCGAAGGACGACGTAGGATCAGTGATACCTCCCGATAGGCTACCGCCTGTTTGGATAGATCATCGAAGACCACTAGGGCATGGCGACCCGTGTCACGAAAATATTCACCAAGGGCAGCACCAGCAAAGGGGGCGATGTAACGCAAGGCAGCCGTGTCGGAACCGCTGGCTGCGATCACAGTGGTATAATCCATGGCCCCATTGTCGGTGAGTGTCTTCACCAGTGAGGCTACTGTTGAACCCTTCTGACCGATAGCTACATAGATACAATAGACCGGATCTCCCTCCTCGTAATTTTTACGTTGGTTCAGAATGGTGTCAATGGCGATACTTGACTTGCCGGTTTGCCTATCACCGATGATCAGCTCCCGCTGACCCCGCCCGATGGGTATCATCGCATCTACCGCTTTGATGCCTGTTTGCAGTGGCTTGTTCACTGGTTGTCGAAAGATGACACCAGGAGCTTTCCTTTCCAGCGGCATCTCTAATAGCTCACCCTTCACGGCTCCTTTACCGTCAATTGGTTTACCTGTTGGTGAGATCACCCTTCCCAGCATTCCTTCACCCACACGGATGGAGGCGACGTGACCGGTTCGCTTCACGATGTAACCTTCTTTCACCTCGCTGGTGGCACCCAGTAGGATAGCTCCCACATTGTCCTCTTCCAGGTTCATGACGATTGCCTGCATGCCGTTGTCGAATTGCAACAGTTCATTAGACTCTGCATTGCGAAGCCCAAAGATGCGAACCACGCCATCACTCACGCTGATTACCTGTCCTGTCTCGTCATACTTGATGTCGGTGTCGAGACCCTCCAGCTGCATGCGTAAAATATCAGACACCTCACTTATTTTGATTCCGTTGTTTGCCATGATTACTTCATTTTTTTATCTTGTTTCAATGGCCGCATCCAGGATCCTTAAACGGTTGCGAATGCGGGATAGTTCGCCTGCCACGCTTGCATCCCAGCGGTCGTCGTCGAGGTAAAGGATGAAACCTCCGATAATGGAGGGATCGACAACCGGCTCCACCTCCAGCCTGCCACCCACAATCTTACTGATACGTTCAATAAACCGCTTCTCTGTTTTCTCATCGATCGGCAATGCCGTGATAAGCCTGCCGTACTGGATCGCAAAACGTTCACGGTAGAGCTCTGCATATCGCAAAGCAATATAGTGAATCAATTCCTCCCGCTCATTTTCAAAGATAAGCCGTATCATTCGTTCCAGCGAGAGAGGTAACTCTCCCCCTCCACAGGCAGTTTGCAGGAGTGAAATCTTTTGCTTTTTCGTGTTCATCGTTCCTGTAAGTGCACGACGCAATGAGGGCTGTTGGGTGAACATGGCAGCCAGGGTCTGCATCCTTTCATAGACCTCCTGCTGCTCTCGTGATTCGATGGAATATTCCAACAGCGCTTTGGCGTAACGGGTGGAGATGAGTCCAGTGTTCATTGTCGTCAGGATTTAGAAATGACAACTTCGTCAAGTAGGCGGTCGATCATTTTCATTTGCTCCTGCTCATCTGACAGCTTTTCCCTGAGAATCCGTTCTGTCAATTGCACCGAGAGGGCAGTGACCTCAGCCCTGATGGTGCGCAGTGCTTCCTCCTTCTCCGCTTCAATCTTCTTGCGAGCAGAGTCCAGCATCTTTTCCGATTCAGCTGCTGCTATGGTACGGGCTTCTTCAATAAGCTGTTCTTTGAGCCGGGTGGTTTCCATGAGGATGGCATGCTGATCACGGCGTGTATCAGCAAGCATTCGCTCGCCAGTTTGCACTAATTTACCCAATTCCTCCTGGGCTTCATGTGCTGCAACTAACGACGCCTCGATGTAGTTCTTCCTCTT
>Ga0209510_1000785_pt1 | contig 40257 bp, 29 predicted proteins | sample BiotimSIPDNA_FD_185749 | JGI IMG/M metagenome (GOLD analysis project Ga0209510, IMG submission 185749) | Anaerobic biogas reactor microbial communites from Washington, USA - Biogas_R1 time_0 SIP DNA (SPAdes) (version 2) | ecosystem: Engineered > Bioreactor > Anaerobic > Unclassified | place...
AAGATTGCTGTTTACAAGTGGCTGACAATGAGCTTTGCATAAAACACTGTTTTCCTGCATTAAATTTCCTCGATTTAGCCCGCTAATACTCAAAAATTTGCTTTGTAAAACAGCGTTTTATGCCAATCTGAACTTTAAAAATAAAATCGAACTCAGGTTAATAAAAATTTGCAGAAATTATTCTTCTACGCCCCTTACAATTCCGCGTTCAGATGATTTGATGAAATTCAGTATGATATCTCGTTCTTCAGTTTCTTCCATTTCGGCTTCGACCATAGCAATTGCCTGCGAGATGTTTAAGCCTCGTTGGTAAACATAGCGGTATATATCCTGTATCTCGGTAATTACTTCGTTTGAAAAGCCCCTGCGGCGAAGTCCAACAGAATTTACCCCGGCATAAGCCAAGGGTTCGTTTGCTACTAAGACGTAAGGGGGAACATCTTTTCTTACCAGGCTACCTCCTGCAATGAAGGAGTGTTTTCCAATTTTCGAAAATTGGTGTACAGCGGTATATGGACTAATAATTGCCCAATCGTCGGCTTCTACTTCGCCGGCAAGCCCGGCAAAACTTCCAAGAATAACATGGTCTTTAAGATGGCAGTCGTGGGCTACGTGTGAGTATGATTGTAATAAGCAGTTCGAGCCGATGATGGTTTTTCCGCGGGCAGCTGTACCACGGTTTACTGTGCAAAACTCGCGCACAGAAGTATTGTCGCCAATTTCAGCAGTGGTAATTTCACCCTTAAACTTTAAGTCTTGAGGAATACCGGCAATTACCGCACCTGGAAAGAGCTGGCAATTCTTTCCAATCCGGGCTCCGTTCATAATTACTACATTGGGACCAATCCATGTGCCATCGCCAATGATAACATCTTCGGCAATGGTTACGAACGATTCAATAATGACATCTTTTCCAATTTGCGCTTTTGGGTGGATATTGCAAAGCGAACTGCTCATACGAGACTACGGTATTAGAATGTTATTCTGCTTTATTTTCAACTATTTGTGCCATAAATTCCCCTTCAGAGGCTAATTGGCTGCCCACAAATATATAACCTTTCATTGTAGAAATACCACGTCGGAGTGGAGTTAATAATTCAACCTTGATAATCAGGGTGTCGCCGGGTACAATTTTCCGTCTGAATTTTATCCCGTCTATTTTTAAAAAATAGGTCGAATAACTTTTTTCCGGATCCATTTGACTCAGTACAAACAGGCCTCCGCATTGCGCCATGGCTTCAATGGATAAAACACCCGGGAAAACAGGTTCTTGAGGAAAGTGGCCGGTAAACATAGGCTCGTTTCCTGTAATATTCTTTACCCCAACAATATAGTTTTCTTTTATCTCGATTACTTTATCGACCATCAGGAAAGGATACCGGTGCGGTAGCAGTTCACGGATTTTTAATATGTCCATAACAGGCTCTGCATCTGCATCATATATGGGTGCTGCTGTTTTCGAAAATTGTTTGCACATCTCTTTATTCAGCATTTTGGCAAACTGTATGTTCGACGAGTGTCCTGGCCTGGTGGCAATTATTTTTCCTTTGATGGGTTTGCCTACCAAGGTAAGGTCGCCCACTAAATCGAGCAGTTTATGACGTGCCGGTTCATTGCTGAAATGGACTTTAAGGTTGTTGAGTATGCCTTTTTGCCCGTTTAGTTTTATGTGTTCGTGGTGGAACAGATCGGCAATGCGATCGAGTTCTTGCTGGGTAACATCGCGATCCATAATAACAATGGCATTGTCGAGGTCGCCGCCCTTTACCAAATTGTTGTTCAGCAAAAATTCAAGTTCATGAAGGAAAACAAACGTGCGGCAAGGGGCTATTTCTTTTCTGAAGTTGTTTAGAGAATCGAGCTTTGCAAATTGGTTATCAAGTACTTCTGAATTATACGAGATCATCACGTTCAGGCTGAAATCGTCGTCAGGGAGGGCAATTAGTTCAACTCCGCTTTCTTTGTCGCTAAAAACTATTTTTTCACGAATGACAAAATATTCGCGTTCTGCATTTTGTTCTTTTAGGTTGTCTTCGCCAATAGCATCATAGATCAACACTGAGCTGCCATCCATTATCGGAGCTTCGGGCGCATCAATTTCTATAAGTAAATTATCAATTCCTAAGGCGCTAAGTGCAGCAAGCATATGCTCAATGGTGCCTACACGTGCCCCGTTTTTTTCAATAACTGTTCCCCGCGATGTGTCTACAACATTTGATACAAGCGCTTCAATTTCGGGTTGTTCTTTAATGTCAACTCGTTTGAATATTATTCCGTGATTTTCGGGTGCTGGTTTAAGCAATGCATTAACAATGAGCCCAGTGTGAAGCCCTTTCCCCGATATTTTAACTTCGTGAAGAATGGTTTTCTGTTTTGCAGTCATTATAACAATTAGGTTAATATGTTATTCGTTTTTGATTTTTCTAATCTCTTTTTTCAGGTTGTTTACTTCGGCAACCAGTTCGGGCAGGTTCCTGAATACTGCTTCGGCACGCCTGAAACGAGAGGCTTCAATTCCCCATGCGCCCATAAGTAAGGTGTTGTCTTTTATATTATTGGTTGCACCGGTTTTTGCTGCCATGGTTACATTGTTGCCAACCTTCAAGTGGCCGGCAACACCCGCTTGTCCGCCAAAGACACAATTCTGCCCGATGGAGGTGGAACCAGCTACTCCAAATTGAGCAGCCATTACGGTATTTTCACCTACTACAACGTTGTGGGCTACCTGAACCAGATTATCAATTTTTACACCTTTTTTAACATGGGTTGTGCCTAAGGTTGCTCGATCGATGGTACTATTGGCGCCAATTTCAACATTATCTTCAATGGTTACATTGCCAATTTGCTGTACTTTTTTGTAACTGCCGTCCTCTAATGGGGCAAACCCAAAACCATCGGCGCCAATTACGGCTCCGGCGTGGATAATACAGTTCTTTCCAATCTGGGTTGCAGCGTAGAGTTTCACACCTGAGTATAAAATGGTGTTGTCGCCAATAATGCAATTATCGTCAATCCAGGCATGAGGGTACACTTTTACGTTTTTGCCAAGGCTTACATTTTTGCCTATGTAGCAAAATGCTCCTAAATAAGAGGCATTGTCGGTTTTTGCAGACTGGTCAATAAAATTAGGTTGCTCTATGCCCCTTTTTTCAGGTACCGACTTCACATAGAGGTCGAGCAGCGATGACAGTGCGGCATAGGCATCTTTCACTTTAATCATTGTGGCTTTCACCTCGCGAACAGGAACAAAATCGGCATTTATCAATACCACTGAAGCATTTGTTTCGTATAAGAAGTTCTCGTATTTTAAGTTTGCCAGAAAGGTTAATGTTCCTGGTTTGCCATCTTCAATTTTTGAAACATTATTGATTTTAATGGTAGGATCGCCAATGATTTCACCGCTTAAAAACGTTGCAATTTCGAGTGCAGAAAATTCCATAACCTGAAATAAATTTGCTGCAAAATAAGTAAAAAATTCATTTAAGCGTTAATTCCTTCGGATAGCAAAAGAAATGTTTTTTCACTGTTTTCGATAATACCGACAGGTTTATGTCAGAAGCTTTCTCGAAATCGGCACGTTTTCCGTTGTTGTAAATGATGAAAATTTCTTCTGAACTGGGTTCGTAAGCACTATTGGTTATTTCTCCCTGAAAAACAAAATAACTGGTTTCTTTTTTAGGAATATTGAATTTTGTATTCAACTGTTCCTTAAGCACCTCTGCCTTTTTTTCTGAAAACTGATGATCCGATATTTTTATTTTGAAAAGCTTGCGGTTTATTATTGCCGTTGAAAGCCAGGAAAGAACCGGATCTGGGTGAGTACTCCATACTTTTATTGAGGAAAGGATATCTGAATCGTCGAGTGCCACAAAATTTTTGATCATAATCGATTTATTGTCGTTTATCTTCAGATTTTCTTTCGAAAAACCATGTTTCAGCAACCAAAGCAATTGCGGAGGAGCATATAATTCGTTCCCATTGGAAACTAATTCTTTAGCTCTTTTTAAAATATTTATGAGCATAAATTCGGCCGCCAATACAGTTTTATGCAAATAAACCTGCCAATACATCAACCGTCGGGCAATCAGAAAGTTTTCTACCGAATAGATGGCTTTTTTGTCGACCACTAACCGGTCATCGGCAACGTTTAGCATTTTAATAATCCGGTCGCAACCAATCATCCCTTCAACAACCCCGCTATAAAAGCTGTCGCGTCTTAAATAATCGAGCCGGTCCATGTCGAGTTGTCCCGAAATGAGTTGGTGCAGGAAATGTCTCGGATATTCGTCTTTGAAAATTTCGATGGCCATGGTGAGTTTGCCTCCAAATTCCCTGTTCAGCTCTTCCATGAGCATGAGCGACAAATCTTCATGGCCAATGCCTGAGACAATGGTCGATTCGAGGGCATGAGAAAAAGGCCCGTGCCCGATGTCGTGTAAAAGAATAGCAATGCTCACAGCTTCGGCTTCATCGGTCGAAATGCTGACTTTTTTCTCTCTCAGCACATCAATAGCCTGCCGCATGAGGTGAAGGGCCCCAATGGTATGTTCGAAACGGGTATGGTTTGCTCCCGGAAACACCAGGCTCGAAAGACCAAGTTGTTTAATTCGTCGTAATCGCTGTAAATAAGGGTGTTCAACTAAATCAAAAATTGTTTCCGAAGGAAAGTTTATGAACCCGAACACCGGGTCGTTGATAATTTTACGCTTGTTGGTCGTCGAATTCATAGGTTTTATATTCCTAGTTTAAGCCAAAGTAACACATAAAAACCATGATTAGTTTTCGATTCAAAAAAAATTATAACGAGAAGTATTGATAATTAACTTGCTGATTTTGTTTGATTCATTATTATTTGTATTTTTGCACCGATTCTGTAAGTGAAATTATAGGGGACGGGTGGTCCCCTATTTTATTACCTGTTCATAATGATTAAGAAGGAGATAATTGAGCAATTAACCGCAGATGTTTTAACCGGGGAATTTTTTTTAATCCAGGTTACCGTAAAACAGGGAAATGTCATTGAAGTAATTATCGATGGCGATAACGGGGTTTCCATACAGAAATGCGTTGACGTCAGCCGGTATATTGAACAACATCTCGATCGCGAAAGCGAAGATTTTGAGCTGAGTGTATATTCAGCAGGGCTGGGAAATCCGTTCAAGGTTTACCGGCAATATGAGAAAAACATTGGAAAAGAAGTCGACGTTAAGCAGGGAGAAGAAAAACCGTTAAGCGGAACCATACTTAGTGTTGATGAAAACGGGTTCGACCTTGAAACAAAAGTAAGCATAAAGGATGAGGCCACCCGGAAAAAGAAAGAAGTGAAGAAAGTAGTCCGGTTCAATTTTACCGATCAGCCGGAAGTAAAAAATAGTATAACATTTAAATAATAAAAACAGACAATGGACAACGTCAATCTTATCGATACGTTTGCCGAATTTAAGGATTTAAAGAACATCGACAGGGCAACGATGATGAGCGTTCTTGAAGATGTTTTCCGCAATCTGCTTCAAAAAAAGTATGAAAGCGACGAAAACTTCGACATAATTATCAACATCGACAAAGGCGACTTCGAAATCTGGCATTACCGTACAGTAGTTGCCGACGAAGAATTTTCCGACCCTAACAAAGAAATACCACTTTCGGAAGCCAAAAAAATTGACCAGGATTATGAAGTTGGTGAAGAAGTTAGCGACGAAGTTAAACTGATCGATTTCGGGCGCAGGGCAATCTTGAACCTGAGGCAGAACCTCGCAAGCCGAATCCTTGAACTGGAAAAAGACGGAATATATACCAAATACAAAGACAAAATTGGTGAAATCGTTACCGGAGAAGTATACCAAATCTGGAAAAAAGAAATTTTGGTACTTGATGATGAAGGCAACGAACTGATCCTCCCCAAAACAGAACAAATACCCAGCGATTATTTCCGCAAGGGCGATAGTATACGGGCAGTTGTTTATAAGGTAGAACTCAGGAACAACACCCCGTTCATAGTTCTTTCGCGTACGCAGCCGGCTTTCCTCGAGAGGCTGTTCGAGCTTGAAGTACCCGAAATTTTTGATGGCTTGATAACCATTAAGAAAATTGTAAGGGTTCCGGGCCAGCGGGCAAAAGTTGCCGTTGAATCGTACGACGAACGTATCGACCCGGTAGGCGCCTGTGTGGGAATGAAAGGTTCCAGGATTCACGGCATTGTTCGTGAATTGCGCAACGAAAACATCGACGTGATAAATTTTACGAATAATATTACACTTTATATACAACGCGCCCTTAATCCGGCAAAAATTACCAGCATCAAGATAAACGAAGCATCAAAAACGGCCGAAGTTTACTTGAAGCCCGAAGAAGTTTCGCTGGCGATAGGAAAAGGCGGTTTAAACATTAAATTGGCAAGCCAGCTAACCGGGTACGAAATTGATGTATACCGCGAGATGCAAGCCGACGACGAAGATGTCAACCTCGACGAATTTGCCGACGAAATTGAAGACTGGGTAATAGACCAGCTCAAGGCAATTGGTTGTGACACAGCAAAGAATGTGTTGAACATCTCACGTGCCGATTTAATTAAACGCACCGACCTTGAAGAAGAGACAATCGACGAAGTATTAAAAATTTTAAAATCAGAATTTGAATCGTAATAAATTTTGGGCGGGTTTTTTTGAGAACAAGATTAAAATTTTCGAAAGGTTGAATATGGTATCAGGCACAGGAACACAACGGCTCGGCAAAATAGCCCGGGAATTTAACGTAGGCATTCAAACCATCGCTGAATTCTTAAGCAAAAAAGGCTATGAGGTTGAATCAAACCCCAATGCAAAGATTGATGATAACATGTATTCTGTTTTGCAAAAAGAATACAGTAAAGACATCGATTTGAAAAAAGAGTCGGAAAAATTGAATTTAAGGAACATCCGTCATCAAAAAAATGAAACTCTTTCTATTGAAGATGTCGCCGAAACAAAAAGTGATGTCGAAGAAGAACATGATGACGATGATGTTGTGATCATTACCGATCACAGCCTTAAAAAAGTTCCTACTCACACAGCTCCAAAAGAAAGAGAAGTTGAAGAAATTAAGACTGAAACACCTAAGAAGGAAATAAAGATTGTTGGGAAAATTGATCTTAACAAGAAGCCCGAGCCACCACGACAAGAACCGGTAAAAGAACAGCCAAAGCCCGTTGAAAAGATCAATAAGGAAGTGCCTAAAGCGGTTGTTGAAAAACCTGTTCAACAAGAAAAAGAGGAAAAACCAGTTAGCATACAACCTAAACCACAACAACCTCAGGAGCCTGTCAAGCCCGTTGAGGCCAAGGTTCCCGAAAAAAAGGAAAATGTGGTTGAAGTTAAGAAGGCTCAGCCAGTTCAAAATATTTCTACTGGAGAAATAGCTACTGTTATTCCTAAGGTTGAAAGTGATCTGAAAGTTGTTGGACGCATCGACCTTGAAACAATTAACCAGCGTACCCGACCTCCTAAGAAATCGCGTAAGCAACGCGAAGAAGAAAGAAAAGCACGGGAACAACAAAAGAAAAAAGAATTTTCAAGGCCCGAGACTCCACAAACTTCAGCCAAGAATGAGATATCAAATCGTCCGGAACGCCTTAGTGGGCCAACAATTGTTGGTAAAATTACCCTTCCCGACAAAAAGCAGGAAGGAAAGCCCGATTCACCGGAAGAAGCTGCAAGGAAACGCAAACGCAAACGAATTCAGAAAGAGCGCGTCGATATTAACGCTGGAGCAGCCAATTCGGGTGGTGAAAAACGCGATGTGAAAAAGCCTGCTCCCGGTGGAAAATTCCAACCGAAAACTGTGGTTAAAAAACGCCCGTTCCATCAAGAAATCTCAGAAGAAGACGTTTCGAAACAAGTTAAAGATACGTTGGCCAGGTTAACCACCAAAACCAAATCGAAAACTTCGAAATACCGCCGCGAAAAACGTGCAGCATTTAGCGAAAAGCTCGCTCACGAAGAAGCAATGGCCTTGCAGGATCACAACATTATTAAAGTTACTGAATTTGTTTCAGTGAACGAATTGGCAACCATGATGGATATTCCTGTGACCCAGATTATTTCCACATGTATGTCGCTGGGTTTATTTGTATCGATCAATCAACGCCTCGATGCAGAAACCATGTCTCTTGTTGCCGAAGAGTTTGGGTATAAGGTAGAATTTATCAGTGCCGACGTTATGGCAGCCATTGAAGATGAGGTTGATAGTGCAGACGATTTATTACACCGACCGCCTATTGTTACCGTAATGGGGCATGTCGACCACGGAAAAACTTCGTTGCTTGACTATATCAGAAAAGCCAACGTTATTGCAGGCGAAGCCGGAGGTATTACCCAACATATTGGAGCATATAATGTTGAACTAAGCGATGGAAGAAAAATTACCTTCCTCGATACTCCTGGTCACGAAGCCTTTACGGCGATGCGTGCCCGTGGTGCCCAGGTAACCGATATTGCAATTATTATTGTTGCTGCCGACGATAATGTTATGCCACAAACCGTTGAAGCGATTAACCATGCCTCAGCTGCTGGTGTGCCCATTGTTTTTGCTATCAATAAAATAGATAAACCAGGTGCAGACCCCGAAGCCATAAAAAATAAATTGGCTCAAATGAATTATTTGGTAGAAGAATGGGGGGGTAAATATCAATCACATGATATTTCTGCAAAATCAGGAATTGGAGTTTATGAACTTCTTGAAAAAGTTCTTCTCGAAGCAGAAATGCTTGAGCTGAAAGCCAATCCAGATCGTCGTGCAACAGGTTCAGTTATTGAATCGTCACTCGATAAAGGTCGTGGTTATGTGGCTACTGTGCTTGTACAGAACGGCACCTTAAAAGAAGGCGACGTGTTATTGGCTGGTCCATATATGGGTCACGTAAAAGCAATGTTTAACGAGCGTAACCAACGCATCAAACAAGTTGGTCCAGCAGAACCCGCTTTGGTTTTGGGCTTGAATGGAGCACCACAAGCAGGCGATAAGTTCAATGTAATGGAAAGTGAACGTGAAGCACGTTCCATTGCCAACAAACGAGAACAGTTACAGCGCGAACAGGGAATGAGGACTCAAAAGCACATTACCCTTGATGAAATTGGCCGTCGTATTGCTATAGGCAACTTCCAGGAACTTAACGTTATTGTTAAGGGTGACGTTGATGGATCTATCGAAGCACTCTCCGATTCGCTGATCAAACTTTCGACCGAAGAAATTCAGGTAAATGTTAAGCATAAAGCCGTTGGGCAAATTTCGGAATCTGATGTTATGCTTGCTTCGGCATCCGATGCAATTATTGTCGGCTTCCAGGTACGTCCATCGATGGCAGCACGGAAACTGGCAGAGCAGGAGCAAATCGACATCAGGCTTTATTCAATCATTTACGATGCCATTGAAGAAATTCGTGCGGCTATGGAAGGTATGCTTTCTCCTGAAATGAAAGAGGAAATTACCGGAACGGCCGAAATACTAGAAGTATACAAAATTACTAAAGTTGGAACAGTTGCAGGTTGCTTAGTCCGCGATGGAAAAATAAGCCGGAACAACAAAGTACGTGTTATCAGGGATGGTATTGTGATCTATTCCGGCGACCTTGGAACCTTGAAACGTTTCAAAGATGACGTGAAAGATGTTTCATCTGGATATGAATGCGGTATGAATATCAACAATTTCAACGATATTAAAGCTGGAGACTTTATTGAGTCATACAAAATTGTTGAGGTAGCCAAGAAATTGTAATTTTTAGCACAATATTTGAAGCCTGTGAAACCAAATGTTTTGCAGGCTTTTTTATTTTCATAAAATAATCTTATTTTGTAAAAGGTTAATAAGTAAAATTAACGAGTAAATTAAGTTCTGTTAAATTAAGCAACAGGAATATTTCATTATTTTTACAAATATTTCTGACCAGTAAAAACGATGAAACGATGAAAACAATTCTTTGGTTGTCAATATTTTTCTTCTTTGCTACATCTTCATTCGGAAGATCGTTGTATAAAATTGAAGGTAACAATGTCATTGTCGATTTAGATGGTATTGGAATGAAGTCGAGATTGCTAAAAGTTGAGGTTTTGTCTGACAAAGCCATCAAAATAGTATCAGGTATGGAAACCACATTTTCCACTTTCCCCGATTATATTTTCACGACCCCTGTAATACCTCAGAAGTTTAAAGTTGGCTATGCCCAGAATAACATCGAAATTACTACTCGCGATCTTTTGATTAGCGTTCAGGAAGATGGTTTGGTACGCATTTTTAACCGAGAAGGAAATAAGCTTCTTATCGAGTCGGATCGTTTTTTTGAAGCCAAAAATTCAGGTGACGCGAAATACAAAATTAAGCAACGTTTTTTCCTAAATGTTCACGAAGACATTTACGGGTTTGGATTCGGAGAAGAAGCACCACGGTACAATATTCGAGGAAAATCGTTTGAGATGAAGAAATCACTATCATCTATTGCTTCTCCTGTAATTTATTCAGAAAAGGGGTATGCCATTGTTTGGAATAATTATTCGCATTCTTTTTTCAATGACCAGAAAAGTGGCATGGAGGTGTCTTCCGATTTTGCCAACGAAATTCAATATTACTTTTTCTATGGTCCTTCTTGGGATGAAATTATTGCCCAAATGCGCCTGCTTACCGGGAAAGCTCCTATGTTGCCACGATGGGCTTTTGGACACTGGCCTTACCCTGCATTTCATCAATCAGCAAGTTCTATGCAGGATAAAGCGCAGCAATTCAACAGCCGGGGTATTCCGGCCGAATCGGTTTCTACTTCTGATTATAACTTGTTCGACGAGGAAAAGTCATATAGCAATGTTGGGGTAAAGGAAAGTATGGCCTCAATGCCCGCTTATCCGTCGATGCGTTCGAAATATGAGCAGCTGAATAAGACTGTATACGATCGCAGACCGGTAATCCCAACATTAATTAATTATCCTGGTATTCAATCGTTTGGTACATTTTTGCTTGCCGGCAAAATTTCACCTTCTTGGGATGAACTCAAAGTTCAGATTTGTGCAGCCATGAATCTTCCCCTTTCCGGTCAGCCCTATTGGGCCACCTTTATTGGAGGAGCTAGCGAATCTTGTTCAGATTTTGAATTGCTTACTCGCTGGTATCAATTTGCCGCTTTTACCCCAATTTTTCTTCAGCCAAAGCCCGATCGCGATATGTTCAATGCAAGTGAACCAAAGCATATAAATGCAATTTCTGAAGCCATAAAGCTGAGATATCGCATGTTGCCTTACATATATTCTACTGCTGCAGAAGTTTCATATTCAAACAAGACGATTACCAGGTCTTTAATGTTCGATTATGGTGCCGATGCTAAAGTTCATAATCTTGAACAGCAATACATGTTCGGAGATGCTTTTATGGTTTGCCCTGTTACTGAACCGAATGCTTCTCAGATTACAGTATATTTTCCACAAGGAAATCAATGGTACGATTATTACTCGGGTAAAGTGTATGAGGGGGGAACCAGTCAGAAAATTAATGTGGTTATCGACAGGATTCCATTATTTGTTAAAGGAGGTTCAATAATCCCTCTATCGCCTGTTGGAATGAATGCTACAGACAGTTTACAGGCAGCAATAGAAGTAAGGGTATATCCTGGTCAAAATGGCAATTTCAACTTGTATGAAGACAATAACGATGGGCCAGGCTATCAGAATGGCCAGTCATCGAAAATTCCATTTGTTTATACTGAAAAGGACAAATCTATTTCAATTGGATCAACCGAAGGATCGTTCAATGGAATGTTACCTGAGCGAACGTTCAAACTTGTAATGGTTACCGATTCTACAGGAACTGATGCTAACGCAGGAAAAGGGCTGAATGAAATTGTATACAAGGGAAAGAAATTGAAGGTTAAATTTCAGTAGAAATTTTTTTACATTGAGACATAGGTAACTTCCTGTGAATTCTGTGTTAGTATGTATTTAATGCGAAGGCATTGTAGCGTATTTGCTATACTCGTTTCATTATTTCTTTTAATTTTGCACCCATATTTCAAAGCATTCGAAAATGTTAGATAGAATAAAATCATTGCATGACGAAATTGCATGCATTACTGCAGCGAATAAGGACGAAGCCGAAGAGCTAAGAATTAAATATCTGAGCAAAAAGGGTTTGGTTTCAAAACTTTTCGATGAGTTTAAGAATGTTCCGGTCGAACAGAAAAAGGCTGTTGGAGCGGCAATCAACGAGTTGAAAAATTTTGCTACCGAGAAAATCAATGGCTTAAAAGAGGCTTTTCAATCGGGTCATTCCGGGGCAGAAGGGCTCGATCTTACCCTTCCTGGTGATTCAATTTCATTGGGTAGCCGTCACCCGCTTTCTATTGTACGTAACGAAATAATCAGAATATTTTCGCGCTTAGGTTTTGTTGTATCCGAAGGTCCTGAAATAGAAGATGATTGGCATGTTTTTTCTGCTTTGAATTTTGCCCCTGAGCATCCGGCACGCGACATGCAGGATACTTTTTTTATTGAAAAGGATCCCGATGTTTTGCTGCGCACCCATACATCGAGTGTTCAAGTGAGGGTTATGGAAAAAACACAGCCTCCTATACGGGCAATTTTCCCTGGACGGGTTTTTCGGAATGAAGCCATTTCGTACAGGGCGCACTGTATTTTCCATCAGGTTGAAGGTCTTTATGTTGATGAAAACGTCTCGTTTGCCGATTTAAAGCAAACCCTTCTCTTCTTTTCCCGTGAATTATTTGGCGAGAAAACAGAAATCCGTTTGCGTCCTTCTTATTTCCCGTTTACCGAACCTTCGGCTGAAATGGATGTAAGTTGTTCTATTTGCGGCGGCAAGGGCTGCAATGTATGCAAGCACACCGGATGGCTCGAGATTATGGGCTGTGGTATGGTCGATCCTAATGTACTCGATCTTTGCGGGATTGATAGTAAAAAATATACTGGCTTTGCCTTTGGAATGGGTATTGAACGTATTGCAATGCTCAAATATGGAGTAAAAGATTTGCGTTTGTTCTTCGAAAACGACGTGAGGTTCCTAAACCAGTTCCAGTCTGCACTTTAACTATTTTATTAATAACCTGAGTTCGATTTTATTTTTAAAGTTCAAAAATAAAGTCGAACTCAGGTTAATATATTTAAAGCCTTGTAATAACAATATTTACAAGGCTTTTTTTGTATTATTTGATTCGGATTTCATACGTAATTTTAATGGCTTTTTTGTACAGGGCCGAAACTCCACAATATTTTTCCTGTGAAAGCTCAATTGCCTTTTGAAGTTTATCGAGAGGCAGATTTTTTCCACCGAATTCATAAATAATATGCATTGTTTCGTAATACTTAGGGGCTTCTTCTGTAAGTTTTCCATCAACACGAACAGCAAATGACTCAGGTTCAATTTTCATTTTCTTTAAAATTGAAACTACATCCATCCCGGTGCATCCAGCCAATGCCGTGAGCATTAGTTTTTTTGGTCGCATGCCGGTATTGTTTCCCCCAGAGCTTTCGTCTGCATCTAGCGTCAGTATATGGCCATCGAGCTCTGTTTCGAACGCCATACCCGATTTCCATTGTAAAACGGTTTCGTGTATCATGTTATCAATTTGCAGTTAATTTGTGAATTAAAATTCATCTTAAAAAACAAAACAGAAGTATTTTTAGTTTAACTGGAGCAGAAAAGTTGTGCCTTTTTCTGGTTGTTTTTAACAAATAATGTGTTTGCTCTTTCATAAATTTAGGTAGAATCATTCATCTAAATTTTTTTTTCTACATCTATCACGGGAAGCAACAATATTCTTCTTGTATTAAATATTCGACACAGTTCAGCTTAGCACTTTTTGTATGTAATTTTTGTTCATCAAACGAACAAGTTTCCTTATATTTACCCAACAAAAACATAACAAAAGTCATTTTAACATAACAATATGAGAGCCTCATTATACAACCCTAGGCCGGAAGAGACAAACTTGTCAGATTTTAAATTTTTCAAGCATTTGACTGATGCTGAAATTGGAAAACTTAACTACGACAAAACTTGCCAGATTTATAAAAAGGGGAGTATTGTGTACAGGGAGGGAAGCCGGCTGACTGGTTTTTATTGCGTTACCCGGGGTATTCTGAAAATATATAAAACAGGGATCGATGGTAAGGAGCAGATCATACGGTTTGTAAAAAAGGGGGATATTATCGCCTTCCGTTCGCTGCTTAGCCAGGAACTGGCTTGCACCACGGCCAAAGTGATCGACGATGCGGTACTGTGCCAGATTCCCTATCCTACGTTATTGTTTTTGTTGCAAAACAACTGGAAATTCTCTCATTGGATGATCCAGATCCTTTGCCGCGAATTGCGTGAAGCCAACGATTATATCACCGATATTGCCCAAAAATCGGTTCGGGAACGACTGGCTGAAGTGCTTATTTTGCTTCGTGATAATTTTGATGTCGACGAAAATGATACGCTTCAGATTTCACTTACCCGTGAAGAACTGGCGAATATGGTTGGTACAGCCACCGAATCGGTAATTCGTTTATTGTCAGAATTCAAGCAAGATGGGTTAATTGACCTGAAAGGCCGAAGGATAACCTTTATCGATGAGGCTTCTATCCGTAAAATTGCCAACGTTTAGTGTTTCTTATTTCGAAATCCATTCTTCGGGGTCGAGTTTCAAGATTTCTTTTCGAATCTGGAATTTAAGGGTGGTTTTATTATCCTCGAAACTATCGGTGAATATTAAGCCGATTTCTTGTTTCGTTGTTACATTATCTCCTTGTTTAACAAATACTTCTTTGAGATTAGAGTAAACAGACAAATATTCGCCATGGCGAATGATTACGGCAGGGTTTCCAGAAAGAACAAAAACAACCATAACTTTACCATTGAAAATTGCCCGGGCTTTTTCGCCAGGACTTGTGCTTATGTCAATCCCATCGTTTTTAAAAGTAAGATTATTATTAACCGGATCCGTATATACACCAAAACGGCCAGTTATTATACCGCTCTGAGTTGGCCAAGGTAAACGTCCTTTATTTTTGGCAAAGTCGCTCGATAATAGTTTTTCTTCTGGTGTTGCTGTAGTTGTCTTGGCTTTTTTAACTTCCTTAACAATAAGTTGTTCTATGTCCTTCTGAAGCTTTCTTTCGATAACTTGCTGTTTCTGTAATTTACTTTTTAGCTCCTTTTCCTTTTTTTGAAGTTGCTTTTGGTAATTTGCTTGCTTTTCTTTTTCCAGATTAAGCTTCGATGTTTCTGCCATTTGCTGGTTCAGGATTTCTGTTTGCTCCTGTTTTTTGTTGTTTAATTCAACGGTTTGTGTTTCAAGTGAAACTTTTAACATTTCAATTTCTTCCGACTGTTTTTTGCGGTAACGCGCCATTTGCCGGATATAAAACATCCTTTTGTAAGCTTGGTTAAAGTTTTCGCTTGAAAGCATGAAAACCAGCTGACTATAGTTTCCGCGGTTCCTGAACGCTTGTTTAATCATTCCTTCGTAGCGGGACCGAAGCATAGCCAAGTCTTCATTCATCGATTCAATGGTCTGAATGTTTTCCCCTATCGATTTTTGGAGCAAGGTTAATTGAGCATTGTAATCTATAATCAGGTTGGTACGCAACTCAATCTGCTGGTTTAACATCGATAGTTTATTTAATGTTGCGCGGGTGGTTTCTCCGGTTTCGTTGATTAATGAGTTGAGATATTCAATTTCTTTTTGCGTTTTTTCTTTCCGCTTCCGGAGTTCATCAAGCGTTTGGGCTCCAGAAAACAGGGGCAGGCAACACAGGAACAAGACAATAAAAATAAAAGGTTTTATTGCTGATAATCTGGTAAGTGCAATGTTGCTTCCTGTTTTTTTTGTGATCATAATCCGTTCAGTTTTAACTTTTCATACTTTTCAGGAACAGAAAAACTAAAATCGTTTTCAGAATTTACTTCCGACTTCGAAAGGCTAAGCGTGAATGATGCTTTTTGTGAGGGGGTAATGTAATCGAAAATGACTTCCTGCGGGTATTGGTCGCCTTTAATCGATTCATAGTTCCCGTAGCTTATTCCAATTTTTTGGTTTTGCTTATTGTCAGACAAAGAGATTTTACGGACTACATACTTCTGAGGGTCAACCCATACTGAAATATTATCGAAGCCAGCCTGCTGTAATACGTTTTTATTTTTCTTTCCGGCCAAAGTAATGTTTTTTATCGGGCTGTCGATCCGGTACATCTGAGAGTCGATGGACGAAGTAAATGACCTGTCAAACATTTCGAAATCAATAATATGACTGATGTCTCCGGTCAAAAGGGCTTCAATAAGGTTAAAACTGACATCGGCACCACTAACCTTCTTAATATCGTCAAAGGTTCCCGACAAGAAACTGCGGTCGAAATAATTGATGAAAACAATGCTGTCAGGGGTAATCATCCCTTTCCCCACGGTCATGGTAAATTTTCGTGCCGAGGCAATTAAACATTCGTTGCGTTTCAGTTTAAATTGTCCCGAAAAGCTGTTTTTTTGGTTGTTCAGGGTATATTCTATGTTTACTTTCTTCGATCCGTACGAGTTGAACGAAGGGCTTTCGCGCTCTACTTTCCGCATCAGTTTTTGAGCCGCCATGGGCCTGATTTCAGTCAAAGCAACCCGGCGGCTTGTGCTACACGAGGCAAAAAGCACCGTTATGGCGCATAAGGTAAGCAGGTAATATATTTTGCAACGATTCATATTCATTCTTATTCTTTCTCTTCGATATAGCTTTTAGAATCGATTTTTTGCTGAAGAATTTCTGAAGGATTTCCCAGCTCTTTCGATTTTTTCCACTGAGCTACTGCTCCTTCTATATCGTTGAGCATAAACAATATGTCACCATAGTGTTCTACAATTACATCGCTTACATCGCCACCGTTGTTAAGGGCTATTTCCATGTAGTGTTTGGCCAGCCGGTATTCTTTTCGTTTGAAAAGCACCCAGGCATGGGTATCGAGGTAGGTCGAATTATCGGGATTGGCTACCACGACCTTACTGCTCATCGATTCAGCTTTTTCTAATTGTTCTCCCCTGACCGACAGGTAGTAAGCATAATTGTTCATTGCCATATAATTGTCGGGTTCCAGGGCCAGCACTTTATCGAATGCCGTAAATGCTTCAGCATAATTGTTAAGGTTGTAATGAGCCTCGGCCCGGTAAATCTCGTATTGTGCTTCAATTTTTTTGTTGTCGACTAAATAGTTTTGGCCGGTTTCGAGAGATGAAAGTGCTTCTTTATATTGTTTTAGTTGTATTAAAGCAATAGAATTCAACATATAAAGCAAGGGTTGGGTGGGGAAGAGCTCGATCGCTTTTTTACTGTCGTTTGTCATTTCTGTCCAATCGAGCAATTGATTGTCGATGAATACCAGTTGTTCCCAAAGCGAATAACGGTTCGGATCTATTTCGAGCGATTTTTTAAGATATTCGCGGGCTTCTTTGTATTTCTCCTGTTGAATGAGGATATCGGTTTTTATGCTGTAGCTGCGTGAATCGGAAGGGTGGGTTTTAACGATAATATCCACCAACTCTTCAATTTGTTGTTGAGTGAGTTTCTGCTCATACGGATTATTCACCAGCATAAGATAAAGCTGGGCTTTTGTTTCGAATTCGACATCAGGGTTGGCAAAGCCTGTTTTGGCCTCCTCGTATGTTTTTTCCAGGTTTTTGTTTTGCAGGTAGAACGAAGCAAGGGAAAAATGAACAAACCCGTTATTTGGGTCTATTTCAAGAATTTTGTTATAATACTCAAGCGCTTTTTCCTCATCCCCGTCAAGCTTGTACATGTCGGCCATGATGCCGTAATATTCGGTAGTTGAAGGGCTTTGTTTAATCAGCTTTTCAATTTCGGCATAAGCTTCTTTCTTCTTTCCAGAAGCACGGTACAATTGCTGACGGGCCACATTGATCTGTTCGTTGAACCCGAATTTTGCTTCAATCTGATTGTACGTTTTTATGGCCTCATCGTACTTTTCAGCCGAGGTAAGGTTTATTGCCTTAAAATAATAATTCTCAGGATTTTCGGGGTTTTGACTGATTAATTCAGTATAGATTTTGCTTGCCTCGTTGTACTCTTTGTTGTTTTGATAAAGCTGTGCAAGAAGCTGGTTGTACCATTTGTTATCGGGGCTTATGGATTTTGCATTGATCAGCATCAGGCGGGCGCTTGAATAATCGCCGTTCATGACATGGATCTTTGCCAGTTCGTACATTACAGCAGCCGATTTAGGGTTGATTTGAAGGCAGTTGTTAAAATATTGGATAGCATCGGCTGTGCTGCCAATCATCATTTGTTTCAACCCTTCTATGAAATAGAATTCGAATTCAATTTTTTTGCTTTCTTCAAGAGATGTTTCCTGAGCTTGTGCAGGTTTAGCTTTAGCCTCCGGTTTTTGAGAGATATTCCTGTTGCTGCAGCCCCATCCGAATAATTGTAAGCCAACGATAAGTAATACAATATTTTTCCTCATTTTTTGTTCTCATTTTTTACCGGTATGACCAAAGCCCCCGGCGCCACGCGCTGTTTCTTCCAATACTTCTACTTCTTCCCAACCCACAGTTTCATGTTTCGAAATGATCATTTGACAAATACGTTCACCATGCTTAATGACAAATTCTTCGTCCGAAAGGTTTACAAGAATTATCCCAATTTCTCCACGATAGTCGGCATCAATGGTTCCGGGAGTATTTAATACGGTGATCCCGTGCTTGAGGGCCAACCCGCTTCGTGGCCTGATCTGAGCTTCGTATCCTTCGGGTAATTCGATGAAAAGACCCGTAGGAACCAGCATACGTTGTAGCGGTTTCAATACAACATCCTGAGTTAGGTTGGCTCTTAAATCCATACCAGCCGATAAAGATGTGCTGTATCCTGGCAATGCATTCGATGATTTATTGACTATCTTAACTTTCATTTTTTACCTGTTTATTTCTTTACGATATTGTTGCACAGGATAATACCCCGGAGCTTCCGGTTTTATATTCATTGGCAACGGTTTCACACACTTTTAAGCCTATCATCGTTTTAAACGATTGATTATTCACTGATAACCGGCAAAATGCACTTTTTTGAAAAATTAAGCTGCTAAGATATACATTCTTATGTAGATTTTGTACCCCATTTCATTTTTAAACGTAATTTAGCAGATGTGTTTATTGACCCATTTTATAAACCTATACCGTTTTTACTATGTATGTTCCAGAGTTATTTCCCGATTGGTCGGATAAGACCATCCTCATTGTAGAAGATGAAGAAATTATCCGTATTTTTTTTGATGGGGCATTAAAAGTCACTAAAGCAAAACTTCTTTTTGCAGAAAACGGATATGAGGGTATAAAAATTGCCTTATCTAACGAATCTATTGATTGTATATTGATGGATATCAGGATGCCAATTCTTGATGGCTATGAGGCTATTAAGTCGATTAAAGCTGCAAAACCCGGATTGCCGGTAATTGTTCAAACGGCCTATGCCTTGTCGCACGACCGTAAAAAAGCCTACGAAGCCGGTTGCGATGAATATATTTCAAAACCTGTCCGTATTGAGGTTTTATATTCAGTGCTGGCCAAATATTTGGGTAATTACACTACCGGGGGGTAAAAAGCTTCGGGAATGTGATCTATTTCGTAATGCTCATTTCCGTACCACTTTATAGATATAATATCGAAGCGCGTTTCTCCGTAAAAATCGGTCTGCATAATGTATTCTTCGGCAGCATTTACTAAAAACCGAATCTTTTTATCTGATATTGAATCTTTGGGCTCTTCGTATATCGCGGCACTTCGTGTTTTTACCTCAACAATAACCAGTTCTTTTTTATCGTTGGCTATAATATCGATCTCGCCATTCCGGTAGCGCCAGTTGCGTTCTTTTATTTCCATCCCTTTCCGGATAAGGTATTCACAGGCAATTTGTTCGCCCCGTCGTCCCAGTTCGTTTTTTTCAGCCATTTCGTTCTAGTATTGGGTAATTTTTATTCCGTTTTCAGAGCTTTCTATCCGCGTTTCACATCCCATCTTCAGGCTCATATTGGGTTGGGAATGACCCGCAGGAAAATTGAATATAACCGGGAAATCATAATCGGCCACCGAATCGAGGATTATTTCTTCCACTGTTTTTCCGTAGGGGGTATCAAGGTCTTTCATGCCGGTAAAACTCCCAACAATCAACCCGGAAAGTTCATCCAGTTTGCCGCCCGTTTTCAGGTTCATCATCATTCGGTCGAGATGATAAAGGTATTCGTTGAGGTCCTCGATAAAAAGAATTTTTCCCCTTGTATCGATATCGAGAGGCGTTCCCCTGAGACTGTAAAGCATCGACAGGTTACCACCGATTAGTTCGGCCGTTGCATTTCCAGCGCGGTTTGTTTCAGTGTAGCTAAGTTCGTAATCAAGCGGCTTTCCGGTTAGGGCGCTCATCAGGCTGGCAAAGCTGTCAGAAGGGGTCCCATCGATAAGGAAATAGCGGGGCATTACCCCATGAATTGAGGCGATTTGCGTGGTGTTTAGCGCCGAATGAAGTACGGTGACATCGCTGAACCCTACAATCCATTTGGGATCAGCCCTGAATTTCGACCAATCGAGCTGTTGCAGCATCCGTAAGGTACCATATCCTCCGCGGGAACAGATAATTGCTTTAATATCTGGGTTGTCAAGCAGTTGCTGAAAATCCTCTGCCCGTTGCTGGTCCGTGGCTGCATATTGATGGAACGACGAGAAGGTGTGGGGCGAAACTTCAACCTTATACCCTATGTTCGTTAACAATTCGATGGCTGGTACCACATCTTGCCGGTCGATTTTCGAAGCAGGGGAGGCAATTCCTATGGTATCGCCTGGCTGTATATAGGATGGTATTATCATTGTTGCTGATTGTTTTGGGGTAAAGATATCAAGAACAATTGACAATTGACAGTGGACAATGAAATAACACCCAAGCACAAAAGAAAGCATGGAATGCGATTGAAAACGATAGAAAGGAATTGAAGGCGATAGGAGACAATTGAAAACAATGGGGAGAAACTAAGGCACTCAGGTACTCAGGAACTTGAAAAACAAAGTCACAAGTATCAAGACTTCATTTCTGCACACTAAGGAACTCAGGTTATTAAGATTTCGCACCTACGGCGCTCTTTGTTTCTGCAAGAAAAGAGCCTCGGAAAACCCCAAAGGCTTGTTAATCGCTTGAATGCACCGCATGCGGGTATGGCCTTCAAAAAATACAACTTGAGTTAAAACAATGGCGAGGTTGCAGGGTTTTAAGCGAAGGAATGCGTTGGTTACATATATTTTTATTTTCTCAACTTTCCTGATTGATTCCTTTTTATCTATTTTTGAATTCTTGAGCAATTACTGTATGCTGATCTTATTTTCAAAGAATCAGGCGTTAACCATAATTTGATGAACAAGTTTAACAATGTAACCGTTTCGCTGGCCCGTATCTTTCCACCGGTTCTGCTGTTAATTGTTTTCTCTCCCTTGGTTGTTGGTCTTGTAATTGACCCGAAACTGATAGAGGCAACCAATGTAACAATCAATCTGGTGTGGGTTTCTCTCTTCACTATTCCAAACGTATGGTTTAAAAGAAAATGGATATATCGTTTCACTTTGTCGGTTTTCTTCTTTTTTGGATTATTGGAACTGCTGCACTGGATAATCATGAAAGGGCCAATCACATTGACCAGCCTCATGGTGATGTCGAACACCAATGCGCAGGAAGCTGTTGAGTTTATGGGAACCAAAGCGAACCTCGGCTTATTGATTATTGTGCCGTATGTTCTTTGCTACATCTATGCTTTGCGTAAGGTTCCCTCTTTTCAATATGCCGGGGCAACGAAAGTTGTAGTGCCCATCGTCCTTCTTTTTTCGGTAGGGTTTATTACCGAAAGTGTCATCAACCAGCGATTCATCCGCAAAGCCACACCCCCTGTGGTAAGGGTCTTTCTTTCGTTTGTCACACAGCAAAAGCTGTTTAACGAAGCCATGCAAGCAAATTCACCCCGCAAAATTGCCGTAACCCCTGTGTTTGACAGTTCTTCGCAAACTTTTGTGCTCATTTTGGGTGAATCGTGTAACCGCAATCATATGTCGCTTTATGGTGCCTCACCCAAAACCAATCCTTTGCTCGAAAAACGCACCGACATTATAACCTACAACAATGTGGTTTCGCCCTATTCGTGTACCATCTACTCGGTATTGTCGATTTTATCGGACGCAAGCCTCGACCAACCCATTAGCCCTGAAAAAAGCATTGATTTAATCGATGTTTTTCATTCCGCCGGGTTCAAAACTTTCTGGATTTCCAACCAATCGCCAGTTGGGGTGTGGGACAACCAAGTAACTGTTTTGGCCCAAAAAACCGACAGCCCCGTTTTTGTAAATACCACGGGAAACTCGTCGTTTGAAGCCACCCAAACCATTTCGTACGATAGCAAGTTGTTTGCCCCATTTGCACAGGCACTTGCCGACGATGCCCCAAGGAAGTTTATTGTGCTGCACTTAATGGGAAGCCACACTGCCTATGACAAGCGGTATCCTCAGGAATTTAACGTGTTCAAAGGAGAAAACCACCGGGGACGTGTGATTGCCCGGTACAAAAACTCTATCCTATACAACGATTTTGTGGTCGATAGCTTGTTGAATATGGTGCAGCGACAAAGTGCAGGTTCAAGCGGGCATTTGGCATCTGTTGTTTATTTGGCTGACCATGCTGAGAATGTTTACGACGAAGGCAACAATGCAGGGCACAATTATACCAACCGATTGCCCAAAGCCAATGTCGAAATCCCTTTTGTGGTGTGGTTGTCGCCAGCATATACCAGCCAGTTTAGTGCCAGAGTAAACACCTTGAAGGCGAACAGAAATATGCCCTTTGTTGCCGACGATTTTTTTCATGCCGCCCTCGATTTAAGCGGAATAACATGCAGTCAGTTTGTTGAATCGAGAAGCATTTTCAACGAGCATTTTAATGCCAGCCGGAAACGTATTTTAGAAGACGGCAAGAATTACGACCAACCTTAGTTCTGTTTTACCTCGATGCAACGTTGCTGTACTTCTTTATGTTCTCCTGATGTTCGGATCGCAAATACTGACCTGAGTTCGATTTTATTTTTAAAGTTCAGATTGGCATAAAACGCTGTTTTACAAAGCAAATTTTTGAGTATTAGCGGGCTAAATCGAGGAAATTTAATGCAGGAAAACAGTGTTTTATGCAAAGCTCATTGTCAGCCACTTGTAAACAGCAATCTTCTGCTTTAAAATCACTTAAAATAACCCGTTATTCCTGCGTGATTTTGCATTGAATCTTACTATTTACAAGCGGTCTGAACTCAAAAATAAAGTCGAACTCAGGTTACTAACCAACGGGAAGTGTTGCTTGTTCTACTTGCCCTTGCTCAGCAGGGCAATTGCCTTTTCAAGGGCTTCGTCGCGTCCATTGGCAACATCGGTCGAGTCGTTCTGCACAAGCACATCGGGCGGAAAACCAATACCCTCGTAGCTGGTACCATCGGCTGAGCGCCAGTCGCCAATTGAAATCGTGTACACCCAGCCATTGGGCAATTCACGCGAAGTCATATCCGAAAATGCCCCCGAAGTGGTATCGCCCACAATGGTTACATGGTCAAATTGGCTCATGGCCATCGTAAACGTTTCAGCCGCACTGATCGAAAAGCGGTGGGTCATCACGGCCACCCCTTTTGTATATTGCGATTTCCCTTGCGGGCTGACTGTATATTCGTAGAATGGTGTAAAATCATCGTGTTCAGGACCATTTTTAAGCCTGAACTTAAAACCTGTTTTTGTTTCGGTGGCAAACCGTCCGGCAATATAAACCGACTCCTGATCGATACCTCCGGGGTTATTTCTTATATCGATGATGATGCCATCGGTATTCTTGAATTCCTCAAACAAGAAATCAAAGGCTTTCTCATAGGTGCCGATTCCCTCTTCCATTCCCCCCAAAAGAATGTAACCTACATTGCCTTTAAGTGTCCCATAAAGGATGGTACCGCTATAAATTTTTAGCGAATCGATGTAGTTATCTTTAATTGACGAAAGTTTGAAATCGGTAAATGTTCCAAGCCTGCCAACAATGCCCGACTGATAAACCGGAAACCCTGTATTCGTGGGAATAAGCGACACATGATTGTCGTCGAGTTGGCCAAGCAATTTGGAAAAGATCGTGTACAATTCGGCATCCGAAGTGTTATCGTTCACCTGTGGCCTGTAAACGTCGTACAACGAATCCCAGTTAATTTCTTTCACAGCAAATCCACCGTACATTTTGTCGATGTCGCCCCACAGCATTTCGAAATTATTTACCGGGGTATTCTCCTCTTTTTCACCCAGCAAAAGTTCATCGCATGCGGCAAGCGAGAATAGGGTGGCGATCACAAAAACTATCTTGATTGTCTTCATTTTTTCGAATTTAAACTGATTAATACTTTGGCGGTAATTGAATTGCTGTAGGCATTGATGTCACTTTCATTCCGGTAGTGAAACCAGTAAAAATTGTAATCGAGCGCAACAGCCCAGCGGTGGTTGAATTTTTTGATTAGCGATTGTTGAAAATTTACCCGTTGGAAGCGGTTAAGGCTTGCAAGATGGCTCCCCATCAGAAAGGAGGAAACAAAGTAGTTGTGCTCACCGTCGGTGGGGTCGTTCGAGTAGGGCATTTGGGTAATCAGCGACAGAAGGGGAACCGAAAGACCAGTTTGCGTCTCAACTGTTTCGTTGAAACGGTAGCGGAGCAATAACGATGGATTGAGCGATAACTCGCTGAATACAAACACTGGTGCCTGAGTTGAGGCATAGGAAAAGTATTGGTTGAAGCGGCCTCCGAAGAATAAATTCATTTTTCCATTTTCATTTTTCTTGAGCAGTCGCAGGTATTCAATGGTTATTTCATCCTGGATAAGGCTGCTTTTTGTAAACGAGGCCGCAAGTTCCCTTAGGGTGCCATTGTGGTTTGGGTAGATATTCACAAAACTGCGTTCGCTGAAATCTTTGGGCGAAAGGTAACTGTATATAAAATCGATATCGGCCCTGAAAATAGAACGTTCCGACGACTGGTAGAAAGAAAGGCAGTTGGGCGATTGTGCCGAGCCGTAAACCAATGGGCTCACTTTCCGGTCGATCATGTTGAACTGTGAGTAGCCTGTGCCAATCGCGATGTAGCTAAGTTTCTTCTCACCGCTACCGCTGCCCGCAAAAGCGGAAAAAGAACAAAAGAATAGTAAAGTTGCTGTAAGGTATTTTCTTCTCATACGATGTAAGGTTTTTCTCAATGACCGTTTTTAAGGTTGAGAGTTGCAACAAAAATCAAAAATCAGTCCTGATTTATTGAAATTCGTTAAAATCCTTTCCAGAAAAGCCTTACTCCTCCTCGTTTAGCTTGCGCAACGAGTGCTATGCCGGGCTAAAACATGCTGCAAAAAACAACAAAAAAAATTCTTTTAATTAAATATTTTTAATACTTTGGCAATGAAATAGTAACACCCGTACAGGGGCAACATCCTGCGCGTTATGTTCTGTGAAAAAACCCTTACCAACAGGCGCACCGACACCCGCCACGAAGCGGCAACTGTCGCATAAGGAGAGACCCTCCTGCCCTTTTGATGAAAAAAATCAACACATAAGGTATAACAACCTGACCCGTGCCTGCTAAAAAGGGGGATTTGAAAGTGATTGATGTGGCAAAAAAAGCCACTAAAGAGAACGGAAGAGGTATGTTTTGGAAGTCCTGAGGAACATAATAAAACAAAAAAACAGGACAGATTTCGGTGTATAAACAAGTTGGCAACAAGTGTAAAGACAGACGACCAGACAGATACGATAGTGATAATTAATAACGAAAGAAAGGATTTAGCTTTTTGACAAGACAGTGCAAATTTGATGGAAATTTATTTTGTTTTTTTCTTCCCTCCGCAAAAAAAGGAAGAAACCCCACCCACATTGCACACATTGCCAAAGCCCCACGAACCAACGCTCAAACCAAAGCTTTGCCAAAGAGTGCAATCTTGCTTACGCACAGGAGTAATCGGTAGAATCTTGACAAATTTCAAATGATGCAGTTACAGAAGATAAACAATAATTAGCGGCAATACTAAAAAACGTAAAACAACTAACACTGAGTTAAAAGATGATATGGACGAATTGCTTCAAAAAATAAACAGAAACTTCATCGAACATAAATTGTTAGGCAACTTCGATTTTACTGAAGATGAGTACTCAGAGTTGCTTGAAAACGTTGGTCTGTTGTGTAATTCTCTTCTTTATTACAGTAACGTATTTGAAGACAAACACCATAAATTGATATTCACCACGCTTGTTGAAATTGCAAAACGATGGAAAGATTCCGATAATGAAGACGATGCTGAAGAAAACAGTCGTTTTTGGGATTATATATCAAAACATTTAATAAATGAGAATTACATCAACCAAAAATTATATCATGCTTTCACAGACGTTATCTCGCAGTTGGGTAGAAGACATTTACTTCCTATTGTTTTGACAGGCAAAAAGTACTATTCAACCCTGATGATGCATTCATTTTCGCCGAAGAATAGTCTTTTTTCATTTTATGACCTTTGTTATAATATTTTCAAAAAAGACTTGGATTTTGGTTTTACAAATGAAGATGAATGGCTTTGCGAGATAGTTGCTGCACAAATGAAAACTGTTTTAAGTGGTGGTTATCGTGAAGATAAAAAAGTTTCAATCGGTTCAAGTGCATATTCTATAAAAATTGGATTAAGGTCCTTTTCAGTAAATGAAGATTTATCTGGTGATTTTGTACAATTTATAAATGATACATTCTATCAAATCAATAAGCTTTTCAATAGAGAGCCTATTGATGAAAACACAAGATTAGAACGCTACATTGTAGAATGGTGGAAAAATAAAACAGAATCTGAAAAAGTATCTGATAATACGACTCGAAAAAAAAGAGTTCCTACTGTTTCAAAAGAAAATATTGTTGCGAGATATATTAGAGACGAAAATTCTGTTTTTCTCTACATCCCTTCAATTAGATTAGATGATGGTAACAGCATTGTGTCCCTTAAGGTTTTTGTGAATGGAGAACAGATTATTTCACAAGAAATAAGAACAAAACGAGGCGAATTAGTTGTTGCAACAAAACAAATTGAATTTGAATTGAATGATTTGTTGAGAAATTATAATACAATAAATCTAAGCATTGAAATTAAAGAAAATCATACAATAATTTTTGATTCGGAAAGAAACAAAGCGACATCATTAAATAGAGAGTTTATTTTATTTGAGGGAGAAAACGAAGTTTTAAGTCAAATAAATAAGCCGACCAATTATTTTGTTTATTCCAAAGACATTGATGCGCTGAGAAGAATACCGGACGAATTGACAACTTATGGAACCAATTTATATAATATTTACCCTAAAGCTGGAGAAAGTTTATCGGGTTTAATAAAACAAGTATTTTTTGTTGATAAAACAAAAACCGCAAGCCTTGGTAAGACTGTTTGTTTAATAGGAAGTGAATTAAATATAGAGTGGTTCTTGGATGATATTTCTTGTATTGTATATTCCAGCGGTGTCAAACTATTAGTTCCCGAAAATGCCAATTTAAAAGCATTGGAATTACGAATTGATAAGAAAGCTCACAAATTGCACGAGCTAACCTTTGAAAGAATTGAAAGCGGATGCTATCAATTTGGATTAAAAGCACTAGGGTTGTTTCTCGAAAATTATCCTACAGAAATCAATTTATATTCCTACGAAAAAGAATCAATGATTCTAAGCGAAACAATTATTGTTTTGCCGAATCTTGAAATACAATTTAACCATCCATTTTATTACGGTGATATAGAGCGAAAGCTGATTGTAAAAAACGGTGACGAAGCATTAGAATTAACGTGGAGTAATCAAGATAATGAAATAAGATGTCCTATCAATGACGGTATGCTGTTGATAAAAATTCCCTATCTAAGATGGAGAATAAACGATAATAAATGGCAAAATGAACCTATTAACAAAAAATTATGGTATAAAGATTTTTTGGTAAATGGAGATATATTAGAAATTGATAATCCCAAAGAAAATGATGACATTACAATATTCGGCAAGACAAATGGAAAACCGTTTGAAATTGTTAAAAATCAAAGTGGAAATTTTGAAATCGGGAGAGCAATCTACGCCAATGAGAGCATAACAGATATTTCTGTTTATATTGTTTTGGGAAAGGATTATTTTGAAATTTTTACTGTTTCCACAAAAGAACATTTTATTGCAAATCCATTGTCATATAGCGATGGTAAAGTTTTTTGGAATGTTGAAGATTCATTCGTAGGAGAAAAAAGCAATGAATTCTTCCTCATAATTAAATCAGCAGATAATAATTTCCGGTCGAAAATCAATTTCAAGAACAGTGAAATTAAAAATCTGCAAGACGATATATGTAAAATTCAGGTAAAAATTCAGGACAAAAATATCTTTTCAAAAGCAGAAAACTATCAACTAATTTATGAAGGAGAATTACTTATTGGTACACCTGAAAAACTTCGATTTAAGTACAAAAAGATTACACTATTAAGTGCAAACTGTTTTGACAGCAAAAAATCTGAATGGATTCCCTTCATACCTAAATACTTTATTGATAAATTAAAATTTGTACAAGAAGATGAAAACAATTACTACACAGGACAATTGTGCGTAATAGACAAAAATGGTGAAACAAGAGTGATAAGTACTATGATAAATGAAAAAGGGACATATGATAAAACTAATCCTGTCAGAATTGAATTGAGAGACAATAGCACACTTTGGTTAGTGGCAGGCTGGGAAGGTGGTAATGATTTTATTGGCAATTTATTCTGCGATAAATTGCGTAGAGGTATTTGCAATATTCAAAAACAGGATAATTATTTTGGTGAAATAAACCTATACAAATTTAAGGAAGAAGATAATGTTTAATCCGGCAAAAGCAGCAGACGAAATCAAGAAAGAATATATTGGGTATATTAATACTACGTTTCATTTTCGTAATCAAAATCTGCAAAAAAAATTACTTGAAGAGTTAGATAAAACTGTTTCTAACGGTCCATTCGTTGAAATTAAGGATTCGTTCAAGTCTGGAAAATCAATTGACGAATTGATTAAAAAAGGAACATTATCGCCGCTTTTCACAGATTTAGAAAGAAATAAAAAATACCCACCAAAACTTCCTATTTCCCGACCCTTGTATTTGCACCAAGAAAAGGCAGTTGAGAAAATTGTTTCAGGGAAAAATGTAGTAGTATCAACTGGAACAGGTAGTGGTAAAACAAATTGCTTTTTAATACCCGTTATAAATGAATTGCTGCGAGAAAAGGAAAGAGGGCAACTGAATGATGGAGTCAGGGCAATTTTCATTTATCCCATGAATGCTTTGGCTAACGACCAAATTAAAGGACTGCGTGAAATTCTGATGGCATACCCTGATATTCGTTTTGGTGTTTATAATGGAGGAACACTGCATGAAGAAGAAGCTGCGAAAAAGCTATATGAAGCAATGTATCTCAACGAAAAATACCCTGAATTAAGAAATAGGTTGCCTAATGAGGAAATTTCCCGTGACCGAATGAAAGAACACCCACCCCATATTTTGTTTACAAACTATGCAATGTTGGAACACATGCTTTTTCGACCAGGTGATGATTCAATATTCAGTAATTCCAATGTTAAATTTGTAGTGTTGGATGAAGCACACGTTTATGCAGGGGCGACCGGTATTGAAACTGCATTTTTAATGGGAAGGTTAAAAGGCAGGATAACTGGTGAAAGAAAGCCTCAATTTATTCTAACATCTGCGACATTGGGAGATGGTAGTATTGCAAGTAATAAGAGAGTAGTAGAATTTGCCGAACGATTAACAGGCTGTAATTATAACACTGACGAGATAATTACAGCCTATCGTGATAACTCACAAAAATCATCTGAAATTTATCAATACCCGATTCAACTTTTTACTGATTTAGCTAATGAGGAAAATTTCTTTAGTGATATTTTAGATAAGTACAACCTTGATTTTACATACTCCCAAGAAAGAGAGACAGAAATATTATATGATATCATTTCTTCTTCCAGCTTGTATGCTAAAATGAGAAACAAGGGGAGTTTGTTAAAACTCATTGATTTTGCTGAACAACTTGAAATTACAAGTCAGGAAGCGGTAAGATTTATTGCTTTGTGTGCAAAGGCAAGAAAAAATGGGAAACCACTAATTGACATTCGATATCATTATTTTCTCAAAGCATTAGATGGCTGTTATTTAGCACTTGACTATGAAAATAGTTTGTCGCTAATAAGAAAAGACCATTTCCCTCTTTCGTATGAAAAAACAGCAAAAATGTTTGAAATTGCTGTTTGTGAAGATTGTGGAGAGATTGCTATTCTAGGAAAGGTTTCAAATGGTAAACTGGTAAGAGCAAGTAATTTGGATGAACGGAGTTTTTATCAAGTGCAATACAACCAAGACTCATATGAGGATGAGGTAGATAATAGTAAAGATGACTTCAAAATAAAAACTAAGAAGGAAAAAGAAGATACTGTTTTTTATTTATGTAAAACCTGCGGTGCCATCATAGCAGATGACGAAGTTCACAATAGTTGGTGTACTTGCGGAAACACTCAAAAAATTAAGATCTCAAAATTATCCAAAGACGATTGCTTGAATTGTGGCGGAACTTTGAGACGCTTTAATTTGGGTTATGATGCAGCCACAGGTGTTGTTGCAACATCTTTATACGAACAAATACCAGAATATAAATTTGACGTTGAAGAAAACGCTGAAAAACAAGCAACGAAAAATCCCATTTTTCAGAACACAGAACGAATGAAGACTAAATCAAGAACAGGAAGTCAATTTTTGATTTTTTCTGACAGTCGTCAAGGGGCCGCAAAATTTGCATGCTATTTAAATGATTCATATAGAGAATTCTTACGTCGTCGTGGAATATGGGCAGTGGCGACGCAAGAAGAAAATAATTTTACAAATGGAATTAGGATTAGCGATTTTGTAACGCTGCTTGGCAATTATTATTCTAGTTTAAAATTGTTTCGCAAAAACAATTCCGATACAGACCCCTCACCCACAGAAAATAGTCGCAATGCATGGGTTGCTGTTCTAAACGAATTATATAGCTGTAATCGAGACACGTCATTAGTTTCAATGGGTAAAATTTCATTTGAGTATCTCGGAAATAGTGACGTGGTTATAAATTGGTTTCACAAAACGTATAATCTTTCAAAAGATGATGCAAAGAATTATCTAAACTATCTTGCATTTGAAATAGTGCGTTCAGCTGCAATCATTACAGATAAAAAAACAGACATAGGCCCAAGTGAGATTCAATACTTGTATCGTAGTGCAAACCAGCAGTTTATAACTAAATTCAAAGACGACTCAGTCAAACCTTCTAAACCTTTTATGCCCACACCTCGTGTACTAAAAAGCGGAGAAAGGAAATACTATCCCTTGCCTAACAAATTAAAAATCACTAAAAGAATTCTAAATTTAGATGATGATAAGGCTGTTGAAATTTTAGAAAATTACTGGAATTATGTGTTGGTTGAAACTCAGAATACATTTAAACTGCAAACAGAAGATGGCAAAGGATATATTATGCCTGCAAATAATTTCAAAATCAATTTGGGAAAAAATGCTGTTCTTTGGAGATGCAAAAAGTGTGGGAAAGTAACACAATTCAATATTGGCGGTCATTGTATTCAACAAACAAATGGTTGTGAAGGAAAGTTGGAAAGATTAAACTCCGAAGAATTATGCAAAGACAACCATTTTGCAATGCTTTATCAAAGCGATAAAATAACACCTCTTTTTGTAAAAGAACATACTGCTCAACTTGCAAAAAAAGATGCATTAGATTATCAACAACAATTTATCCGAAAAGAAATTAACGCTCTTTCTTGTTCTACCACGTTTGAAATGGGAGTTGATGTTGGAGATTTGGAAACGGTTTTTTTACGGAATATTCCACCACTTGCTTCAAATTATGCTCAAAGAGTTGGTCGTGCAGGTAGAAGTATAGATGCAGCTGCATTTGCATTGACATTTGCAAGGTTAAGTTCTCATGACTTTACTTTTTTTGATAGTCCAAAAGAAATGATAAATGGAATGATTTATCCACCAAACTTTATTTTGGATAATGAGAAAATTTTAAAACGCCATATTTATGCTGTGGCCTTAAGCCTTTACTTAAAAATCAATCCAGATTTGTATTCTGCTAATAATGCAAAACCATTTATTAATGAAAAGGGATATGTAGGTTTTATTGACTGGCTTAACTCTGAACCAATTGAATTATCCGATTTATTAAGAAATTCTATTTCAATCACAAATAAACAACTGAAAGACAAATACATCAATAGTTTTGAATGGTTGGACGATTTTATTGGAGAGCAAGGTACATTTTCGAAAATTATAAAGGAGTATGAACAGAATGTTGAGTATTTAAAAAAGGAATACGAAAAGGCAATGCGGGCAAGAGATGAAAAAACTGCTTCTGTATTTAGCCGTAAATTAGACAGGTATCAAAAAAACGATTTAATTGATTTTCTTGTCCGAGGAAATATTCTTCCAAAATATGGATTCCCTATTGATTCAGTAGAATTAACACAAAACATTGCAGCACAAAGTTTCAAATCATTAAACCTAAGTCGCGATTTATCAGTTGCTATTGCCGAATATGCACCTTCTTCAGAAGTTGTTGCCGATGGGGGCTTATATAAAAGTCGTTACATTAGAAAACCTATTGTAAACAAAAGCGAAATGAGCGACTTCGAAACAGCATATCTTTCAAAATGTCCCGATTGTGAGAACATGAATTATTCTAAAATGCCTATCGGTTCAGATGGAATACCTTGTGCTATTTGTGGTAAAGAACTAAAAAACAGAGATTTCTATAAAAGTATTGAGCCAAGATCAGGTTTTATTACAGAAGAGGAAATAAAAGATGTTCCGCTTAGTTCACAAGAACGAAAATATAAAACAGAAGCCATCTATATTGGTGACAAAACAGCGTACCCAATTAGCAAATATGAATATGAATTTGAAAATATCAAATTAGAAGTTGAATCAACTGCGAATGATTCTCTTGTTGTTAAATCTACTGATTTCTTCTATGTGTGTCCAAAATGTGGCTATTCCATTGCAAGCGATGAGACGACTAAATTGAAAGAATATGATTATAAAGGAGTTGGATGTGGACATATTGAAACTAACAAAGACGGACATAAAAATCCTTTTGGGAAGGGAAAATGTGTAAATACTTCCCTCACAAGATATAGTTTGCATCATGAATTTAAGACAGATGTGGCAAAAATATCTTTTGGTTGCGACACTTCAGACTATCCAACAATGTTGTCGGTTATGTATGCTCTACTTAATTCTTTTGCGCATGAACTTAATATTGAAAGACGTGATATCAAGGCTTGTTTAACTTATAAGATTACTAGCGGAAGAACGGAACATAAGATAATAATATACGATGCTGTTCCGGGCGGTGCAGGACATTCAAGACGTCTTGTAACAGAAGATGGAGAAGTATTAAAAGCAGTAATAAAAAGAGCAATAAATTTGTTAGATACTTGTGAATGCTCTCCCTCTTGCTATCGTTGTTTACGTAATTATGAAAACCAAAAAATACACGAAATTCTTGACAGAGAAAATGCCTTGAATTTTTTAAAACAATTAGCAAAAATTGAAAAATAAAAAATGATAAAGAGCTTTCCCACTGTCGTAAGCACATTTGCAAGCCCATACGAGCCAATGCTCAAACCAAAGGCTTGCAAAAGAGCTTCCGCCTTTCCTGCCCTCGTAACCGCCTTTCAGGACGGTTTTAGGATTGCCCACGCACAAAAAAACAAAATAAATTTGTGCTTCGTGGATAGGTTGGTGCAGATTGACAATGATAAGAAAATAAAGCTAAATGATTGACAAACAGACAGAAATAAATGAACACCAGTTGCCAACACGCGGTATAGTTAATTGCCGGTGCAGTGAGTATTCGAGCGGCACAGCTCGTATCAAAAGTAGTTGTAACTTGATACGGAAGTGCTTCGAAATCGGCAACTAACCATACCGCCAACCGTTGTAGACATTAAAACTGCTGCGCGATGGCGACTTGGGATCGCGGGCCAAAGCGGCCAGGTATTCGTTGACCTCTTCGGGGTCGATCTGCTCTGGCAGTTTCTCAAAATTGACGACAAACAGGGCAATGCGCCTGATGTAGTTTTGTAAAGTACTCATACTTTGACCGCGCAAAGTAACTTGTGTTTCCATTTTACGGACAACGTTTTCAAACCCGGGAACAAGCACAATAGCCTGCTCAACAATAGTATTACCCGATTTCTTTCTCATAATCAGAAATTTTTGTTGTTAATAATTCCTTGTTATAATAGGAAGAATCGGGTAATTTTGAAACAGCTATCCGCGTAGGCGGATTTAGTTCAACACAGGGTATACATCAGGCGGGTTTCAGAGCAATTTGCAAGCTCCGGGCTCGCTGGCAAGGGCAGTAACGGTGGATAGTGAATCGGCCACGAAGCCGCCCGCTGCAAGCCTGCCCGCCAAACCAAAGTTTACAAAAGAGTTGTTTTTTTACCAGCGCACTCATCAATATTTCGGCAGCATTTCTTGTTTGCTGCCATTTTATAGTTTTTTATTATATTTGTATTTTTAAAATAATAGCTATCGCAACTGAGAAACTAAATATTGAAGAATTAACAAAACAGTTTAAAGATGTACAATCTTTAAATACTAATGATATTGTTGATTTTTACAGGTCTAAAGAACCAGAATTAAAAACCACAACAATTAATTGGAGAATTTATGCCTTGGTTCAAATGGGTGTTTTAACAAGAATTGGAAGAGGCAAATTTTCTTTAGGCAATAGTAAAATATTTATACCTGAAATAACCAGCAAACTCAAAACTATAAACTCAAAGATAAAAAAGGAATTTCCTTTTTTAAAGGTATGTGTTTGGAATACATCTTCTTTCAATGAATTTATGGTTCATCAACCAGGTAGATTTTACATTTTAATTGAAGTTGAAAAAGATGCTACTCAATCAGTTTTCTTCTTTTTAAAAGAGGCAAAGTATTCAGTATTTATTGACCCAACAAAAGATTTAATTGAGAAATATCTTCCAGACGAAAAAGAAACCCTTATTGTTAAACCATTAGTTACAGAGGCTCCTACTCAAAAAATTGAAGGATTAAATACAACAACTATAGAAAAAATGTTGGTTGATGTCTTTTGTGATAATGTAATATTTGCAGCTCAACAAGGTTCTGAAATGAGAACTATATTTCAGGAAGCTATGGATAAATACACTGTCAATGAGAACCGTATGATTCGATATGCAGACAGAAGAAGAAAAAAGGAAACTTTTATGAATTATTTAAGTTCAGTTTCTAATTTACGGCAGCAATTATAACTTGATGCCGAATTATAGAATATGGTTGATAAAGAAAAAATAACACTAGAATGGATTGAGAAAGTATCCAAAGCGAACCGAAATGCAGATAAAATTTTGGTTGAGAAAGTTATAAGAGCTTTATTACTTCTTGAAGGATTGGTAAAACAAAAACTATCCTTTGTATTCAAAGGGGGTACTGCTTTAATGTTACATTTAAATTCAACGAAAAGATTATCGATAGATATAGATATTATAATGACCGGAAAACCTGATAATCTGAACGAAATTTTGGATAAGGTTGCAGCAGAACAAGGTTTTATTAGAAAAGAGGAACAAAAAAGAACAGCAAATACAAAGATTGATAAAGCACATTATAAATTCTTTTACACGCCACTCCATAAAACAATTAAAGATGAGGAATATGTTCTGCTAGATATTCTTTTTGAAGCAGTTCAATATCAAAAATTGGAAAAAATTAAAATTCAATCATCTTTCGTTCCGGAAAAGGAAGTTCCCCTAACAGTAAAATCGCCATGTTTAGAAGATATTACCGGAGATAAGCTTACTGCTTTTGCACCAAATACTACCGGAATTCCATTCTTTAAAGGAGAGGATAGTATGAGTATGGAAATTATTAAGCAACTATACGACATTGGTAACCTTGCTGATAATGTTTCTGAAATTGAAAACATTAAATCAACTTTTAAAACTTTTGCTGCTACTGAGCTTTCATACAGGGAACTAGACAACTTAACGGAAGAAGATGTTATTGAAGATATTTATCAAACAGCCCTCTGTATTGTGACAAGAGGAGCTGATGGTAAAGGTAATTTCGAGGAATTACAAAAAGGCATACAAAGAATTAGCCGATTTGTGTTTTCTGAAAGTTATCATATTGAAAAAGCTATTGTTCACGCCTCTAAAGCAGCATATTTAGCAACATTAATAGAAGTAGATGCGACGAAAATTGAAAAATATAACAATCCGCTACAAATGAAAGATTGGACTATTGGAGAACCGATGAATACAAAGCTTAACAGGTTGAAAAAATCAAATCCTGAGGCTTTTTTCTATTGGTATAAAATTTATGAATTAACAACTAAGCAAGATTGAAGGGAAGGTCAATAACAAAAAATATATGATAATTGCCGTTTTCGTACAGATTTGGAAGTTCGCAGCCCGCAACAGCGGCATCGGGGTTCGACAGGATAGGAACCCGCAGTAGGAACTGCATATAGTTCCGTCCGTCTGGCTTCATTTTATAAAAACAGAAAATCAGACACTTAATTGCATTTTGAAATAAATTTTCTACCTTTGATACTATCATATGATACTATCATGACTTAAATGAATGAAACCACCATATAAAATAACAGGAAAGATTTTAAAATTGGTTGCTTCGATTTCGGAGAAAATTGGAGTGGTAAATTCTGCACATTTAAATAAACCACCAACAGAATTAAGAAAGAAAAACAGGATTAAAACAATTCACTCATCACTTGAAATTGAAGGGAATACCTTGACCATTGAGCAAATAACTGCAATCATTGAAAATAAAAGGGTAATTGGACCTAAAAAAGATATCCTAGAAGTTAAAAATGCAATTACAGTTTATGACTGTTTGGACAATTTGAATCCGTATAAATTTGAATCATTCTGTGAAGCTCACGGAATATTAATGAACGGACTAATAGAATCTGCAGGCAGTCTTAGAAATAAATCGGTTGGAATTGTTAAAGCCTCAGAAGTTGCACATATTGCTCCACCAAGTGATATGCTTAAGCCTCTAATGAACAATTTGTTTGACTATTTAGAAAATGACGAAGACCTAGTTTTGATTAAAAGTTGTGTATTCCACTATGAAATTGAATTTATCCATCCATTCATCGATGGGAATGGTAGAATGGGTAGATTATGGCAAACACTGATTTTAAAAGACTCCTATCCTGTTTTTGAATATCTGCCAATTGAAACCTTAATAAAAGAAAGACAGGAGCAATATTATGAATCTCTTGGAAAATCAGACAATACTGGAGAATCTACCGCATTTATTGAATTTATGCTTGAAATTATCCTTGAATCACTTGAGGAATTACTAAATATCCAAAATGTCAGCTTAACCAATATTGACCGGATAAATTTATTCAAGTCAATCGCTAAAAACGACTACTTTACACGAAAAGAATATTTAAAGAATTTTAGAGAAATTTCTTCAGCGACAGCAAGTCGGGATTTGAATTATGCTGTTAAGAATGAAATAATTGAAAAGATTGGAGATAAAAATACAACGAGATATAAATATAAATAAAAAACAAAGCCTAAAAACTATATGTCAATTGCCGTTTAGCTCCGCCGATTTTCAATTAGCTTCGCTGAACGTTGTTTGGCTCCGCCGATTTTCAATTCCGTGCTGACAACAAGCCGTGTAGCCCGCTATCCTGATGGCTTCGGGACGGTGCGGCTCGACAGGGACGAAGCCCGAATTTTAACATTCAATAATTGAAGAAACCTTCGTTATATTTGTGCACAATTGACAAAACCAATAAAATAAGTAAGGCATGCAAACTTTTATTCAGAAAACAGAAAAGCTTAGGAACAAACTATCGGCACACCGTATTCCTGCAAAAATCATTTTCGTTGCAATCGGTGTTTTTTCAAGCATCTGGTTTTTGGTGCGGGTAATCCCAAAACCTTCAAGGGCAGGCTATCCGTGTGTTCAAGCTGCTGCACCGTTCATGTCGGGCTTTGTAATTTGGCTTTTGTCGGTATCGGGTTCGGTGCTGTTCTTCCGCAAATCGCTCGACCGCTTCAAAAAGGCACGTTACCTCGCTGCTTTTGGTTTTGTAATTACCGGATTGGTTTTGGTCTTGATTTCTTATACCCAAAATACCAGAAAAACGTATGCCATTGCCTCGTTGGCCAACAACGTGTTGCCCGATGCGCCCAATACGCCCATGGGAGAATCGTACGGACTTTTTCCGGGTAGGGTAGTGTGGGCTTATAACCCCGCTGCTACGAACGAAAATTGTGCTAACACCCCCACCGATGCCTACTATCATCCGATCAACAACAATCAGGATACCATTAACAAAATGGCCGACGATGCAATAAAGTCTCTTTCAGGCAAAACAAGTATTAAAGAAGGTTGGGATGCCATAATGAAAGATTTCAACACCCGTAAAAGTGGCAAAGCCGAAGGATATACTGCAGGACAAACCATTTTTATTAAAGTGAACAACGGACAAGCTGGTTGGGCTATCGACATGAGAACCTTGGCCGAATCGAGGACTAGAGTGCCTATTTCGGCAACAACGCCATCAACAGTTTTGGCCTTCATTCGCCAGTTGGTGGATAGCTGTGGCATTCCTCAAGAAAAAATAATTGTTGGCGAACCCATGACCCACGTGTATAAGCATACCTACGATGTAATTCATGCTGCATATCCCAATGTGATTATCATTGACAAAGAAGACCACACCAGGTTGGGCCGCACCACATCGGCAGGTTGGACAGATAATGTGATTTTTTACTCCGACAAAGGCCAGGTGATGCCCGATGGCATTAACGACAAACTGATGAAAGAAATGTACGATGCCGATTATATGATCAACATTGCTGCACTGAAAGGACATGCCCGTGCTGGGATTACGCTGGGCGCAAAAAACCATTTGGGCTCACATGGTGATCATGGGAAAAGGTATGGTTACGGATCGTTTTATCTACACGCAGGGTTAGTGGCCACCAAAGATAACGACGACCTAAGCAACGAAGCCCCTACCAAATATGGGTTTTACAGGGTTTGTGTCGATATGATGGCGCACAAGAAGCTGGGATTGAATACCGTGCTTTTTGTTGTCGATGGTTTGTGGGGCGGAACCGAGGCTGTTGAAAAAGCGGTGAAATGGAATAGCGCACCCTTCAATTCCGATTGGCCAAACTCTATTTTAATAGCCCAAGACCAAGTGGCCATTGAATCGGTATGCTTCGATTTTTTACGTGCCGAAGCATTGGTAAACCCTACATTCAAGAACCGTCCGTTGTTCCCTGCGGTTGACGACTACCTTCACCAAGCCGCCGACAAACAAAACTGGCCGCAAGGCATTGTTTACGACCCTGAAGCCGATGGTGAACCCGTTGCCAGTAGCCTGGGCATTCACGAACATTGGAACAACTCAACCGACAAGCAATACAGCAAAAACCTTAGCCAAAAGGGCAAAGGAATCGAATTAGTGTCTGTACCATCGAACTTGGTAAAGCACAACGACAATGTAAAAGAGAAAAAGCAAAAGGTAAAAAAGGAGAAGAAAGAAAAAAAGTAGCTGAGTGCTTGTTATCCTTTCTTTGCTACCCTTACCCCACTAGTATATCTTGATTAACAGGTGTTTAGTGGAAAGTTGTACACAATCCCGATAATTATAGCGGATCGGTTGCGGGGGTATCAACCTCAATAAAGAAGGCTAAATCAAAATCATCCATATTAACAATTTTACCATCGGCCCCGCTAACACGTATAAAATTAACCGATCCCAACCCATCGAACGTATAAATGATTCCCTTCATCTCACCAAAATCCAGAACATATTTCTGATAAATAATAACCTGAGTTCGATTTTATTTTTAAAGTTCAGATTGGCATAAAACGCTGTTTTACAAAGCAAATTTTTGAGTATTAGCGGGCCAAATCGAGGAAATTTAATGCAGGAAAACAGTGTTTTATGCAAAGCTCATTGTCCGCCACTTGTAAACAGCAATCTTCTGCTTTAAAATCACTTAAAATAACCCGTTATTCCTGCGTGATTTTGCATT
>Ga0209510_1000788_pt1 | contig 40226 bp, 34 predicted proteins | sample BiotimSIPDNA_FD_185749 | JGI IMG/M metagenome (GOLD analysis project Ga0209510, IMG submission 185749) | Anaerobic biogas reactor microbial communites from Washington, USA - Biogas_R1 time_0 SIP DNA (SPAdes) (version 2) | ecosystem: Engineered > Bioreactor > Anaerobic > Unclassified | place...
AGCTCTAAAGTGGACTTTCAACGAGTAAAACAGGGCAATTAAAAACTAAAATGATCCTGCTCGGACTCGAACCGAGAACCTAACGCTTAAGAGGCGCTTGCTCTGCCAATTGAGCTACAGGACCATTGATTTGTGCGTGAAATTATAGCACAGCTCTCTCGAAAAAAAGTCTCTGGCGTTCCAGAGACTCTCTTTCCAGCTCCCCGGAGAGGACTCGAACCTCTAACCTAGCGGTTAACAGCCGCCCGCTCTGCCGATTGAGCTACCAGGGATAGCAGAACCATATTATATGGAAAACCCGCTAAGGTGTCAAGCAAAATTGGCGCGTGGTAATGGCTATCGCTTACCGTCGCACAGGAGGGCTTGATGCCTAAGGCAGCCTCCGTTCAGGCGGTAAACGAATAAAGACAATTTTCCTGACAGGGTCCTAAAAAACATTTTTTCGCGTTTATGTGCAAAACACCTTACATCTGAAGCGAACATAATGCGGATTTTTCTGCAGGGTGGATTTTAACTATGCGCTTTATGGGACACGCATGGTGGATGAGGGGGGCTGTCAACAGAAAAGGAACCAAGGTAAAAAAGGAGGATGAAGACCTAATAGTAAGACGTTAACAAGCCCGTGATGAATCTCTAATGAGAGTCACAGCCGGGGTGGATTGGTTTTCTGTTAAACATGCTTTATTTTAACAGTCCCTTTGAATATTGGGCGGATACTCTCGCTTATATTTCTGCCCCGGGGTTTAGGGTTCCGGGGCAGAAGTAATTAAACAAGGAGCAGCAGGGGCACGCTTATGGTATGTAATCGGTAGAGAAAACGCAATATGTCTCCCAATTATTATTGGGATCCATTATTTCCCAAGTGATATAGATTGGATAATAGCCTTTATAATCATCAAAGCCTATTTTTTGAAACAGGAAAGAATCGCCGGTTTTCATGCCAGGTACCGAGAAGAAGTAGCCCTCAAAATATTCCTCACCTTTAACCGGCGCTATCACAAAATCGTCACTCCATGCTTTACTCCCTGTATTCTCAACGATCGCTTCGACATAAAGATCTCCATTACTATACACGTAAGCAAAGTTGGAGGTTACCAAACAACCTTTTGCTGGAAGGTTGGGCGTTGGAGTTTTTGGGACGACAACTTTTATCACCGCGGTGACAGGACTGTTTTTATCTCCCACCCCAAAGATAGTTCCATCCGGAGCCTTCAGCAAGAACTTTGCAGTATAAGAACCAGCGTAGTTTGGGCTGGTCAGTTGCACAGAGAGATCAACCGATGACCCGGGAGAAATGTTCGCGGGAAATGAGACAGAACTGGGAGCGGACATTCTTTCCCCATCCGAGAAAATCAATTGGTAGCTGGGGGTCCAGGTGCAGCTTCCCACATTAGTAATTCGCCAGGTTTTAACGAAGGTTTCGCCGGGTTTCATCTCTTTTCCGTCTGGAATAGTTACATCCGTCACAAACTTGGTTTTATAGCAAGGCGTGGGCACCACGGTGTTCGAAGGGGTTGGTTGGATCGTCGCGGTTGGGCTCGCAGTCGCGGTTGGGGTGGGCGGATTGGTGGCTGTCGGTTCGGGCGTGGACGTCGGCGGGAGCGTAAGCGCTACCGAAGTGGCGTTGGATTCCATGGTTTGCCTTGCGCCTTGAAGCGCGGTTTCGAGGACTTCAGTTTGCGAAAGTTCAGGCTCTTTCTTACCAAGATTCGACGTCAATGTGCAAGAAAGGATTAGGGACGCTATGGAAAACAAGGACATGATAATGCATATTCTCTTTTTCATTTTTCCTCTCAATACAACTGGTAATGACAAAACGACAAAAAACAACAAACCAGCTTCGGGGAAGCCTGAGCAACAATCAAACGTAATCTGTTTTGTTGCGCATAATTTATTCTAACATAACAGAATAAAGTTCTGTCAACCAAAATCTTTTTTGTGAGCATCAAGTTTCTTTATTTCCAACTTAAGAGAACGGGGCTGCCAAAGCGGCTGATGTAAAACAGGATCGGCTCCGTTCTCCAGCAATGGTTTGGATTAGAATGTACTGCTATGGAATAGATTCGTGTAAAGGACCTCTCATGAACCGCCGAAGTGCCAGAAACCATCTCCTATTGTTTATCCTTGTTTTTATGCTCATCCTGACTTCCGCGTTTTCACTTCCGGAAACCGCCCAGGCGGCGCCGATTGCCCCGCCGGAAGAATTTGAGCGGGTTGAAGCCGAAATCCAAACCGGCTCTGCCGGTATAGCCACCGGCGACCCGTATGGGGAGCACAGCGTCTACGGCTGGCCTTTCGCGGTGTCCCAAGTCGGGCACATCAACAGTTCCTATCAGCTCTATTCCTCCTACCCGGATGAAGCTTACTTCCACCACGGCATCGATCTGCTGGCTAATTACGGCACGCAGGTGCGCACGCCGACAGCCGGGCAGGTTGTGAATGTTGAAAACTACAGCTCGCCTTCAAACCTCTACTGGGAAGTCGCCATCCTCGACACTGAAGGTTACGTCTGGCAGTACCATCACATCGAGCAGACTTCCATCCCTCAAGCCATTCACTATGCCTACCAGGATTACCTGGCTGACCACGAAAACGGCGGGTTTATTCCTGCTGACACTTACCTCGGCAAAATCGTAAAATGGCCTGTTTCTTCCTTCGGCTATTATTTCCATCATATTCATCTCAACATCCTCGCCGCCGGGGATTTTTACTTGAACCCGATCGAATTCCTCGACAACAACTCCCATCCGGACACGCAGGCTCCCCAGATACAGGGCGTTGGACTCTTCACCGGAACCAATACACTGCTCTCGGAAAACACCATTCCCTACGGAACAGATTACAGTATTTATCTCCGCGCGCGCGATCTTTATAAAAGCCAGGTGTACCACCTGCCTCCGCATCGGATCACCTACAAGCTGGACGGCAGCTCTGAGGTCCATACCGTTTGGGACTTCCACACGCTCCCCGGCGGCAGTTCCAATACCGCCTATGTGAACAGTTACTTCCTGCCCGGGCACACCAGAGGCAACTACCAGGCTCGTGATTTCTACATCAACATGGGCTTCAGCAAAAACGGCATCAACCCTCTGCCCACTGATCCGGGCATCCACACCATCGATATCACGGTCTACGATTACGCCGGCAACTCTGCGGTCTGGCGCTACGTCTGGACGATCACGCAGGAGCTGCCAAGAATTTTCCTTCCGCTGATTCTCGCCGATGGTCTTCCATAAAAAATCGGGCGGGAGCGAGGTTCCGTCCAGCGGTAAAAATTGGTACCGATCCAAAAAGGCGTATTAGGCAAATTCATTCGAAGGCGCAGCATTTTTTGTAGGGCCTGGTTGAGGACAATCCGAGCCATCGTCTTGCAGCCTTATGACCGTCCTCAACCCGCGATGGAAGCGGATGGAGCGATACCCTGCGGGCACATGCCCCATCCGTACGGCGGGGGTATGTACCCGCGGAGCAGGGCATTACTCCCGCCGATTTTCTGCTTTGAATGCATTTAAACGTCCCCAATTGCGCCCTTGTCCGTACACCCGGTTGTTTTTTCACTATAAACCGAATTTTGCAAACATTGACCCATAAAATCCTTGCGTAAAACGCCTCTTTTTGATAAGATGTTATTAGAGGTCAATCTTTTCGTATTTGTTGCGTTGTACTGATAATTATCGATCAGTGAATTGAATACTTATTGAGCATATGCCCTAAAAGAAGGAGCGGGTTATGTTGGAAAAAAAGCCCATCATCAAGAAAGTCCTTGTCGTCCTGGCTATGTTATTAGGCGTTGTTGGGATCCTCGCGGTCGCGCTGCTGGTGTTTATTTATACCTATGACCGCAACCCCATTTTCCATAAAAAGCCCATACGGGAACCTTCGGTGATCGATGTTTCGCTGGACATTCCGCTGTCTATGATGGACGTGCCGCTTAACTCTCACGTACTTATCACGGCTTCAGCAAGGAGCAGGTATCCACTGGCAAGTTTGGAGTTGATCATTAACGATCAGCTTTACGAAAATCGCTCGCTGCTTGACGCCAGTATTCCAACCGACGTCATGGAATACTGGGACTGGCAGCCGGGTGCGACAGGCGATTTTTACCTGATCGTGCGTGCCACGGATATTTTTGGCGCTTCAAATTTCTCCGAGGTGCACGCTCTGCGAGCCACTGAAGCCTTAGCCATGGTAAGCCTCTACGAGTCTGAGGAAGGAGACACCCTGGAATCAATCGCTGAAGAACACCAGGTTTCGCAAGAAGAGCTGTCTGGAGCAAACCCGGATATCCCGCCAGTAGACCTTCTCCCTTCCGGAATCCATGTCTTCATCCCGAACCAAACGCCTGATGAGGTGACGAATCCCAATATCATTCCTGGGCTGCAGACTGGCATCGAGCTTATTTCGGGTCTGAGGAACCAGTTGCCAGAGCTGGTCTCAGTACCGGAAGCCGATACCACTCAGGAAGTTCCGTTTCCTTCTCCCGAACTGGAAAGCCTCGGAGTTCCCCAGACCAGTTGGCAAGACTGGATCGAAAAGCTGATAGGAACTGGTGCGCTTCCGCCACAAAACGAGGAGGCGGATAACCAGGAACCGCAGGAATCTCCTGAAAACACAGCCGATGAAGCGAACCCGCCCGCTGGAGACAAGCCGGGGCTTGCTGATGCTGTTGACAAAGCAGTTGAAAACTTAGGGAACATCGTGGATGATCTGAGCGGTATCCAGCCAACCAATCCGCCGCCCCCTTCAATTCTCAAGGTAAGCCTTTCAGGATGTGATGCTGTTCTCAGCTTTGAGGCTGGCGGATACGAATACGGATTTGATGACAACATTCAACGTGACTCCGCGTCTTCCTATTATTATGGAACTTTTGAAGAGGGATTCATTCTCTATCGTGAAATTGATAAGAACATTGAAGAGCTTGCCAGGTTTCCAAAAGTTGTCAATTGGGATACCTATCCCCACAAAACCTATGTGGACAATACCGCCGGTTGGGGTTGGGCTAATTATTATTTGGTCGCTTACAACGAACTTGGAAACTCTACAAGCGTCGCCACCGCGGCATTCAGCCTTTACGGGTGCGACCAGAAGCCTCCCGAACCCACTAATACCCGGATCGATGGAAGGGGTTATCTGAAATTGCCTCCGGGGATGGACCTGGCGTATCTCTACGTGCAGATCGACCAGGGTGATGGAACGCTTGAGGAAGCCAAGAGAGTGCCGGAGGGCAACAGATTCTTCCTGGCTAATTCCGGGCAGGAATTGAATATCCGATCGTATATGGAAACCTTGATAAAAGACTACCAGGAACCAGACATGACGCTTCACCTGGACGTTTGGGGCTGGATGGGCGGAAAACTGGTTCACGCGGGCAACCTGAAATATGAATTGAATCGTCTGATATTGTTAATATGTTCAGAGCGAGGAGAAAAAGCCTGCAGCGAAGGAAATGGGGAATGGGGTTTTGAGATAAAAGATCTTATCAGTGCTGGATCGGCAAAATTAGAAGATGGAAAAATTGTTATTCTAAACGAATCCGACCTGGCAGAATATGTGTACGAGTTTAAGGTCATCCCCAGCAAGAGAGGAAACCTTGGGTGGTTTTATGTTGTGATGGCAGTCGATGAACCGTGGACGCGAAGTCCAAATTCTGGAACCGGGGATTATCATAAGTACAATTCATCTTCGTTTCTTGCAGACGAGGGTCAAACAAAAAAACAACATGAACCGTTTACATTCTCAATACCCTTGAACTACACGCTTTTCAGCCCGTCGGTGAATAAGGATGAGGATAATATCCCCGAATTAAGCATTGAAAGTGCCCCGGGTGATAATGGAATACTGGACTCCTACTATAAGTTCAGTCTATATACCATGCTAAAAGCCGACTATGGTTACCTTGGAGATCCTAATTCCAACCAGGTAGCCCTGTATAGCGGGCAGGCTATGGGGCTCCCCGTGGATCTTCCGACCCTGCAGTCAGAAGCATTGAGCACATTTGATATCCAAATTGTGCCTTCCTCATATCGGTCACCCAATTTCCCGGATTATAATCTTTGGGGATGCGTTGAAATTGTTTCTGATCCAACGGGGAAATATCAGCCAGGCGAAGTTGTCTGCCCCAAGGATCTAAAAGCTGCAGAGGAAAAACGCTGCGGCTGGGCAGGAGCAAAATGCCTCGCGGAGGGGCTTGGTGAGGTCGCAGCTGAAGTTTGGGATGAAGTGGCATGGTGGTATGATTTCATCAAAACCTTGATTGTTAAAGGCATCGTTAAAATTCTGCCTTTCAGTTGCAAGGACACTTGTCAGGGCAGGATTCGGACGGCTTTGGACTACACCATTGCTTACTTCACCGGGCTGCCGCCAAAACTGCCGGATTCCGAGACTTTTTACGCAGAATCTGGATCAGCCTTATTCTTCAATATTGTGACAGAGCTAGAAAAGGGGGCAACCGGATCGTCTGAGTCTCTTATATCTGAAATCTGCGGAGAAGGAAGCAAATGCAGAGAAGAGGTAAAAGAGTTTATTGGCGAGGAGATCAGAAAAGCGGAAAACCGGCGCAATCAACCAGCCTGTTATGACACAAACGGAAAAATGCGGGAGGACGAAAAATTTTACTGTCTGGATCCTTCGATTGATGTCAAACCAATTCCAGGGAGCATGTATGCACCCGGGACGATAAAATTGATCATTACGCGCAAATCCGACCCGGTAACAAGCGCCTATACCCAGGAAGAGCTTGAAGCATATCATCAGTTACAGATCGTTATGAAACCGCTTGTGCAGGAAAGTGAATATGATGTAACGTTTAAAACGCTCTTCACAAAGTTCCCGCAGCTTACTCCCGGTCAGACTGTTGAAATATACTTCCCGTTAGAACCAATTTATAAAGACAGGAGCTGGGAACCATTCTCCAAGAGGTATTTCGGACAAGTCTCTGAAATGGTCGTTGGCGAATACTGTCTGTCGCCGACATCGGATAATAAAACAGTATGGATCCCCTGCACAGAGGGAAATACCGAAACGCATCAATTTCAAAATCCAAACTCAATCTATGAGGCGGTGCCATGAAAAAAGCATTATTGATCGCGATGATAATTGTGGTGGCTGGCACGGCAGTGGCAGTCAGCGCTAAGGTCTTCCATTCGCCCCCAAAACAGGATGGCAGCCTTCCCAAAGCGTGGATTGACGCGCCTTTGAACAACATGCGCATCCCATTTGCCCCCTACGAAATTGTTTTCCATGTCAGCAGCAACAGCCCGGTTGTCAAAGGTGAGATCAGGATCGATGACAAAGTTCTGACTGTCTTGGATATCAAAGAAAAGAACACGCTCTATGCGCTGCGCTTCACGTGGACGCCGGAAAGTGAGGGAGAATACCTGATCGAGGCGCGCGGGCAAAATGAGGCTGGCGTGTGGGGAGATCCCGCGAAAGCGCTGGTTTACGTCGGGGCGGCTACCCCGACCCCCACCAAGACACCAGCGCCTACTCTCACCCCCACAAACACGCCTACTCCCACCCCCACCAACACGCCTGAGCCAACCCCGACCCCGGAAAAGGCTACTTTCGCCAGAGACCCCATTTTTGACCCATCGGATATCTATTTTGGTCAAGCCTGTTTTGGGACCGCGGAGGTTTGGGCGAGCGTGGAGCTGACATCAACGCAGGATGTTCGATTGATCAGCATTTTCTACAAACTCACCTCTTCCACTGGTGAGCAAGGAGAATGGGAAGACAGAGCGATGAACCCGAAGGGCGGCGGCGTTTATACCCTCACGATCAAACCTTTCTCTTCCGAACAGTATCGGAGCTGGGCGTGGGATGGCAATTGGTATGATGGTTCGACTGGTTATATGACCACCCAATTTGTTATCACGCATACAGATGGGAGCTATTCGCGCTCACCGATTTATAACCTTGTGAACGTGAGATCCTGCGGCAGTTTGGCGCCAACCCAACCGCCTCCGCCTACTCCTACTCCTACATATAGGGTGCGCTGATTTCCCTTTTCCTGGTTGCGCGATCCAGGGGAAGGGCAGCTTGGAAGCGATGAGCAGTTCATGAACAATAAAGCCTGATCGCTTCCAAGCTCGCTCTGGCAAATCTTCCGGCGTATTTTTTTATCCGGCTTGTTTGGGCGGTTTCCATCGCAGGAACGGATGGAACAATTTTGGTTATTAATCTTTACTCAGGCAGTCTTTAGGTTTGGATCAGGTGAAAGGGTCCGGGATTGCAAGAAATCGTTCTGCAGGGTTCCGCCCCCCTTGTTTCCGGGAATTGCTTGCCTGACCCTTCGAGAGTTTCCCTGCATGAGAGATCCAAAGGAATAAGAAGCCATCCTCCCAACATTTCCCCGAAGGGCTTACCGCTGGGCGAGCATGCCGGAGCCGACGAGGAGTTCCTGAAGCTGCTGGGTGATCTCTTTGCGGCGTTCCGCCTGGATGGCTAAGGCAAGTTCTTCAAGCAGGTTGGAGGTGTTTTCCTTCGCTTCCTCGAGCAAGCGGTAGCGGTAGAGGTTTTCTGCCGCGATCGCGTCCAAAATGAGCTGGTAGAAACGGATCGCCAGCAGGTGCTTGTCGATCTGTTCGATCATGCTTTCGGGACTTCCCTCGATAACCGGCGGAGGCCAGGGGAGTTCCTTCTGACCAGCTTCGCCTGCCTCACCGCCATTTTCGGGCAGCAGGGTCGTGAGGACGGGTTTGTAATTAGCGCCTGCTGACCCTTTGCGGAAAGAAAGGATCTCAACCCTCACGAGTCTGCCGGTCTGAAAGGATGCGGTCCATTCGCGCATCAACCGCGCCGCCAGATCATAAGCCGGCATTGAGCCCTGTCCAAGCGCCTCCCAGGCTTCAAACCTGACGCCTTCCTGCGTCAGCGCGCGCTGAGCCCGAATCCCAAAAGCCAGCACATTTGCCGGCAAGTCTGCCGCAGCCTCAAGGTGCTGCGCTGCCAGCCGCGCCAACTGCTTGTTGTACTGACCGCAAATGCCGCGCGAGCTGCCAATGACCGCCAACACCTGATACTTTTCCACTGGTCGGTAGTCGAAGCGTTCTTCCGCTTCGGTCAAGGTTATTACACGCCCTGCCTGGGCTCGCACCTGCGCCGCCACCAACGCGAAACGCTCCGCGTACACCGTCAGTGATGCCTGACGGTTCAGCGCCATCTGCATGGTGCTCAGCGAAAGCACACGCAAAGCGCCCAATAGCGGCTCGATCGCTCTCAAATTCGCGAGCCTGGCTTCTGAGCGTTCCTTGCCTTCGGACATGCAGACGCTATCCTACTTGGAACTTATCGAGCGTCCAGATAAAGACTACCGCAGCGCTTTTCCCGAGTGGCGCGCCTTTATTGGTCATCTCAGGCTCCGCGTCCGCTTCAAGTCCGTAGCCATGGCGGATAAATTCGATTTCACTGCAGGAATCTGTGATCACATTCAGCGCCGTTTGAACATCGCTGCTGCGAACCGCAATGAACAGCGTGAGCTGACTTTGGCGCAGCATCCCGCCCCGTGTCTCGGAGAAAGTTGCTGTGTAGCCGGCATTGATCAGTGCGGAAAGCACATCGTCACCATACTTTTTTGGCACGATCGCCATAATCATTTTCATTTGTTCTGCTTCACTTTCTTGTCCCAGAGTTCGAGGAATTCTCCCAAAGCCTGATCGATATCCGCTTTGGTTTCCTCGCTCATGCAGCGGTCGTGTTTGAGGGCATCCATCCCCTGGGCTGCGTGGTTATGGAGGTAGCCAATCATGTCCTTCGTGAAGGCGGCGACCTTCTCGGGTTTGACCTCATCCATGAAGCCGTTGGTCAGGGCATAAAACTGCACCACCTGGTCTTCAAAGCGCACAGGACGGTTGGGACCCTGCTGCAGGAGGGCGTTGAGCCTCTGCCCGCGTTCGATCTGCTTGCGCGTGGCTTCGTTGACCTCGGTGCCAAACCGCGCGAATCGCGCCACTTCTTCGTACTGCGAGAGTTCCAGCTTCAGCGCCTTCACGACGGATTTCATTGCTGGTTCCTGCGCCGCTGAGCCCACGCGTGAGACTGATCTGCCGATGTCGATCGCGGGTTTGTTGCCCTTGTTGAACTCGTCCGCGTCCAAAACGATCTGCCCGTCCGTGATGGAGATCAGATTGGTCACGATGTAACTCGAGATATTTCCGCGCTGGGTCGTGGCAATCGGCAGCGCGGTGATGCTTCCGCCCCCCCGTTCCTCGTTCAGCCGGCAAGCCCTCTCCAACAGACGCGAGTGGAGGTAGAAAATATCGCCCGGATAGGCTTCTCGTCCGGGCGGGCGGCGCAGCAGGAGACTCATCTCGCGGTATGTATCGGCATGTTTGGAGAGGTCATCGTAGACGATCAACACGTCCATGCCTTTATCCAGCAGGAATTCTGCCAGCGTCACGCCCGCGTAGGGCGCCAGGTAGCGCAGGGCAGGCGGGTCGTCGGGGCTGGAGACCATCACGGTAGTCTGGTTCATCACGCCGCCGGCTTTGAGTGTTTCCACCGCGTTGAGGACGGAAGTCTTCTTCTGACCGATCGAGACGTACACACAGCGGACGTCAGTGCCCTTTTGACTGAGGATGGCATCCAAAGCCAGGGTGGTCTTGCCGATCTGGCGGTCGCCCACGATCAGCTCGCGCTGACCGCGCCCCAGGGGCAGGAGCGCGTCGATAATTTTTGTTCCAGTATGCAGCGGGGTGTCCACAGGCGCGCGGTCGATCACTCCCGGGGCAATACGTTCCACGGGGCGATACTCGGAGGGCATCACCGGTCGGTTCTCGTCCAACGGTCTTCCGAGAGGGTCCACAACCCTGCCGAGGAAAGACATGCCCACCGGAATGCTGAGGCGTTTGCCTGTCGCGATCGCCACATCACCGCCGCGAATGCCGGTGTCCTCCCCCAGGAGGATCACGTCAACATGCTTTCGATCCAAGTTCAGGACCATTCCTTGGACCCCGTTCGGGAAGGTAACCAATTCTTCCAGAAAAACCCTCGGCAAACCGCTGAGTGTGGCAATGCCGTTGCCCACGTGCTGCACCGTACCCACGCTGTGGAAGAAAACCTGGTGGGTTTGCTGCTGGCTGGCAGATTGAAGCTCACCGATCACGTACTCCGGTTTGAGGGCTTCCGGACGTCCGGGCAGTTTATCCGCCACGCGCGCTTTCACCTCCCGTAGGAAGCTTTCGCGTCCAAGCGAAAGCGGGTCATTCCGGTGCAATCGCTCGGTCAGTTCAGCCAAACGCTGATTGGTCTTGAGGTCTAAATCATTCATCGTCAGGTTTCGCGAGGGTTTCTAATTTTTGCCCGATTTCATCGCGCAGAGAGTCCAGGTGGGCGCTGATGGTGTTATCCAAAACGATATCCCCGACTCTGGCGCGGATGCCACTTACGAGTTCCGGTCGCACAGCCACTTCGAGCTCCACTTCCTTATCCGTCAGAGCGTTGAAGGTGTTGAGCAGTTTCAGTTGCTGTTCGGGCGTGAGTTCCCGCGGGACTTCGAGGTCTACCGTTGGGATCCTTTCCTCGAGAGATTCGCGGATATTCTGAACCATGCGCATATCGGTGCGTCCCAGATTCCAGATGTGGCGGGTCATTTCCTCGATCAGTGTGTCGTGCACCTGGGCGGGAGTCACTTGGCGCAGAGTGGCGTTGCTGATGGAGATGACCGTATCCACCAGGTTATTTTGCAGACGCTTGATGTCCACTTCCTGCTCTTTGCGAGCTTCGCTGACTGCCTCCATCATGATCGACTCCGCCTCTTCGCGGGTTGCTTCAAGCAAGTCTTTCTGCTGGGTCTGACTATTCACATACGCCTGATCAGTAATTTTTTCAATCTCCTCATCAAGGTTGATCAGGCGCTCATCCAGTTCCTCAAGACGCTGCCGGGCATCCATCTGGTCGCGCTGCAGCTCCGCGCGGAGAGCGGCTTTCTCGATCGCCCGTTCTTCCGCCCTTTTCGTCATCGGCTTAAAAACCAGAAAGTATAGGATCACCGTCAGAACGAGAAAATTGAGAATTTCCCAGATGATGGTGCTAAGGTCAAGATCGAGCATGGTTTAGCCCCCATAAAAATGCGCGATGAGTGGGTTGGCAAACAGCAGCACCAGCACGACCAGCAGGACGTAAATTGAGGCTGTTTCGAGCAGCGCCAGCGAGATCAGCATCGCGGTTCGCAATTGAGGCGAAGCGTCTGGCTGCCTTGCCATGCCTTCGATGGCTTTTTCTGCTGCCTTGCCCTCCACCCAGGTGGGGATCATGGTTCCAATCACGATTGCCAATCCGCATACAATTGTCGTGACAATGATGATCAAAACCTCCGGTGTCAAATTCTCCATTAGTTGATTCCTTTCTCAATCTTTTTACTTAGCTTAAGCAATCTTTTCTTCTCAGCTTTTTCTGCTTTAATTCTCTGATCTTCTTCATTGATCTCAACCGCGGAGGAGATAAACAACGCCGCCAGCGTCGTCAGGACAAATGCCTGCAGCAAGCCGGAGATCATCGAGATCGCGGTCATGGCAATCGGCAGGAAGTACGGCACGATCGAAAACACGATCGCCACGATCAAGTCCCCGCTCAGAATGTTGCCGAAAAGGCGCATTGAGAGCGAGAGGGTGCGGCTGACCTGCCCGATTAATTCAATCGGGAACATGAAGATCGGGCTGGCGAATTCTTTCAGGTACTTCCAGACGCCCTTTTTGATCATCCCGTAGCCATGTACCGAAAGCACCACGATCAAAGCCAGCCCGATCGTGGTGTTGATGTCCGCGGTGGGCGACTTCATCCCCGGGACGACGGAGATCAGGTTGGCAAAGAGCGTGAATATCATCAAACTGCCCAATAAGGGGATGTATGGGTGCAAATCGTCCACGTCCATGACGTCATCCAGGATGCTGATCACCATCTCGAGCAGGTATTCCAGCAGATGCGGCTTGAGCATTTTGAGGATCAGCGCCACAACGATGATGATACCCATTGTGATCCAGGTGTAGACCACAGTATCACGAATGGGGATAATCCCGAAGAGCGTGAAGACGATTTTGTGATCAATTACATCCAATTTACTTCTCCTTTTGGACCGCGTGAGAATTCTGGCGCTTGTGATAGGCAATTACCTGCGCCCAAATCACAAGCGTCACCGCGATCACCATCCCAATCACTGCCAGGGGTTCTGTGCGCAGCGCCAGGAAAAGCATCAGCCCGAAAAGAATAAACATCACGACCCGCCGCAGAAGTAATCCCCTCATCCAGCCTGCTTTTTCACCCGCAGTGGGTTGGATCGCCTCGACTTCTTTTCGCAGCCACTGGAAGGACATCACAGCCCATCCGGCGGCTGCCAAGCCCCAGAAGATGACCCAGAATATATTGATACCCTTATTTCCCATATCGCTGCTTGCGTCTGCGTTCCTGTTCTTTGATGAGCTGCTTCATTCTTTCGAGTTCTGCCGCTCTTTTTTCGTTAACTTCCTTATTCATTACGTAAAACTCATAGTTCACGTAGCGGATCATTGCTGCGACCGCGCTGATCACGCCCACTCCGAGGAGGATCAGCGTCCAGCAGGGACTGGTGCCAAAGCGCAGATCCAGCAGATAGCCGATCAGCGGTGCGCCAACAATCGGAATGCCGATTTCCCAGCCAATGGTTGTCGCACGCAGATCCCGCGCCGAAAACATGCGCTTGCGGCGGGTCACCTTCTCCTCTTTCGGCGGTTCAGGTAGGTTCTCCGGAGCTGCATTGACAACCTGGTTTTCTGCCATCGCACCCTCAATGCGTTGTTAAAATGCTGACCAGATTGTCGGACAGGGTCAAAATGCCGGCTTTGACCGCGACCTTCTGATCCGTACCGTCCTGACTGACCTTCAGCTCCCCGTCGCCGGTGGCGGCGATCATGGGGGCGTGCCCGGGGCGGATGCCCAGCCACGAGCCATCCTCAAGCATTACCTGGAGCCTTTCCACCTGTTCCAGTTCCAGACCTCCTGAACCGAGGCTGAGCACCTGGACCTTGAGAAGTTTATCGGGGTCAGCCCGTCGGCTCATCGGCTTCCTCCACCATTTCTATTGCTTCAGCCTGGCGCAAGACGTCGCCAATTGTGCCGGTCATGTAAAACGCCTGCTCGGGCAGATCGTCGTATTTCCCTTCCAAAATCTCCCTGAATCCGCGAATCGTCTCATCGAGCGGCACAAACACGCCCGGTTTACCCGAGAACGCCTCCGCCACGATAAAAGGTTGGGTCAGGAAGCGCTGCACTCTGCGGGCGCGGATAACAATTTGCTGGTCTTCGAGCGAAAGCTCTTCCATGCCGAGAATCGCGATCAGGTCCTGCAGCTCCTCATACCGCGCCAGTGTCGCTTTCACCTGCATCGCCACTTGGTAATGCTCCTGCCCGACGAATTCCGGCGTGAGCAAATTTGAACTGGACTGCAGCGGGTCAATCGCGGGGTAGAGCCCCAACGATACCAGCCGGCGCGAGAGCACCGTGGTTGCGTCCAGATGCGAAAAAGTTGCTGCGACTGCCGGGTCGGTAACGTCATCCGCGGGGATATAGACCGCCTGAATGGAGGTGATGCTCCCGCAACTGGTGGAGGTGATGCGTTCCTGGAGCAGCCCCATCTCGGAATCAAGCGTGCTCTGGTAGCCCATTTCGCTGGGCAGCCGCCCTAAAAGCGCCGAAACTTCGGAACCCGCTTGGATGAAACGGTAAATGTTATCGATGAAGATGAGCACAGGTCGGCTTTCTTCATCGCGGAAGTATTCAGCCATGGTCAGGGCAGTGAAGGGCACGCGCATGCGCGCCCCAGGCGGTTCGTTCATCTGACCAAAAGTGAGGATGGTCGAGTCGATCAAGCCAGAGGCATTCATATCCAGCCACATATCGTTGCCTTCGCGGCTGCGTTCTCCCACGCCAGCAAAAAGCACGATGCCCGAGCTCTTGGTGATGGTATTGTTCATCAGTTCCAGCATCAAGACGGTCTTGCCCACGCCCGCACCGCCGAATAAGCCCACCTTGCCGCCAATAGGGTAAGGCGTGAGCAGGTCGATAGCTTTGATGCCGGTTACAATTTTTTCGGTTGATAGCACCTGGTCGCGAATGGCAGGCGGATTACGGTGAATCGGGGCAAAAAGTTTCGGCTCGAAGGCTCCGCGGTCGTCGATCGGTTCACCGAGCACGTTGAATAGCCGCCCGAGGGTCTCCCTGCCGACCGGCACCTTGATAGGTTCGCCCAGGTCAATAACGGGCATCCCCCGCCTGAGCCCGGCTGTGCTGCCCATGGCGATGGCACGCACCACCTTTGTGCCGACATGCTCCTGAATCTCCAGGATAAGATCGCCTCCCTGCTTGCGTTCGACCAGTAGCGCGTTGTAAATGGAGGGAAGGTCGCCCGATTCAAATTCGACATCAACCACAACGCCAACTAAGCGGATGATAACTCCTGGATTTTTGTGTTCAGTGTTGTTTGATTGCACAGGCGTCCTTATTTTTTCTTTAGGCTTGAAGGGTCAGTATCTGACCGGATTAAAACACGCTAATATTATGCCGGAAAAGGTGTTAAATGTCAAAAATTCCAAGCCGAGCCAAGCTGAACCAAAGGCAAGCTGTCAAAAAGACGCTCATCCATTAATTGTTACAACGTAAACGATTATAGCATCCCTTCCCTACGGTATAATACGCCTCAGCATATCAAAAGGAAAGCTCATGAGTATTCGCAAAATCAGCCCCGAACTTTTTCAGAAGCTGGTCGGTCTGGCAGCGCTTGAACTCACCGAAGAGGAAAGCGCTTATCTTCTGACTGAGATGAATCACCAGCTAAGTTCTGTTCATCTCCTCCTGCAGGTGCCGCTCGAAGAAGACCTCCAGCCAACCCTGCACGGCATCCGCTGCCAGGGCGCAGGACCGCGCGCGGATGTCTGGCAGCCATTCCCCGCGCCGGAAGAGATTCTGGCTGAGGCGCCGGAAATTGAAGACAGCATGTTCGCCGTCCCGGACGTGAAAGGAGCGAAATGAGCCTGAATCAGCTTTCCGCTCTCGAAATTGCCGCCCGCGTCCGCGCGGGTGAAATCCGCGCCAGCGAGGTGTTGGAAGCATCGCTCGCGCAGATCCGCCGCCTGGACGGTCAGCCAGGCAGCCTTGATGAAAAACCGCTTGAGCCGGCTGAGGATCAAAAGATCCACGCCTTCATCCGCCAGACCGAGGACCTTGCCCGCCAACAAGCGGAAGAAGTAGACCGAAAGGTCGCCGCCGGCGAAGATCCTGGCATGCTTGCGGGCGTGCCTGTCGCGATCAAGGATATTTTTACGCTGAAGGGCATCGAAACCACGGCTGCCTCGCGCATCCTTTCGAACTTCAAGCCGCCCTATACCGCGACGCCAGTCCAGAAATTGATGGACGCTGGCGCCTTGATTCTTGGCAAGACCAACCTGGACGAGTTCGCATTCGGCTCTTCCAGTGAATCCAGCGCGTTTAAACCCGCGCCCAATAACCCCTGGGATACTTCCCGCGTGCCAGGCGGTTCTTCGGGCGGCTCCACTGCCAGCGTTGCCGCCGAAGAAGTGGCGCTCTCGCTGGGCACGGACACCGGCGGTTCCATCCGCCAGCCTGCTGCGTTTTGCGGCGTGGTCGGGCTGAAACCGACATATGGGCGCGTCTCGCGCTACGGGTTGATGGCATTTTCATCTTCCCTGGACTGCCCGGGTCCGATCGCCCGCAACGTCAGCGACACAGCCCTCACCCTGCAGGCGATGGCAGGTTTGGACCCGCACGACAGCACCTCTTCCACAATGCCCGTCTCTGATTATCTCGAAGCTCTGAAAAAAGGCGTGAAAGGGCTGCGGATTGGGCTCTCGCCGGATTACGCCCACCTTTTCTATCCGGACTTCGAAACAGGCGAGCTCGGGATGGAATCCATCCAAAGTGAGATCAGCCAGGCAGTGGAGCACGCCGCAAATGTTTTGGCGGACCTCGGCGCTGAAATCGTCGAAAATGTGCCCCTGCCCAACACAAGATACAGCATCCCCACCTATTTTGTGATCTCGCGGGTTGAGGCTGCGTCCAACCTGCACCGCTTTGACGGCGTCAAATACGGCTACCGCACCCCGGATGAGGTTGCGGACCTCCAGGAACTGCTTCGACGCACCCGCGCCGAAGGCTTCGGCTCTCAGCCGAAGCTGCGCATCCTGATGGGCATGTATCTTTCCGCGGCTGGATTTGCTGAAAACTACTACCAGCGGGCGCTCAAAGTGCGCGCCATGATCCGGAAGGACTTCGAACGCGCCTTCGACCCGCAGGGCGAGTTTCGCCTGGACGCGATCCTGACCCCCACTACCGCCACAACCGCCTTCAAACGCGACGACTTCTTTGGCAACTCTGTGCGCATGCAGTATTCGGATCAGATGACGGTTTCCGCCAACCATGCCGGACTGCCTGCCATGACGATCCCCGGAGGGCTGGACGGCAACAATCTGCCGATAGGGATTCAGTTTATCGGCGCGGATTTCCGCGAAGACCTGATCCTGCGGGCGGGATTTGCCTTTGAGCAGGCAACCCGCGATGAAGCCTGGCGCTCCGTTCGCCCGGCTGCGCTGCGCCAGGAGGTGGAATAATGAAAGATTATGAAGTGATCATCGGGCTCGAAACCCACATCCAGCTCAACACCCAAACCAAGATATTCTGCTCCTGCAAGGCTGACTCGTGGGGAGCCGCCCCAAACACCAATATCTGCCCGGTCTGCTCCGGTATGCCCGGCGTGCTGCCCGTTTTGAACAGCGAAGCCGTCCATAAAGGCTCGCTTTTGGCTGTCGCCATGCACGCGGAGATCAATCCGGTCTCGCATTTTGACCGCAAAAATTACTTCTACCCCGACCTGCCGAAGGGCTATCAGATCACTCAATTTGATGAGCCCATCGGGAAGGGCGGCTATCTCGACCTGCAGATGCCCGATGGCGGCACGCGCCGCGTGCATATCCATAAGCTGCACCTCGAAGAAGATGCCGGCAAAACCAAGCTCGATCACGGCTTGCGCCTGGTGGACTTTAACCGCTGCGGTGTGCCGCTGGTCGAAATGGTCACCGAGCCGGACCTGCGTTCCGGCGAAGAAGCCGCGCAATACCTGAGCCAGCTTCGACAGCTCTTACGCTGGATCGGCGTTTCGGAAGCCGATATGGAACGAGGGCACCTGCGCTGCGATGCCAACGTCTCGATCCGCGAACGCGGCAGCCAGGTGTTGAACACCAAGACTGAGATCAAGAACGTCAACTCCATCGATGCCGTCCGTCAGGCGATCAACGAGGAAAGCAAACGCCAGATCGAACTGGTGGAGTCGGGCGGAAAGGTCGTCAGCTATACCCTCGATTGGGATGCCGACACGGGCAAGTTGAGCATGATGCGTTCCAAAGAAACTGAAGCGGATTATCGCTACTTCCGCGAACCCGATCTGCTGCCGGTTGTGCTTTCGCAGGAGGAAATTGCCCGCGTCAAAGCGGAATTGCCGGAACTTCCATTGGAAAGAAAAGCGCGCTTCGAGAGCGAGTATGAACTGTCAGCGTACGACGCCGAAATACTGACAAGCGACCGCGGACTTTCGGAGTATTTTGAATCTGCCGCTTCCAGCTTCGGCGGAGAGGCAAAAACCGTTTCCAACTGGATGATGAACGACCTCTCGCGCCTGATGAACGGCCTGGGAAAGACCGCTTCTGAACTGGTGCTGACGCCCGCGTCCCTGGCGCAGATCATCCGCATGGTGGAGGAGGGTAAGATCAACGCCGCCACCGGCAAGAGCCTGCTGAGCAAGGTCGAGGAGAGCGGTCGCGCGCCGGCGGAGATCGTGGAAGCTGAGGGCTTGGCGGTGATCGCCGACAGCGACGCGCTGAGAGCGCAAATTGAAGGCGTGCTGGCTGGGGCGACGGCGGAAGTAGAGAGCTTCAGAGCCGGCAAGGAGAGCCTACTGGGTTGGTTCGTGGGGCAGGTGATGCGCGCCACCGGCGGCAAAGCCGACCCAAAGCGCACACGCGAGATTCTGTTGGAGCTGCTCAAGTAGAAATAAGCCGAGACCGTTGAAGTAAAGCAGTATTTTCGACAGGAACCCTATCAAACCCTGATGTGAACCGGATCAACGGTTCATCTGAGGCTTGTTATCCTCGTTTTATTAGGTATTTTCTTCCTTTTTTATATCCTTTCCTCTTCCATCGGCAATTCTCCCTCACTCAATCGCTGGGAATAAGCTTGACAAAAGCGCTGACGATATCAAGAACGGAGAGCATCAGGGCGTTGCGTGAGGCGCAGTCGCAGTCGTTTTACGAGAATCCGAATATTGTGCATGAGTGGCAGTGGCAAGCGGCTTTGGACGACAGAACGTGTATTGTCTGTGTGTTGATGCACGGGCAGGTTTTCCCGTACTCCAAAAAGTTGGAAAACCATCCGAATTGCCGATGCGTGATGGATCCAAAGACGCTCAGTTGGAAGGAACTGGGCGAACAGATCGGGGTGGACTTCTCCGGCATCGATGAAATGGGCGACTCTGTTGAGGAGCAGCGAGAGCGCTTTGGCTGGAGCCAGGAGCGGATCGACAATATCAAAGCCAGGCACGGGAGCGGGCTGGATAATTTTGCAGGATTGCCGCCGGATAAGCAGATTGATTCGAGGCTGTAAGGCTGTCAGCCAGGACTTTCCAATCAGACCGCTCTTTTGCGTTATACTATGATGGTCAAGCTGCCATGCTCACCACATTTGGCAGAATTAATTTACTCAGGAGGATGTGCATGCCACCCAAGGGATGGGTAGAAATCAATGAACTGTATTGTAAAGCTTGTGAAACATGCGTAACGGATTGCCCAACGCAAACGCTTGCTCTGGACATGAGCCGGCTGACTGTGAAGGGCTATCATCCCGCTCACATGCTTCACCCCGAAAACTGTATTGCCTGCGGCACCTGCGCTGTCGTCTGCCCCGATGCAGCCATCACGGTCTTCCGTGGTGTGCGTCCCGGCACTGAAAAAGGAGGGGAGGCTGCGTAATGGCACTCGAATTGATCAAAGGAAACATTGCTGTTGCCGAAGCCGCAATGCGAGCCGGATTGGTTTCGTATTTTGGCTATCCCATCACCCCGCAAACGGAACTGCTCGAGCATCTCAGCGCGCGCATGCCCGAATTGGGTCGCGCGTTTGTGCAGGCAGAGAGCGAACTCGGTGCAATCAATATGGTATACGGCGCCGCCTGCACCGGTCTGCGCGCTATGACCTCCAGCTCCAGCCCGGGCATCAGCCTGATGCAGGAAGGGCTCTCCTACCTCGCCGGCACCGAACTGCCGGCTGTGATCGTGGACGTCGTCCGCGGCGGTCCTGGATTGGGCAACATCGCCCCCTCCCAGGCTGACTACACACAGGTCGTCCATGGCGGCGGGCATGGTGAGTATCATCTCATCGTCCTTGCCCCCGCCTCCGTGCAAGAAGCGGTTGACCTCACCACCATGGCGTTCGATATCGCCGAAAAATACCGCATGGTCGTCTGCCTTCTGCTGGACGGCTTCATCGGGCAGATGATGGAGCCTGTGGAGCTGCCCGAGTTCAAGCCTGTGCGCACCACGCCGCCTGCCTGGGCAATCGGAAGCCCCGATTCCAAGGGTCAGGTCGTTTTGACTTCCATCAACATTGACCCACCCACCCAGGAACGCTTCAATGTGAAGATGATGACGCGCTGGCAGGAAGTTGAAAAGAACGAAGTCCGCTATAAGGGTTACTTCCTGGATGATGCTGAATATGTCGTGATTAGTTATGGAACCGCCGGACGCATCTCCCTTTCGGCTGTGCGCGCCTCGCGCGAACAGGGTCTAAAGATCGGTCTGGTACGTCCAATTTCGCTTTCACCCTTCCCCGCTAAGGTCGTGGACGAACTGGCAGACAGGGTCAAGGGTTTCCTGGTGGTTGAGATGAGCAATGGTCAAATGCTGGATGACATCATTTCCATCGTTGCCCGCAGAGTGCCGGTGGAGTTTTACGGGCGCATGGGCGGAATGGTTCCTTATCCTGATGAAATCTCCAAGGCGATTGACTCTTTGGTGAATGGCAAGCACGATGTCAACATTGACGCGCGCGCCGAATGGTTGGCAGGGCTGCGCGAGCTCGTGGGAACAGGAGAGTAAATCATGACAGAAACAGATGTGAAAGTTGTCTACAAACGCCCGCTTGGTTTCACGGACCGCACCACGCATTATTGCCCGGGCTGCACCCATGGTGTGGCGCACAGGTTGATCGCGGAAGTGCTCGAAGAAATGGGTGAGCTGAATAACACCATCGGCGTTGCTCCGGTGGGCTGCGCTGTCTTTGCGTACAACTACTTCAACTTTGATTTCGTCGAAGCCGCGCACGGACGCGCGCCGGCGATGGCGACGGGCATCAAGCGCACCCTGCCCAACAAGATAGTCTTTACCTATCAAGGTGATGGCGACCTTGCCTCGATGGGCATGGGCGAAATCGTTGCCGCCGCTGCCCGCGGTGAGCATTTCACGGTCATTTTCATCAATAACACCAACTACGGTATGACCGGCGGTCAGATGGCGCCGACCACGCTGCCCGGTCAAAAAACCTCCTCCTCGCCGCTCGGTCGCGATGTGGAAACCCAGGGTTATCCCATCCGCACAGCGGAACTGCTGGCAACGCTGGATGGCGCCGCCTTTGTGGCGCGCCGCTCCCTGCACGACGCCCGCAGCATCCGCAACGCGAAACGCGCCATCCGCACGGCTTTTGAGGCGCAAAAACAGGGCTTGGGCTTCTCGATGATCGAGCTGCTTTCCATTTGCCCCACCAACTGGGGCTTGAAGACCGCCGCCGCCCGTACATGGCTGGCTGAGCACATGCTGCCCTATTACCCCGTGGGCGATTTTAAGGTTTCTACCGCTGTAAGCGAAATGAAGATTGGAGGAAATTAGCATGCAGGCTGAAATTATCATTTCGGGTTTTGGCGGTCAGGGCACGCTCTATGCCGGGCAGGTTTTGGCGTACGCCGCGATGGTCGAAGCCAAACACGTTACCTGGATCCCCTCCTATGGTCCTGAGATGCGCGGCGGCACAGCCAACTGTACCGTTGTGGTCTCGGATGACGAGATCGGTTCACCGACCGCTCTCCACCCCACCGCTGTGATCGCGATGAACCTCCCCTCACTCGATAAGTACGAACCGATGATCAAACCGGGCGGATACCTGATCGTGAATGAGGACATGGTCAACCGCACCTCCACCCGCGAGGACATCCATGTGCTGATGGTGCCCGCGAGCAAGATCGCCATGGAAATCGGCAACGAACGCGCCGCCAACATGGTGCTTTTGGGGACCCTGGAAGGGAACATGCACCTGCTTCCGCAAGGCGCGCTTGAACGCGCGCTGGAGGCGCACACTGCCGCCCGACTCAAGAAGTTCATCTCCATCAACATCGAAGCTCTGCGCCGCGGCGCTGAGTACCAGGCGGATTAGTTTTCCGTTTTCAACCAGGAGGCGCTCAAATTGCTTGGGCGCCTCTTTTTTGCCTCCGGTATAATAATCATATATGGATGAAACGTACCAAGCTCCCCGCCAGCGAAGCCTGATCTTCACCATCGGATTGGGAGTTCTAGCACTGGTGGGGGTGTTTGTGCTGCTGATTTTTGGCTCGGGCGGTCTGACGGGCGTGCCGAACCTGGCGCTTTCACTGCTGGCGGTGCCGGTGATGGGAGCCCTTGTCTTTTTGGTTTACCGAAGTTTCCTGCTCCTGACCACCCGCTACCGGCTGACGCGTTCTTGTCTCGAGCTGCACTGGGGATTTCAGCGCGAAAGAATCCCCTTGGACGCGATCGAATGGGCGCATCCGGTCTCGGACTTTGACTCGCCGATGCCCCTGCCCGGATTTGTGCTGCCCTGGCAGTACTACGGGACCCGCACCATCCGCGGGCTTGGACCGGTTGTTTTTGCCGCCACCGAAAAGGCGGAGATGGTGCTCATCCGCGCGGAAGACCGCCATTTTGTCATCTCGCCGGTCAGCGCCCGCGCCTTCGCGGAGAAAATTGAGGATTTCCTCAATCTGGGCGCGGAAGAACCCGTTGAGCCTCTTTCGCAGAACCCGCGCACGATGCTGACGGAAATATTCCAGGAAAAAATTGCCAGAAGACTGCTGATTGCCGGGCTCTTGAGCCTGCTGCTCCTGCTGGCGGTGGTCATCGCCTTCAGCGCCACCCGACCGAGCGTGACATGGATCACGCTCGAACAAGTCTCATCCAACCGTCTGCTATTGCTTGTGTTGATCGGGGGGCTCACCTGGCTTTCGAATACCTTTCTGGGGGCTTATTTCTTCCTGCGGAGCCTGTTGGAGAAACGCTGGGTCTTCCTCCTCTGGGGCTGGAGCATCCTCATCTGCCTCATCCTCACCACTGCCGCTGTCTTCATGAGCCTCGGCAGCGCATAGCTAATCATTCTCCCATTACACTCGATAAGAACCTCTTATGACCGTCCGGTAACATTAATTTGAAGCCCATTGTATGGTGGGGTAATAATCCCGCCAGTCTTCGGTCTTCCCCACGGGGGAGGGTTTGTGGTGGATGAGGGTCCCAAAATCCCAATGCTACCCTCACTCCGGCTATGCCGACCCTCTCCCAGGAGAAGGCTTAAAACCAGGATTTTTCCTTTGGTACCCTGAAAAAATGTTTTCTCCTAAATGAAGTCCCTGCTTTTGATAAAAGTACAATAACGAATAGGGTTCAGAGCTTCTACAAAGTGAAAATTTACCGTTTAATCGCAATATTTTAGAATCGATGCCAATCTCTTTGGCACCGATGATGGCACTATTGCTGAGGGTACTCGCTTGAATAAAACTAAGTGACAAAAATATCACTTAGCGGCAGAATGATGTCACTTTGAATGGAACAGGGAAAGCGGTTTATGCTTTTTTAAAAAACCAGATTCTTCAAGAGAAGAAATTGTTTATAAAATTTCTAAAACTGTTAGAACGATCCAGAGAGCGTTGGATTCTCTTAGAGAAAAGGGTTATATTAGGCGCGTTGGTTCTAAACAGAATCCCACATGGGAAGTGTTGAAATAAGGCTAAATATATAAATTTGGGATGAACTCGTATTGAAAAAAGCATTGATTACCTTTTTAAAAATATTTATTTTCTTCTTTGGGTGGGCCGCCTTATCAGGGATAATAAATATCCCCAATGAGAATCCGGCAATTTGGAGATTTACTGCTGAATTAATTCCATTTGCCGTTATGGTCGTATTTACTGTCGGCTTCTTGATAATTGAAAGGAGCAAAGTAAAAATACCCGTTACGGAAAATGGCATAAATGGAACAATTGTTGGAATCCTTGCAGGAATTGTCTGGATAGGGCTGTCAGCAATAATTCTTCTCATATCTAAACAACTGGAGATTGTAGAGAAGAATGACGTGCCTATGCTATGGCTTTGGATGCTTTCGGCTTTCATAAATGTGACAATGCAGGAGTTACTGATTAGGGGTTATTTATATCAATTACTAAAGATAAAGTACAATTTGCCTCTAGCTATAGTAGTTACAACGATAATATTTACGCTTTTACATGGAGGGGCCTTCGAAGCGGGACTCCTTCCGGTAGTAAATGTCATCACTATGTGTTTATTCATGACTGCCCTGTATGAATCAGAAAGAACAATTATTGCGCCTATAATGGCTCATGCAATTTGGAATGTTATTGGAGCGATTGTTCTAGGCGGAGTTAGTTTAGCGGATGATTATCCAAGCCTTTATTCTATGGTTGCCTTAGGGAACAAACTTCTGTCCGGAGGGGATTATAAAATCGAAGGCAGTATTGTGGTCTTGATAATCAACATTGTGTTAATGCTTTTATTTTGCACCCGATACAAAAGGCGACAGGCTAAAGAACGATAAATCCAAGTTTGCCACTTTTTAAATTTCATATACCCCCTGATGTCAGACAAATGTTAAACATTGAGAAGGTTGATTTTAAACAGTTTTACCAATCTGAGAATATATAAAAATTGCATTTTATTTATAACTTCTCCTCAGGCTGTGGAACGGCTGTCGCCGCCGCGCGAAAAGAGAAAAAGGGAAAGAAGCAGAACAGATGGAATTGTTGGATTAGAAGTCGCCTGCAAGTCTCACCGGCTAAAGCGAAGTCTGCCCATCCAACAGATGTTTCCCCATAAAAGCGCTTGTGACCGATCGGTCACATTAGTTTAAAGTCCATTGCACAGTGGGGTAATACTCCCGCCGCGGGCGGGCGGTCTGCCGCGCCGGAAAACAAGCGCTTCCGGCGTCTGTGGGGCAGACAGGTGGGGCTATTGCCCCAGCGCGGCGTCGACGATCTCGCGGGCTTCGGTTTGGATGCGGGCAAGGTGGTCGGCGCTTTTGAGGCTCTCGGCGTAGATTTTGTAGACGTTCTCCGTTCCCGAGGGTCTGGCGGCGAACCAGCCATTCTCAGTTACCACCTTCAGCCCGCCGATCGGCTCCTGGTTGCAGGAGGCGGAGGTGAGCTTCTCCAAAATCGGGTCTCCCGCCATGCTCTCGGCTTTCACCAGCTCCGGCGAAAGGCTGCTGAGGATCGCCTTCTGTTGGGCGTTCGCGGGGGCGTCCAGGCGGGCGTAGAAGCTGCCGCCCAGTTCCTCCTCCAGAGCCCGGTAGTGCAGACCCGGGTCTTTGCCGGTCACTGCCAGGATTTCCGCTGCCAGCAGGTCGAGGATGATCCCGTCCTTATCGGTGGTCCAGGTCTGTCCGTTTTTGCGCAGGAAGGATGCCCCGGCGCTTTCTTCGCCGCCGAAGCCAATGCTGCCGCTGAGCAGACCGGGCACGAACCACTTGAACCCGACCGGGACTTCGCAGAGTTTGCGACCGATCTTTTGGGCGACCCGGTCGATGATGGAGCTCGAAACCAGAGTCTTCCCAATTGCCGCACGCGCAGACCAATCGGGACGGTGCTGGAAGAGGTACCAGATCGCCACGCTCAGGTAGTGGTTGGGGTTCATCAAGCCAACGCTGGGGGTGACGATGCCGTGGCGGTCGTAATCGACATCGTTGCCGAAGGCGATATCAAAATTATCCTTCAGCGCCACCAGGCTTGCCATCGCGTAGGGCGAGGAGCAGTCCATGCGGATCTTGCCGTCCTTATCCAGGGTCATGAAAGAGAAAGTCGGGTCCACGCGTTTGTTGACGACCTCAAGGTTGAGCCCGTACATTTCCGCCATCGGTTCCCAGTAGGCGATGCCGGAGCCGCCAAGCGGGTCAACGCCGATGTGGATGCCAGAGTCGGCGATCGCCTGCATGTCGATCACGTTGGCGAGGTCTTTGAGATATGGCGTGATCAGGTCGATTTGGCGGGTCGTATCGGCTGCCAATGCCTTGCTGAGCGGCAAACGGCGCACGTCCAGCATGTCGTTGGCGATGATCTCGTTGGCGCGGTTCTGGATCCATTTGGTCGTGAGCGTGTCGGCGGGTCCGCCGTTGGGCGGGTTGTATTTGAAACCGCCGTCTTCGGGGGGGTTGTGCGAGGGGGAAATGACCACGCCGTCCGCCTGTACGCCCTGGTGGCTGGCGTTCCAGGTGAGGATGGCATGCGAGATGACGGGCGTGGGCGTGTATTGATGGTCTTTATGAATATGAATCTCCATCCCGTTGCCGGCGAACACCTCGATCGCGGTGTAGAGCGCTGGCTCCGAAAGCGCGTGGCTGTCCATCCCCATAAAGAGCGGTCCGCGGATGCCCTCTCCCTGGCGGTGTTCGCAGATCGCCTGGCTGATGGCAGCCACATGGTCATCGTTGAAACTGCCGTTCACCGACGTACCGCGGTGCCCCGAAGTGCCGAAGCTTACCGCTTGGGCGGGATTGCCGGGTTCGGGATGCTGGATGTAATAGGCGGAAATCAAGCGGGGGATATTGGTCAGCGATTCGATTGGCGCGGGTTTACCTGCAAGCGGATGGATACTCATGGTAGCTCCTTTTCTTCATCGGGCTTTCGCCTGGTGCTTGGATTGAAATCTTGCTGCCCCTCTTCAAACTTAGACAGGGCTACTTCATTCTATCATGCCGTCCCCGCTGTGTCGGAAAAAATAGAGGGTATCACAAAAATTCACCCCGAAAGGTGGCGCTTCCGGGGTGAATTCTATCGGTGTCTCTGATGGCAAACGCGGGATGCTATTCAATGATATAGGTTAGATAGACTTCATAGGTGACAATGATCTGTCCGGCGGAGACAGGCACCGATGATTCTGCGTCCATCGGCATTCCGCCGCCCATCCCGTAGGGCGCATAGGGCTGCACGTACGAGGAGGTCGAAACGTTGATGGTCTGAATTTGCCCGAGCGTGACGCCAGCAGCCGCTGCGGTCGCGGAAGCTTTTGCCTTGGCGTCTTCGATGGCAAGGTCTCTTGCCTGGTCCAGGGCAGCCTGGCGGTCGGCGATATCAAAGTTGATGCCGTAGATATTGTTGGCGCCAGCAGCCAGAGTCGCGTCCAGGATATTGCTCAATTTGGTCAGATCGCGGACAGTGACATACAGGGTGTTTTCGACCGAATAGGTAACGTAGCTGGGCTGACCTTCATAGTCATATTGCTGCATGGAATAGACATTGAAGTTGGCGGTTTGGATGTCCTCCTGTTTGACGCCCTGCGCCTTGATCGCGTCAGCGATCGCGGTCGCTTGCGCGTTGTTAGCGGAAAGCGCAGAAGAAACTTCCGCGGCTTCATTGCGCACGCCAATATTTATGTACGCAATGTCGGGCACCAGAGTGACTTTGCCGGTTCCGGGCACCGTTATGGTACGAAGCGCCTGAGCGGGCTGCTCGGGCGCGCCTACGGTCTTGTTGTGCAGTAAGCTGCAGGATGACAGAGCCATTACGGCAACTAAAAACAGGGTGATGACAGGTAAAATAGGTTTTCGGTTCATTTTTTCTCCTAATTAGTTAACAATCTATGTCATTAACGACGAATGGTAGCCGTTTGTTCCATTTTACCCGAACAGGTTGGATATAATTAGGAAAAGCCGTATCCTTCAGGAGATTATGCCGATTAATTACGCCCAATTAGAACACAGCCAGGGTCAGTTCGCAGCAGACTACGCTACCTGGCAGGCGCAGCAGAGCGCCCGCGCGGTGGAACTGAAGAGCCTGCTCACTGAAGCTGCTGCCTCTCCGGAGCTACTGCGCCAGGCGATCGAGGAAGCGGAGCAGCAGCTCCCCACCCTTTATCTGGCGAAACCCACTTCGGAGCCGATCCTTACCCACCGCCCCCTGCCCGCCGCGCCGGAAAGCTACACGCTCATCGCGGCGGATGGCTCGCAGATCGCCCCCAGCCGCCACCGCGCTCTGCAATTCGGCGTGGTGAACGTGGGGTTGATCAAAGCTCGGATCGGCAGCGGTGAAGCGCCTCAGATTTGGGTGGAAACCGAACTGCTCACCCCCCAACAAATCCAGACAAGTGAGGGCAATTTGATCAGTGAGGACGAAATCGCTCTCCTGAGAGACCTGGCAGAGCGTAAGCGGATCCGGCAAGCCGTCTCGTCCGAAGACGCGGAACCAGTCATCACCCTCACGGACGGTCCGCTGGATATTTTTTACCGCTCAACCATCCAGGGCGAGCGGGAACAGCAGGTGCAGCGGGATATTTCTGAGATCGACGAAGACCTCCGGCGCAGAGGCGTCCTGACCGCCGGCTACATCGACAAGCCCGGTTCGGCGATGCTGAGCCGGATGCTGGCGGTTTTCCAGTGCAAACGCCAGGGCTTGCCGCCCGACAAAAAAACTGATGGATTGAACTTGAGCGACCGGTTTATTCTGCGGGATATTTTGGATCAGCCTGGCGAACGCTCCGCCATCTTCGAGGCGATCAGCCGCGGACCCAAAAAGCCTGCCAACAGCGGCGCGGTGGCTTTCTTTTATCTCAATGTCAGCGGCGCGGAAGACGAACCCTGCCTGGTGCGGGTTGAGTTCCCTCTATGGGTCAGCGAATCGCCCCGCCTCGTGGACGCGCTTCATGCCGTCATTTACAGAGAAGCCCAGGTGCTGGATTCGCACCCTTACCCCTATCTGCTGCATCGCGCCCACGAGCTGGCGGTGGTCAGGCGGATCGAAGCGGATGAAGTTGAAGCGATGCTTCAAAGTCAGCTTGATCCCCAATTCCGCGCCCGTCAGCGACAGTCAAATAAAAGTTATCTGAAAGGACTATCATGAGCGATTCGTCCCATTCCATCCCAATCGGCAAGCTTCTGCGCGCCGATAACAGCCAGTTTGTGGCAGGCTGCCGCGTCCGGGAGCTGGAAACCCCGGCTTTTGGTTCGCTGGTTCGAGCCTCCCTTGTGGATGATACCGACGTCTATGGGCTGATCACCAACATCAGCATCAATGATGACGGATTGGTGCGGCAGCTTGTCTCAGGGGTGAGCATCCCGGGGGAATACACCGCGGACAACCGCTACAACCGCAACCTGCCGGTCGAAATTCACGTGCTCACGATTGGCTACCAGAGCGAGGGGCAACTGCGGCACCAACTGCCGCCCCGCCCGCCGCTCAGCCTGGACCAGCTCTTTTTATGCGGCTCAGATGAAGTGGCGCGTTTCACCAGCCTCGGCGCCGGCTACCTGCGCCATATCCTGCGCCTGACCGATCAGCCGATCGAGGAGCTGCTGGTCGCGCACCTCAGCCAGGCTCGCCGTGTGCAGGATTCGCTCGGCAATCCCGAATGGTATGAGGATGCCTGCCAGCGTCTTATCGTTTTGCTGCGGGATGATTACATGCGCCTGACCCAGGTGTTGGACGCGCTTTCAGAATTGGAGTAACGCGATATGGAACCTCAAGCAAATCTCAGCCCCGAAAACCCGCCGATCGGTTTTGTGACTGGCGGCGGACTTGAAGCCAATTTGCAGGTGAAGCTGACCGTGCCGGCGCAAACCGTGCAGGAAGGCGCTTTTGTGGTGATGGACAGCGGAAACTGGCGTTTTTATGGGCTGGTGACCGACCTTCAACTGGCGGCGGTGGATCCCAATTATGCCAGTCAGCTCAACAGCCAGCGCTTCAGCCCGCGCCTCGCGCGCTATCTCAACCAAAACACGCTCTACACCAACCTGGCAGTCATGCCCGCCCTGATGCTCGAAAAGGGTCCCGACCCAGCCAGCCCGGAATACCCCGCTTGGGCGCAGAACCGCCCTGAAAAAGTCAAGCCCATCACGGTCAAAACTGTCCCTGACCACCACGCGCCGGTCAAGCTCGCGAACGCCGGAGATATCGCTGAAATTTTCGGCAAAGAAGACGGCAAGACCATCTTCCGCGTTGGAGAAACGCGCGAACAGGGACACGCGGTCTGCCTGGACCTCGAAAAGTTTGTTCAGCGTTCCTCAGGGATTTTCGGGACGACGGGTTCCGGAAAGTCTTTCCTGGCGAGGATGATCCTGGCGGGACTGATCCATGCCAACAACGCCTCCACGCTGATTTTTGACATGCACAATGAGTATGGACCTTCCAGCACCTCTTCGGATACCGGTCAGCCGGTGAGCGGATTAAAGCAGCAGTTTCAATCGCGCGTGAGGCTGGTAGGATTGGGGGCGGGCACTGACTTCGGCGCGCTCCATGCCGATTTTCAGCTTGAGATCGCCCACAAGGACATCACGCCCGAAGACATCCTGCAGTTGACCCAGACCCTCAACCTCAAGGAAACCACCGCTGCCACGCTCGACGCGCTCCAAACCAGCTTCGGGGAGAATTGGTTTACCGAGTTCATGAACATGCGCGGGAAGGCTGTTGAGGAGGATGAGGAAGGCAGGCGCCGCCCTGCGCCCGACAGCGTGGAAGCCTGGGCAAACGAGGCGGGCGTGCACGTTGGCGCAGCCGAAAGCTTGCGCAGCAAGCTCAGCCGGCTGATGAACCGCCCTTATCTGGTGAACAGCCCCGCCAGCAACGGTCTGGCGGAGATAATCGACAGCCTGCAGGCAGGGCGGCATGTGATCCTTTCCTTTGGGCGCTTTGATTCAGAGCTCGATTACCTCCTGGTCACCAATCTGATCACCCGCAAGATCCGCGACAGTTGGGAGGCAGCCACCAACCAGTACCATAAGGACAAGAAGGTCGAACCGCGTCCGCTGGTGGTCGTGGTCGAAGAAGCCCACAAGCTGCTCAACCGTGAGATGGCATCGCAGACGATTTTCAGCACCATCGCGCGGGAAATGCGCAAATATTACGTGACCCTACTGATCATCGACCAGCGCCCCTCGCAAATCTATGATGAGGTCATGTCGCAGTTGGGCACGCGCATTTCCGGCGCGCTCGGGGATGAGGATGATATCAACGCCGTCTTGAGCGGTCTGGCGGGGAGGAATGCCCTGCGCGGCATGCTTGCCAAGCTCCAACCCAAAGAGGAAGTGCTGATGCTTGGCTGGGGCGTGCCCATGCCCATTCCCATCCGTTCGAGACGCTACGACGATAAGTTCTGGCAGGAACTGCACAAAGACGGGCAGCCGAAGTTTGCTACAACCGCGGATTACAACAAATTTTTAGGCTTGGGTGACGATGATACCGATTAAGCTGAGCATTACCGGGTTCACTTCCTACCGCAAGCCTGTGGAGATTGATTTCTCCGGCTTTGACCTGGCGTGCATTTCGGGCCCCAACGGCGCGGGGAAGTCTTCGCTGCTGGACGCCATCACTTACGCGCTTTACGGCGAAGCCCGCAAGCGGGATGAAGCCATCATCAATACCGGCTCTGCAAAAGCAGAAGTACAGTTGGACTTTGAGTACGAGTCGCAGACCTATCGGATCGCGCGCAGCATCACCCGCGGCAAAGGCACCCAGCTCGAATTCATGATTTTTAACCCTCATCAGGGCGAAGCAGGCGGATGGAAGACCCTGACCGAACAGAATATGCGCGCCACTCAGGCGAAAATTGAGCGCACCTTGCGCCTGGATTACGAAACCTTCGTCAACGCTGCCTTCTTCCTGCAGGGCAAAGCAGACTCCTTTGCTACGCAGCGACCGGCAGACCGCAAGAAAATCCTTTCGAGCATCTTGGGGCTGGATCAGTGGGAGGCATACCTGGAAGTCGCTCGGAACCGTGTCCGCGAAGCAAAAACCAACCTCGAAATCCAGGAACGCAAGCAGGCGGAAATCCAGGCGGAGATTGACCAGGAAGCCCTTCGGCAGGCGGATTTTCAAGCCGCGGAGCAGGAGTTTAAGGCTGCTTCGGCAGAGGTGGAGCTGCAAACAGCGCGCTACCAGCAGCAGTTGGCGCAAAAAGAAAAACTGGACGCCCAGCAGCAAACCGTCAAAGCACTTGGCGGGCAGTTGGAAAGCGCGCAGAACCGAATCGAGGGCTACGAACGGCAAAAGACCGAACGCCTGGGGAGGCTGCAGACCTACACAAACACGCTCGCCCGTGCGGATGAAATCAAAACCGCGCGTGACGCCTACGAGCGGTTGCGGGAGCGGCTGCGTGCGGCGGAAACCCAGGCGGAGCAGTTCCGCCCGATAGAAAGCGGGCTAAAAACCTACCGCCAGCAGCTTGAGATGGAGAAGCAGCGACTCCTCACCAACGCCGAACACCTCCGCCAGGAGGAAGCCCGTGTCCGTGAGGCAGCGTCCGACGCCAGCGCGCTTGACCAGCAGCGGCAGGATGTTGGGCAGATGGTTTCCGCGCTGACCCAGGAAATCTCCAACGCGGCTGACCCCGAAAGCCTGCTGGCTGCGCTTGAAACCCGGAAAAACGCCCTCCATCAGGAAAACGGAGAGCTGCACGCCCGCATGAAAGACTTGAAAGAGCGCATCGGGAAGTTGGAACAGGTGGCAGACGCAGCCTGCCCGCTCTGCGGTCAGCCGCTGACGGCAGAGCACCGGGAGAAAATGAGCGCGGAACTGACCGCAAAAGGCATCGCATTGGGCGACCAGTTTCGCGCCAACAGCAAAGCAATGGACGAAGCGGACGCGGAGGCGGAAGCGCTGCGCCAGGCTCGCCGAAACCTCGAAAAATACAAGACCGAACGGATGCAGTACCAAAATGAACTCGCGCGCATCGACACACGCCTTCAGGAAATCCGCAAAAATGAGGAAGCCTGGCAGGCGGAAGGGGCGCTGAACCTGCAAAAGACGGAAAAAGCGCTCGCGGAAGAGGCTTATCTGCCGGATGTGCGGACGAAGATCGCGGAGGAAGAGGCGCGTCTTGCGGAACTGGGCTACGATGCCCGGGCGCACCAGCAGCTCAAGGCGGAAGAGGAAGCAGCGCGCCCGGCAGTGGAGGCGTATACCCGTCTGCAAACGGCGCAAAGCGCGGTGGAGGAGCTGCGAGCAGCGCTGGCAGATCTGGAAGAAAACCTGCAATCAGCCGCGGCGGAAAAAGGACGGCTGCAGGCGGAATTTGACGCCAAAACAGCGGAACTGGCAGCCGCGCAGGCAGGTTTGCCGGATATCCGCCAAACCCAGGCAGCCCTGACCGACGCGAAACTGGCGGTCTCCAAAGTGCAGATGCGCCTCGGAGGCATTCGTCAGCAGTTGGCAACCATTGACCAGCAGAAGCAAAACCTCATTGCCACCCGCGAAGAAGCAGAATCCACCCGCCACAAAATTCGCGACCTCGAACAGGTCCAAAAAGCTTTCGGTAAGGACGGCGTGCCGGCAATGCTGATCGAAGAAGCCATCCCTGAGCTGGAAGACCAGGCAAACGACATCCTCAGCCGGCTTTCAGAACATACGATGAGTGTTTCATTCCAAACTCAACGCCAATACAAAGACGAAAAGCGCAGCGACAAACGTGAAACGCTGGACATTGTCATCAGCGAAGGCGGCGCGGAGCGGGATTACGAGACCTTCAGCGGGGGCGAAGCCTTCCGGATAAACTTCGCCATCCGCCTGGCGCTTTCGCGCGTCCTGGCGAAACGCGCCGGCGCGAGGCTGCAGACGCTGGTGATTGACGAGGGTTTCGGCAATCAGGACACGCAGGGGCGTCAGCGGCTGGTGGAAGCCATCAACCTGATCCGCCAGGATTTCCGAAAAATCCTGATCATTACCCACATCGAAGAACTCAAGGACTTCTTCCCTGACCGGATCGAAGTCACAAAGACAAGTGAAGGCTCCCAGGTGGAAGTGCTGCTGGCTTGAAAAATTTACTGGCAGTTCAAAAAGAGGCGAGCCTAAACGCTCGCCTCTGGTTTAATTCTAATCAGCGCCAGAATTGAAAAGAGGAACAGAAACCCGTAAAGTCCCATAAGCAGCACGTATCCGGCGCCGTCCCCGATCGGACCGCCGATGTAAGCGCCAACGGCGCCCGCGCCTGCCCCCGCCAGGTTGGAAATTCCCAGCCAGCGTCCTGCCTCGTCCTTGGGAACAATGGAAGTCCCGAGCGCCCAGTTGGACGAGAAAAAGGCTCCTGTCGCCAGACCAATCAACACGCCGCCGACAAACATCACTGTCAGACTGCCCGCCATAATCACGATGACCGTTCCGAGCGTGGCGAGCAGCCCGCTAACGAAGAGCAGGCGTTTTGCGCCAAACTTATCGGTCAGCCAGCCTGAAGGGATGGAAATCACCAAAATGGCGATCCCAACCACCATCATCAGCAGGGATGCCGGCTGGGCAGCCAAATTCCCTTGCAGTTCGGGAAAGCGTTCCTGAATAAAATAGAGCACAAAACCCGCGAGGTTATTGGCTCCAACCAGGAAAGCCAGGCGGTTGATCACCCACCAGGTGAAGCTGGGGCGCGCAGCGGATTCAGTTCCGAGGCTGATACGCACCGAGGCGATCACACCCAAAGCCACCGCCAGCAGCATGCCCGCCACACCTGCCGCGCCAACCAGCACAAGCGCCAGCGAACCTTTCAACGCCAAAAGATGCGGCAGCAATAAGCGCACGGCGGCGCCAATCAACAGGATGATCACCGTAAAGACCGCTGTCATCGCCGCCAGCCGGAGCAGGCTGGTCCAGTCCATTGGTTTCGTGGATTTGACAGGCTGCTCCCTTACCATCATTGTCAGGGCAGTCGTCACGATGAATACGGCAATGATGGTCAGGATCGCTGCCCAGAGATTGCCAGCGCTAACCATGCGCGAGATGGTAAAAGCCACGAAAATCAAGGGCAGGGGCAGCTCGAAGAAGGCTTTGATGCCCGAATAGCGTCCGCGCTGCGAGGGCGGAACAAGGTCAGGGATGAGCCCCTGGGCTGCTCCGTGCCCGATGTTTGAGAAGACCATCGAGCAGACGATCACCACGAAGAGCGACCAATAGCCTGCCATGCCCTCCATGCTGCCAGCGATCCATCCCACCCCAAGAAAGGCAAGGATTTCGAGTATCGTGCTGAGCAGGATGAAAGGACGCCTCCTGCCCCAGCGTGAGCTGTTGTGGTCTGAGAGCATTCCGGCAACCGCCTGCACGAGGAGCGCCACCATCAGCGATACCAGCCGCAAGTTGCCGTAACTTGTGCCCTTGGTCGCGTCGCCGACGAAACGCTGCACCAGCAGCGGCACAATCAGCGGCGTCAGGGATTGACTGCGCAGCGTCAGAGCAAAGTAGTAGATGTTGATCGTGATCGCGTCGTACCAGCGCAAGGGTTTTGGGGCAGGTGTTTCACTCATGGAAGCCTCCGGTTTATAGTTTGTTGGGGAGCAGCGGACGGCGGAAGCCGTGTTCCACTTCCCAGGGGTAAATGACGCGGGCGTCAGTGATCGCGCCGAAATAATCGGGGTTGAGGTTGTTGAACAGGTTGCGGTATGGGTTGAAGTGTAAAACGCAAGTGGAAGGCAAACCGCCCGCGGCTGCCACGCGCTTACGCACGGCGGTGATGGTGCGCCCTGAACCCCAGACGTCATCCACGATCAGCACGCGTTCGCCCTTCAGGGCGTCGTTTTCCGGAAACTGGAGGAACTTTGGCCAGGCAAGGTAGGGCGATTTGGACTGCCCGGAGGCTTCGTGTGGTTCAAAAAAATCAATCGAGGCGGTGTAGATGTTGGTGATATCCATCGCCTCTGCCAGGAATCCGCCCGGCAAGATACCACCGCGGGTGATTATCAGCAGCACATTGTATTTGTGGTCAAACTGCTGCAAGAGATTGTCGATCAGGCGGTGAACATCTTCCCAACTGATCAATTCCTGGCGTTGGTTCATGGTTGCTCCAAAAGACAATTTCTCAGCCCGCGCGCGTGCTCAGACTGTAATAATTATAGCAGGTCGGTCGGGTCAATTTGCACCAGCCAACTGCGCAACGGCAGCCCATCCAGCAATGGCAGTGGGTTCGGACCGCGCAGGATGATCTGCCAGCGGAACTGCCCGCCGATTTTTCGGTAATACGCCGGCACCGGACCGATGAGGCTGGTTTGGCGCATTTTCCGGTCGGAGATTTCTGTATTGAGCGAGTCAGCCATGCTCTGAGCCTGGCTTTGCGCTCTGGCGTCATTCGCGTGGCGGAATTCAAGGCGGATCAAGCGGGAATAAGGCGGGTAGTCCAACGCCTTGCGCTGCTCCAATTCCTGCTGGTAGAAAGCCTCAAAGTCATGCCTGGCTGCGGCCTGGATAACGTAATTTTCGGGCTGATAGGTCTGCAAAACCACCTGTCCGCCCAGCGGGCTTCTTCCCGCCCGACCGGCAACCTGGATGAGCACCTGGAAGCTGCGTTCCGCGGCGCGGTAATCCGGCAGGTTCAACCCGACCTCAGCCAGCACGATCCCCACCAGCGTCACCAGCGGCAGGTCGAGCCCTTTGGCGAGCATCTGCGTGCCGATCAGGACATCCGCGCGGTGGGCGCTGAAATGCGAAAGAATGAGGTCGTGTTCGCCTTTTCGGCGGGTGGTATCGGCATCCCAACGCAGAAGGCGGGCTTGAGGGAATTCCCTTTTTACTACCTCTTCGAGACGCTGTGTTCCGAGCCCAAGCTGGCGGATCTGCGAACTGCCGCACTGCGGGCATTTTTGGGGCATTTGGCGGGTGTAGCCGCACAGGTGGCAGACCAAGCCCTGCCCCGAGCCGTGGTAAACCAGGGCTTGTTCGTCCCTTGGGCAGCGCAGGGGATATCCGCACTGGCGGCAGAAAACGTAGGTTGCCCTGCCCCGGCGGTTGAGGAAGAGGATGGCTTGCTGCCCGGCTTGCAGCGTTGCGGCAAGGCTGTCGCGCAGGGTTTTGGAGAGCACGCTGCTGTTGCCCGCGCGGAGCTCAGCGCGCATATCCACCACCTTTACCTTTGGCAGGTCGAGGCTCAGCGGTTCTTCCATGCCTCCAGTCTGGGGATCTTCCCGGCGGTGCGCCAAAACACGCTTAGGCAAGCTGAGAAGGCGCATTTTTCCGCGGAGGGCATCGAAGTATTGGGAAACACGCGGCGTGGCGCTGCCTAAAACCAAATTCGCGCTGCTGAGGTTCGCCAGGGATTCGGCGGTTTCGACAGCATGATAGGAAGGCTCGCGTCCGGTCTCATCGTAGGAATCGTTTTCACATTCATCAATGACGATTAATCCAAGCGATGGCATCGGCACGAAGAGCGCGCTGCGTGAGCCAACAATCAGCTTCAACTCACCGCTGCGGGCTCTGCGCCAGGTGTCGTAGCGTTCGCCGTCTGAGAGCATGGAATGGTACAAACCAACCTGGTTTGGGAAGCGCGCCATAAAGCGCCGTACGGTCTGCGGTGTCATGGCGATTTCGGGAACCATCATCAAAACTTGCCTCCCGCCCGCCAATATTTCCGCTGCCGCGCGGAGGTAGATCTCGGTCTTGCCCGAGCCGGTAACGCCGTGCAGCAGGAAAGGGCTATGTCCAGCCTGCCCCAAAGCGGGCTGGATCTGTTCCCAGACCTTTTGCTGGTCAGGGGTGAGGCGGGGGATGACGTCCGGCTGAACGCGGATCTCTTCCAGAGGGTCGCGCCAGACCTCCGTTTCGTTGAAGTGCAGCAGACCTGCCTCCACAAGATATTTCAAGTCAGCATACGACGCGCCGGTTTCGGCGTATATCCATGAAAAATCGATCGGGAAGGCTTCCCGCGCCAGCAGTTCGAGCACTTTCTTCCGCCGCCCGCGAGTCTGGTCTGCCTTCCCGAGTGTATCGCTTTCGAGCGAATCGATGGCGTCAGGGGGGACGGAAAGAGCGGCTGTGCGCAGCGTTTTCGGGGCGATGCCCGGCGGCGGCAGGACATTTCCGGTTCGCACGAGCCCCCTGGAACGCAGGTTTTCCAAACTGGAGCGCCAATCAATCGAGCCAAACGCCCGGTCAAGCTGCCTGCCCCGCAGGGGTCCGCGTTCTTTCAGCAGTTTCAAAAGGCGTTTTTGTACGGGTTTGAAATCACTTTCATCGAAATTCCGCTCCGCGACCAGCGAGGCAAGGATATCCGCCCGGCGGGAGAAGCCGACGGGTATCATCAGGCTAACGCAGGCTCCCAGAGGCGCGTGCCAGGCTTCCGCCATCCACTTTGCCAGGCGCAGTTGCGTTTCGGTCAAAACCGTGTCTTCGGAAAGGACCGCTTGCACGGGCAGCAGCCCTTCCACGCAGCTCTCATCCAGCAAGCTCAACACCACGCCCTGGACAACCTGCTTGCCGAAAGGCACTGCCACGAGGCAGCCCGGCTGCAACGACTTTCCCAGCTCCTCCGGAACCAGATAATGGTAACTTTTATCGATTTGAGCTAAATTGATGCTTACTTCAGCGTAAGGTTTCACGCGCAGCCTGCCATCAGGGGGTGATGATAACCAGGAAGTCAGCGGCGAAAGTCATCCGGTTGTACTGATTATTGGGAATATCGGTGTTGTTGACCAGGTAATCTTCCCAGACGATTGCCTGCGTGCTCTGACCGGTCATCTGGTCAAACTCGTTGAAATTGAAGAAGGGTTTAAAGCGGGCTGCGGAGGCGCTCACCCGATCCATGTCGATGTAAATCTGGGTCCATCCATCCGGGTTGAGGATGATGGGGTGGTCTGCCAGGAGGATGACCTGGTCGGGCAGACTGCGCAATTCCGCCTCGAAGTCCGGCAGGCGAACTGTATCGAAGAGTGGCGCGCGCTGGTCCAGCGGTAAGTTCCAATCCTGGTGCAGTTTCCAGGGCTCAAAGACCTGGTTGGCTTTTTGCCTGCGCAGGCTGATATAGGAGGAGCCGTCAGCAGGCATGCCGGCAATCGGGATCCCCTGACCGTAGAGTCCGGTCAGCACCAGTTTCACTTCCAGATTTGTCTGGTCAAAGATATGCCGCACGCGCAGATAGTAGACCGTCACGTCCTTGCCGAGAATCTTGACGGTTTCGCTGTGAATACCGCGGTCCATCAGCTGGAAGCTGACCATGGCGCTGAGATTGCGCAGGCTGCCGTCCTCGCGGTTATCTTTGCGGGTGATGTAGTGATAGCCGAAATCCACCGTTTGCTGTCCTCCAGCCGTCAGGGGAAAGAGCGTCGCCAGGCGGGTGGGGATGGGCGTGGGGGTGGCGGTATTTGTGGCAGTCGGTACGGGCGTCTCTGTGGGGGTTGCGGTGGCGGTGGGGGTCATCGTCACCGTGGGCAGCGGTGTAGGGGTCTGCGAAGGGGTCGGCGTGATGCTGGCAGTCGGCAGTTGAGTTGGCAGGGCGGTTGGTCTGCCCTGCAGGGGCTTTTGGCAACCTGTCAGACTGAGTGCGAGTAGGGTGAGAACCAGAATCCGCACGGTGAGGTTCAGGCGGCGTTCAGGCATACAAATCAGCCTTCCCGGTGGAAATGATTGCCGAGAGGTAGCCAACCACGCTGCTGCGGTCCCCTGTCACCGCGGCAGAGGTGCGGTAGTCGGCGACAGTAACCTGTTCCGCGCCTAACAGGCGAGAGGTCTGCAATACGGTTGCCATCGGAGCAAAGCCGCAGGCTTCCATCTCGCCGTGCTGTTTGCGCTGATAAAAGGCGTTCAGGTCAAATTCCTGCAGAGCGTCAGCGAGGTTGCCATCCAGCCGGTTGGCAGCTCGCTCAGAGTAGAAGTGCGAGAGGTCGCTTGATGCAAGCAGGAGGGCATTTTCCTTAGGAGGAAAACTTTGAATGAGTTTCAGCAGGGCGGCAGAAAGCAGCCGTGCCATCGACGCGGACTGATCCACCATCATCAGCGGAACGAGCCAAAAACCGTTTGGCTGGGTTACCTGCAAAAACGGCAGTTCAATTTCCAGGGAGTGTTCCTGATCCCTGCGCACCGCAGCCAGCTCCACGCCGTTACTTTCTTTTAGCAGCTCGTTCAGTCTCGCAAGGGCTTCGCGGTCTACCGGCACCAATCCGAGCGGCGTCGAGTAGGCGTCGTGACTGGTGGTCAGGAGGGGTTGGCGGTAGGGTTGATGGGAAGGC
>Ga0209510_1000791_pt1 | contig 40124 bp, 36 predicted proteins | sample BiotimSIPDNA_FD_185749 | JGI IMG/M metagenome (GOLD analysis project Ga0209510, IMG submission 185749) | Anaerobic biogas reactor microbial communites from Washington, USA - Biogas_R1 time_0 SIP DNA (SPAdes) (version 2) | ecosystem: Engineered > Bioreactor > Anaerobic > Unclassified | place...
ACAAAAACTATATGTCAAGCCTGGCGGCGGAGGAATGCAATCGTCGGTTCTCGCAACAGCTGTGCATCGCTCGACAGGAGAATCGCTCCGAAATCCAGCCCTGCATATAGTTCCGTCCGGTTTCATGCTGAAAAGAAGAAAGCCAGCGCACATTTGGCACATTTACAAGCCCTCTCCCACTAACCGATATCTTATCTTGTAAAAAAGCCAAATTTTTGCCTCACTCAGAATAAAAGAAATTAGTAATAATTAGAGAATATTATCGAATTTAAGTATCTTTGTCTAAATACTACTAAAATTGACAGTTGCAAATTACATAAAACAATTATTATCCTACGAAGAATATTCATTCTCCCTAGACGAATTAATGGAGAATATCCACAAAAGTGAGACTTCCATAAAAAGTGAATTATCTAGACTGATTGCTAAAAAAGAAATTGTAAACCTTCGAAAAGGCTTTTATCTCATTATAACACCAAGATATTCATCGGTGCAAAAGCTGCCAATTCAGCTTTATTGCGAGAAACTTTTCAAGTATTTAGAAAGAAATTATTATGTCGCTCTTTTTTCAGCAGCAAAATTCCACGGTGCAAGCCACCAGCAGGTTCATAGAGACTACATAATAACAGAGAAACCCAAATTCAACGATATTTCAAAAGGTGCAATTGATATTCGTTTTTTTACAACAAGTAACTGGTCGGACAAAAATATCCAAATTAAGAAATCTGACGCTGGACAATATAAGGTGTCTAGTCCTGCCCTGACGATTGTTGACTTAATCCATTACCAAACAAAGCTAGGTGGGATAAACAGGATGCTTGCAGTCATTGACGAACTGTCAGAAGAATTAAGTGAATCGGATTTAACTGAACTGTTAAGTTGGTATCCCAATAAAAGTACATTACAACGGTTTGGCTTTTTGCTGGAAGAACTTGGAACTAAAGAAGATTTTCAGGAATTAATATTTATGAGTTTAAAATCAACAAATTTCTTCCCGGTCTTGCTTAGCCCAAAGTCAAATGAAAAACCCGGAGCGGTAAATAACAGGTGGAAAGTTGCTACTAATGTTAACTTGGAGAGTGATTTATGATACCAAGACCTTTTATAGCAAAATGGCAACAGTATGCTCCATGGAAAGAATTTGCGCAAGTTGAGCAGGATTTAATTATTTCCAGAACCTTGGTCGAAATCTTCTCCGATGAATTTCTCAGAGAAAACCTTGCATTCAGAGGAGGTACGGCTTTACACAAATTATACCTTAATCCTGCCGCAAGATACTCCGAAGATATTGATTTAGTTCAGATAAAACCTGGTCCTATTAAACTAATAATGGAGAGAATTGGAGAGGTTGTTACCTTTTTTGAAGAAAAGAGAGTTACTCAGGTTCGTGGACATGGGGCAAAAGCGTTGTATCGGTTCACATCGGAGTATGAAGAAATACGAATGCGACTGAAATTAGAAATTAACTGCAAAGAACATTTCAATGTACTTGATTGGGTTGATTTTCCTTTTGAAATTGCAAGTGAATGGTTTTCGGGCAAAGCTGAAATAAGAACGTACAATATAAACGAACTTTTAGGAACAAAACTCAGGGCATTATATCAACGAAGCAAAGGAAGAGATTTGTTTGATTTAGATTATTCCCATCGAAATATTGATTTAGACTTTGAGCAAATCATAAATTGTTTTAAGGAATACACTTCGTTTGCAACGGGTAAAAAACCGCCCAGCAAAAAAGAATTCCTGCTTAACATTGAAGTGAAAGAAAATAGTACAGAGTTTACAGGAGATATGGAAGGTTTATTGAGACCTGAAATTAAATACAATCAAAGCGAGGCTTTTAATTGGTTGAAAACAGAATTATTAGAAAGAGTCTAAATGCGTAATATAACTTCTTTGTTTGATTCAAGTAATTTATCGATTAATTGTTGACATTATGAAAGAAATACAAATACGGGAGGAACTATCTAGAACCGTAGCTGAAGACCCTAACAACATTGATAAAATACTGAAGCTTTCACATGAGTTAGCTTCTCTTGATAAGAATAATGTCCGGTTTTCTGTAGATTCAGAAGCAATTGACAGACCTGCTGATTGGGATATGTAAGAGTTCGCAGCGCTAGTGCTGATTTGCCAGCCATAGGCTGACAGGCAATCAGCACCAGCCGCACTTGGACAAGGGAGAGGCATATCCGGAGGAACCTGGCATCGGGATGTTATGTGGCATTTAAAGACAGAAATACTACGTGAATTATAAAGAGATACATACAACTGGAAAATTAAGTGCTTTTGTAAAGTACTTCTGGCGATATGAACATTCAGGAGAAGATATTGAATACACAATTTTACCAGATGCGTGTTTTGATATAGTAGTTGACTTTGAAAACAATGAACTAGAGAACATTTATCTAACGGGGATTTGGACTCAACCTATAAAACTAATAGTTACAAAAGGTGCTACGCTATTTGGGATTCGTTTCAAAATCATTGCTGCCGAATACTTATTGAACAGGGAAATAAAATCACTTTTAAATGGTATGACTATCCTTTCAAAAGATTTTTGGAATATCCATCTGGCACAAAGTACAGATTTTGAACAATTTTCAATTGATTTGACTGAACAAATGATTGGTATCTTAAATCAGCAACCCGAAATTGACAATAGAAAACTTAAACTGTTTAATCTTATTTATAGCGAGCAATTCCAACGTGTAACAGAGCTTTCCGAAATAACTGGTTGGAATAACAGGCAAATAAATCGGTATTTTAATCAACAATTCGGATTCCCCTTAAAAACTCTTTTAAATATTGTTCGGTGCAATGCATCATATCCTAACATTGTAGAAGGAAAGCTTTATCCGGTAAAAGAGTATACTGACCAAGCACACTTTATTAAAGAAATAAAAAAATACACAGAAAATTCACCTAGTCAACTTTATAAAAACGAAAATGACCGATTTTTACAATTGTCAGCCTTTAAAGTAGAATAAATTTGCATGCATCAAAATTAAAGGAGAATTCAGATGAAAAAATTATTTTTAGTATCATCATTTAAAGATGTAGCAAGTCTTTTGCAAGATTTCGCAAAGGAAGACCTTAACGGTAAAACGGTAACGTTTATTCCAACGGCAAGCATTCCTGAGTCTGTAAAGTTTTATGTTGGTTCAGGCAAAAATGCTCTGGAAAAATTAGGATTAACGGTAGATGAGTTGGAATTAACCAAAGCAACAACCGAAGAAATATCCGACAAATTGTGCAAAAACGATTACATATACATTACCGGGGGCAATACATTTTTCTTGCTTCAGGAGTTAAGGAAAACAGGAGCGGACAAGATAATAACAGAACAAATACATTCTGGAAAGCTATTCATTGGTGAATCAGCGGGTTCAATGATTGTGTCACCAAACATTGAATACGCAAAAGATATGGATAGTCCTAAAAAAGCGCCTGAATTAGACACTTTTTCTGCAATGAATTTGATTGATTTTTATCCATTGCCTCACCATACAAATTTTCCCTTTAAGAAAGCGGTTGAGAAAATTCTTTCAAAATATGAATCTGAGTTAAAACTATATCCAATAAGTAATACACAGGCAATACTGGTGAATGGAGAAAATGTAACAGTTGAAAACAAAAAATGAAGATTGAAAACAAAAGTCGAGTAGGTAAAGGGGAGTTTGACTTCGTCGATTTTCAATTCACCCCTAAACCTCTCGCAGAACCGTACTTGAACCTCTCGATTCATACGGCTCTTCATGATAAAGACACAGCTCAGGGCTGAAAACCATATTTCCAATGCTCAAACGTATTGGGGTAGATTTTGGCTATCCCCTGTAAATATTTGTAAGCATTGTACCAATGACGTCGCCTGAACATCTTTGCCGATAGTTCAATTCTGTTGATCATCGCTTTTGTGAGTCCTCCGACCTTACCGTTTTCGTTTTGGGGGTCAGCTCGTTTCAGTTTTGACTCATAGCCTATCATCTCCATAAAAGTTATGTTACCATTTCAAAGAACGTTTATTATCTTCGTATCCCGTGGTAACGCAGGACACACGGCATAAAACAACAGCCGGCAGCTATTCAAACAGGAATGGTTGCCGGCTGTTTTGTTTTAGATTATATGCTTTCACATACAATTTTCACACTTTTGATTCAATTATATCTTTTTGCATATATTTTCGTATATTTGAGCGAAATTATATCTAAATACATACAATGAAACCATTGTCCGAATTTGTAAAAGAGCGAAGAAAAGAAGTGAACCTCACCCAAGAGGAGTTTGCCGAACGCACAGGTGTTGCCCTAACGGTGATCCGCAAAATTGAACAAGGAAAAACGAACCTGAACTTAGACAAGGTAAACTTGGTACTGAGCATGTTCGGCCATGAACTGGCTCCGGTTAGCCAAAAGGAGATTGAACGATGAGAAGCGGTTGGGTGTATTACAAAGAGTGGTTGGCTGGGGAAATTTCCGAAACCAACGAGGGCGAATATATTTTTCGCTACGATGAAAATTACGTTCGTGAACACCCGAATGCTCCCATATCGTTAACCATGCCTGTAACAGAAAACCCTTATCATGAAAAAAGGCTATTCCCATTTTTTGAAGGATTAATTCCAGAAGGATGGTTGTTGGATATAGCTACCAAAAATTGGAAAATCAAAGCCAACGATCGGATGGGGCTGCTACTGGCTTGTTGCCAAAATTGCATCGGTGCTGTAAGTGTAATCCCAAAACAAAACGAAGATGGAAAATAAATGCCTTTCCTGCTACCAAACGCTTGATGAAAACACTGATTTTCACAGCAAATGTTTGTCTTCATTTTTTGGTTCACCAGTTGCCCCAAGGTTGCCTTATTCAATCAATCAGATGGAAGAACTGGCAAAAGAAGTGATTGAGCGAAGTGTAACCGTTCCTGGTGTACAGGCAAAATTATCCCTGTCGTTAATTGGAAATACTTCAAAAGATAAAAATGCCCGACTAACGGTTGTTGGAGCCCTTGGCGGACAATATATTTTGAAACCACCAACAGCGCATTTTCCTGAAATGCCGGCCAATGAACACCTTACCATGCGAATTGCCGAAGCATTTGGAATCCGGGTAGTCCCATCGACGCTAATCCGATTGGAAACTGGAGAGTTGGCCTACCTGACCAAAAGAATAGACCGAAACGAAAAAACGGGCGCAAAAATCCACATGCTGGATATGTTTCAACTTACCGAAGCTTACGACAAGTACAAAAGCTCTATGGAAAAAGTGGGCAAGGCTCTTCACAACTATTCAAGCAATACCTTACTCGACAAACTCTTTTTATTTGAATTGACCGTATTTTGCTTTCTGACAGGAAACAACGACATGCACCTGAAAAACTTTTCTATGATCGAAAGTGCTTCGGGCTGGATACTTTCGCCAGCATACGATTTGCTAAATGTTGCCATCATTTTGCCCGATGACAATGAAGAATTAGCCCTCACATTGGGCGGAAGAAAACGCAAATTGAAACAAGAAGATTTTGTGAAGTTTGGGAAAGACCTTGGGTTATCGGACAAACAAATAGAAGGGGTTTTCAAGCGGATGCAAAAAAACAAACCAATGGCACACCACTGGATCGACAACTCATTTTTATCGGAGCAGATGAAGGAAAATTACAAGAAACTACTTGAACTGCGTTATGACCAGTTGGGAATAAACATTTAAAACTGGCAACTTTGACCTCCAATGTTGTCTTATGCTTTGAACTTAGCGGAAACAAGTTGCTGAAATTCATCACACAACAACATTGGACGTTGACAGGCCCACGATGTACAAAGTTAGCCGCAAACCCGACAGCGTCGCCAGACCTTTCAGTTTAGGAGGAACGTGTTCACAGCTCCCAAGTCTATAGGCGCCTAGGCGATGTTCATCGTTACACACCAGCCGACGTTGGTATCATTCTACAAATTCTAATAACCTGAGTTCGACTTTATTTTTAAAGTTCAGATTGGCATAAAACGCTGTTTTACAAAGCAAATTTTTGAGTATTAGCGGGCTAAATCGAGGAAATTTAATGCAGGAAAACAGTGTTTTATGCAAAACTCATTGTCAGCCACTTGTAAACAGCAATCTTCTGCTTTAAAATCACTTAAAATAACCCGTTATTCCTGCGTGATTTTGCATTGAATCTTACTGTTTACAAGCGGTCTGAACTCAAAAATAAAGTCGAACTCAGGTTAATAAGCAGGGATATTCTGATTGCTTGCAATTATCTCGAAGGTACATGGATTCCCATGTTTAAAAATAAGGAATTAATTTAATTGACCACGCGATGCAAACAGCGCGGTAGCGGGGGGTTGCACGGTGTTGCCCGCAGCACTTGCATCGAAGCTGATTTCGATAAGGGGCTTCAGAAGGTGAGTTAAGAAAAAATACAGTGAGTTGATTTAAGGGTAATAGACAACGAATAAGCACAATAGTCTCAAAACCCGACTAAAGAAGTAAAACTGTCGGGTTTCTTTTTTCCTAAATTACCAGAAAGGCATACTTTTGTTGCTTCAAAAATCTGATAAAAGTGAAAGTCTGTATTGCCGAAAAACCCAGTGTAGCCAAAGAAATTGCCCGGATATTGCAAGCCAACAACCGCAAAGATGGCTATTTTGAAGGCAATGGTTATCAGGTAACCTGGACTTTCGGTCACCTGTGCACCCTCAAAAACCCCGACGATTACACCCCCGACTGGAAACCTTGGCGAATGAACTACCTGCCCATGGTGCCTCCGCGGTTTGGCATTAAATTAATTGACAACGACGGAGTACAAAAACAGTTCGATACCATCAAAAAACTCTTTACCGAATGCGAAGAGATCATCAACTGTGGTGACGCGGGAATTGAAGGAGAGCTGATCCAGCGCTGGGTAATGACCCTCACCGGCTGCCAAAAACCACTGAAAAGGCTCTGGATTTCGTCGATGACCGACGAAGCCATTAAAGAAGGATTTGCCAAATTGCGCGAAGGAAAAGAGTTCGACCGGCTGTATGCTGCCGGAAATGCCCGCGCCATTGGCGACTGGCTGCTGGGGATGAACGCCAGCCGGCTTTACACCCTGAAATATGCCGACGGCAAAGGGGTTCTTTCCATTGGCCGGGTGCAAACCCCTACCCTTGCGCTAATTGTTCGCCGGTACGAAGAGATCCAGAATTTTGTACCAATGCCTTTCTGGGAGATAAAAACCAACTACCGGAATGTTATTTTCACCTCAACCAACGGGCGTTTCAGCACCGCCGAAGAGGCAATAAAAATTATCGAAGAGATAAAAAACAACCTCTTCGAAATCATTTCGTTTGAAAAGAAAAAAGGGAAAGAAGCCCCGCCAAAGCTTTTCGATTTGACCGCCCTGCAGGTCGAATGCAACAAGAAATTCAGCTACACAGCTGACGAAACGTTGAAGTATATTCAGAACCTTTACGAGAAAAAGATGGTGACCTATCCGCGTGTCGACACCACCTTTTTGCCCACCGACATGTACCCAAAAATTGAAGGCATCCTAAAAAACATGGAGCCTTATGCCAATTTCACGGCCCCACTGATTGAGAAACCCATCAAGAAAAGCAAAAAGGTTTTCGACGACACAAAAATCACCGACCACCACGCCATTGTGCCCACCGGAGTAAAACCTTCAGGACTAATTGTGGAAGAAAAGCGGGTGTACGACCTGATTGCCCGCCGCTTTATTGCCGCGTTCTACCCCGACTGTGAAGTATCGAACACCACCGTCGTGGGCAAGGTTTGCACCCATGAATTTAAAGCCACCGGAAAAGTCATCGTAAGCGACGGATGGAGGGCGCTCTATCCCAAAAAAGAAAACGACAAAGAGACCGAGGGAGAACCCGACGAAGAGCAGATCATGCCCGAATTTGTGGTGGGCGAAAAAGGGGAACACACGCCCGACCTGCTCGAAAAACAGACCCAGCCGCCCAAGATGCACACCGAAGCCACCCTTTTACGAGCCATGGAAACCGCCGGCAAACAGGTGGAAGACGATGAGTTGCGCGAGTTGATGAAAGAAAACGGCATCGGCAGGCCATCGACCCGGGCCAATATCATTGAGACCCTGTTTAAACGCCGTTTTGTTGTTCGCGAAAAGAAAAACCTGGTGCCCACAAAAACCGGTATCCAGCTCATTCACACCATCGAAAACGAGCTGTTAAAATCGGCCGAACTAACCGGAATGTGGGAAAAGAAACTCCGTCAGATCGAAAAAGGCGAATACGACCCGAAACTGTTCCTCGACGAAATGAAAGAGATGGTTACCCAACTGGTCGACGAAGTAAAGCGGGAAAACAAAAAGGCAATCGCCATTGAACAAGAAGAACAACCAGCGAAGAAAGAGAAGGAAAAACCGAAAGAAGAAAAACCCGCCAAAGCCAGGAAAGAGACGACAAAAAAAGAAAAACCCAAAACGGAAGAACCAGCAACCATGACCTGCCCCAAGTGCAAAAAGGGAACCTTACTGAAAGGAAGAACCGCCTGGGGTTGCAGCGAGTACAAAAACGGCTGCACTTTTAAAGTTTTGTTTGAGCAATACGGCATAACGCTTACCGACAAACAAATATCCCAATTGGTCGAAAAAGGCAAAACCCCTAAAATCAAGGGAATCAACGTAAATGGACAATTTGTTGACTGTGCCCTTGAGTTTGACTCATCTTTCTCGTTGAGCATTGAAACACCAAACAAAAAAGCCTCCACGGATACCGCTGAACAAACGCTTTTCTAACCGGCTTCAAAAAATACAGGTTCCCGTGAATTAGCATCCCCAAAAATCATCCTGACCAACTCCATCGAAGTTTTTGAAAAATGAACATTTTCAAGCCCCATAAATCCAGGTTCAAACCACAAAAGTTGACAAAACAACAACCTTTTTGTTACAATCAGCACCGTTAGGAGCAGCTTTTCGTTCGTAAATTCGCTACCTGTACCATTATCTTTTTTTGCTTTGAAAACAAATAATTAATACAAGATATTTATGAGAATTACACTGTTCATTTTTACCGTGCTATTCTTTATGTCATGCTCAAATGCTGAATATAAGAAAACAGCCGATGGCTTAATTGTGCCTGTAAAATCGACAAAAGAGGAGATCAGGCTTCAAGTGTTCAACAGCGATATTGTGAGGGTAACTGTTTCAAAGCCCGGGCAACCTATCGCTGATGTCCAAAGCTTGGTCACCGTTCTTAAACCCGATGCTACGACGAAATGGAACGTTGCCGAAGCTGATGACTGGGTAACCCTTTCTACAGAAAAAATAAAAGTGGCCGTATCGCCCCAAACAGGCAAAGTGAAATTCCTCGACCTGCAGGGAAATGTCCTTTTGCAGGAAGGAAATTCAGGTGGCAGACACCACGGGAAAGATGTTGATCCATCGCTCAATGATTACGGTTACCAGCAAGTGTTTGAATCGCCTGTTGACGAAGCGTTCTACGGTTTAGGGGCACACCAGAACGGTGAAGTCAACTATAAAGGGCTTGACGTTGAGTTGATACAAATGAACATTGTCGATGTGGTTCCCTTTATCTATTCGAACAAAAATTATGGAATTCTTTGGGACAACTACTCTATCTCCCGCTTTGGTGACCCACGGGAATATAAAAACCTCGACTGCCTAAAGCTTTCCGATAAAAATGGGCAAGCCGGTGGCCTTACAGCCAGTTATTACGATAAAGGCGATCACCTTTTTGTAGAAAAAACAGAATCGAACATCAACTACACCCATCTTGAAAATATGGATGATTTTCCAGAAGGATTTAAATTCAACGAGAATAGCAAGGTGGTTTGGGAAGGGTATATTGAGCCCAAGATGGCAGGCAACCATAAATTCAAAATCTATGTAGCTGGTTATTGGAAAGTTTGGATCGACGGTCAATTGATTAAAGATAAATGGCGTCAGGTATGGAATCCCTGGCACGACAAATTTTATGTCGACATGCAGCCTGGCCAGAAAAAACATATCAAAATAGAGTGGAGACCCGATGCAAATGTTTCGTACATGGGACTTACCTGCCTTGACCCTTCATATAAAAGCCAAAACGATCTGTCGATTTATTCTGAAGCAGGTAAGCAGATCGACTATTACTTTGTAAAAGGAGAAAATGGTGATGAGGTTATTTCGGGTTACCGCGATCTTACCGGTAAATCACCCATCATGCCCAAATGGGCAATGGGTTTGTGGCAAAGCCGTCAGCGCTACAAAAGCCAGGATGAGCTGGTTGGTGTGGTGAAAGAATACCGCAAGCGCAACATCCCGTTCGACAATATAGTGCTCGATTGGTTTTACTGGCCCGAAGATAAATGGGGTGATCATGATTTCAATCCTGAATTCTGGCCAAATCCTGACAAAATGATGGAAGATATCCACTCCCTGAACTCACACATCATGATTTCGGTATGGCCAAAATTCTATCCAGGAACCAAGAACTACGAACTTTTCAAAGAAAAAGGGTGGTTATACATGAACAACATAGAGTTAGGAAATCTAGACTGGGTGGGGAAAGGCTATCCAAACACCTTCTACGATGCCTATAATCCAGACGCCCGCAAACTATTCTGGCAGGGAATGAATGAAAAGCTCTTCAGCAAAGGAATCGATGCATGGTGGATGGATGCCACTGAACCCGATATTCACTCAAATGTAACTACCCAGGAACGAAAAGAAACCATGACCCCTAACTATTTTGGTACCGGGGAAGAGTACTTTAATGCCTATTCTTTGTTCCAGTCGAAAGGAGTTTATGAAGGTCAGCGCGGCACCAATCCCGATCAGCGGGTGTTTATCCTCACCCGTTCGGCATTTGCCGGACAACAGCGCTATGCTACAGCAACCTGGAGTGGCGACATTGTAACCCGCTGGGAAGATTTACGGGATCAGATTGCCGGGGGCATTAACATGGCCTTATCAGGTATTCCTTACTGGACGACCGATATAGGTGGATTTGCACTTGAACGTCGTTACATGAACCCATCGGCAGCCGATTTGAAAGAGTGGCGTGAAATTAATACTCGATGGTATCAGTTTGGTGTTTTCTGTCCACTGTTCCGCATCCACGGAGAGTATCCTTTCCGCGAAATCTATAACCTCGCACCTGAAAATTCGACTGAATACAAATCGATGATCTATTACGATCAACTGCGATACCGTTTGATGCCATATATTTATTCACTTGCTGGTGCAACCTTCCATGAAAATGGCACCATTTTACGCGGTCTGGTTATGGATTTTGCTGCCGACCCAAAAGTGAATAGCATTGCCGACCAGTTTATGTTTGGAAAAGCCTTCATGGTTTGTCCTGTTTCTACCTATGGACAACGCGATCGCCAGGTATATCTGCCAGCAAACACAGGTTGGTACGATTTCTATACCGGTAAATTCATTGATGGTGGTCAGGCTATTACGGCTCCAGCCCCACTCGACCGTGTTCCGCTATTCGTAAAAGCAGGCTCAATTATTCCTTTCGGAAATGAAATCCAATATGCCATGCAACCAAATGATGGCACACTGAAGGTATTCGTATATACTGGCAAAGATGGTTCTTTCAACCTGTATGAAGATGAAGGGGCAAACTACAACTACGAAAAAGGCAGTTTTTCAGTAATACCAATGAAATACGACGAATCAACACAAGCGCTTGAAATCGGTGAACGCAAAGGACAATTCCAAAACATGGTAGCTGAAAGGGATATTCAGGTTTACTTTATCGACAGTCAATCGGGTAAACCATTCGACCTGAACGCTACAGCCGATAAGACCATACACTATACCGGTGCTGCTGTTAAAGTTGGGATAAAATAATGAAGTGTACATTAGAATTAGATAGTTTAGTGAGAAGTTGAAAAGCATGGCAGGGATAGTTTAGGTTATTCCTGCCTGCATTTTTTTAAGTTTAAAATAAAGAAACCAAACAATATGAATACGATTAAGATTTTGGCAATACTGATCACCGCCCTATTTCTGGTCAGTGGCTGTACGTCAAATAAAGCATCTGTAACCCAAGCGGAAAACGGGGTAGAAGTTAACACCGGAAAACTAAATGTCAAGGTACAGTTTTATGCCGACAACATTGCTCGCGTGATTAAATGGACCAACGAGGGTACCCCGGAAAAGAAAAGCCTTTCGGTAATCCAACACTCATTACCCCAGCTTTCAATAAGCACTGAAGATTCAAAAGAATCGGTAACCTTGAAATCGGCCTCCCTGACCCTTATCATTGACAAAGCCAGCGGTAATGTCCAGTTTATTCAACCTTCGGGCGAGAACATTCTGAAAGAAACAGGCTTTACCGAGCTAAAACCAGTAGAATATAAGGGCGACAAAGGCTTTGCCATGAAACAATGTTTCCAGCTTACACCCGAAGAAGGAATTTACGGACTAGGGCAACATCAGGACGGCTATTTCAACTACCGCGGCAAGGAAGTTGTGCTTGTTCAAAGTAATACCGAAGCGGTAAACCCATTTCTTATTTCAACAAAAAATTGGGGTATCCTTTGGGACAACTACTCGAAGACCATTTTTAACGACAACAATCAAAATGCCTCGCTCTATTCCGATATGGGCAACAACCTTGATTACTATTTTGTAAACGGTGAAAATATGGACCAGGTTATTTCTGGCTACCGCCAACTAACAGGGAAAGCACCCATGTACGGAAAATATGCCTACGGTTATTGGCAAAGCAAAGAGCACTACGATACACAAGAGGAATTGCTCACCGTGGCACGTAAATACCGCAAACTGAAAATACCCATTGACAACATGATTCAGGACTGGGACTACTGGAATGGCAACCCGAACTGGGGGAGTATGGAATTTGACAAAACCCTTTTCCCTGAACCTGAAAAAATGATGAAAGAACTACATGACATGAATTATCATGCCATTATCTCAATATGGCCAGCTATTGGACCCAATACCAAATTTTATAAAGAGATGGATTCACATCCCGGATACCTTTATCCCACCGTTGGCTGGGCAGGATTTAAATATATCGATGCATACAACCCGGCGGTGATGGATTTATATTGCAAATACCTCAACGAAGGCATTTACTCCAAAGGATTAGACGGATGGTGGATGGATTCAACCGAACCCGATGTGGTCAATGCCCTTTCGAAAGAATCGTCGGAGTATGAATTGAAGAAGATGAACAACAACCATCTTGGTTCGTTTGCCCGTTACCTTAATCCTTACTCATTGGTAATGACCGAAGCTGTCTACAAAAACTGGCGAAATCAGACCAGCGACCGTCGTGCCTATATCCTTACGCGTTCGACCTATGCCGGGCAGCAACGTAATGCCGCCACCACCTGGAGCGGCGATATCGGGGCAAACTGGAAAGTCTACCGTAACCAGATTTCAGCAGGCACCAACCACTGTATGTCGGGCATTCCCTATTGGACTTTCGACATCGGGGCATTCGTAATTGGTGCTTATGGCGGGGCTTTCAGCACAGGAGGAAAGCAGCCATCTTATCAGGAGCTTTACACCCGTATGTTCCAGCTTGGGGCATTCTGCCCAATCTTCCGCTCTCACGGATCGGAAACTCCACGTGAAATTTGGGAAATGGGTGAATTTTCCCCAACACTCATCAAATTCGACAATCTCCGTTACCGGCTTCTGCCCTATATTTATTCCCTGGCATGGAAAGTAACCAATGACGATTATACCTACATGCGCGGACTTCCCATGGATTTCAGCAATGACTCAAAAACGCATGATATTGATGACCAGTTTATGTTTGGCCCTGCGATGATGGTTTGTCCTGTAACCGAATTCATGTATCACCGCCCACCTACCTTAAGCGAAGTAGTTCCCGCCGATGTTTTTAAAACAAACGATGGCAAACCCGGGCTTCAGGCAAAATATTATAAAGACAAAAATTACAAGACCCTTAGTAAAGAACAAATCGATCCAACTATCAATATCAACTGGTATGGCGGTCGTCCGGATTATGTAACCGATTCAATGTATTCCATTCGCTGGGAGGGAAAGATTATCCCTAAGGAGACCGGTAAACATCAGTTCCATATGAAGAGTTTCGATCCAAAGCGGATTATTCTCGAAGGCAAGGTGTTGCCAGTAGTGTATACAAGTACGGAACAATATACCGACTTTGTTGAACTTGAAGCAGGAAAAGAATACAGTTTCGTACTCGAAAATGAAAACAACCAAACCGGCGCTGCGCGTATGATCCTGAATTGGAAAACCCCTTCGATGTTTGCGTTGGAGAAGGAACCGGTCACGACAGAAAAGGCAAAGACCGTTTATTTGCCAGCCGGAACCACATGGTATGATTTCTGGTCGGGAAAAACATTTGAAGGAGGACAACATGTAAAATTCGAAGCACCTATCGAAAAAATACCACTGTTGGTAAAAGCCGGATCAATAATCCCAATGGGGCCGTTTGTTGAATACTCAACCCAAAAACCAGCTGACCCAATTGAATTGAGAATTTACAAAGGTGCGAATGGAAGCTTTTTGCTCTACGAGGATGAAAACGATAATTACAACTACGAGAAAGGCGTTTATTCTACGATCAGTTTTGCCTGGGACGATGCATCAAACACATTAACCATTGGTGACCGTAAAGGTGAATTCCCCGGAATGTTAAAAACAAGAACCATTAAAATTGTATTGGTCGACGAGAAGCATGGGAACGGAATTGATATAACTCAAAAAGTAGACAAAACAATTACTTATACAGGAGAAAAGCTAGAAATAGCGCTATAGAAATAGGAGAGATGAGGTAGAAGGGTGAGATCTTGCAACAAAAGAAAGATTTCACCCTCTTTTTTAATTCTTATTATCTCTTTTTTTAGTTACGAATATCCTTATTTCGTAGCCATAAAAAAAGACAAAGAAAAAATGTAAATTGCACTATCTAGGCCGAACCCGAAAACAAAATACTTGAAGCGTTCTTTTTTACGAAAAACAAACTAATAATAACAAATACTATTAACTCATGAGTAACACTGTTCACAAACTTGCCTTTAAAGAGAAATTTGCCTACGGTTTTGGCGACCTGGCATCGGTTCTCTATTGGCAAACCTTCATGCTCTACTTTACCTACTTTTACACCGACGTATTCCTGATTCCTGCTTCTGTGGCAGCAACGATGTTTTTAGTAAGCCGCATCTGGGACGGAGTTAACGACCCTATGATGGGGATGATTGCCGACAGAACTAAGACCAAATGGGGTAAATTCAGACCATATCTTTTGTGGATTTGCGTGCCCTTTGCGCTTATGGGAGTACTCACATTCACGGTGCCCGACTTTGGGATGACAGGAAAAATTATATGGGCTTATGTAACCTTCATCCTCATTATGATGCTTTACACAGCCATTAATATTCCTTACACTGCGCTGATGGGCGTAATTTCTCCCGACTCGAACGAGCGGACTTCTGTCTCATCCATCAAATTTATTTTTGCTTTTGCTGCCGGTATTATTGTTTCTGCTACGTTACTCCCTATGACAAAGACATTAGGTGGTGGCAACGATGCCCAAGGCTGGCAATATACTTTTATGATCTATGGTGTTGCTGCCGTCATTTTCTTCCTGATTGCTTTTAAAGGCACCCGCGAGAGGGTTTTACCCCCGAAATCGCAAAAGATGTCGGTTAAGCAAGACCTCAAAGATTTGTTTAGCAACAAACCATGGCTAATTCTTTTGGCCGCCACCATAACATTCATTCTTTTTGTAGCAGTAAGAGGTAGTGTTACAGTGCATTATTTCAAATACATCATCGGAGAACAAACCCTTAAATTGCCATTCCTCGGAACAGACACGTATGGCTTCGAGGCCATTACATCGGCCTATAACACGATTGGCCAGATTTCGTCACTCATCGGTGCGTTAATTGTTAGCTGGTTTGCAAAGAAGATTGGCAAGAAAAATGCATTCTATGTATTGTTCATCATGGCGATCTTCAGCACAGGAATCTTATATTTCCTTACAGCCGAACAACTTGGATTGATTTTCTTCTTCCAGATTACAGGATCTATTTCAGGTGGACCACTCAGCGTGTTGCTTTGGGCCATGTATGCCGATACTGCTGACTACGGAGAATGGAAAAATAACCGCCGCTCAACAGGCCTCGTATTTTCAGCCTCAACCATGTCGCAAAAATTCGGTTGGGCTTTCGGTGCTTTTGTTGCACTAACACTTATGTCTCAAGTTGGTTTTCAGCCAAATACAGATCAATCAGCAGATAGCATTCATGGGTTAAAATTATTATTCAGCATAATCCCTGCTGCTGTGGGTGTGTTGTCCATGATTATTCTCATTTTCTATCCTCTTACCGATAAAAAAGTGAAAGAAATGAGCTATGATTTGGAAATACGCAGAAAAGAACTAGGCGAAAGTGTCGATCTTTCTTAGTATTCAACAATATTGATTTACATGCCGAATTATAAACCCGCTTTATAGTTCGGCATGTTTTTGAAACATCTAATAATAAACAGAATATGACCAAAACAATTATTGGCAAAGCACTGCCCAACATTCCCTGGGAAGATAAACCTGCCGGTTGTATCGACGTAATGTGGCGATACAGTGGCAACCCAGTCATTGGATGGAATCCCGTTCCAAAGGCTGCCAGGGTTTATAACAGCGCTATTGTCCCCTTCAAAGGCGAATTTGCCGGGGTATTCCGTGCCGATCAAAAGAACGGACGTGCCACACTTTTTGCAGGAACCAGTAAAGACGGGTTGAAAATCGACCTGAATCTTGATCCTATTGAATGGGTCGATGAAATTGGGAATCCGGCCCCAACCAGCTACGCTTACGATCCCCGTGTCGTTGAAATCGAAGGTGAATTCTTTGTAACCTGGTGTGATGATATGCGTGGCCCATCCATTGGATTGGGAAAAACAAACGATTTCAAAACCTTTGTTCGCATGCCTAACCCATTGATGCCTTACAACCGCAACGGTGTTCTTTTTCCAAGGAAGATCAATGGAAAATATAAATTATTGAGCCGTCCCAGCGACACCGGTCATACACCGTTTGGGAATATCTACATCAGCGAAAGCCCCGACATGATTCACTGGGGTAATCACAAGCTGGTGATGACCAATGGCGGACAGGGCTGGTGGCAGGGAATGAAAGTAGGCGCAGGCCCGGTACCCATTGAAACAACCGAAGGCTGGCTACTTTTCTATCATGGTGTATCGAGTACTTGTAACGGCTATGTTTACAGTTTTGGAGCAGTGCTTCTCGACATTGATGAGCCTTCAAAGGTACTTTACCGTACGCGCGATTACCTGTTGACACCTGAATTACCCTACGAAGCATCGGGATTTGTTCCCAATGTGGTTTTCCCGTGTGCCAATTTATACGATGCTGAAACCGGTCGCATTGCCATTTACTATGGTGCTGCCGATACCTATACTGCTATTGCCTTCTGTCAGGTTGATGAAGTAATCAGCTATATGAAAGCAAATTCTGAAGTATTTTAGTTTATCAATAGAAGGCAATAGAAAGCGATAGGAAACAATTGCGTTCAACCGTTTTCCATTGCCTTCCTTTTTCCATACAATTATGCAATACGGACATTTCGACGATTTAAACAAAGAATATGTAATAGACAGGCCCGATACCCCACGGTCGTGGAGCAATTACCTCGGATCGACAGAGTACGGTGCCATTATTACCAACAATGCCGGTGGGTACAGCTTTTTCCACTCGGCTGCACAAGGCCGATTTATGCGCCTTCGTTTTAACTCCACCCCGCTCGACCAGCCCGGAAGGTATTTTTACATCCACGACCGCGACAAAAAAGATTATTGGTCGGCATCATGGCAACCAGTAGGAAAACCGCTCGAACAATACAAATCGGTTTGTCGCCACGGAACGGCTTATACCATCATCGAATCGGAATACGATAACATCCGTACCGAATCGACCTATTTTGTTCCACTGGGAAAAGCCTTCGAAACATGGATGATGAAGGTGACCAACAACGATAAGGTGAAACGCAACCTACGTTTTTACACCTTTGTTGAGTATGCCAATAACTGGTATCAGCTGCAAGATTTCATGAACCTGCAATATACCCAGTACATTCTGCGCATGAGTGTTCAGGATGGTATTATTGATCATGGTATCAATGTAAATCTTGCTGACGATTCGGGCGATTTTCAACATCACGATGGCAATCGTCACACCTTCCTTGGATTGGTTGGAGCAGAAATGTCGGGGTATGATACTGATCTGAATGCCTTTCTTGGAAATTATCATTCATACCATAACCCAACCGTTGTTGAAAAAGGTGAATGCACCAATTCGTTAGCGTATGGTGACAATGGGTGTGGGGTTTTCCAGATTGATATCGAACTGAATCCCGGCGAATCGAAAGAGTTTGCTGTGCTTATGGGCATTGGAAAAGCTATCGTTCAAGGTAAAGCTGCTGTACAGGAATTCAATTCAGTGGAAAAACTGAAAGTAGAATTCGACGCTGTTAAGAAAAGCTGGCATAACCGGTTGGAAGGGATGTGGATCGAAACCCCCGATGCTGAATTCAACAGCATGACCAACATGTGGAGCCCGTTCAACTGTTTGATGACCTTTGCGTGGTCGCGTGCAGCAAGTTTGGTTTATAGCGGTGAGCGCGATGGCTTGGGTTACCGCGACACCGTTCAGGATATGCTTGGGGTGCTTCATACCATTCCTGAGGAAGCAGGTGCACGATTGGAACTGATGATAACCGGGCAAGCCTCAACCGGAGGTGCCATGCCTGTGGTAAAACCATTTGCCCACAACCCTGGGAAGGAAAAATGCCCCGACGAATTGGAGTACCGTTCCGACGATTGCATGTGGCTTTTCAACAGTATTCCTGCCTACGTTAAAGAAACCGGTAATATAGATTTCTATCATAAAGTATTGCCATTTGCCGACAAAGGCGAGGCCACGGTTATAGGGCACCTGAAACGAGCTATCGAATTCAGCCTCGAACGAAGCGGTAAGCATGGATTGCCTTGTGGTTTGCTGGCTGATTGGAACGACTGCCTGGAGTTGGGTCACGATGGAGAAACCGTTTTTGTGGCCATGCAGTTACGTTATGCGCTCAAAACATATATCGAAATCAACGAGAAGTTCGGTACGTCTGAAGAGATAGAATGGGCTAAAGGTCATCTGTCCATTCTTGATAAAAACATCGACGAACACACCTGGGACGGCGATTGGTACATGCGTGCATACCGTGCCGACGGGTTAAAATATGGCTCTAAAGAAAATGAAGAAGGCAGTTGCTGGCTTAACCCACAGACCTGGTCGGTCTTGAGTGGACATGCATCGCCTGAAAAGGCTGAGAAAGCGATGAAAGCCGTTCGCGACAATCTTGCATCGGAATATGGCATTGCCATTTGTGCTCCGCCGTATGTGAAAATCAGTCACAAAATTGTTAAAGCACCTCTTTTCAACGAAGGAATGAAGGAGAATGCTTCAATTTTCTCACATACACAAGGCTGGGCAGTTATTGCCGAAACCATGTTGGGTAATGGCGAACAAGCTTTCCAATATTTGAGGGCATTCATGCCAGCAGCATATAACACCAAAGCAGAAATCCGTCAGATTGAACCGTATGTTAACTGCCAGTTTACCCATAGCAAATACAGCCCAAGATTTGGCGCATCGCGTTTGCCCTGGTTAACCGGTGCTGCCACCTGGAGTTACTATTCAGCTACGCAGTATATCATGGGTGTTCAGCCCGATTATGATGGATTGCGCATTGAACCTTGCGTTCCAGCTAGCTGGAAATCATTTAAAATGACCCGTCGTTTCCGTGGAAAACAGTTTAATATTGAAGTGAAGAACGAAAGCGGTGTTCAGAAAGGTGTTTTGAAACTAATTGTGAATGGTAAGGAAATCCCGGGAAACTTCATTCCGGTTGAAAAAATGAAAGCAACAAACGAAGTGATTGTAATAATGGGATAATTTATTCCTGAATGATAAAAAGAAACCCGTTGGTGAAAACTGGCGGGTTTTATTGTTTTTATTCATTTTTGAGACATAAATCACTTGGTAAGCTCGCGGAAAATATCTTCAAAACTGCCCGTTTGCTCAGCAAGGGTAATAAGGGTAAGGTTGCTTTTTACCGCTGATTTGAAGAGCTCAGACCGGATATCGGTTTCAACAGCCGATGTAACAACAAACACGTTATCGGCAACTTGATTGACAGATTCAACAAAGGAAAACGACAAAAGAAACTCAGGAGATATTTTTTCGACCGTAGAAAAAAGTACTTTTTGCCCCTGCCCTTTCGACCATTTTTTTACATCAGCAGCAAGCCCGTCAGCTACAATTTTCCCTTTATTTATAATGATTACCCTATCGCAAAGGGCTTCAACCTCCTGCATGATGTGAGTCGATAAAAGAACTGTTTTATCGACACTAATTTTCTTAACAAGAGAACGTATTTCTTCGAGCTGGTTTGGATCAAGGCCAGTAGTTGGTTCGTCGAGAATAAGCACTGCAGGGTCGTGAATCAAGGCTTGGGCTAACCCAACACGTTGTTTATACCCTTTAGACAATGCGCCAATTTTCTTTCCTGACTCCGGAGCCAGGCCAGTCATTTCAATCATCTCCTCAACTTTCTCTGCAGGCTTTTCTAAGCGATAAATTCCAGCAACCATTTGCAAATATTCACGAATATACATTTCGTAATAGAGCGGATTCTGCTCTGGTAAATAGCCAATTTTCTTTCTGAAATCAATTTTATCTGAACCAACAAGCAAATTATCGACATAAGCCTTTCCGCTATCAGGGGTAAGGTAACCTGTCAAAATCTTCATCAAGGTGGATTTTCCGGCCCCGTTTGGACCTAAAAATCCCGTAATTTCGCCTTTAACCAATGAAAAACTAACCCCATCGAGAGCCAACTGGGCGCCATAACTTTTAACAATATTTTCAACTAGAATTGACATGCTGCAAATGTAACGAAAGTTTGCTTTTTGTATTGCAAGCGCAAGCACAAACAATGCTTATAGTAAAATAGAAAAAGCCAGCGTAACAAAAACATTTTACAAAGAGTAGATCAGTTTTGTGGGTTTTGCCTAAAAAATTTACATTTGCAAAAAATAACGGGTTGTTAGCTCAGTTGGTTTAGAGCATTACCTTGACAGGGTAGGGGTCACTGGTTCGAATCCAGTACAACCCACATAGTTTTCTTCACAGAATTGTCATTTCGGCAAAAAGAAGGTAAATCAAAAAAAATCGCTGTATTAGTGTTTATGTTACCTACTTTCCCGGAGTTTCTGGAGTTTCTGGGGTTTCTACTTTTTCTGTTTTCTCTTTCTTAAATTTGAAATAAAGATCCATTATTTGAAACTCTATCTCCATTTGACTTGCAAAATACGGTAACCGGTTGTTAATGTTGCAATACACCATAAATTCATCGGCCTCACTCCCATCGAGACCTGTTAACCGGTTAATATTGTCGAGGTTGTGATACATTGAAAACTGGTCCCATTCTTTACCCGATTGAATTGCCTTTAGTGTAGCCCTTTTGCTTTTTTCTTCCCCGCTAAGATGATACGTTAAAAAAGAAGCCGGGCTTAATATAGCGGCCAAAAATGAAGGTTTTTCATTGAATGTTGAACTTCGCAATTCAATAGGTACATCAAGAGGCTTTGCATCAGGCAAACCCAGTTGATCTTTCAGCCTATTCTTCTCGGTTACCGTTACCTCGTTGAGCAAATACCGGACAGGGTTCAGTTTTATCTCGTACGAATCTTTGGGCGGGAACTCTTTTACAGTGAATTTATAATCGACAAAACCCACTGCACGAATAATTAATGTATCCTCGGTAAGCATGTTAATTGAAAAATAACCATCAGCATTAGACGTGGTACCACCATGGATGCGCGGGTTTATTATATGAGCATAGGGAACGGGTTCTGCATTATCTGAGCTAATAATTGTTCCTTTAATACTAACAATATACAGATCGATCTCCTGAGCCTTCAGCGAAAAAAGCCCTGAAACCAATATAAGTAAGATGGCGAGTTTGTTTAGCTTCATATTATTGAATAACGCCATAAATGTAATCCATTCAAATAATTTTGTGTACGAAGTAACACAAATTAACAAGCTTTTTAACAGAGTTTATAACAATGATATCCGAAAAACAAAAAACGGGAAAGCGACACATGTAACTTTCCCGTTTTTCAATATTAACAAAAATCTATTTAAGGTTTTTAATTCTTTCCATTGCCTCAATTACATTTTCTCGATCGGCAAAAGCAGAAAACCTGAAATAGCCTTCGCCCGAAGGGCCAAAGCCCGAGCCGGGGGTACCTACAACATTGGCATCGTGAAGTAACTTATCGAAGAAATCCCACGACTTCATATCATTTTTGGTTTTTATCCAAACATATGGCGCATTTATTCCTCCAAAAACCACATAACCTGCCTCATGAAGCCTATCGCGCATAATTTGTGCATTTTCAAGATAGTAGGCAATTACTTCATCGGTTTCTTTTTTCCCTTCGGGAGTATAAATTGCAGCAGCAGCTTTTTGTACCGGGTAGGAAACACCGTTAAATTTGGTTGTATGCCTGCGGTTCCAAAGCAGTTTAACTTTATGCGGATTTCCTGCCTTGTCGAATGCCATAACACCTTCGGGGATTACAGTGAAAGCACAACGGGTTCCGGTAAATCCAGCTGTTTTTGAAAAACTGCGGAATTCAATCGCACATTTTTCTGCTCCTTCAATTTCGTAAATTGTCCGTGGAATAGCCGGATCTGTAATAAATGCCTGATATGCAGCATCGAAAAAGATAATACATTTGTTTTCCAACGCATAATCGACCCATATTTTCAACTCAGAAGCAGTAGCCACAGCTCCTGTTGGGTTATTTGGAAAGCATAAAAAAATCAAATCCACTTTTTCTTTAGGCAATTGAGGCACAAAACCATTTTCCTCGGTGCAAGGCATATACACAATCCCCTCAAAATATCCCGTTTCGTCTGAGTCGCCAGTTTTACCCGACATCACTGTTGTGTCGGCATATACAGGATAAACAGGATCGCCAAGGGCTACAATGTTTTCGCTGCCAAATATTTCCTGAATATTCCCGGTGTCACATTTCGATCCGTCTGAAATAAAAATATCATCGGCACTAATGTTGGCTCCCCTGGCCTTGTAGTCGTATTCGGCAATGGCTTCCCGCAGAAAATCATACCCCTGCTCAGGCCCATACCCCTTAAACGAACTGAAATGAGCCATCTCTTCAACCCCTTCGTGAAAAGCTTTTATTATGGTAGGAGTAAGTGGACGGGTTACATCTCCGATTCCCATACGAATTACCTTTGCTGAAGGGTTTGCTTCGGTAAATTGTTTAACCCTTCGTCCAATTTCTGGAAATAAATATCCGGCTTTAAGCTTAAGATAATTGTCGTTAATTGATGCCATGCTTTTCCTTTTTTCTTTTTATAAACGATTCAATTAGCCACAAAGATAGAAAAATTGATTTTCAATATTGAAATGTTCTCATTTCTGGCAAAATGGTTTACTGTTTGTTAATTTTTATTCATCAAGATTTCATTAAAAAAACTTAAAAACAGCTATTGACTTCTGCATATTATCACCCTAAATTTATTTACCAGAATTTGACACTGAAAGATTTGCATATCTTTTCAGTACTTATAAGGTTCATTAAGCATCGCTGTTAGAAGCAATAATACATCATAAGAGATACCATAAATTAATTTTTAATAAAGGAATATGAAGAACGTGAGAAACTACTGGATACTTTCCGGAATTATTATTTTTTTCAACATTGTTGCGTATGTTTTCATCGAAGGAAACACGTTGCTTATCATCAGCGACTTACTTCCTGTTGTATGCGCAGCTCTATCAATCATGGGAGTTGCTTCAGTTATTTATTACCTGAAGACTTTCGACATTACCAAAAAGGTATGGCTATTAATGCTTATTGGCCTAGTTTTCAATTTCATTGCAGAATTACTATACTTTGTGTTCGAAGTAATCCAACAGAGAAACATGGATGACTTCTTCCCCAGCTATGCCGATCCCTTTTGGATAATTGGATTTGTCTTCTTTTTTGCAAGTATTATCTCAATGATTATTTACTACTTGAGAAGTGGAATGCCCCATGGTAAAACCCAAATTTATTTGATCATCATTTTCTCCACTATTGTTCTTGCCATTCTGGAAACTAATTTCCTGCTTCTTCCAATTGCAAGAGACCCGGAAACAAGTTTTGCGCAAAAAGCAGTCAGTCTCTTTTATCCAATTACCGATATTTCGATCGTTTGTTTGTCTCTAATTGCGATGTATATTGTGAACCAGTTTAGCAAAAGGCTCTTTTCCATGCCTTGGATTTTAATTGCACTCGGCTATCTGTTCTTTACCGTATCCGATCTCTTTTACTCTTACTTAAGCTGGCAAGATGAATATTCTGCAGGTAACATTTTTGATATTGGTTGGAATGCAGGATACTTACTAATTGGATTAGCAGGTATTTATCAATTTAATTTAATGAAAAAGATTAAGGAAGAGAGGTAAAAGATGACCGCATACGAGAATATTATTACACAAAAAATATACGAAATAATTGCTCCGTACTTGGGCGATTTGATGGCAAAAGGAGCCATTCGTTCACAATGCAAAAAAGCGGGTTTAGATGAGACCAAAATTCAACGGCACGACCTTCCGGTTATAGCCCAAAATCTGGCAAAAGCAATGAACCTGTTTGTTGGTGCCGAAAATGCGCAAATGCTGGCTAACAAAATTAAAGCTCTCTAACAATATTACACTGAATCTGTGTGTCTAAAACTCATAAATAGAAGGCATTATTACCAATGTCTTCTATTTTTTTATCTCCCACTCAAAGCCATCTTTCAAGTCTTTAATTGCAAAACCAATGGCGGTGAGTTCGTTACGAATTTTGTCAGACAATGCCCAATCCTTATTAGCCTTTGCTTCCATTCTTAGTGTAAGCAAAAGATCAACAACCCCTGAAAGAACTTTGTTATCAGCACTTTCGTTCGCTTCTAGCTGAAGACCTAAAATTTCGAATACAAACAGGTTATATAATTCTGAAAGCTTCTCAAGATCAGGCTGGCTTATGGCAGCTTTGCCTTCAATGAGCTGGTTAATCATGCGCACACCATCGAAAAGGTTGGCAATAACAATTGGGCTGTTAAAATCATCATTCATGGCAGCAAAACAGCTTTGCCGAAGCGAGTCGATATCGACAGTTGAATGCAGTGCTGGGGTAATCTTGGCAATCGATGCAGTTGCATTCATAAGCCGTTCTAATCCTTTTTCAGCCGCTTGCAGTGCTTCATTCGAGAAATCGAGTGTGCTACGATAATGTGCCTGAAGGATAAAAAACCGAATAGCCATTGGACTGTAAGCCTTTTCGAGCAAGGGATGTGAACCTGTAAAAAGTTCGTCGAGCGTGATAAAATTTCCCAACGATTTACCCATTTTTTGCCCGTTTATGGTAATCATGTTATTGTGCATCCAGTAGTTGACTGCTTCATGCCCCATCGATGCACAACTTTGTGCAATTTCGGCTTCGTGGTGCGGGAACATAAGATCCATACCCCCTCCATGAATATCGAAAACTTCGCCCAAATATTTTTTCCCCATGGCAGTACATTCGGCATGCCATCCAGGAAAACCTTCACCCCAAGGCGACGGCCAACGCATAATATGTTCGGGTTGAGCCTTTTTCCATAATGCAAAATCGAGTCCTGAACGTTTTTCGTCTTGCCCGTCGAGTTCGCGGGTATTGATAAGCAAATCTTCAATTTTCCTTCCCGACAGTTTCCCATAGTCGAAACAGGTTGCATATTTTTGAACATCGAAGTAAACCGACCCGTTGCTTTCATAAGCATAGCCATTGGCAAGGATTGTTTTCACAAGTTCAATCTGCTCAATGATATGTCCTGTGGCAGTAGGCTCAATACTAGGCGGAAGAACATTCAATTTCGCCATATTCAAACGATAACTGTTCGTATACATCTGGACAACTTCCATTGGCTCCAACTGATCTAGCCGTGCTTTCTTCCCTATTTTATCTTCTCCCTCGTCGGCATCGTTCACCAAATGCCCTACATCGGTAATATTTCTTACATATCTGACCCGGTAGCCAACATGTTGTAAATATCTGAAAACCAAGTCAAAAGTAATTGCAGGACGGGCATGACCCAAGTGAGCGTGTCCATAAACCGTTGGACCACAAACATACATACCCACAAAACCGGGAGTTATTGGAGAAAAAGGAACTTTCTTTTTCTGCGTAGTCGTGTAAATCAATAGTTGTTCATCCATTGCAAACATATTAAGTCTGCAAATTTAGTAATTCTGCATTGAATTTCGTTTTGCCAAAAATAAAGAGAGGAAAGAAAGAGATATTTGCGAAATGAATTGACATATTTAATATTTTTGATGACTGAAAAGATAGAGGCGAAAGGATTTGTAAAACTATTCTTAAACCACTTATAATAAGCAAAAATGGAATTAACCATAAGGCATTTTCGTCAGTCTCTAATCTGCCTTTTTTCGCTGATTCCTATTTTTTCATACTGCGAAATTGTTTTCGATGTTTCGCAGGTACATGAAATACCCCGTTCTGAAACCGAAGCCTTGTTATCGATCTACGAATCGCTTAACGGAGACAATTGGAAATGCAAAAGGAACTGGCTTGGTCGCCCACACCCTTCAATAGGAGAATTGATAAGTTTAAAATCAAACAATCTCTCTGAAAACAATTTTTCGGGCACAATACCCACCGAAATAGCTAACCATAAAGAAATAAACAGAATAAACCATAGCAACAATCAATTCGATGGAAGTATTCCACTAGGAATAACCAACCTTGAGAACCTCAACTACCTAAATCTTTCCGGCAATACCCTTTCCCTTATATTACCAAAAGAAATTTTCCAGATGAAAAACCTGAGAGCAATAATCCGAACAAACGACCGGCTACCAGAAACAAATATCAACTGAGTTTTCCTTTGCATTCTTCCAAATTGAGGTTAATTTTACCGGCTTTCTAACCAGTCAACAAATATTCGGAATATATATTTGTGATATTCGTGGATAGAAATAATATAACGGCAGAAAATACCGATAAAATGGCTAAAGAAAAATCTTATCAAGAGATTAACGAGAAGATAAAAAAAGGTGAAGCCGTAGTGCTTACGGCAGAAGAAGTTGCCCAGCTGGCGAAAACCTGCACACCGGAAGAAATTGTTGAGAAAGTAGACGTTGTTACCACAGCAACCTTTGGTGCAATGTGTTCCAGCGGAGTGTTTATAAATTTTGGTCACGCTGACCCACCCATCCGTATGGAAAAAATCAGGCTAAATGGTGTACCTGCTTATGGTGGGCTTGCTGCTGTCGATACTTATTTGGGTGCAACTTCAGTAAATTCTAATAATCCCGAATATGGTGGTGCTCATGTAATGCAGGAATTAATTGAAGGAAAAGACATTATACTTGAAGCTTGGGGAAAAGGAACCGACTGCTATCCCCGGAAACACATCCGCACGGTAATCAACAAAAATACGATCAACGAAATGATCCTGTTTAACCCGCGAAATGCTTACCAAAATTACAATGTTGCTGTTAATACAACTTCAAAAATAAAATATACCTACATGGGTACCCTGCTGCCTAATATGCGAAACGCAACCTACTCAACTGCCGGAGAATTAAGCCCGTTGATCAACGACCCCGAATTTAAAACCATTGGAGTTGGAACACGCATATTTATTGGAGGAACAACAGGTTATGTTGCCTGGCCCGGAACGCAATTTCATACCACAAAGCCAAAAGATGAAAACGGGGTTCCCATTACCAATGCAGCAACACTGGCAGTTATTGGCAACATGAAAGAAATGTCATCCGCATTTCTGCAGGCAGCCTATTACGAAAAATATGGTGTTAGCCTTTTTGTTGGAATCGGCATACCTATTCCGGTACTTAATGTTGAAATAGCCAAACGGGTCTCAATAAACAACAGCCAGATAACTACTACAGTTCTCGATTACGGATCGCCCGGGCAACCGAAACTGGGATATGTAACATACGAACAATTGCGCTCTGGCGAGATCGAAGTTAACGGACAAAAAGTGCGTACAGCACCTGTTGCAAGCCTAGCAAAAGCCAGGACAATAGCAGCATTACTCAAAGAAATGATTGAAAAAGGCGATTTTCTACTGCAAGAACCTATTCAAATGTTCCCAACTGGCACATCGCTTAAAGGATTGGCAGAAATTGAAATAACCGAATAAGGCAGACTCTTATGAATATCGTAAAACGAAGAATAATACTCAGATTTCCTCCACAAAGCGGAGATAAACCACTCAGCTACGTACTGGTAAAAGACTACGACATCCGTATCAACATATTAAAAGCTGAAGTAATGCCTGGGAAACGAGGCAGTCTGCTCCTTGAGATGGAAGCACGGCAGAGCAACCTTGACAAAGGGATTGCTTACCTTGAGGCTCACAATGTGGAGTGCCAACCTCTTGATAAAAGAATTCAATTCAACAGCGATAAGTGTATCAGTTGTGGAAACTGCACTGCAGTATGCTTTGCTGGTGCGCTCACAATGAACCAGGTTACGTGGAAAATGGAATTTAACAAGGAACTTTGCGTAGCCTGCGAACTTTGCGTAAAAGCTTGCCCATTACGTCTTTTCGATATCGATTTTAGAGACGGGAATTAACCTGAATAAACAAAAACGGTTGACTCCGGAAGAAAAATATGGGTTTGGGCCTAGGTTCTACCGCAGCCAAATGGGTCATGGACGCTTCAAAGCGTTTGAAGTTTCATTCAAAGATTCCGATTTGTGGATTGGCGTAGATTCGAAAAGCTTTATCCCAGACATGGTCGATTTTGCCCGCTCAAGCCTCATTGCACTTAGGCAAGAGCTCGAAGAATTTATCCTTAGGTGCCCACAATTCCGCACATCATTCTCTCCAATCGAAATTGGCCCTTTTGCGCCAGACGTTGCAATTTCAATGTGCAATGCCGGGAAAATAGCCGGTACTGGACCCATGGCTGCTGTTGCTGGTGCTTTTTCCGAAGTTTTAGGAAAAGCATTGAAGAAAAAATTCAAAATCGGGGAAATCATTGTTGAAAATGGCGGCGATATTTACCTCGACATCCAGAAAGATATTGTGTTATCGGTTTACGCAGGGAATTCGCCATTATCGGGCAAAATTGGGGTACAAATTTCTCATGAAATAAGTCCTCTGGGGGTATGCACTTCGGCAGGAAAAATTGGGCCTTCGGTAAGTTTTGGCCGCGCTGATGCTGTAATGGTTGCCTGCTATAACACCGCTCTTTCCGATGCCTTAGCCACAGCATTAGGCAATTTGGTTACATCGCCAGAAGATATAAAAACGGTTATCACGAAAGCACAAAAATATTCCGAAATCATTTCCGCAATAATCATTTGTGACGATAAAATTGGCGTTTCAGGCCAATTAAGTATTTGCCCGATAAATTCCTTACCCTAAAAAATAAAAACAATATTAGCCTTTTGAGGTAAAGCCCTGTATATGGCCCGTACTTCTTTTCCGTCCATTACTGCTGAAATAACAGGAATATATGAAGGCTCCCTCAGGTTTTTAAGCAATCCTATACTGTTGTGGATACGAAGTTTTTTCATGTCATCAGTGTATTTCTTTTCCTCGATCAGATCTGCCTCAGTTTCCCATTTGTCCTGAACTAAAATAAGTTTAATACCATATTGAAGGTCATAATTAACATAGGCAGGTTCTGGTTCCGGAGCGACTGGCAAAGTCAACATTTTCATCGCTTCAATTGTGTCTTTAGGAGCTTTCTTGTACACAATTGGCTCTTTAATTACCGATGAATACTCGCCAACATTGTGAATAGGATTCGTAAACATCTTTCGGTATGCAGGAGATTCAATCCCTTTAAAAACAGGATCGATATTTAACTCTTTTATCAATGATGAATGAATCTCGACCCCTTTAAGCATTAGGGAAGCTTTTTTTTCTTTTACATTGATAACCAATCCAATGGAATCACTTTCTGCCATTTCGATCTGCGCCTGAAGATGGGCTTTTTCTTTCACCAAAGGAAGTAATTTGGGGTAGGTAGCTATAGCGGTATATTTATTCATAAAAACCGAGTCGGAAGTTGCAAGGCGGTTCAATTCTGCTACTTTACGCAAAGGCGCAGCTGTGATTACAACCAAGTAGAACACCACAGCAATAGTAACAACCGAAAATATAATAACTTTTAATGCTTTCATCATCTAAATCAGTTAATTAATAAATATAAACAAATGCACCTTTATCGAGTGATTTATACACCGCTTCAAGATCAGCATCGTTGAGACGCACACAGCCATGGGTTACCGGCAGCCCTAAATACCGTTGCCAAATTGTCCCGTGGATCATGTATCCGTCGCCAAGCTTAAGGGCATAATCGCCCAAAACACCTTCTTCAAACCGGGATGGATGGTTTGCTGGTGGTACAGGCAACCCTTCTTCTATAAAGGCCCAATTCGGCTTTGTCCATACCGGATCTGTTACTTTGCTCAGCACTTTCCGTCGACCTTTGGGTGTTTTAAAAAGATACTTGCGTTGCTTGTGATCTTCAAGAACCACATAACTCCCGGTTGAGCATTGCCCCTGACGAATGAGTTGCCCGGCTTTCATCAGTGCAAATTCATTATCGGTACTATTTATAATCATGTAAAACGATTCAGGAACAAAATCGTTAAGCTGCTTTTGGAGTTTTGCAATGCTTTTTTCCAAAATTGCCTTATCGGGAGCCATGGCTTCTTCGTAATTTTTGAACGAATCAACACCGAGCTTCGATATTGGAATAGCAATTTTCTGTAAAAAATTAGGAAGAATTAATACCGAAAAAAGCACAACAATAACAAATACAGTGCTCAACACAATGGAACCAAAAATGGTTTTAGAAAAAGGTTTTTCCTGAGTTTGAGCTTGAATATCTACGCTTTCGGGGAGCGTATTTTCTGCCAAATTTTCTGATACGTCCAAATTCTGATCATTCATATTATGGTAATTTCATTATTTCACTTAATGGTCTCAACGAACCAACAATGGTAACTGTTGTCCCTGTCGACACCCGGGCATAAATTTTATCAATATCTTCGTTGGCAAGGGCTATACAACCCTGAGTCCAATCAGCTCCTTTACCCCCATGCCCGTGTATTTCAATTAAATCGCCTATTCTTTTTCTCGATGGGATAGTTCCATTTTTCTTATTTTGCGCAAATCGGGCCTTATCTTCGTCGTTCGGGTAGTTGATAAGCATTGCCTTATAATATTGCGTTCTGCCACTGTTTTTCTTATCCACAATTTTGTAGATACCTTCTGGGGTAGTATAATCGCCTTGGTGGTTTTTTGTTCCAATCCAGTTCTTTCCAAGATCGATTTCATACTTTTCTTTTAATGTTCCTTTAAAATAAAGAAAACATTCCCTGGCAAACTTATCGACGATAATGCAATATGAACTATTGTTCCTCGATTGGTCGAGGGTATTATTAACCCAACGCTGCCATTTAGGATAATTCTCAAAGTAATTAACAAGAATACTATTGGCATGGTTGTATGATTTCTCAATTAATCTTGAAGCATTATCAATTTTTTGCTCGGCCACAATGTAATTGGCCTTTTCAAAAGCAAGCTTTCCTTCGCCAAAAAGGATCTTCCCTTTGTTATATTGTTTTCTGGTTTCGTCTATCTGAGGAATTTTATCGAAGTTCGCCTGAAAAATGTCAATTTTCCGCTGAATCTTTCTAATTTTTTCTTCAAGTTCTCTTTTAAGGGATTTAGAGTTTGAGTCAGCCTGACCAAGGGCAGAAGATGCAAATTTGGCTGATTTTTGGGCAAAAGCTTGTACCTTATCGTATTTTCTAAACAAATAAAATTTTTTATTCTCAAGGCCCCAATAATACATGGCCGAGTCGTATGATGCCGTGGCGCTTTTATACAAGTTTTTTGAGTACTGGTGTGCGTTTGCAGCTTTTGCTGCAGAAAGCTTTTCGCGGGCAATTTTTATCTCTTCGGTGGGAGGCTTATCTTTTGTCAAAAAAAGAATAGCAATAACAATTATAAAAGTAAAAGTCGGAGCAAGAATTATAACTCTTTTGTACTTCCTTTTCAATTTTCGTCTCACAAGTGTTTAAACATTAAAAAGTAACTGACTATCTGCAGGAATACACTATTAAATGATTTTTATAGGTTGAACTGGTTAAAATCAAAAAAACCAGTATTTTTTTAACAAAAATCCCCGGGAAAATTCCCGGGGGTTTTATTGTAATGTCTTTCAAAATGAAAAGCTTAAAGCTTATTTTCTTCTTGATTTGTATTTTTCAATTACACTTTCAAGTTCAGCTTTAATGCTAGCAGCTTGTTCTCTAACAGCTTTTGCTTTGTCAAGAGTTGCAATAAAGCTTTCAGTTCCAACAGCAGCCTGAACTTCAGCAACTGAAGTTTGGATAGTTGCAATATCAGCTTTGATAGCCATAAGGGCAGTTGAACCTTCTTTACCTCTAGGAGCTTGACCAACTAAAGCGTTGCATTCTTCAACCAATGTACCAACAGATGCCAAAGTGTTCTGAATTTCAGCTTTGAGTTCGTTAATTCTTGCTTCAGTTTTAGCTTTTACATCACTTCCTAAAGCAACTACGTTTACTAACTGTGCTTTTTCTTTTTTGTAGCTTTTGAAAAGTTTCGATTTTTTAGCTTCGATTGATTCGTTAGCTACGTTGAAAGAGTCTTGAAGAGCTGAATATGCTTCTGGTACATAAATATCGGCACCAGCTGCCTGAGCTTCCTGAATTGCTAAATTAGCGTTGTCAATTTCAACTTGAGGCACTTTAGCGCATCCTGATAATACAAACATTGCAATTGCAAATGCTGAAAGGCTTAATAATAATTTGTTTTTCATTTTTAAAAAATTTATGTTTAATAATCTTGTAGTACTTCCAATTTAAGAAGAACATCACTTTTTTTAAAAAAAATTTCAATAAACTCTGTTATTAAGACGGCATTCATTTTTAAAGTAACAGTTTCAATTGAATTTTTTTTACTATGTTCGTGTTATTCTTATTTGGATGCGGCAAAATTATACAAATTATTTGTGCTGAAACTTTTATAAATAGAAATTTCAAATTAAATTAATAAACAAACCGCACACATACAATATAACTAACATTCCTTGATTTTGAAATGAAAAGTAGTGCTTTAAAATCGTTATCAGATGAAGAAATAATTGAAAGGATCAATAACGGAAATTCTTCGCACCTTTTCGAAATATTATATCAAAGGTACTATCCTAAAGTGTATGATAAATGCTTCAGCATAGTGAAAAACAAACAGCTCTCGCAAGAATTGGCTGAAGATATTTTCTCAAAAACATACGAAAAACTACCTAGTTTCAAAAAGCTTTCATCGTTTTCTTCATGGTTGTATTCTCTGTCATATAACCATTGTATCGATTATCTCAGGCTAAAAAAGAAATTGCATTACCCCGAATGGAACCGTGAGCACGAGATTCCTGAAATCATTGACGAGTCTGATGAAGACATGAACAACATCGATTATGACAATATGATGGTAATTTTCGAAATGATTCACCCAGAAGAAAAAGCCCTCTTGCTAATGAAATACCAAGATAACCTCACCATGAAGGAAATTTCAGATTCACTTCGAATTAGTGAAGATGCGACAAAAATGCGTCTAAAGCGCGCCCGCGCAAGGGTTATTTATCTATACAAAGAAAAATTTTGGGATAAATAACTTGCAAAACAGTTACATATTCATTTTTTCCCGTCTCAACAATAGTTTTATATGAAATCTTTCAGTATTTGATTTTCGTTTCAACCGCTGATAACAATTTTTAAAACAATGATGAATTTTTTCTCAAGAATTTTTAAAGGGTCGTTATTTTCTCCACCCGATACAATTGTTGATGCCCTTAAGCAACGCTTCAACGATGTAATAAATATCGAATGGAATAAAACAGGCGACAATTACGAAGCCATCTTCTACAAAGATAATATTGAATACATCGCCATTTTCGACAGGAATGGCGTTTTACTCGAATATAAAATGTTTCTTCCCGATGGTTTTCTTCCTGAAAACATAAAAATGGAACTCAATAAAAAAGGGGAAACCATGAATGCGGTTATGATCAACAAAGGAAACTCTATTACCTATGAAACCATTTACCGCGATGAAAAATTGGTTCGCTATGTTGTTGTTTTTAATGAACTTGGTGGAATTATAGAAGAACGGGTATTGTAATAGATCAATCTAAATATTCATAAGCTGCTATGGTTTTTCAGGCAGCTTTTTTTTTGCATTATCCAATAAGAGAAACAAAAGCCCTAGTTTTTTAAAAACCAGAGCTTTGTAGTCCCACCGGGAATCGAACCCAGATTTACAGTTTAGGAAACTGTCGTTCTATCCGTTGAACTATGAGACCATTGTGCAAAGCAAAATTCACTTTGCGTGTGCAAAAATATACAAAAACGCTTTCTGTGCAAAAATTCGGGCAAACTATTCTATCTTATCTCCGTTGATAAAAACCGACAGACGACTACTCCCAAAAAATTCTTCAAAACGTGGTTTCCCTTCAATTACAGGAGCCTTAATTCCTTCGCCAAAACAACCTGATCCGACATATACATGAGCCTCATCCCATGTCCTCGAGCTAATGAATTGCTGGAGCGTGTATGGGCCGCCTTCTACAACTACAGACTGAACATTGTTTTGCTTAAGCCATTGTAATAAGTTATCAAGGACATTATCTTGACTTATAAGTATATGGTTAGTCTTGCGGCCGTCAGTATAAGCCGCTTTGACGATTGTTGCCGTTGGAGCTTCTCCGGTAAAAACACGCAACGAAGAAGGGAGGCGGCTATTCATATCGAAAATAAGCCGAAGTGGCTTATTGCCATACCAATCGCGAAGGGTAAGCGAAGGATTATCGCGTAGTGCTGTAGTAGTTCCTATAAGAATTGCATTTTCGGTTGACCGCTGACGATGAACCGCAACACGCGCAATTTCGTTGGTAATCCAATTGGGTACCCCCAGTTCGTGTCCGTCCCTATTGGTATCGACAAAACCATCAATTGTTTGAGCCCACTTAAGGATTATATATGGCCTCCCTTTCTGATGAACAGTGAAAAAACGACGGTTTAGCCACAAACATTCCTGCTCCAAAACCCCAACAAATACTTCGCATCCGGCATCCCTCAACCTGGCAATACCCCTTCCAGCAACCATGGGATTTGGATCGACGGTGCCAACCACAACCTTTGGAATTCGTTCATCAATTATAAGATCGGAACATGGAGGCGTTTTGCCATGATGGGAACAAGGTTCAAGATTAACATACAGCGTTGACTGATGAAGCAAATTACGATCCCTCACCGAACGGATAGCATTCACCTCGGCATGTGGCATACCAGCTTTCTGATGAAATCCTTCGCCAATAATTTTGCCATCGTGCACTATAACACTTCCAACCATAGGGTTTGGTGCAGTATGCCCTTCGGCAAGGCGAGCCAACTCAAGGCAACGCGACATGTATTTTGAATGATCAACTTGCATGGCACAAATTTAAAATTTATCGGAAAAGTGTTTGCACTTGAACCTTCAAATACACAAAATGGTTAAAGTAAGTCTATAAAACAGTTGAACGATTTGAGGTTTAACACTACTTTAACTGAAAACAACGTTGATTAGGAAAACGAAATGCCTATTTTTGAAAGAAAGATTTGCAAAGAATACATGAGAAAAATACTTCTGATACTGATTCTTACAGTGTATGGCCAGGCTTTGTTTGCTCAATCGGGACAAAAATGGCTCAACTACCGGGGCAATAATCAAATGCAGGGAATTACAACGGTTACCTTTCCCGCAAAAGTTAAATTAAAATGGTCTTACGATGCCGATGGTATTTTTAAGTCAGCGCCTGTCATTAGTGACGGAAAAATAGTGGTTGGGTCAACAAGTGGAGAATTACTTTGTATTGACATGAACGGGAAGCTACTATGGAATTTCAAAACCGAAAATGCATTTGAAGCACCGGCACTTATCCATGAGGGAGTTGTGTATGCGGGGAATCTTTCGGGAATGCTTTATGCCATCGACCTGAATACCGGTAAAAAGAAATGGGAATATAAAACAGACAACCAGATTATGGGAGCCCCTTCTTTTGCCGAAGCCGGGGGCAAAAAAATTATTGTGGCTGGCAGTTACGATTTTTTCCTTCACGGAGTTGATGCCCAAACCGGGAAAGGACTTTGGAAATACGAATCGGACAATTATTTGAACAGTGCCCCGGCAATTCATAACCAGAAAGCTATTTTTGGCGGGTGCGACGGATTTCTCCATCAAGTCCTCCTTACAAGCGGGAAGGCTGCCAGTAAAACACAAATTGCCACATACGTTGCTTCATCGCCAGCAATAGACGGGAACAAAGCCTTTGTGGGAGACTATGATGGAGGATTTTCGTGCATCGACTTATCAAGCTCGAAAGTTGTATGGAAATTCGAAAACAAGGAATCGAACCTACCGTTTATCGCTTCTGCATCAGTAATCAACGACCGAGTAATTATTGGAAGCCGCGACAAAAACATCTACTGTTTCAACAAGGCTAACGGGAAAATACAATGGAAAACTAACACCGGTGTCAGGGTTGATGCATCTACAGTGGTCAATAGTAAAGAAGTGTTGGCAGTGAACATGCGAGGCGACGTTATGCTACTCGACATACAAACAGGGAAAAAAATATGGAACTACGAATTGGGCACGGGAGTAATGAACACTCCGGCAGTTATCGACGGCGCAATTGTGCTTGCCGGTTCCGACGGAAACCTATACCTTTTGGCAGCTTCGAAATAACAAACAAATAATCAGCAAATAGCAACAATGAATATTATACAAATAATACCCGGATCAGGAGGAAGTTTTTACTGTGGCAATTGCTTACGCGACAGCAAATTTGTCGATTCTTTGAAAAAACAAGGCCACTCGGTAATAAAAGTCCCCATGTACCTTCCCCTCTTTTCAGACGAACGCGACCTGAGCGATGTCCCGGTATTCTATGGTGCCATAAGTATTTACCTCAAACAGCTTTACCCTATTTTCAGGAAAGCCCCTGCTTGGTTCGACCACTTACTCAACTCGAAACCATTGATGAAACTTGCCGCAGGTATGGCTGGGTCGACCAATGCAAAAGGATTGGAAGAAATGACCATTTCAATGTTACTTGGCGAAGAGGGCGAACAAAGCAAAGAACTGGATAAAATGGCCGATTGGATTGCCGAACATTGTAAACCCGATGTAATTCACCTTTCGAATGCCTTGTTGCTTGGGCTGGCCCGAAGAATGAAACAAAAGCTGAATGTCCCGGTGGTGTGTTCGCTGCAAGATGAAGATGTTTGGGTTGATGTAATGAAACCTAGCATGAGAGAGAGTGTGTGGAAACTTATGGAGGAAAAAGCAACGGATGTTGATGCTTTTATCCCCGTCAGTGGATATTATGCACAAGTAGCAAAACAGCGAATGAACATTCCCGATGAAAAAATGCATACAATACATCTTGGGGTAGATCCTTCCGATTATTCGTTTTCAAATGCATCAGAAAGAAAACGCGAGATTGGATACCTTTCGCGCATGAATGCCGAAAATGGACTCGACATTTTGGTCGATGCGTTTATCCTCTTAAAAAAGGAAGAACGTTTTTCCGACGTGCATCTTCATATAACCGGTGGTTGGACCGGAGACGACATTCACTACATCAAAGAACAAAAAGCAAAACTTGTAAGCGCTGGCATAAGATCATTTGCCCATTTCTGGGAAGGATTTGAAATAGAGCACCGAACCCATTTTTTGAAAAGGGTCCAGCTAATGTCTGTGCCTGTTCGAAATGGCGAAGCCTTTGGCATTTACCTTTCTGAAGCCATGGCTTCGGGCATACCAGTAGTACAACCCAACTTGGGAGCCTTTCCCGAGATTGTAAATACTGCAGGTGGTGGAATAATTTATGAGCCCAACACACCTGAGGCACTGTGCAAAGCACTGCAAAACCTTCTCGATGACCAGCCACTGATTAACAAGCTTAGCATTGAGGCCAGAAAAAGTGTTGAGGAACATTTCGACATAAACACACAGGCAGAAAAAATGATTGCCGTATATCAGAAATATGTCAACAGATAGGAAAATGCGATAAGGATTGAAGACAAATTCATGTAAAAGAACAACATATTTAAGCTAGATTACATCGAATTCAAAGAAAGTACTGGTTTCAAAATAATTATACTGGCAAAATAACGTTGCTTCAATTTTTTTTGTACATTTAATAGACTCATTAATGGGATATTAAAAGAGTACACCATGCATTTGAAAGCCCTTATTTTTTGCGCCTTTTTCTGTAGTGCTACCTCGCTGTTTGGTCAAGACCTCTCACAAATATCGAAACAAAAACCGGTTAACGTTGATGGGAGCATTGCTGCAACCAGTAATTTTTATTCAATCAACGGCAAAGAGTCGGGACGCGATCCATTTTCGTATATTTTATCTGGTAATGTAAATGTTTCGATATACGGGCTTCAGTTGCCCTTTTCATTCATGTACAGCAACAGCAGTTTTAGCTATGCACAACCCTTAAACCGATTTGGCATAAGTCCCGAATATAAATGGATAAAACTTCACATAGGCTACCGAAGTATAACGTTCTCACCGCTAACCCTTGCCGGCCATTCATTTCTTGGTGCCGGTATTGAATTAACCCCCGGAAAATTCAGGTTTGGAGCCGCCTATGGCCGTTTCAACAAAAAAACCATACCCAACACCAACAACCCGCTCGACACTCTGCAAACCCCAACGAGAAAAGGATTCAGCATGAAGATTGGTGTTGGTACTCCAAAAAATTACTTCGACCTGATTATGCTTAAGATCGCCGATGACACCTTATCGTTCGATAAAACAAAATATGGGTCGAAAATACCTCAATCAAATACGGTTCTGGGTACACACATGAAATTTACCCTATTCAAAAACCTAACGTGGGAAACCGAAGGAGCAATAAGCCTGTTAACAAAAAACATATCTTCAGGAGAACCATTTAACATCGAAAATGCTTTTTTACAAAACCTTGCAAACGTTGTCAATGTAAATTCGACATCGGAATACACTACGGCCCTAACCTCGGTTCTAACCTATTCTTTTCGGGGCTATTCGCTAGGCCTTCAATACCGCAGAATTGATCCAAATTACCAATCATTCGGGGCTTATTATTTCAATACCGACATGGAAAACATAACCATGAACCTAAAAGCCGGACTATTCAAAAATAAATTGTCGATTAGTGGTAACATTGGATTACAAAACGATAATATCAGGAATAACAAAGCTTCCGAGTCGAGCAGGGTTATTTCCATGGCAAATTTGGCATACAACAGTGGAAAAAAATTTAGCATAAACGGTTCATTCAGCAACTACAGCATTAATCAGCAACCAGGCAGGCTTCCGTTGAACGACACAATCAAATTATACCAAAGCAACCGCAACATAACACTTACCCCTACCCTCGCTTTCAACAATGCTAAAGCGCAACAAATGATCCAACTAAATCTGGCACTGATGGATTTAATCGATCACAACCCTTACACCAAAGCCACCAGCGAAGTAACCAGCCAAATGGCTATGCTCAACTATTTTATAAACCACCTAAAATCGGGTCTGAGCGTAATGACCGGATTAAACTATAACACAATGAGTTCTGTTTATTCATCACAAACCATGTTTGGCGTCAATGCCGATGTTGGCAAGACGTTTTGGAAAGGCAAACTCAGTGGACACCTAACAATTGCTTCGAACAGGAGCAACATGAACGACGTATTGGGATGGGTACACACCGGAAGCCTTTCGGCCACCTACAAACCCCATCCAAAACATTTGTTCAAATTGAATTTCAACAGGGTACAAAATCAGTATCCGGGAAATTCTTCGGTAAAAAGTTTTAGTGAAACAAAATTGATGTTAAGCTATGTATTCAGATTTTAAAGCCCGCAAAAGATTCCTA
>Ga0209510_1000798_pt1 | contig 40017 bp, 37 predicted proteins | sample BiotimSIPDNA_FD_185749 | JGI IMG/M metagenome (GOLD analysis project Ga0209510, IMG submission 185749) | Anaerobic biogas reactor microbial communites from Washington, USA - Biogas_R1 time_0 SIP DNA (SPAdes) (version 2) | ecosystem: Engineered > Bioreactor > Anaerobic > Unclassified | place...
CTTTGGTTCCCCGGGCGGCGTCGAGTGTGTCGATGTGTTTCATGGTGGTCCTTTCGGCCCGGCGGCTTTTCCCGCCCGCGGCTTGATTTAGAAGCGGCTTCCCGCGACGCCTTTCGGCGTTTCGGCCGGGTGCCCCCGGCGCTCGTCAGGCGGGTGTGTCAGCCAGCCCGGCGCCAGGCCGCGTTCCCGGGCAGGTGCTTGGTCAGGTGTTCCCGGGCGGTGGCGAACTCGTCCCCGATGAAGCCCAGGCGCAGGAGCCAGCAGCGGAAGGTGTACTTGGGGTTGTCGGTTTCCGGGCGGCGGGCGGAAGCGGCGCTTGATTTCAAAGCCTGGTGGGAAATCGCCATGGCCAGCTGGATGAAGCTCTTGATCTCCCCGGCGTGGAGTGTGCTTTGGAAGGCGCGGAACTCGATGGTCCCCTTTTGGAAAACGCTGTGCAGGTTCAGCAGGTGGTAGCGGCTGGTGTCGTAGTGCTGGCTGGCGTGGTAGCGCCAATCCTCGGTGTTGTACCAAAGCTGGGCGAAGGCGGCGTCCGTGGTCGGTTTGCGGCGGTTCAGCCGGGCAAGGAAATCCTGGTCGACCGGCAGGCACCAGCGGGCGCGGCGGCTTTCGGAAATTCCCAGGGCCTGTGTCAGCAGGTCCTCCTTGGCGTTAACCAGGTTGACCAGGTTGCGCAGGGTGCGGGGGGTGTGCTGGCCGCGGCCGATGTGCACGTGGACCCCGCAGCTGGTGTGCGCCCTGGCGCCTGCGGCCCGGAGTTTCCGGACCAGCTCCTGGACCGTTTCGATGTCCTCCCAGCGGCAGATCGGGCTGACGAACTCGGTGCGCTCTTCCGGCGGGCCTTCGATGCTGTTGTCGGAAACGATCTTCCAGTCGCGGCCCTGGGCGTCCGGGACCAGCCGGGTGTCGTAGGTGCCGCCGGTGTACCGGACCTGGGTACCGAAGTGGTCGGCCAGGACCTGGGCGGCGCGTGCCCGGGTGATTCGGTTCATTTCAATCTCGATGCCAAAGGTCTGGGTTTTCATGGGGTGGTCCTCCTTTCAGGCTTCTCGCGACCGCCCGGCTGGGCGGTTTCGGCCGGGTGCTGCCCGGCGCTCGTCAGGCGAGTTGGGCGGCCTGGTCAGCGGCCTGGAGGGCGACCCTGGCGGCGCTGTCCAGGGCCATGTGTGCCCCGACGACCGCTTCGAAGGTCGGCCCGGCGCCGTAGGGCTCGGGGTCAAAGGAGTCCAGGAGGGCCTCGGCGCGGGCCGCGGCCTCGCGGGCGGCCTGGGCGGCGCGGCCGGCCTCGGCCCTGGTCTCGCGGAAGGGGACTTCGGCGGCGCGGCGGGCGGCCTTTCGGGCGGCGACCCCGGCGGCGCGGACCTCGGTGGTCAGGGTGGCGGCGGCGGCGCAGAACGCGGCGGCGGCTTTTTCGGTGGTTTTCACGGCGGTGGTCCTTTCGGCCCGGCGGCTTTTTCCGCCCGCGGCCCCCGGGGCTGTGCCCGGCGCGACCTATACATCACTCCGCGCGGCGGGGTTTTCAACAACGAAACCCTTATCTTTTCCTTATGTTTTTCTTATCTTTTTGCGTCTTTTTCGTCACAAGTTGGTGCCGGGAAAAAGGCTTCCTATAACACGCGCGTAGGACCCCCGGTGGGCGGTCCCGGGCCAGCGTGACCCCGGCGCGGCACACCCCGGACGGGCTGACCCCGGGCCGGTGCGACCCCGGCGCGGTACACCCCGGACGGGCTGACTCCGGGCCGGCGCGGCCCTGGCACGGTGTACCCCGGACGGGCGGACTCCGGACCGGCGCGACCCCGGCGCGGTACACCCCGGACGGGCAGACCGCAGGCCGGCGCGACCCCGGCGCGGCACACCCCGGACGAGCGGACTCCGGACCGGCGCGACCCCGGCCGGTGGACCTTGGGTGGGGAGGGGGGATCAAATCGCTGTAGACCTATTTTTTGAGACCGCGCCCCCCTCTCGCGTGAGTTTTCGCGAAATAGGAGGGTGGGGGTATCCAGCCCAAAACTCAGAAAAACCGCCCAATTGAGCGGCTTTTCTTATAGATGTCACGAATAATGAGGAGGTTCCTATTGAATACACAGATGAACTTGCAGCGGATTGCAGTCGACAAACTCAAGCCCGCGAAATACAACCCGCGCAAGGACCTGAAACCTGGTGATCCAGCCTATGAGAAGATTAAGCGCAGCCTTCATGATTTTGGTTATGTAGACCCGGTGATCTGGAATGAAGTGACCGGAAATATCGTGGGAGGACACCAACGCCACAAGGTGCTGGTGGCTGAAGGCGCCACCGAGATCGACTGCGTAGTTGTGCATATCGAAAACCCGCAGGATGAAAAAGCGCTGAATGTCGCGCTCAACAAAGCGGTAGGTGAATGGGAACCGATCGCCTTGGCGGACCTGTTGAGCGAACTGCAAACCGCCGGCTATGACCTTGGGGCAACCGGCTTTGACGCTGCTGAGATAGATGACCTTTTCTCGAAGGTTCATGACAAGGATGTCAAGGATGATGAATGCGATATCGACCCGGATGCAGTGACACCTTTTGTTCATCCAGGTGACATCTGGACCCTGGGCAGGCATCGGATGGTGTGCGGTGACGCAACGAAAGCTGCGGACGTTGCCTTGCTCATGGATGGCCTCAAGGCCAACCTGGTCGTAACGGATCCCCCATTTAACGTCTCATATGAGAGTGCGGACGGGAAAACCATCATGAATGACAGCATGGCGGACGGGAAGTTCTATGAGTTTCTGCTGGCAGCTTTCCAGAACATGGCAACGCATATGGCAGAGGGCGGCTCCGCCTACATCTTTCACGCGGACACAGAGGGCCTGAACTTCCGGCGTGCGTTCAAAGAGGCTGGCTTTCATATATCCGGCGTATGCATCTGGGCCAAAAACTCTCTGGTGCTGGGCAGGTCCCCCTACCAGTGGCAGCATGAGCCCGTGCTGTTCGGCTGGCTTCCTAACGGTAAGCATCGCTGGTTTTCCGATCGCAAGCAGACGACCATCTGGAACTTTGATAAGCCCAAGCACAGCGCGCAGCACCCAACCATGAAGCCCATCCCGCTGTTGGCTTATCCCATCAAGAACAGCTCGGCTCCCAATGGCATAGTGCTGGACCCGTTTGGTGGTTCAGGTTCTACGCTCATTGCGTGTGAGCAGACAGATCGCATCTGCCGAACGATGGAACTGGATCCGAAGTACGCTACGGTGATTGTTCAACGTTGGGCTGACCATGTTGGTTCCATCGCGGAGATCCATGTGCTGCGGAATGGCACTGAGATGGGTTTTGAGGAAGCGACTGCCAATGATTAGGGCAGTAAAAATGATGAAGAAAGGAGGTGTGCCAGTTGGCGACTCCAGGCAGAAAGCCCAAGCCTACAGCCCTCAAAATGCTGGAAGGTAACCCGGGCAAACGTCCGCTCAACGAAAGAGAGCCCGTCCCCCCCAAGGGAAGCATTAAGTGCCCTGAGTGGTTGCTACCGGAAGCGAAGAAAGAGTGGAAGCGGCTGGCACCCTCCCTGGAGGCCATGGGCGTCTTGACAGTTCTGGACCTGGCTGCCTTCGAGGGCTATTGCCAAGCCTATGCCCGGTGGAAGGAAGCTGAAGCGTTCATCGCACAGCACGGGTCCATCTTCAAGACGCCCAGCGGTTATGTGCAGCAGGTGCCGCAGGTGAGCATCGCTCAGCAGAGCTTGAAAATCGTGCAGTCCTTCTGCTCGGAGTTCGGACTGACACCTGCGACACGCGCGCGCATTATCGCTGCCGGCGGCGGGAAGGATGATACTTTCTCCGAGGATCCCATGGAGAAGCTGTTGAAAGGCGGGTGGAACAGTGGCCTATGACGAGCAGAAAGCCGCCCGCGTCATCAACTTCATCGAGTGCCTGAAGCATACCAAGGGCGAATTCCACGGGAAGCCCTTCCATCTCCTACCCTGGCAGAAGAAGATCATTCAGGATGTGTTCGGTACCGTTCGCGAAGAGGATCCCACCATGCGTCAGTTCACCACTGCATACATCGAAATACCAAAGAAACAAGGTAAGTCTGAGCTTGGCGCCGCCATCGCGTTGAACATGCTGGTCAACGATGATGAATGGAAGGCCGAGGTGTACTCCTGCGCGTCCGACCGCCAGCAGGCAGCCATTGTATTTGATGTCGCTGTGGATATGGTAAAGCAGTCTCCGCCGCTGCTCAAGCGCATTAAGATCATCCCGTCCATGAAGCGCATGGTGTATCAGCCCACCGGTAGCATTTATCAGGTGTTATCCAGCGAGGTGGCGACCAAGCATGGTTTAAATGTGTCGGCCTGCATCTTTGACGAGCTGCACACCCAGCCCACCCGTGCATTGTATGACGTCATGACCCAAGGCTCGGGTGACGCGCGCAAGCAGCCCTTGTGGTTTCTGCTGACGACGGCCGGGACTGATCGCAACTCCATCTGCTGGGAAGTGCATCAGAAGGCGGTGGACATATTGGAGGGCCGGAAAGCCGACCAACGTTTCTACCCGGTTATCTTTGGCTTGCCAGATGACGCCGATTGGACGAGCGAAGAGAACTGGTACAAGGCGAATCCCTCCATTGGACACACCATCACCATTGACAAAGTACGGGATGCTTTTCATAAAGCGCAGGAAACGCCGGCGGATGAGAACATGTTCCGGCAGCTGCGCCTGAATCAGTGGGTCAAACAGTCCATCCGCTGGATGCCCATGGACAAGTGGGATGAATGCGGAGGCGTGGTTAATCCCTATGAGCTGGAAGGCAGGGTCTGCTATGCAGGCCTTGATCTGTCCTCAACAAGCGACCTGACCACCTTCGTGATGGTGTTCCCTCCCCTGGATGAGGAGGAGCCCTATACGGTCCTACCTTTCTTCTGGCTGCCGGAGGAAACACTGCCCCTGCGTGTCCGGCGTGATCATGTGATGTACGACCAGTGGGAACGCCAGGGCTTCCTGCAAACCACTGAAGGGAATGTTGTGCACTATGGCTTTATCCAGCAGTTTATCCGCGACCTGGGTGAGCGCTACAACATCCGGGAGATTGCCTACGACCGCTGGAACGCGACAATGATGGTCCAGCAATTGGAAGATGATGGTTTCACCATGGTCCCCTTTGGCCAGGGTTTCAAAGACATGAGCCCGCCTACCAAGGAACTGATGCGCATCGTGCTGGAGCGCAAGCTCAACCACGGAGGTCACCCTGTGCTGCGGTGGAATATGGATAACGCCTTCGTGCGGACGGACCCAGCCGGCAACCTGAAAATTGACAAAGAAAAGTCCACCGAGAAGGTGGACGGTGCGGTTGCGCTGGTGATGGCACTGGACAGGGCGATGAAGAACCAGAATGGCGGATCTGTCTATGATGACCGCGGCTTTTTGATCCTGGAGGGCTGAGGAATGCCAAGAAAACCCAAGCGCCCATGTAGATATCCAGGCTGCCCGAGTCTATCCGAAGATGTGTACTGTGCTGTTCATCGTCCGTTGTATGCACGCGAGAACGCCACAGCCCGGGGGTATGACGCTAGATGGCGGGCGGCCAGGAAGCGATACCTGAAGGGAAATCCCCTGTGCATAGGGTGCCGATGCAACGGCAAACTCTCACCGGCTACAGTGGTTGATCATATCCTCCCTCATCGCGGGGAGGAGAGCTTGTTTTGGGATGAGAGCAACTGGCAGCCCCTCTGCAAGCGCTGCCATGACAGAAAGACCGGCAGCGGTCTGTGAACGATAGGAGTGAATGCATGAAGAATCCCTTCTCCAGGTTGGGGCACGCGCGGGACAAGCCCTCCAATTCCGTCAGCACCGCCCCGACCTTTCTCTTTGGACCAAGCGGTGCTGGCAAGTCGGTCAGTGTACAGTCTGCCATCCAGGTTTCCGCTGTGTATGCCTGTGTGCGTGTAATCGCGGAAACTATCGCCAGCTTGCCGCTGCACGTTTATAAAACGACGGATGCGGGGAGCGCTAAGGCCACAGACCACACCCTCTATCGGATCCTGCACGATGAGCCGAACCGGGAAATGACATCCTTTGTCCTGCGGGAGACAATGCTGACGCATCTGCTTCTTTGGGGCAATTCCTACAGTCAGATCATCCGTACCGGCCGCAACCAGATCGACAGCCTGTACCCCTTGCTGCCGGATCACATGGATGTGGACCGGGACAGCAAAGGAAAGCTGAGCTACACCTACACAACCAGTGAGGGCAGGATCTACCGTCTGGCACCCGAGGAAGTGCTTCACATTCCTGGACTAGGCTTTGATGGCGTTGTAGGTTACAGCCCCATCGCGCTGGAGAAGAATGCCATCGGGCTTGGGCTTGCCGCGGAAGAGTATGGCAGCAAGTTCTTCTCCAACGGCGCGCGCCCCTCGGGTATCCTAACCCATCCCAATACGGTCAAGAACCCCAAGGTGCTAAGAGAGAGTTGGAACACGGCATACGGCGGATCCTCCAATAGCGGGCGAGTAGCCATCTTGGAAGAAGGCATGAAGTTTGAAACCATCTCCATGCCCAATAACGAGGCGCAGTTTCTGGAGACCCGGAAATTCCAGGTATCGGAGATCTGCCGCATCTATCGCGTCCCCCCGCACCTGGTGGGCGACCTTGAGCATGCTACCTTTTCCAACATCGAGCACCAGTCCATCTCCTTTGCGGTCCATACCATCCGGCCATGGCTGGTGCGCATCGAGCAGGCCATCAATCGCTCGCTCTTCTCAGAAAAGGAAAAACGGAACTTCTATGCGCAGTTCAACATCGATGGGCTCATGCGGGGCGCCTACAAGGAGCGCATGGAAGGCTATGCCATCGCCCGGCAGAATGGATGGATGAGCGCCAATGACATCCGGGAGCTCGAAAATATGAACCCGCTGACCGAGGACCAGGGTGGCAGCACTTACCTGGTCAACGGCAACATGATCCCCATCATTGCTGCCCGAAAGGAGGAATCAACGAATGGCTAAACAATTCTGGAACTGGTCGAAAAGCGACAACAGTGAGGAACGCATGCTCTTTCTGGAAGGCGTGATCGCGGAAGAATCCTGGTTTGAAGACGATGTGACACCTGCCATGTTCAAAGCGGAACTGCTGTCCAGGAACGGCCCCATTACCTTGCACATCAACAGCCCTGGCGGCGATGTCATTGCCGCATCACAGATCTATACCATGTTGATGGATTACCCGTTCGACATCAGGGTACAGATCGATGGCATTGCGGCAAGTGCGGCTTCTGTAATTGCCATGGCCGGTACCAAGGTTTGCATGTCACCCACTAGTTTAATGATGCTGCACAATCCGCTCACTGTTGCGCTTGGTGACAGTGAAGAAATGCGTAAGGCCATCCAGCTACTGGATGAGGTGAAAGAAGGCATCATCACCGCATATGAGATCAAGACCGGGCTGTCCCGCGCCCGGCTGAGTCAGATGATGGACGCAGAGACCTGGATGAACGCGCTCAAAGCAAAGGAGCTCAGATTCTGTGATGAGGTACTGTACCAGGAGGAGGCAACAGAGCCTATCAAAAACAGCTTCACCTTTTCCCGTCGCGCTGTCACCAACAGCCTGCTGGACAAGCTCAAAGCCTGCATCCCTAAGGAACCGCCTGATCCACTCCCTAACCTACCGACTGACCCGCTACCCGATCCACCGCTAGATACGGAGCCTGTAATTGAACCCACCAACCGTGTGAACGCGTCAGACCTCGAAAAAAGGCTGGCGCGTTTTCAATATGTATGAGGAGGAACCCCCTATGAATCAGATCCTGGATATGCGCGAAAAGCGCGTTAGCCTGTGGAACGCCGCCAAAGCCTTTCTGGACAGCCGGCGGGCAGAAGACGGCACGCTCTCCGCGGAAGATTCTGCTACCTACGAAAAGATGGAAGCCGATGTCATCCGCATGGGCAAGGAGATTGAGCGCCTGGAACGGCAAGAAGTTCTGGACTTGGAGTTTGACCGCCCGACCAGCCGCCCGCTGACCTCTGCCCCCGAGACGCTGAAGGACAAAACCAAGCATGGCCGCGCGTCCGACGAGTACAAGAGCGCTTTCTGGCGGGCTATGCGGGACAAATCCGTTTCGTTTGAGGTACTGAATGCACTTCAGATTGGTGCTGACAGCGAAGGTGGACACCTCGTCCCGGATGAGTACGAGCGCACGCTGGTGGAGGCGCTTCAGGAAGAGAACATCTTCCGCGGTTTCGCGCACCTCATTCAAACCAGTTCCGGTGACCGGAAGATCCCCGTCGTGACCAGCAAGGGCACCGCGTCCTGGATTGAGGAAGAGGCCCCATATCAGGAGAGCGACGATGCTTTCGGCGCGGTTTCCATTGGCGCGTACAAGCTGGCAACCATGATCAAAGTATCGGATGAACTGCTGAATGACTCAGTCTTTGACATCGCTGGTTACATCGCCAAGGAGTTTGCCAGGCGCATCGGTGCGGCAGAGGAAGAAGCCTTCATTGCAGGGAACGGCACAGGCAAGCCGACTGGCCTGCTGCATGCCACCCTGGGCGCTCAGGTTGGTGTGACGACTGCTGCAGCCACTGCAATCACCTTTGATGAGGTGATGGACCTGTTCTACAGCCTACGCGCCCCCTACCGCCGCCAGTCTGTGTTCCTGATGAACGACAGCACGGTCAAGGTTCTGCGCAAGCTGAAGAACGGTGCGGGCGACTACATTTGGCAACCCTCCATCACGGCAGGTACTCCGGACAAGGTCCTGAACTGCCCGGTCTACACTTCGTCCTTCGTGCCGGCTGTCGCGGCTGAGGCGAAGACCATCATCTTTGGCGACATGGACTACTACTGGATCGCGGATCGTGAAGGCAGAAAGTTCAAGCGCCTGAACGAACTTTATGCGCCGACTGGCCAGGTAGGTTTCCTGGCGTCGCAGCGGGTTGACGGAAAACTGGTGCTGCCGGAAGCTGTCAAGGTACTTCAGCAGAAGGCCTAATCAGCCTGACTAGATGATTATGCAGGGGTTGTTCAGGTGAGCAGCCCCTGCTTCTTTGGAGGAAAGAGAATGAGTGATACCCATAACACCCGGAACTATGCCGCGCACGGCGGTGGCGAATGGGTTATCGGCGGGAAGCTGACGGTCCTACAAGGCGCAACCGTGGAGGGGCTGACCTCCACCACGGCACCTGCCAGCGCAGAAGCACTGGGCGGTATCAAGGCGGCAGCCAAAGCGGTGACAGATACCGTGGAGGCGAAGATTGGCGAGGATGCCAAGCTGTATGTACCTACGTACCCAGAAGACTATGTGCTTCCGGCCGCAGCAGCGGATGCCCTGGGCGGTGTGAAACTGGCGGAGAACCAGGCCGACAGCACGGCCTCAACCATCGCAGCCCTGAACCTTGAGTTCAATGCCCTGCTGGTCAAACTGAAAGCAGCCGGCATCATGGCCCCTGACGTAGAAGGCTGATGAAAGGAGAACAGCATGATCCTGACGGTGGAGGAAGCGAAGGCGCATCTGCGCTTACAGCATGAAGAAGAGGACGCGTACCTGGCTTCCCTCCTCCTTCAGGCGCAGGCTGCGGCTGAGGACTACTGCCGGGTGACCTTTGATGAAACGGCTCCGCAGGCTGTGCGTCTCGCGGTCCTGCTCATGGTCAGCCACTACTACGAGAACCGGGATAACCCGGACAAGCAAATCTACATCACCATGCGGATGGCGTTTGAGAACCTGCTTTACCCGCACCGGGACCCGGAGAAAATGTTCTAACCCATGTGAAGGAGGTGAAACAAGATGCGCGGCTATAAGAACTTTGAGAGCGACCCGCATCCGGGAGACCTCCGCCACCTGGTAGAGGTTGGCTACACAGAGAACCTGATCAATGAGAATGGCTATCCCGACCCACAGGATATTGTGATCTGCCGGGTCTGGGCGGCCACAATCGACGCGGGCAACCAGCACTACCGGGCCGCGGACGTGATGAACGCGGAAGCGGTGATCAACTTCACCATCCGTTACCGGACGGACATCAAGCCTGGCATGTGGGTGCGCTTCCGCGGTGAGAAGTGGTACATCTCCACCTTGGGCGAGTATGCATTCAAGCGCAAGTACCTGGGCCTGAAAGCCTCCACCTCCAAGGGGGTGAGTGGATGAAGCGGGTCCAGCAAGCCCTGTCCAGCCTGAGCATTCCTGTGTTTGCGGGGATCTGGCGGGCGACGTCCAGCAACCCCATCGCGCCGGATCAATACCTGGTGTACTCCACCACCACCCGTGAAGAAACACACTTCGATGATCGGGTGATAGCTACCCGCACCTTCGTGTACCTGAACCTCTGGAGCGCAGGAGACCCTACCCCGACCGCGGACCTGGTTCGTAACGCTATGTATGCCGCTGGCTTTGGCATGGTGGAGGAAACTGACCGCGGCTATAACGAGCCGGCCTATGACGTGGGCACGCGCATGTACACGGTGCATTGGACCTGGAGCCTGTACGAGGAGGTGCCCCGTGGCGATTGAACTGCGCGGCTTTGATGACCTTCGGGATGACCTGATCAACATGGCGGCTGCCTTGGAACAGGGACCCGGCGTGACCCGCGCGCTCCAGGCAGGCGCTGTGCCCATTGAGGAACAGATGCTGCACAACGCGTCCACGGACCCCAAGATCATCTCGGGCGATCTGCATGATTCTATCCGAACCGGCGGCGTGAAGAAGAAACGCGAAGGCGGCAAGCGCATCACCATTGGTGTGCACCACTCAGAACGTGGTGCATTTTACAGTAACCCGGTCGAGTTCGGGCATGGCGGACCAGCGCCAGCGCCCGCCCATCCCTTTGTCCGGCCTGCCTTTGACGTGAAAGCGCCGGAGGCTTTCGAGGAAATGAAGCGCGTCCTGCGGGACGAAATATCCAACACATAAAGGAGAATATCTATGCCAGCAACCGCATCGCCCGCCGTGTCCAGCACGGTGGGTCTTAAAAACATGGTTATCGCGCCACTGACGGTGGACACGGAGACCACCATCACTTATGGCGCTCTGCAACTGGTCGCCGGAGCCATCGAAGCGACCATCACCCCGGAGAATACCGATCCTGAAATCCAGTACGCGGACGACATCGAGTTTGACGTGCTCTATCCGGATCCGGAACTATCCTTCAAGACGAAGATGGCAGACATCCCGCTGTCCATCCAGGAAGCCGTTTTCGGCAATAACATCGATGATAATGGCGTGCTGGTGCGCGCCGCGGTGGATAAGCCCCCGTATTACGCGGTGGGCTTCAAGTCTGAGAAGTCCAACAGCAAGTACCGCTTCGTGTGGCTCTACAAGGTCCGGGCGAAGCCGGTAACGGAGACCTACGCCACCAAGGAAGGCGGCACCGTCACCCGCCAGACCGGAGAGGTCGAGTGGACCGCCATCAAACGCACGCACGATGGTCTGTATCAGGCGATCGCGGATGAGGGCGAGAACGGCTTCACGACCGCCATGGGCGCAACCTTCCTGGAGACTGTGTACGACCCAACCTTCACGGTGACGCCGTAACGACCTATAACATGAAGCTACCGCTCAGTTCAGTGCTGGGCGGCAGCTTCTTGATGAAAGCGAGGTGATCCCATGGTGACCTGTACCCTGGGAGACAAAAAATACAGCGTGGACTTCATCTCCGGGCGCGCGCTCCGGGAAATGGAACCGGCTTCGAAGATGTATGGGAAGCTGGTCGCCCTGTCCAAGGCGGCTGTGGAAGGCCAGGACGTTTCAGGCGAAAAGCTGACCATCCCGGAAGCCTTGGACACGATGGTCCAGTGGTTCTGCATCCTGTTTGGAAGCCAGTTTTCACCGGATGACGTCTACGACCACTATCCCGTCGACCGCCTGATGCACGATATCGCTCTGGCGATCCTGGCAGTGCAGACACAGACGACCGAGGTGCTGGACTCTTTTCCTACGAAGCCGGCAGCGCAGGAAGCGGAGGAGATCCTGGAGAGCCAGGCGCCCTGACGCTGCCGGAATATGTCTATGCGACCTACAACACGCTGCTCAAGTCTGGATGGCGGATGAAGGAAATCGACGAGATGGACATGCTGGGCTTTCTTCAAGTACGTGCCTGGGATGCTCAGCGTGAGCATAGCAGCCAGGAGCCGAAAGCGGCCTTCATTGATCAGGTGTGGCCCAACATGAAATAAGGAGGTGTTCTAATGAGCGAAGTCCTGCGCGAGTTGGTGGTGGCGCTGTCGCTGGACAGCGATAATTTCAGCCGCAACCTGCGTACCATCAATCAGCAGATCAAGGAAGCGGAGAGCACCTTCAAGCTGGCCGGCGCTGGGGTCACCAATTTCGAGAAGTCCATCCAAGGCACGGAAGCTCGGCTCGCCCTGCTCAGCAGCAAGCAAAAGGAGCAAACCCGCGCGGTCGACCAGTATTCGCGCGCGCTGGTACAGACAAACCAGAAGCTGACCGACTCCTTCTCCCGGCAGGAGAAGATGAAGCAGTCGCTTGAGCAAGCACGCGTTGAATATGAGCGACTCAAAGGCGAGGTGAATGCCGCAGGCCAGTCATACAACCGGCTGCGCGCCTTTCTGGGCGATACTGATTCTGCCACCATTGCCGCCAAGCAAAACCTGGAAAGGTTCAAGGCGGAGAGCCTGGCCGCTCGGGATAAAGTGAAGCTGCTGGAAGGGCAGATCAAGTCCAATACCAAGACCCTGCAGAACAATGCGGACGCGGTGTCCAAGGCTGCTACCAACCTCAACAATGCCAAGGCGGAGCTCAAGGCCACCGAGGCCGAACTCAAGAAGCTCACCCAGGAACTCTATCGGCAGCAGTCTGCCTGGACCAAGGCGGGCGACCATCTTGCGGCTTTTGCGAAGAAGAGCGAAACGGTATCCAAGTCGCTCGTATCGGCCGGTCGGGGCTTCTCCCGTGCGCTCACAACGCCCATCCTGGCGCTGGGGGCTACGGCGATCAAATCATCCATTGACTTTGAAAGCGCCTTTACTTCTGTACGCAAAACCGTGAACGCGACGGACGAAGAGTTCTCCGTACTATCGAAATCCATTAAGGATATGTCTACCCAGGTGGCCGCATCTGGTACGGACATCGCGGAGGTCGTCGCGGTTGCGGGTCAGATGGGCATCTCCAATGAACACCTGATGACCTTTGCCAAGACCATGATCGACCTGGGCAACAGTACAGACATCGTGGCCAACGATGCAGCCCTGACGCTGGCCAAGTTCGCCAACATCGCGGACATGAACCAAGCAGAGTTTCAAAATCTGGGCTCCACCCTGGTTGACCTGGGCAATAACTATGCCGCTACAGAATCCCAGATCCTTGAAATGTCTATGCGCCTGGCAGGCGCTGGGCATCAGGTAGGCCTGAGCGAAGCGCAGATCCTGGGCTTTGCGACCGCGCTATCTGCTGTGGGCATCGAAGCGCAAATGGGCGGCTCCGCCTTCTCCAAAGCCCTGGTCAAGATGGAAGTGGCCTCAGAGACTGGCGGTCAAGCCCTGAAGGACTTTGCCGCGGTTTCCGGGATGACCGCACAGCAGTTCAAACTGCTCTGGGACAACAACCCGGCGGAGGCTTTCCAAGCTTTCATTGGCGGGCTGGCGAAGATGGATGAAGAGGGCGCCAGCGCCATTGCGACCCTGGCAGAGATTGGCATCAGCGAGGTTCGTTTACGCGACACCCTGATGCGCGCAACCAATGCCACACAGTTGTTCCGGGACACTCAGGTGACCGCGAATAAAGCCTGGAAGGATAACAGCGCCCTGACTGTGGAAGCCAACAAGCGCTATGCCACTACCCAGAGCCGGCTGACGAACCTCAAGAACACCGCCTTGCTCTTTGCTCAGAAGGTGGGCGATGACATGAATCCTGCCTTGCAGAACATGATCACCCGCGCCAATGAGATGCTGGCCGCCTTCCTGGCGATGGATGAAAGCCAGCGCATGAACATCATCAAGTTCGCGGGCTTTGCGGCAGCCATTGGCCCGGCGCTCCTCATCCTGGGCAAGACAGTCGGAACGGTGGGAAAGCTGTCCGCTGGCCTGGGCAAGTTCGCTAATGGCATGGGCAAGTTCTCCGCCAGCGTGAAGATGGCAGGCGGCGGGCTGGGCGGCTTTGTGAAGACCATCGGCAGTTCAAAGCTGGCCATGGCTGCCTTATCAGCCGCGATCATCTACGGCGCGGTGAAGCTGGTCGACTATGCCACGGGCGCCAAGAAGGCCCGCGAAGCTCTACAGGGGATGCAAAAGACCGCGGATAACTGGAAGTCCACTGCCGCCGACACCTTTTATGGAAAGGGTGGGCTCTCTTTCTTTGGTATGAGCGAAGAGGACTTCACCCGCGACAAGCAGAACGCGACAGAGTGGATGAACGACCTGCTGGAGGTATGGGCAGGTAGCAAATACAAAAAGCAGGCAGTCATCAAGGAGTGGACCGAGTCCTTCCAAGGGCTGACCGAGCAGACCCGGAGCGCGCTGCAGGGGATGCAGATCGACGCAAAGGACGCCGGTTACACCTCCCTGTCCGAGCAGATGGAAAGGGACATCAAGACCCTGGACAGTCTGGACAAGGAGATCAGCCGGCTGCTCAAGAGGCGACAATCCGGAAAGTTCAGCGAAAAGGACAAGCTGAAGCTGCAGGAGTTGGTGGACGCCCGCGAAGCCATTGAGATCAAGTACAAGCTAACCGCGGCAGGCGCGGAGGGCTTTGAGACCATTCAGCAGAAGATTGACGCGGAAATCGCCCGCGCGCAGGCGAGGGGCAAAACCGACGCGGATGCATCTGTGTATGAAGCGGCGGTCGTGGCTTCAGCCGAGGGCATGGCCGCCATGAACGCGCAGCTGGATGCGCAGTATGACAAGGAATACCAGCTCATCCAGCTCATGAAAAACGGTGCCGAGCAGGAAGAAGCCTTAGCCGCTCTGAACACCCGGTACATTGAAAACCGCAAGCAGGCGGCACTGGAATACGCACAACTCTTGGCCGGGCTGATCCTGCCTGTGTGGAACCAACCGGAAATCCAGGAGGCCGGGACGGACATCGACGCGCTGACTGAAAAGCTGCGGGCCTACAACCTGGCGCAATCCAACAATGACCAGCAGGGCATGGCGACCGCGTTGGATGAGATGAACAAACTCACCGAGGGTATGGATGAAGGCGCCCTGACCGAATACCTGGGCGTCCTGACCCAGATCCAATCTCTCCTTGACAGCGGAATGAGCCAGGAAGAGGTCAGCGCTCTGTTCCCGGAAATCGACTTTACCACTCAGATGGAGCAGATGGCGGCGCTCACACAGTTTGTGACCGACCATCAAGGCACTTTGACCGGCCTTAGTGAGATGCTCTCCCTTTCCCTGCCCGAAGAAGTGCTCAAGATCGCCACTGACCTGGACATGACAGGCGCGCAGGCGAGGTGGGATACGTTTGCCAGCAATCCAGGGGCGATTACCACAGACGCAGTGATCGACAGCTATTCTGAATCCGAAAACGTCATCATGCTGCAGCCCAAGGTGACTGCCTTCGTGGACAAGTACACCGAGGTGGCAGAAGGCGCCAGCAAAGCGTCCCTCACCCCGCATGGGCTGGTGGCCTATGTAACTAGTTATGCAGAAACTGCACTGGGTGCGGATGTCAGCGGGCTCACCCCGACAAATATCACCGCCATGGTGGCCGCGTACAAAGAACTGGCTGCCGGAGCGGATGTTAGCACCCTCACCCCGGATGAGATCACTGCTTACATCGCCAAGTACCTGGAAAAGGAAAAGGTGGACACTGCCGGTCTCACACCGGATGGGCTGACCGCCTTTGTGCTGGCCTATGAAGAAGCGACTGGCGGAGCAACGACGGCGGCCCTCAGCCCTAGCGGCATTGCCGCGACCGTGACAGGCTACCTGCAGGCGGAGGGCATTGATACTACCAACCTCACCTCCCCGCAGATTGATGCCATTGTAAACGCCTATGCCGAGGCTACCAATGTTGATAAAACAGCGCTTAAGGCAGAAGTAATTGCCCTGATCACGGCTTACCAGGACAAGGAGGGCGTGATTCGCCCTGCCTACATCCAAAGCCAGATCGCCATCACCGGCTATGACCTGACCGCCTACAACGCTTTTGTGGCGGCAAATCCTGTCACGCTCAAGGGAGTGGTGCGTCTTTCAGAAAAGTATGAGAACCCATCAGACATACTCAACGATCCGAACGCGGCCTTCTGGGAAAATGGCAAAGAGGTTCCGGTCAACCTCGTTCCCGCCAGCAAGATCAGCGCAGACACCCTCATGGCTTATGAGGAAGACGGCACGCTGCATGTGCTCATTACCCCGAAAGTAACTGGCACCCCGGAAGCGGTCGCGGAGGCTGCGCAGGAAGTGACAACGCCCGGAGATTTCACCAGCGGCAAATGGGGCTATAGCACCATGAGCGTCGTGAAGATGCTCAACGTGCAGCTGCAAAACTACCTGAAGGCCAAGGGCGGGATCCTAGACTTTGACTGGTTCGGATTGGGCGCGAAAGGCGCGGTGAACCAGGAACTTGGCGACAAGATGAGCGGAGAAAACCTGGCGGGGCTGCAAACCTATGTAGCGGAGGTCGTCGCGACCATCAAGGCTGGCGAAGGCGTCAGCGAAGAGGACATGGCCAACCTCCAGGCCATCCTGACCTTTGTATCCAATCTTGAAACCGCCGAAGTCGGCGAGAACATCGTGGCTGGCATCAGCGGCGCCATGGCACAGGCCGGCTGGTCCACGGATGCTGAAACCACGGCGGGAAATCTTGAGGCGGCGATCAACGCGGCGCTGGGAATCCAGTCCCCGAGCACGCGCATGGTCCCCGTTGGCCAAAATGTAGCCACCGGCATCGGCCAGGGCTTGGCGGCATATGACCTCACCAGCGAAGTAAGTACCCTGGTGAACCGACTGCTCACCACGGCGCAGAACCTATTCAGCCCCGGTCTGCTTTACCCACAGGGCGTGTTGGCCATGGCGGGCTTAAGCGCGGGCATTCGTGCGGGACAGTCGGGTGTCGTCAGGGCTATGGTGCAGGCAGCCCGCGCAGCGATCCTCGCGGCCAAGCGCGAACTGGATATCCGCTCTCCCTCCCGGGTGTTCCGGGATGAGGTAGGCCGGATGACCATGAAAGGCTGGGGCCAGGGTCTGCTGTTGGAAAGCCGGGCACAGGCGAAAGTCGTGGCCAATGCAGCCCGATATCTGACTGATGCGGCAAAGACGAGTTCCGTGGCCTACGCGTCCAGTGATAATCGCAGGACCTACAACCAGTCAAGCAACGTCACCCTCACCGGAAACACTTTTCAGGTGCGCGACGAGAAAGACATCCAGGCGCTGGCGATTGAGATTGCTTCGCTGACAAGACGGCAGCAGCAGGCGCGCGGCCTGCGGAGAGCGTGAAGAAAGACTTGCTATTACGCCAAAACAGAGTGATTGATACGCATGAAAGGAGGGTTGAGAGGATGTTCAATGAATTCCCCGACCAGAAGACGATTGACCGGCTGAGAAGCCTATACCCAACCGGCACGCGCGTCGTGCTGGAGAAGATGGAGGACCCCTATACACAGCTCAAGCCTGGCGCCAGTGGAAAGGTGGTCCATGTCGATGACGCAGGCGGCATTCACATTCAGTGGGACAATGGGTCCTGCCTGGCTGCCATCTACGGCGTGGATGTCATCCGAAAGCTGTAGCCCGGTATAGAATTCTGGACCACACACGCTCTTGCCAACCGGCAAGGGCTTCTTGATTGGGGGGATGCCTTTGAATGATTGGTTTGACTGGAAGGGCACACGCTGCACTGCCTACGGGATCCATGTAGTGCAGCAGCCGGAGATCATCCGACCCCCAGAGCGCGCCACCTTCACCTCGGTGCCCGGGCGGAGTGGAACCCTGACCACCTTGGAAGGCATAGACGTGTACGACGATTTCCTCCTGACCGTAGAGTGTGTCATCACGGATACCTCGCAGCTGAACACTATCCTCGCCTGGCTCAAGGGCAATGACAAAGCCACCTTCGCTAACCGGCAGGGTGGCTTTTACTATGCCCGGATCGTCAATCAGATCTCCCTGGAGCAGATCCTGCGCGGAAACCCGCACCGGCGCTTCACCCTGACCTTCCGTTGCCAGCCTTTCTTCTACCTCTCGGGCATCCCCAACATCACCGTCACCGCTTCCGGCACTTATGTGAACAACGTGGGCTCCATGTTTGCGGAGCCGGTGCTGAAGGTAACCCTGACCGGCGACGCGCAGATCACCATCGGCGCCAGCTACATCGAACTGCTGGGGCTCACCGGTGTTGTGACCATCGACACGCCGCTCATGGAAACCTACAAGAACTACACCTCGTACAACAGCCACATGACAGGCGACTACCCGCTGCTGCACACCGGCCAGAACCTCATCAGCTGGACGGGCGGCGTCACGCAGATTGTCATCACGCCCAATTGGCGAACGCTCTAGGAAGGGAGGGCACACATGATCTCCATCTTCTCCGCTGACGCGACCGATTTCAGCAGCAACGGCCTGTGTGCCCTTGCGCCTTCCTCCTGTCTGGTGAACGAAACGCTCAATGGCGAGTGGGAATTGCAGCTGGTGCATCCCTTGGATACCCAGGACAAATGGTCCTGGCTACAGGTGGGCAGCATTGTGAAAGCGCCGGTCCCGGCCGCCATGACCCCGCGAGTAAAACTGCTTCAGCAGTCCGAGGGCAAGGACATCTACCGTGTCCGGACCTTTCATGGCGGCCTGCTGAACCTCTGGAGCCGCGCGACGCGCAGTTCACCCAGCCTGGCCAAGTACAAGACCGGTCAGGAGGTACAGGTCATCAGCACGGCCAACCCGGACTTCTTTGAGGTTATTGCCCCGGACGGCAAGCGCGGCTGGATGGGCAGTGAATACCTGGTCTTTGTCCGGACGGAGATCACCAACGTGACCGCCACCGGCCAGATCGTGGCACCCCGGCAATTGCGCGACCAGCCCTTCCGCATCTACCGCATTGTGCCCGAGCTCACGCAGGTCACGGCCTATGCCCGCCACCTGTCCTATGACCTTATGGACAACATGATCTACCAGTACAAGCCAATAAAGGGCACGGCGGGCGCGATCGTGGCGGAGGGCATCTTCAACGGCTGCCAGACCGCGCACAGCTTTCAAATGTACTCAGATCTGACCGAAGGCGTCGAAGACCTCAGCTTTGAAAACACCAACCCCATGGAAGCGCTTCTGGGCGAAGGCGGGCTCATCGACAAGGTCGGCGGAGAACTGTCCCGGGACTGGTATGACCTGTATGCCGTCAAGCGGGTGGGCAAAGACACCGACATCCAGATCCGCCAGGGCAAGAACCTGCTGGGCATCAGCTACGACGTGGATGACGCCAACGTGGTCACCCGCATTGTGCCTACCGGCGAGAACGAGGATGGCAGCGTCCTCCTGCTGGATGAGAAGTATATCGACAGCCCGAACATCGGGGCATACCCACACCCGCGCTGGATCCATCTGCCGGTCAGCGACGCCAAGGTCGGAGAGGACCTGAGCCTGGCACAGGCCAAAGACAAGCTCCGGGCGGCGGCTCGCGCTGAGTTTGACAAGGGCTGCGACCTGCCGGACATCTCCATCGACGTGGACTTCATCAATGTGGCGGATACGCAGGAGTATGCCGACTATAAGCCGCTCACAGACATCTTCCTGGGCGACAGCGTGCGCGTGATCGTCAAGACCCTTGGCCTGGAAGTCGCCTTGCGCATGACTGAATACAGCTACGACTGCCTGCTCAGGCGCTACGCCAAGATGACGCTGGGCATGGCGTCGGAAACGATCGCCGGCAGCATGATTTCCCCGCGGCAGTTGCCCGCCGGCGGCATCAAGGGCATGAAGCTGGCCATGGGCTCCATTGGTACCGGACACCTGCAGACCATGTCCATCGGCTCGCTGCAGGTGAAAACCGCCGCCATTGGCTCGGCGCATATCCAGAACGCGGCGATCGATACCGCGCACATCAAGGATGCCAGCATCGAGACCGCTAAGATCAAGGATGCGCAGATCACCAATGCCAAGATCGCCACGGCGACCATCCAGACGGCCAACATCGCGGATGCGGCGATTACCAACGCGAAGATCGGCACCGCGGCCATTCAAACCGCGAACATCGCCGACGCCACGATCACCAGCGCGAAGATTGGCTCGGCGGCCATCCAGAGCGCGCACATCCTGGATGCTTCGATCACCAATGCCAAGATCGCACTGGCAGCGATCGACACGGCCAACATCATCGACGCCGCCATCACCAGCGCCAAGATCGGCCTGGCACAGATCAAAAACGCCAACATTGAGGACGCCGCGATCACTAACGCGAAGATTGGCACCGCGGCCATCACGAGTGCCAAGATCGGCTTTGGGGAGATCACCAATGCCCTCATCGCCGACGCGGCGATTACCAGCGCGAAGATCGGCCTGGCAGCCATCACCAGCGCCAAGATTGAGGACGCCGCGATCACCAACGCCAAGATCGCCCTGGCGGCCATTGATACAGCAAACATCGCGGACGCGGCGATCACCACAGCCAAGATTGGCCTGGCTGCTATCCAGTCCGCCAACATCGCGCTTGCCGCCATTGCCAGCGCGCACATTCAGGATGCCGCGATCACAAACGCCAAAATCAGCGACGCGGCCATCACGAATGCCAAGATCGACAACGCCGCGGTCACGTCCATCAAGATCCAGAACGGCACGATTGAGGCCATAAACATCGCGGACGCGGCGATAGAGTCGGCCAAGATCAGGGACGCTGCCATTGTCACCGCCAAGATCGCGGACGCGGCCATTGATGCCGCCAAGATCGCCGACGCGGCCATTGATGCCGCCAAGATCGCCGACCTGGCTGTAGGCAGCGCCAAGATAGCTGCTGCCGCGATCACCGAAGCGAAGATCAGCGACCTGGCGGTCACCAACGCGAAGATCGGCAACGCGGCCATTGATGCGGTGAAGATCTCGGAAGCCGCAGTGGATTCCATCCACATCGGGGAAGGCTCCGTTGACTCCATTAACATTGCGGACGCGGCCATCATCAACACCAAGATTGGCCAGGCGGCGATCGCATCTGCCAACATCCAGGCCGGTGCTATCCAGGAAGCACATATCGGGGACGCCCAGATCACCAGCGCCAAGATTGCCCTGGCAGCCATCGGCTCGGCGCAAATCCAGAACGCGGCCATTACCAACGCCCTCATTGCCCAGGAAGCGGTTAGCACCTCACAGATCGCGGACGGCAGCATCACCGATGCCAAGATCGTGGCCTTAACCGCCAACAAGATCAATGCCGGCGAGTTGTCGGTGGAACGCCTGATCATCTCCGGCAGCGACCGGTCCATTGTCTACGCGCTCAACAACATGGGCGCGCTTACCTCCCAGAGCATCAGCAGCCTGGATGGCGACACCCTGACCCCGCGCTCCATCACAGCGGACAAGCTGGTGGCCAAGAGCATCACCTCTGAAGAGATCGCAGCCCGAAGCATCACCGCCAATGAAATCCTGACAGGCAGCCTGACTGGCAATGAGATCGCCGGCCAGACAATCACTGCGCAGAATATCCAGTCCGGCACCATCACGGTGGACAAGGTCTCGTCAAACTTTGCGTCTTCCCTGGACCTATCCAGCAACGAAAGCATCACGCTGCATGTGGTTAACCCCCTGAATGAAGCGCTGGCAGCCAAAGCCAACGCCTCCGCGCTGGACGGGCTGTTGACCCAGGCTCATCTTGATGAGGTGCTGGAAACCGAGCTCGCTGTAGTGAACGGCAGCATCACCACCAAGTTTACCGAGGCAAAAGCGGCTGGCACCAGCGCGACCAGCGCACTCAATTCGTTTCGTGAGACTGTCGAAAGCTGGCAGCAGTTCTCGCCAACCGGTCTAACCCTGGGCCGCTCGGACAGCCCGTACAAGGTTGTGCTGTCCAATGAGAAGCTGAGCTTCCTGCAGGACAATGCGGAGATCGCCTACATCTCCAACAACAAGCTCTACATCACCGCGTCGGAGATTGTGAATCAGTTCGTGATCGGCGGACCCACGGAGGGCTACATGACCATGGATGTGATTGATGGGGGCCTGACAGCAACATGGAGGGCAAGCTAAGCCATGGCCACAAAAGTCATATCCCTGTCAGACAAGTCACTGACCAGCTCATACAACGCCTATAACGATGCCTTCGGCAATACTTCCCTGGATACGCCATCGATCGCCTACTACGGCAATACGACCATTGACCTCACGGCCAATGGCATACCGGCAGGAAGCACCATCAATAGTGTGGTGATGTATGCCCTGTACACCAGCTCCCTGCATGGATACTCCATCCGGGACTGTTCCATCAGCGGCACGACAGCCCATACCGGCACCTGGGCGAGCGGTAATACCACGCTCAACCACGCCCTGATCACCGGGAGTTCCTTTGTGTTCAACATGCGCTTCAAGTCAAGCACCCTGAACACAAACTACCCTCCTCCCTCCGGCGATCCCTATGACTTCACCACCAAGCTGAACAGCTCCTCAGTCACCTATTCCAGCATCAGCCTGACGATCACCTACACAGAGCCCTACAGCGCATGTACAGCGCCCTCAACAGTCAGCACGCCCACGGATGTCGCGCCTGGCACGGATGTCACCCTCTCCTGGAGCGGCGCGGGCGCAGGCACGAACAACGCCATCACAGGCTACCAGGTGTACAGGAGTACCTCTGCTGCGAGTGGTTACACCACGCTGGGCAACAAGGTGGTCACCACCGCCACAAGCGGGTCCCTGACCGTGACCTCACACGCGACCAACGGCAGCAGTTACTTCTACAAAGTGGCGACCATCGGCACGGTTTCAGGCTACGACAGCGGGCAGTCCTCAGCCTATGCCACCCTGAAGACCACGGTCACGGACCCCACTGCGCCTACAACCGTCAGCACGCCCACGAATGTCGCGCCCAGCTCCACACAAGACCTGACCTGGTCGGGCGCCGCTGCGGGCACCAACAACGCCATCTCGACCTATGAGATCCACCGCTCCACCGATAGCGGCGCCACTTACAGCCTGCTGACTACCGACAGCTCGTCCCCGCTGCCCGTGACCGCACCCGCCACGAATGGCGGCATCTACACCTACAAGGTGAAGACCGTGGGCGCCAGGAGCAGTTCGGGATTGTCCTCGGTCTACGCGACGCTGAAGACGACTGTTGGTGCGCCGGGAGTGCCTACCGCGGTGTCGGTGGCTAGTGGCTCAGAGGTCGCGCCTGGGAAACTCCGCACCCTGTCCTGGTCGGGTGCCAGCAATGGCACGAACAACCCCATCAAGGGCTACCATGTATACCGCTCGGTCAATGGCGGAGCCTATGCCTACCTCGCGGAAGTGCTGACCACGGCAACCAGCGGCAGCCTTAGCGTCACAGCGGCATCGTCTGCCGCTACCTACACCTACAAGGTGCTGGTGCTGGGCAACACGCTGAGCGTCAATTCAGAGCTCTCCTCGGCTTATGGGACCCTGACCACAGTCACCATCCCATCGACCGGCGTCCTGACCACAGCCAACATCGTCGCGACAGGTACCGACAAAGTTGGCATCACGCTCACTACGCAGCCTGAAACAAGTTTTACACACAAGGTGACCTGGTTCATTCCCAGCACAACCTACACCTCCGGTGAGGTATCGCTCATCGCGGGCGACCTGTATGACGAGTACACCATCCCGCAGGCTTGGATCAATGCAACGACCAAGACCACCACCAGCGTGACGGCAACCTGTAAGGTAGAAACCTTCAATGGGGCTGCCAGCATTGGGTCCAACTCCTATACCTTCGTGGTGTCGGCACCGCCCAAGTCCGCCTTCACGCTGAGCAAGGGCAGCGTCTCCGCCAGCGGCTCAGACGCCAACGTTGCGACCATCTCACCCAGCTATACGGGGTACTCGCACAAGATCACCTGGAGCACCTCGGGCTATGGTTCGGGCACCGTCAATCTGGCTTCCGGTACCAACACCCACTCCTATAACGTACCGCTGACCTGGAACAACTCAGCGCCGGGTGCTGAGAGCTTCACAGTCACGTGCGTTGTGGAAACCTTCAAGGACACGGCGGATGGTTCCCTGTCCCTGGGCACGAACACCCGCACCTTCACGGCGAATGTGCCCGCGTCCATCCTCCCGACTGTGAGCGCATTTACCGCTGCGCAAGTTGATCCATCCTGGTCACTTTACGTGAAGACCAAATCCAAATGCCTGCTGACGCCCACCTCGGCGGGTGCCTACTCAAGCACCATCACCAGCTATCGGATTGTCGGCGCAACCCAGGATAGCGGGGCGCTTGCCTATGCCGCGGGCACCTCCTGGACCACAGGCCTCCTGATGGTCCATGGCACGATCACTTTCACTATCACGGTCACCGACAGCCGTGGACGGACAGCCACCCGCACAGTTGACATCACCGTCACCGATTACGGCCCGCCCAGCATCTCGGGCGTCACTTTTGTCCGGGCGACCTCCGGCGGCGTGGTCAGCAACACGGGCACCTATATCAACGCCAAGGCGCTGTTCACGTATTCCGCCATCGGCTCCAACGCCATCACAGCGAAGGCCTATTACCGCCAGTTCGGAACCACGACCTGGCTGCCCGCCGGCGGCACACCCATCACGCACAACACCACACTGACCTATGGCGCGGGGGCAATCAACCAGGCTTACATCTACGAAACGCGCATCACGCTGGCGGACGCTTTCACCACCGTGGAGCACCTGAACGCGGTTCCCAAGGCGGTGAAGGTCTTTGACCTGCGCGAGGATAGAGCCGCGTTTGGTGCGTTTGCGACCAATACCAAGGAACTCTATGTGCCGGCCGACTGGAAGCTGATGGTCGGCACCGCGTCCGCCTTCACTACGGCTGATACAATCCCCCTCGCCAATGGCGGCACCGGGGCGACAACCGCAGCTGCAGCGCGAACCGCGCTGGGCGTACCGGCAACAGCGCACACCCATGTCAAAGCGAACATCACCGACTTCCCTGCCTCCATGCCGGCCAGCGACGTGTACGCCTGGGCTAAGGCAAGTACGAAACCGACCTATACCAACACGGAGGTCGGGGCAGCGGCTGAGGGGCATACGCACAGTTATCTGCCGCTGGCAGGCGGGACGCTCACCGGGTCCATCACTCTGCCGGGCAGTGTCGTGCTGGCAAAGGACGCTTCCTATAGCTCGCTGACGGTCACGAATCCCAACGGCTACATACAAATCGGGCCTCTGAATACAGGAACCTGCCATCTGTACACGGACAGACCCAGCTTCTACTTCAACAAGGGCCTCATCGTGAATGGGACCAACGTGTCCATGGAAGGGCATACGCACAGCTATGCACCCCTGACTGGAGGAGGCACCAGCGGCATTTGGCCCATCAGCATTTCCGGCAATGCAGCAACGGCTAGCAATAGTTCGCAACTTGGCGGGTTGGCAGTGAATACCACAGGTGTGAACAACGGTGCGAACCAAGTATGCCGAACAGATGGCAATGGGTACGCAAATTTCGGCTGGATCAACACTGTCAGCGGCACCGCATCCGGCACGCCTACCCGCATCTACTGCTCCCAGGACGCTTACCTGCGTTACTACGCGCCTTCGGACGCGACGCTGAGACGGAGCCTGGGCGCCTACATCACCTCCGGCACGGCCGCGCCTTCCGGGGGAAGCAGCGGCGATATCTACATCCAATACGTGTAAGGAGGGTTGAGCCATCGCAACGACAACCAGAACCTCGATCCTCAACGAGTATGGCGCCGCCTCCTGGACCGGCAGCGGCACCAACCAACAGATCGGTGGCAGCCCGAGCGTGTTTCATATCCGGGAGACCTTCGATGTAGGCGGCATCAACGATCTTGGCACCATCAATGGCCTGTCCTGTGTGGTTGACCCGGTCAGCACGGCCGCCATGAATGGCACGCTCTATGTCACCACCAACAGCGCGATCGTCGGGAACAACGTGACAGGTGCCACGAACATTGGCACCTGGGCTTTGGTCTCCGGTGGTGCTTCGCAAACCATGACGGTCGGATCATTCAACGGCGCGGCCTTCAAGAGCGCCATTGGGACCGCCTCCACCTGGTACCTCATCTGGGCACCATCCGCAGGCATGGTGCTGCGCTACCTCATGGTGAAGTCCTATCACCCGGTCTGGACCATTACCTATACGCCGGGAAGTTGCTCCGTGAACGTAAGCGGCACCTGGCGAAAGGGCGAACCTTGGGTCAACGTGGGTGGAACCTGGCGCAAAGGCGTCATTTGGACCAATGTCGGCGGTACCTGGAAACAAGGGAAATAAAGGAGGAACTCATGAAAGAACTCATTTTTTGCATCACACCGCAGGAAGCGCAACTGCTGCTGGATGCGCTGGTGGAATTGCCCTTCAAGCGGTCTGCAGACCTAATCTTCAAGATCCAGAAACAGGCAGTGGAACAGGCGGAAGTCCACACGGAAGGAGAGCAGAGTAATGGCTAAGAAACCCACCGCGCGAGCCTGCGCGGACCTGGCTATGGCGGAGGTGGAAGGTGATCTGATCCCCTACATGCTGGGAAGAGAAACGCTGGATGGGCAAGGCGCGGATTGTCAGGGGCTCATTGAGGCAGTGGTCCGTGCGCTAGGGGGCGAGATCAGCTACCGAGGCTCCAATGACATGTTCCGTAACGCCTGCTCCTATGTGGGAACATTGGACCAGGCCAAGCGGGAGGGTCGCCTGGTACCCGGCGCTGTGCTCTTCATTGTGAAGAATGATGGCGGACAGCCTCCGCAGTACAAGGATGGTCAGGGCAACGCCAGCCATGTGGGCTGGTACACCGGTGGACGGTATGAAGTGGTCCATGCCAGCAGTTCAAAAGGGAAGGTCGCGTCTTCCACGCTGAAGAACGCCTGGACGCATGTCGGCTGGCTGAAAGCCGTGGATTACGAATCCGGACAGAAGGAGGAAGTACAAGAGATGGAGACCATCGCACTTGGGGCAACGGGTGAGCGCGTGAAGGAGGTTCAGCTGCTGCTTCAGGGTCTGGGCTATGACATCGGCAGCCGGACCGGCGCGGATGGAATCTTCGGCAATGCCACCCAAACAGCCGTGGAGCAGTACCAGCGGGACAGAGGCTTGCCTGTGACAGGAATCTGGGACGACCAGGCGCAAGCGGTAACCATTGGCACATCAGACAAGACCGCAGACAGACCTGATGTGGCGGCAATTGCGCAGCGTCTCGGTGTGATCGCTCTGGAGCTAGCCCAGCTGGCGAATGAAATTGTCTAGTCTCCCCGGGATATGGGAAACCTCAGCCGCTGGAGCGGTATTTTTATTTGGAGGAATGCATCATGAGACTCATTGAATCGATTTGGACCAAGATCCAGGTCGCGATCACCGTACTGGGCGGGGCCTTGGGATACTTTCTGGGTGGGCTGGATGGCCTGCTGATCGCCCTCATTGTCTTTGTGGTTCTGGATTACATCACGGGTGTGATGGTCGCCATCATCGACAAGACGCTGTCCAGTGAAGTGGGATTTAGGGGGATCTTCCGGAAGATCCTCATTTTTTGTCTGGTCGGTGTGGCCCATATTGTGGATACAAACATCATTGGTACTGGTACAGGGTTGCGGACGGCGGTCATCTTCTTCTACCTGAGCAACGAAGGGCTTTCCATCCTGGAGAACACGGTGTACCTGGGGCTGCCTGTACCGGAGAAGCTCAAGACGATCCTGGCGCAGTTGCAGGACAGCAACGAGAAAACAGAATAGCAAACCCAATGAAAACCCCCAGTTCGGATGTTCGTCCGGCTGGGGGTTTTTTGCGGTATTTCTTTGTTCAAACAGCTTGTACATCTCCATTGGATAGTGAGGACAAGAACTCATAGACTTGAGAACAACGCATGACAGATATACAAAGAGAAAGTTATGTCACGCTCACCATGAAGGTATCGGATATAAAAAGATACGCCCTAACTTACTTGACAGCAGGGTATTCTTGGATAATAATGTAACCGGTGTTACATTACTTGGCGCGAGGTGTTCCATGACACATCAGGAATGGCTGACCATCAATTACTCCCTGCCCAAAGAACCCTCACGTGTCCGGGTCAGTGTGTGGAGAAAGCTGAAAAAAAGCGGCGCGGTCATCTTGGGTCAATCGGTCTGGTTTTTGCCCGTCAATGAAGAAAATGAAGTTTTTCTGCAGAAAGTCTCCGATGAGATCATTCAAAGCAATGGCGCATCCTATGTGATGCGGATGATTCCTCAGGACGACAGCACCTCGCAGCGTATAGTTGACGCTTTCAATCAGGCAAGAAACGAAGAATACAGCGAGCTTCTGGAAAGATGCGACGACATGGTCAGTGAACTGGAAAAGGAATCAACGTCGGGAAAGTTTACCTTCGCCGAGCTTGAGGAAAACGAGGACGAGCTTCAAAAGCTGAGCGGCTGGCATCAAAAAATCACGCAGCGGGATTTTCATAGCGCTTCTCTGCGCCTTTGCGCCGATGAGAAGCTGGCGCAATGCCGGGCGCGATTGGAGACGTTCAGCGCAGAGGTATATCGGCAAGACAGCAAAGAGTCTCCATGACGGAGGCCGGATTCATGAACCTGAAAGAAAGAGCAAAAAAGCTAAAAACGGATATCCCTGCGGTCTTCATCGCCATGAAGAAGAGTGAAATCCCACTGCCGGCCAAAATCTGCGCGGGCGCCACGATCCTTTATGCCTTGTCACCCATTGACCTTATCCCGGACTTCATCCCGGTGTTGGGTTATCTTGATGACCTGATCATTCTGCCCGCGATGATTGCCTTGACGGTCAAACTGATCCCTCCGGCTCTTTTCAAACAGGCGCAGATCGAGTCAGAAGGCTTATGGAAAAACGGAAAGCCGAAAAAGTGGTATTACGCGCTGCCTATTGCGGCGATTTGGCTGCTAGTCCTGGTCTTGATAACAAGAGCTATTTTACTTTAGTTTGTTCAGCGAGTAAAGAAACGAGGAGAATGCGTGTGTGGAACGTCATCATGCTGGGACTTGTCAGCTTCTTTTCTGATATCAGCGCTGAGATGGTTTATCCGATCATTCCACTTTATCTGACCTCCATGTTTGGCGCGACACCGGCGCTCATCGGCCTTATCGAAGGGATTGCCGAGAGCCTTGCTAGTCTTCTAAAGGTGTTCAGCGGCTATATCACGGACAAAAGGGGCAGGAAGAAACAAGTTGCTTTTGTCGGCTATGCCACAGGGCTGGTTTACAAGGCGGTCCTCATCCTTGCCGGTTCATGGGTCGGCGTTCTGGCTGCGCGCGTCATCGACCGCATCGGCAAAGGCATTAGGACCGCGCCAAGGGACGTGATGGTCAGCGAAAGCGCGGACAAGGATCACATGGGGAAAGCCTTTGGCATTCATAAAGCGCTAGACATGGCAGGCTCGGCCATCGGCATTTTGGCAAGCTATCTGCTGCTTAAGAATGCAGGCGGGAATTTCGCGTACAAGCAATTGTTTGCGGTTTCAGCAATCCCCGCGCTGCTCGGACTCTTTATGTTCTTTTTCATCAAGGAGAAGAAGCGGGATCACGCGGTAAAAACACGGGAACCCTTCTGGCGGGACATGAAAAAACTCGATGGGCAGCTCAAGATGTACCTCGCGGTGGCTTTCGTGTTCACGCTTGGGAATTCATCAAACACCTTTTTGCTGCTGCGCGCCAAAAGCGTCGGTTTCTCGGACACAGACGTCATCCTGCTGTATTTCATCTTTAATCTGACGGCATCCCTACTCTCCATCCCATTGGGAAGGCTGTCGGACAGGATTGGGCGGAAGAAACTGCTCGTTACCGGCTATCTGGTTTTTTCAGCGGTTTATCTCGGCTTTGCCTTTGGCTCCAGCCAGGCAGTTATTGTTGTCGTCTTTGTGCTGTACGGCCTGTATACCGCAATGATCGCCGGCGTTGAGCGGGCGTTCATCGCGGAGATATCGCCGGCAGAACTCAAGGGGACGATGCTCGGGCTGCATTCCACTGTTGTCGGGATTGCCTTGCTGCCCGCCAGCGTCATTGCCGGGCTGCTGTGGGATGGCTTGGGAGCACCTGCGCCGTTTTTGTTTGGCTCAGGAATGTCATTGGCCGCGGCCTTGATTTTACTTTTCTTCATGAAAAATGCGTATCTCCCGTCGGATCGTATCAGCGCACGATAGAACCAAGATTTGGTGAACCTGGAATATTCTATTGACAGTAATAGGCAGATGATATATAGTTAAAGCGGAATTAACCGAACGGTCAGTCAGGAAGGGATAAGATGGACAACGACAACAAAGAAGCAAAAGAGAGGATCCTTCATGCTGCCATACAATTGTTTTCGAAAAAGGGGTTCGATGCGACAAGCGTTACCGAAATCGCACAATCGGCAGACGTAACAAAGGCGCTGATTTATTACTATTTCAAAAGCAAGGAGGAGATATTGGACTCTTTGGTGCATTCTCTTCTTGACAGTATAACTTCCATGACGATGGATTTTGTCCACGCGAATATTGTAGAGATGATTCAGGCGGACGCCTGGATATTGAGCCGGATCGCCTAACGTTCGCAAGCGAAGACGATACCGCGTACTTCCTGGAAAATGGCTATAAATACTTTGAAAAGGTACTTGATTTCGCGCTGGAAAACCGCGCGATTATCCGGATATTGATGTTTGAATCCTTGAAAAGCAGTAAAAACCATAACGAGTTGTTTCGCTTAATGAGTTTTCCGGGTGAAAACGATGCCGATCCTTTGCTTGAAACCATTTCGCAGGCAGATAACGATTTTAGCTATTCAGCGGATATGGTGATGTTCAAGTTCTTCTATACCATTTTCCCGCTAGTGAATTTTGCTGCCTATTATGACGACTACAAAACAGTCAGCGGGCAAAACGATGAAGAGCTCCGTACTTCCTTCCTTCGAACCTTCAAGACGATTTCCTCATCCCTGATTTCCGACAGGGGTATTCTGCTCAGATACAAGAACGATTAAGGTCAAGCCTAGATACCCCTTTTTTTACGCAAAATTGACTGAGCGGTCAGTCGATTATGCGGATATTGATGAATATGCAGGAGCAAAAATGATGAAAGACTATGTTATCTGCACAGATTCCTGTGCGGACCTGAGTTCCGGGATGCTGGCTGCAGTGGATGTCAAGGCGCTTCATCTGCATACATTGCTCGACAATCAGGAATATCTCCTTGAAGAGGGAGAAGAAGAGCAGCGTTTGGGCGATTTTTACGAGCAATTGCGCCAGGGGAGAACATCGTCCACCAGTCAGGTAACGCCCTGGGAGTACAGGGATGCCTTTTCTCCTGTGCTGGCACAAGGGAAAGACATCCTGTACATTGGTTTTTCAAGCGGACTCTCCGCTACGGTGAACGCTGCCCGCCTTGCCGCAAGTGAATTGGAAAAGGTCTTCCCCGCCGGAAAAGTCAACGTGGTGGATTCCTTGTCCGCCAGTATGGGCCTGGGCTTGCTCGTATGGCACGCGGCGATGATGAAAAAGCAAGGAAAGAGTCTGGATGAAGTGACGCATTGGGTGGAAGCGAACAAATTGCGCGTGATGCACTTATTTACGGTGGATGACCTCAATTTCCTGAAACGCGGAGGCCGCTTATCCGGCAGAACAGCGTTTGTTGGAACGGCGCTTAATATAAAACCCATGCTGCGCATTGATAATCTTGGACAGATATCGGCGGTCTATACCATCCGGGGACGCAGAAAAAGCCTGCTTACAATGGTGGATGAAATGGGGAAAAGCGCTCGCGAGCCTCAAAATCAAACAATCTTCATTTCTCATGGGGATTGCCCGGAGGATGCGCAGTTTTTGGCAGGGGAGATTAGAAGCCGTTTCGGAGTAAAAGAGATTTATGTAAACTTTGTCGGCCCTGTCATTGGTGGGCATAGCGGGCCGGGAACTGTTGCGTTGTTTTATCTTGCTGAAGACAGAAACGTTGAGCGCTCCAAGCATAAAATGAACAGCAAATAAGCAATCGCAAATGCTGCAGCTCAGTATATGGAACAAAAAAGGTAAGGAAAACGCAAAAATAAATCACAGGAGGAGAGAAAAATGGCAGACAGAACAATCGTTGAATCCACAAAAGCTCTGGGAGTGAAGCAGGTGCTAAAGTACGTCGACCGAAATCCAGATGAGAACATTCCCAAGTTGCTTAACTGGCTGGAAAAGCACGACAAGCACGGGCAAGTAACGCGCCAGGTTCAGAGCGTGAGACAAGCGATTGAGAACAAGGACAACAACTGGTACAAACTGATCAGCAGCCTTTGGACCGATGTGGACGATGAAGTACGACTCAAGCTCTTCGAAAACTTCGTCATCAATGCTACCATGATCGGTTCTCCCCGGCAGCTTAAGACCGCCGCCGACAACAATTGCAATGTGCCTTGGGCGATTCTGATGGATCCGACCTCTGCGTGCAACCTGCATTGCACAGGCTGCTGGGCTGCCCAATATGGCAACCGGCTCAACCTGACCTTGGACGAACTGGACAGCATCATTAAGCAAGGCAAGAAGATGGGGACCTATTTCTACATCTATTCCGGCGGTGAGCCTACTGTACGCAAAGACGATATCATTCGTCTGTGTGAAATGCACCCAGATTGTGCATTCCTGGCGTTTACCAACGGGACGCTGTTTGACGAAGCGTTTGCCGATGAGATTTTGCGGGTGAAAAACTTTGTGCCTGCCATCAGCATTGAGGGATTTGAGGAAGCCACGGACAGTCGTCGCGGTCATGGGACCTACCAGAAGGTCATTGATACGATGAGACTGCTCAAAAGCAAGAAGCTTCCCTTTGGTATCTCGCTGTGTTATACAAGCCAGAATGTCGAGGTGATCGGCAGCGATGAATACATCGACCAGATGATTGAGTTGGGCGCGAAATTTGCATGGTTCTTCACTTATATGCCCGTTGGCGTGGACGCTGTACCGGAACTGATGGTATCACCGGAGCAACGCAAGTTCATGTACGAAAAGATACGAGGATGGCGCAGCACCAAGCAGTTGTTCACGATGGATTTCTGGAACGATGGTGAGTTTGCGGGCGGCTGTATCGCAGGCGCAAGGAGCTATTTGCACATCAACGCCAACGGCGACATAGAGCCTTGTGCGTTCATCCACTACTCGGATTCCAACATCCGCACACATACATTATTGGAGGCATACAAGCGGCCGCTGTTCATGCAATACCGCCAGAACCAACCATTCAACGACAATATGCTGCGTCCGTGCCCGCTTCTGGACAATGACGGAAAGCTCGCGGAGATGGTCGAAGCATCCGGCGCTCATTCTACCGATTTACAGCACCCGGAGGACGTTCATCAGCTTTGTGCCAAATGTTCACAAACAGCCGCCTGCTGGCAGCCAGTAGCGGATGAGCTTTGGAACGCAGATGGGAAACACCAAAGCCATACGCGCACGAGGTAGGAAAGCCGCTCTCCCGCCGGTACGGCCAGAGTGGTGGATGCTCAATCCACCACCCTGGGCCAATGCTTGCTTGCCTATCGCGTGGCTATGAAGAAGAAGCAAGGAAAGAGCTTGGTTGAAAGGGCCTATGGGATCAGGATAAAAATCGAGGTAAATGATATGAATCAGAAGAAATTGCGCTTACTTCCATTTGTTACCCCCATCATCATCTTCGCATCATTGCTGGCAGCGTTGTTGTCCCGGCGAGAAATACTGCCAGGAAACAGGATTGTGTCTATTACCTTTGGACTATTCGCTTTCTCACTGATGTTAACACAAGTGCTGATCTCGTTGCGGCCTAAATTCTTGGAACGAAAGATAGGATTATCGACGATCTATAAAACACATGGCAAGCTCGCGATTATTTTGGTGTTGGCATCTATAATCCACGCAGTGATCATTGAAGTCACTAAAGTCAGCAATGCCGCGCTGACGATTGCCAGTTTTAGCGGCTCGCTGTCTATGTTGTTACTGTTATTGATAACACTTACAGGAATGCTTGTTTTGTCTAGTTCCTATATCAGCAAATATCCATTTGTCAAACGTTTGAAAATACACACGCTTAAACGCGAAGTAGGCTTATTGATTCATCGCTTTTCAAAATTGGCCGTGCTTATCATTTTTATCCATATGATGTTGACTGACTATGTAAGGGCCAACACAGCCCTGTTGGCATTATCCATTCTTTATGTATCGTTGGTCATGGGAGTGGATGTGGCATCGCATGTGCACAGAAAACGTCTTCCCAAATTTGTTTTGCATAATAGCACACAGATTAATGAAAAGGTATTTGAACTTGAGTTCACACAACCCAAGAACGCAATCATGTCATACAAATCGGGACAGTTTGTATTTGTTCGCTTTCTGGCATCAGAAGTACCGGATGAAAGCCATCCTTTTTCGATTTCGAGCGCACCGTTACAAAGCGAATCTTTGATAAAAATCATGGTTAAAAACATCGGTGATTACACCAGCACCATGAAACTGCTCAAAAAAGGCGATATTGCAGTACTAGAGGGGCCTTATGGTAATTTCATGGATGAGCGTACCGCACTTGCCAACACACCGCTTGTGATGCTGGCGGGCGGCATTGGCATCACGCCTATACTGAGCATTCTGCGCAGCCAAATGGCCGCGCAACCCTCCAGAAAAATCATTTTGGTTTGGACTCTTTCTCTTAAAAGCGATTTACTTATGATTGATGAACTTCAAAACATGCAGCACACAAATCCGAATTTCTCATACCATATAACGTTTACTAATGAACTAGTGGAAGCTTTCGACTATGGTCGGATTTCACGGGATTATTTGCAATGCATTAAAGTGAATACATTGTACAGTGAAGCGGATTTTTTTATCTGTGGCCCACGGCCAATGATGAGCGCAGTCAAGAGTATTTTGCTCGACAATCAGGTTAAGCCGGATAACATCCATATTGAAGAATTCTCGTTTTAGAGCTCATACCGATCATTAATCAAGACATCCATACGTGCACTGAGAAAGTCCTGAAACTTATTGGCACACCTCTACATTTGAATTCAAAACGCCTCATATGTACCAGAATATTTGCCGTCTGTTCCCGTGCCCGGCGTTGACAGAGGAATTACTAGATTATTGCCTTGACGATCTGGGTCCAGGCAACCAAGCAGGGATCATAACTACATAATGAAGCTTCTTGACAAGAGCAAAGTAATGAAGTATTATTCGGACATACGTACGACCTAAATCAAGGGGGATGACCATGCAGCAACTGACAGATCAAATTAACCCGGCTCAAAGGATACTTTTGGCGGCATATGACTGTCTGTCGACACGAGGGTATGCCAACGTTACGATGCGAAATATCGCAGACGAAGCTGGCGTTGCATTAAGTCAACTCACTTACTATTATAAAAGTAAGGAAAAGCTGTTTACGGAAGTTATCAGCAAGATGGCCAATCAATACATACATGAAATCGAAACCAGGATGAGTGCGACTGCAGATCTGAATGAGAAGATTGTTTCTCTCACACAATACTTTACGGAAATGCTCAGGGACAAACCAAAGCTTCTAAAACTGTTTATAGATTTTGCTGCGCAGGCATTGTGGACTCCATCGTTCAGGGAACAGGTGGACAGCCTGTTTGACAGCCTTACAGAACTCATAGAAAAATTCATCCTTAATGATTCTGAAGCGCATCAGAGTGTGCAAAATCATTCATCCAAAGCGATAGCAAAATTGATCCTTGGAGCATTATTCGGCACTTCTGTTCAGACTCTCCTCAGCGCTGACAAGGACAATTCGTTTGAATCCTTCGATTTAGCAGAGTGTCTGATGAGCACATGATAGTCAACTATCAATAGAAAGCGTCAGGAAGCTTTCGTGCAAATCTGGCAATGCTGAAAGGACGAGTCGTGGTATGTCAAACATAATTGACTATCTGACATGGCGGGGAGATATTCCGCTTGCAAGCATGCCCTTTAATGCCGCGGATAACCTTGTGCTTTCTTTGCTTGCTTACATTCTGTTTGAGAATGTCATGTCAAAGGATGATAAACTGACTGTAAGGCAGGCTGCAATAAAGTTAAGCGGGAGATCCAACGACTTTGGCGTAATGAGAAGTGATAACACGCGATTGTTGCGTGAGCTATCGAGCGGGACACGATTTTGGGATGCAATGATATGTCATTGCGTTAATGAGATCGATATGAATGAAGAGAAACAATTTGCTGCTATCACGATCTGTTTGGATGACGGAACCTGCTTTATTGCATATCGTGGCACAGACAATACCCTTATAGGCTGGAAAGAGGACTTTAATCTCTCCTTTATCAGTCCTGTTCCCGCACAGACAGCAAGCGCGCAATACCTAAGGGATGTCGCGGAGCAGACTGCCAGCACTATCCGTATCGGCGGACACTCAAAGGGCGGAAACCTAGCGATTTATGCCGCTTCGCAGTGTGACCCCGCGATACAGGACCGGATCATTGCCGTATACAGCAACGACGGACCTGGTCTGGACGACGCGACCTTTATGAGTGAAGGATATGCGCGCATCAAGGACAGGTTTTTCTCTTACGTGCCGCAGTCATCGATTATCGGCATGCTCTTGCAGCATCAGGAGAATTACGCGGTCGTGACAAGCCGTGCGATCGGCCTGTTTCAGCATCACCCCTATACATGGCAAGTTAATCGTGCGGGCTTTGATATAGTAGACGCGATTCGTCCAGGAAGCCGCTATGTGGATACGACACTGAAGAATTGGCTTTCTTCTGTCAGTGTGGATAAGCGCATGGTCTTCGTGGATACTCTGTATGCTGTTTTGTCCGCCACCAACGCCACAACGCTACAGGGACTGACGGTGCAATGGTGGAAGAACGCCTATGTGATGCTTATGAAAATTAGGGATATCGATTCCCAGACACGCAAGCTTATCATTGGCGTGCTTGTTGAATTGGTCAAAGCCGCTGTGGGAAGTCGCACAAACATATCCCCGCCGGTATTACTGCCCAGCGAAACTAACCCGCAATAGTTGAAAGGAGGTCATGTGCGGAGATGTCTGGAGAGGAAACCAAGATAATGCTTGCACAGAGCTTTAAAGCACTGGTCATAAGGGACAGGCCTTTTGATAAGATCACTATCAAGAATATCGCGTCCGGCGCAGGTATCATCCGACCTACTTTTTATAAGCACTTTCAGGATAAGTACGACTTGCTTGATTGGACTTTCATGCATGATATTATTGAGCCCTCCTATGCCTTGATCCATGCTCAGATGTTTGAAGAAGCAATACGCCTTGTATTTACGTGCCTTAAAAGGGAAGGCGATTTCTATCGACGCATCATCAACATCCAGGGGCAAAACTCCACTCAAGGGATGGTGCTAAGCGCGCTGACAAACTGGATCCTCCTCCTGATGGAAGCGCAGAACACAGGTTTCTCACAACCCTATGCATGGTTCACACCTCAGAATATCGCATGGTACTACGCGAATAGCATGACGACAGTGATTATCTATTGGATTGAGCAGAATTTTCCCTATTCGGTCGATGATATTCTGGATGCCTATCGATATTTGGGCACGCACTCAATAAATGATATACTCAAAGGCGACTGCAAATAGGTCTGTTTGAATCGATATCGGAACATACTGGCCTTTTTGTATCCAAGATGAGTACATAGGGAATAGATTGAGTCTGTACGGACTCGGTCTTTTTATTTACGATGATTCTGTATCAAGTATAACACAAAGGAGTGATGAATCATGGCAGACAAGAAGCTCAAGGAGACAATGCAGTCGATAGGTGTCGACGCGGCAATCAAGTATCTGGATCACAATCCGGAGGACAATATCCCCAAATTGCTGGACTGGATGGTCCGGTTTGACGCGATGCAGAAGCAAAAGCGGGACAAAGATCCCTTTGTGATCACAAGGGAATCACTAAGCGACAAAAACGGCAACTGGTACAAGCTGGCCACTAGCCTTTGGTCGGACATCGATCCCAGGGTTCGCAGGACACTTTTCAGGAACTTTGTCGTCAATGCGACAATTGTCGGGTATCGACAGCAAAACGAAGCAAAAGATAAATTCGAATGTAACATACCCTGGGCCATCCTGATGGATCCGACCAGTGCGTGCAACCTCAATTGTATCGGTTGCTGGGCCGCGGAATATGAGCACAATCAGAATCTTTCCCTGGAAACCTGGGATTCTATCATACGGCAGGGCAAGGCGATGGGTACCTACATCTATCTCTACTCAGGCGGAGAACCCATGGTACGCAAGGCTGACATTCTCAAAATGTGTGAGGCGCACCAGGATTGTGTGTTTCTGGCTTTCACCAATGGGACGCTGATTGACGAAGCCTTTGCCGATGGCATGTTGAAAGTGCGTAACTTCATCCCAGCTATCAGTGTGGAGGGTTTTGAAAAGGAAACAGATGCCCGCCGCGGGGAAGGTACTTACCGCAAAGCGATGCAGGCCATGGAACTCCTCCGCCGCAAAAAGCTTCCATTTGGCGCTTCGTGCTGCTATACCAGCCAGAATACCGATATCATCGGCAGTGAAGCATATATCGATGATCTGATCAGCAAGGGTTGCAAATTCGCCTGGTTTTTCACCTATATTCCCGTAGGCGTGGATGCGGTGCCGGATCTCCTTGCCAGTGCCCAGCAACGCGAATTCATGTATCACCAACTCCGTGCCTTCCGCAAGACGAAACCATTGTTCACCATGGATTTTTGGAACGATGGCGAATTTGTTGGAGGATGTATTGCCGGTGGTCGCGCTTATCTGCACATCAACGCTGCGGGTGATATCGAGCCCTGTGCGTTTATCCACTATTCCGATTCTAATATCCATGAGAAAACAATATTGGAGGCCTGCCAATCGCCATTGTTCGGGATGTATCAGGCAAGGCAACCCTTTAGCGAGAACATGCTTCAACCATGCCCTTTGCTGGATAATCCGGAGAGCCTAGCCGACATAATTGACTTAACGCAAGCAAAATCCACGGACATGATGCATCCCGAGGATGTGCATGAGTTGACAAAGAAATGTATCAATGCCGCGGAAAACTGGGCACCTGCCGCAGACCGGCTTTGGCAATGCTCCAGAAACTGCGCTACCCACGAAGTTGATTAGGGCAGCAGGCCGACGGAGAGGTGATGACATATGCCAGTAGTTGATGCACTGCTCATTTTCTTCAGCTGCTGTTTGCTGCACATTGAGCCAACTATGGCTGTGGGCGCGACTCAAAACAGTCTCTCAGGAAGACGTATCCTAGCCTTAAGCGCGATTTTCGCTTTGGTCCAGGCCGGAATCACCATCATTGGCGTTATCGCGGCGCAGTATCTCAATGCGTTGATGCTCTCTGCCTCTTCAGAAGCACTTGTTCCCTATTTGACATTTGCCTTGTTAATGATGCTGGCCGCCTACATGATTTTCAAAGCCTTTCACTTTAGTGACTTTACCGAAGCATTGCTCGCATATATGACAGGAGGAGGTTTCGCAAAGCTTGCTCTGCGTTGGTGCCCGCCGATCTTTTTGACAGGGGTTATATTGGGTATCAGCATGCCGGCCAAATCGCTCCTTGTTTTGCTGGCTTTCATGTGCTCCTTAGTCATATCTGCAATTGGCCTGTGTTATGGATACTGGCAAGGCCATCGCTTCGTCAAGGCCGCCTATCTGACAGGTGGTGTAAGCTTGTTCATTTTAGCAGTCAAGTACATTGCAGCTCTGGCATGACACGAGTCAACAACCATAAAGAAAGAGAGAATACGGATGAATTGGCTGCATCTTCTCACATGCGCGGTCACGGGTTATCTGCTGGGAAATTTCCAAACCGGCGTGATCGTTGGGCGCCTTCTTGCCAGAAAGGATCTGCGCATGCATGGCAGTGGTTCCAGCGGCGCTACCAATGCCATGCGAGTTTTGGGGAAAAAGGCGGGGATACTCACTCTGCTGGGTGATACTGCAAAGGGAATGCTTGCTGTTGAAATTGGCATACTGCTTCTTGGAAGAGACGGTGGTCTGGCAGCCGGTTTGTTTGTTGTCATAGGCCATATTTGGCCGGCATTCTT
>Ga0209510_1000803_pt1 | contig 39916 bp, 28 predicted proteins | sample BiotimSIPDNA_FD_185749 | JGI IMG/M metagenome (GOLD analysis project Ga0209510, IMG submission 185749) | Anaerobic biogas reactor microbial communites from Washington, USA - Biogas_R1 time_0 SIP DNA (SPAdes) (version 2) | ecosystem: Engineered > Bioreactor > Anaerobic > Unclassified | place...
TTTCGCCACCCTTTGTTTTATTCTGGTCACCAAAGGCAAAATCCCCCTGTATTATGGCTCCAGCTTCTCTTATATTGGCGCCATTGTAGGTTTGGTCGGCGCAGATTATCTGTCGAGTGTCGCCATTCTCCCCGATGAATGGATTTCAATCGTTACCTTCGGTATCGTGATGTCCGGTTTTATCTCGATTGCCGCCGGTATCCTGGTGAACAAACTTGGCAAGGATGTAATCGACAAAATTCTTCCTGCTACCATCACCGGTCCAATCGCGATGGTGATTGGTCTGACCCTGGCTGGAAACGCCATGGCAGACGCATCCCCTGCCGTTGCTGGACCCGGCTTGATTAACAACCTGCCCTGGATCGTCTCACTGACCACCCTGATCGTGACCATCCTGTTCTCGGTCTATCTCAAGGGTTTTCTTTCCCAGCTGCCGCTGTTCCTTGGTATGCTGGTTGGTGTTGTCGTCGCAGGCATCCTGACCGCAGCTACTGGCTCCGACCTGTTCCGCCAGCTGCCCGCAGAGGTTGCCCGACAAGGCATTTTCGCCTTGCCACACTTCACGATTCCGACGGTCCACTGGGGAGCAGCACTGGCGATTATGCCGGTCGCTCTCGCCACGATCCCGGAATCTACCGCTCACATCTATCAGTTGGATGTGTATGTCAATGACCTGGCAAAGAAAATCGGCACAGAAAAGAAATATGACCTCGCCAGCCGCCTTGGCAGCAACCTGATTGGTGATGGCACCGGTGACATTGTTGCCGGTTTCATGGGCGGTCCTGCTGGAACCAACTATGGTGAAAACATTAGCGCAATGGCAATTACCCGCGTCTTCTCGGTGCCTGTGTTGATTGCAGCCGCGATCATCGCCATGATTATTGCCTGCTTCACCCCCCTGGTGAAGGCGATTTACTCCATCCCCCTGAGCGTTATCGGCGGATTGGAAATTTACCTGTTCGGCGCCATCGCTGCCCAGGGTATCGCAATTATGATTGAAAAGAATGTTGATATGTTCAGCGCTAAAAATATCGCTGTCATCGCTACCATCTGTGTAATCGCCATCGGTGGACAATATTACTTCGGCGGTATGATCCCCTTCTTCGGGGCTCAGCTTCCCGCCCTGGCAACTGCCTCAATCTTCGGTATCGTTTTGAACGCTGTGCTGAACATTGGCAAACGCTCCGATCACCACGAGGAACCCGCCTAATCAGCGGTCTTGTTCTGATCTGAAGTAATACCTATCAAGGAGCTGGTCTGCAGACCAGCTCCTTTTGTTTTAAATTGGGGATCAATTTGTGCGAAAAATACTTGACACTACCTTTTATCCAGAACCTGTTCAACAAAGGCAAGGGTCTCTTTAGACAAAACGCTGGATTCCTTTTTTCGTTCGAGGTCGAGAATACATAAGATATTCTCCAGGTCTGCGATAGCCTGGTGGTCGGCGGGGGTAAGATTGAAGGTCATTATTACCTCATTTTTACTTCTAAAATTTCCAGTTTGCCTCATGAACCCGGAAGAATTCGGCGGTGGTCCATTGATAACTATCGGGGATTTGGCCCAATTTCCAATATTTGCTGGTGCTCTCCCCGTAATAATAAGAAACTGGATAATTCGGGTCTCGTATCAGATCTCTCATGCCGGGAGCGCTTGATGTCTCCACGCCAAATGCCAGGTGACCAGGGTAACCCAACAAGGCGACTTTGAGACCCAAACGGGTCAAAATCGCGGCGCAAAGGATGGCGACATCCTCACAATCGCCTTTCTGATCCCAGAGTGTCTCCAGGGGATACCTGGCGTAGTCTGAAAGATTTTTGCTGTCGATGTCCCGATGATAAGGAATAAAGCACTGCACAAAGGCGAGCACATTACTCGCTTGGGTGTAGGAATCCCAGTTATAGCGCGAGTGAATATCTCTGAAGTGTGAGACCAATTGGTCTACCTCATCACAGACTTCTTCGGCATAGAGCTGAAATTGTTCGCGGTGGCGCTGCCGGTTGAACAATTCAGTAAAGTTTGCTTCAGCCACGCGAATAGGAACTTCGAAGTGAATCGATTCGCTTCTTCCTTCTGGAGTAAAATCCCACTCGCAAATGAGTGACCAATACCCATCCGGAAGCACTATGGGAGGATCGACGATAACAGGGCCCGGTATAACAGGATCAGGTTTCTTTTTTAACCTTGGGATAATGTCGATATCCGCCTGCTCCTCCTCACTCAAGGCCTCCCATTTCGCCCTGCCTGCCTCGAACAGGTGTTCGAACATTGGGTATGCAATTCCATTAAGGATTTTGATGAATGAGGCGAAATATGGGCTCGGTGAAATATATTTATTCCAGGTGATATGATCTTCACTTTGAGGTTGCTCAGCAAAAAATTCCTCCCAAAAATCTTCACCATCCGCTGATTGAAGGGCATACCTTAATGGGTTATTTGGCGATTCTCCAACCGCTTCAACCGTATAGGTGAGTAGAATCATAATCTTATTAAGGTAGGATGCAAAAATCGTCCGATGGTTTCCCAATAGATCTTGTTCTACATAATGCTCATTGATCACTCTGGCGAGATCCCAATCGCGCACAAAGTGATACGGTTGTTCAGAAAATTCAAGCAAATTATTGAAAGCGTCCGCTGTGAAGTCAGGCTTACCATTGAGAAACCATTTCCGGTTCGCAAGCAAATCGGCACCGACCTGGTTGGTCGCTGGTTGATATTTCACAAACAACGCCTCAACGATGGGTTGTGTTATCGGATCGAACAGAAAATCAAATTCTTCTGCTTTCGTTGCAAAATCACCCCATTTTTGGTCCAGGCTAATAGTATTATTATCGACTATAGTTTTAAGACGTTTTTTTGCATTAGACAGATCTTCCTCGTGTTTCTCGATAAGTTCGCAAGTTTCTTCGGCAACTTTTAGATTGAATTCTGCCAGAGCTTTCTCGTAAGGGAGACTGATCAGTCGGGCTGTTAGCAGTTCAATTTCGATTCGAATCTTGTCAAGCTTCGCGAATACACTCCTTTGCAACAGCGTAAAAACATTGTCGACAAGATCTTTTATTGCCCCTTCAGGTATATATTTATACCATGTTGGGAGGGGACGGAACTGGGTAAGAGCCTCGCGAAAATTCTTTTTGGAATCTTCCAATAGAGCATCAAGGTTAGCAGAATCATCCAATGAGGCTACCTTGTTCTGAGCGTCGCTTTTTCGAATTTGCAAATCCCTCTGAATGAACTTCAATGTGCTTTCAAGGTTCGTGAAAAGGTTGGGAAAAAGCTTAGGATTGCTATAAATCTGATTGATAGCCTCTTTTCGGGAAGTAAGAATCTCACTCGCTTTAATCCTGGCGTTGTGCAGCATGATTTCCATAATCCCAGGTGAAGTCTCATTGACCATTTTTTGATAATGAGCCTCGATATTGGTGAGAAACGGACACTCTGCTGGCTTATCAATCGACGGAGGAGTGTAGAGAATTTCATTGAAGGCGTAGCGTAAATTCCAGGTTTTTGAGTCGGTTCCATCAATCGAAAAAGGTGGTTTTGTGATCAATTCATTAAACCATTCTACAGGTTTGCCGAAAGTTGCAATGACTTCAGAGGATTTCTTTTTTATATCTTCAGCCTGAATGGTCTGTGGCTGCATGATATCCTCGAGAACAATTTTGTTCGCAAGTTTCAAACCGCAATAATCAATGATTTTTTCAGGGTCATAGATCATCCCAACGCTGCCAAAACTCGAGAAAAACCGCCGATTAGGCTGAAGGTTTTCAAACAAACTACTTTGAGATAGATTACTTCGAACTTCCGGGCTGACCATTCCAAGGGTAAAAGAGAGGACGATATCCTCTATTTCCTGGTGGTCTTCAGCGAAAAGATTGCGTTCTTTCTTGTCATCAATTATGTAAAAACCAATATCACGCAGATCCAGGTCCTGATTAAATCCAAGTTTCTTCAATATTGGATCATCAATTTTCCGTGGTGCCGGATCAATTCGTTCTGATATTTCGTATACCAATCGATAGACCAACGACTCCTGGTGAATAGTTGGCGCTTCTTCTTTAAAACGTGAGATGTCCAAAACTACATTCAAATCGGTTTGATCACCGGCTAACTGCACCAGGTTCTTGAAGGAATACAAAACAGGCAATAAGAAGTAAGAACAGAGCGGGTCCCAGGCATCGGCAAGGATAAGAATTTGGTCTCTGGCAATACCGATCCTTTCAGGATCCTGCCGAGTCCGGTAGGCATGCTCCCGAAAATCCTCCCAGAGTACATTAACCATTTCCTTTAAATTCATAAAATCAATTTGGTAAACGTCCAAAACCTCGTCGATCTGATCAGTTGAAGTGTCCTGATTTGAAGAATCAAGGGGCGTGGCTATAAGACGGACATTGGAAACATCCTCCCTGGAGCACTCCAGGGAGGAACCTGTTACCATGATCCCGCTGCTTTCTGCCTGGGGGACGGCATATGTTAATACTGCATTTCTCGCGCAATTTTCAAGCCTCTTCCCGATGGATACTATCAGGGCTGCGCTGTTTCGGAAACTTTGCATCATTTCCCTTTCTGATCTACGTTTTTACAACTTGCCGTGCTCGGAAATTAATTTTATAGCGCGCTGCAAAGCCTCTATTTCCTCTTTAAGTTGTTGGAACATCGGATCATCCTCTTTAAAAGAAGCCTTTTCAGTTTCTAATTGCTGCATAAACACCGTACAGGTGTTTACTCCTTCAGCAATACCGGTCGCTCCAATGTTGGCATTAATAAGCCCTCGTGCTCCATTTAACCAGCCGTGGTTGGAAGCGAATTCCATCGCAGCTTTCTCGCGGCCTTGCGCAATACGATCGGATTGGTTTGCATATTTTGAGTCTTTGTATTTTCTTTCCTCATCATAGTAATAAAAACTACCACGCTTGGTAACATAGCCGAATGCTAACGCTGCTGCCCAAACTTCAATACTGCTGAGAGAATCGTCGGGGTCAAGGTCTTGCCTTGAGGCTTCAAGGATGATGTTGAGCGGATCATCAGCACCGCTGTTTTTATAGTCACTATATGCCTTATATAGAACCGGCAACTCAGTAAGCATCCAGGTTGCCACGCCGTGTTCAGCTCGGGCAATGTAGATGGCATCCTTCACACCAGTAGAGATTATGTTAAACACCCCACCATCCTTATATTTTTGTGGGATAGTGTCAGCCTGGGCATCTTCGACACCGATGTATGCAGGCGCCATTGTGATTAGATCTTCATGCACAGGCAAATATCGCCAAAATGGATGACAGTAATCTATGACATTGTCCATTTTTCTCTCAAGTATAGCGAGATAATTGTCATCACCGTAGTGTTTTTGCATCTCTTCAAGAATGTGAGCATTTTCAATCGATTGAATAAAGGGTGTCTCGGCAGCTTTCATTAATGCTCGTGCCAAATTTGTGACTTTTACATCCTTAATGCCTTCAAGTGTTGCTGAAGTTTGATTATTTATAAAATCAGCAAAAACCCTGTCCAAATCAAGATTGGGTTTTCGTTGCTCGTAATAATCAACAAAATACTGGTCGTCCGTGACTTCAACTGCCAATTGGAAAAGATTTGCATGGGATGAGGGCGCAATAAGCCGAGCCATTCTTCGGGTAATAAAATCATCGACTTCATTTAGACGCCTTGTGAATTGCTCTAACTGCATAGAGATATCTTGAACTTCTTTCTCTAACGCTGAATATAGCTCTTTCATTACTTTGGAGGTTTCATTTCTCAATATAGCTTCGTTTAGGTCGGCCATAAAGTTGATTGCCTCAGTCTTCAAAACATTGAATCTGGATTGCCAATCACGTTTAAAGAGTTTTTTTAACGCTACCTGCTTCCACTCTTTTGATAGGTTTGCCAGATTTTCTATAGTTTTAGTCAGCTTTGTCTCTTTTTCGGCAATCGCTCTATTTTCTTCATCCAAATCGATTCCATTAAGAAAAGCAGTGAGAGAATCTCTATCAGCTTTATCCTTTAATAGTGCGTCATTGAGACCTTTCGCAAAATAAGGACCCTGAAGTGCATTTACTTTGGTACCCTTTCTTCTCAAGGAGTCTGTTTTTAACTCAGTGAGCTCTTCCCCCGCATTAACTATATTTTCAATTATCGTAGCTCTTTCGATCTCATCATTACTCATTTCATTGGTGATATATGCCAGCGCAGTTCCAGGGTCTTTCGCAGCCAAAATTAATTGCAGATTGTCGTTCTTGACAGTTTGGTTGCCCCGGAGGTCCCCTCTTAAGGTAACAGGATTGAGTCTGAGTTCCTCGATCAATGTGACGTGCGGCGGTCTGTCGCCTTCGTCTGAATATTTCTTCGTTTGAAGTCTATGGAGAGAATCCACTGCTAGTCGTGCTGAGCAATACTGTAGCAACCGCTCTTTCGGATAGATAAGCGCTGCGGATGAAAACGAACTTAGGTAGGGCATTTTGCCTTTGAATTTCGGATCCTGAACAGTGGTGTTTGCCAGCATTGAAACCTGGGCTCCGCTAAGCGGTGAAACACTCAGCAGGAATAACGCCTGGGACGTCATTTTAAAGACATCCTGCGCTGCAGTTAGGAATTGTCCACTTTTGTTTGCTAGGTCGACGACATATACCATGTCAAAAGGTGGGCTATTAATATCGGTATCCATTGTCGGATACGTTACCTGCCATCGACTTGTCTCCGTCAGATAATCCAGATCTTGCAGATAACTATATGCATTTGCTTTAATTTTTGATTTTTGCCTAAGGTCTGCCATCCCAATCGCCTTCTCGAAAATTGGCGGCAATAGTTGTACTCCAATTATTGTAAAGTTGTCAGTTTGTCTCGATAAAAATTGACGCAACAAATAGGCTACATCGAACGAAATTCCACTACCTGTGCCACCGCACATGGAGTTGATGATATAAACCCTCACCTGAGCAAGATCAAGTTCGTAATCCATGTTGGGGTTTACCATATTAGTGACTGCTTGTGCCTGGGTTATTTCCAGAATTTTCTGTGTGGCATTCGCAAGAGTTTCACGAATAGGTAGATTGTCATGAATGCTGCGCGTAAAAGACCCAAAAAGACCAAGCCTTCCTAAGAGGCGCGCCTGTTTTGCGCCGGGTCCCAGTGAATTGGGAACATGCCTATAATCTGGCCACCACGCCTCGATAGAAGGAAAGTTCTTTATGTTTTTCAAAATTAAGCTGGGGTTTACATTCCCAATATTTGTCCTGGTAACATTTTGGTTCTTCAACCAGGGTTCCAATTCAGTTTGGACCGTTGTATCTGTATCTATCCAGAGGTGCTGGAAAATCGGCAAGTCTCCGTATGCCTCGACCTGAAGCTGCTTTAGGCGCCAGCCAATTTGTGCGGGGCTGGAACCGAGAAAAACATAAAGTGTTGGGCAGAATCTGATCGTTTTTCGATCATCCTGGGCAATATCTTCGTCAACAAAAAAGTCGTCCATCATTATTTCTCCTTTATAGTCCTATGATGAAATCAATTGTGGTATTACCGATGGTAAGTATCTCTCCTGCCATCAGTTTAAACTGAACTTCTCTATGAACTCCGTTGAGTGTCATTGGAGTCTTCGGTTCAATATAATATTCGATATCTTCTTGCGATCTAATTCCAATAATGTCAAATGCCTCCTCTGGTAAACCGGAAACAACTAATCCTGCTGTGGGGGATGAGCCCACACTAATCCTGTATTTGTCTGTTTCAATCCGTTCGGGTGTGATATGCATGATCAGGCTCTCACGCCTCATACCGCTTTGATCTGTCCATCTCATGATCATGTTAAACACAGGCGGTGTCCGCTTCCTGGCAATATTTTTTATGATTACAAAAGCAGCAATCAAAAAAACCACTCCACCTGTAATAATCCAAGGAAGCTTTGATTTTGGCTTAACTACCTGAAATTCAATCGGCAAGTTTGTTTCGCCGCTCTTGAAATCGCCGACCAGGGCAGTGTCTTCAGACATAAATACAAGATTTGCATTGAACCGATGAGTGCCGCCTTTTAACTCCTTCACAACATCTGCCGGCATGTTCAACAATACGGAAACCAAACCTGTTTCCGAGGGCACCTGAACAGATTTTCCACTTATGTTTCCAGCCTGCAGTGAAAGGTGGGGCAGAATCTCTTCATCATTGCTTTCAACATTGACCAACATCGCCATGGGAGTGTATTCGCTATCGACAACCACCTGGCAATCTTGCCTGGCGGTCACAGTGCCATCATCGTTGATATCAAGCTTTCCGAGGTCGATTTTCGATTTGCCCTGGCAGCGAATGTTTGTGGTCCCCATCGCTGGCGTGCTGGTGGGCGTAGGCGTGGCGGTATCGGTAGGCTCAGGGGTGTTCGTTGGTGTCGTGGTGCTTGTGGCGGTGGCTGTTGGCATTTTTTCATCCAGCGAGAAGCGGATATTCAAATTGTTGGGCATGATATAGACTTGACCCGAATTGTCGTTAGCTTGGATTCTTAATGGCAAGCTCACCAAGTATTCTCCAAAATCTTCTTGTCGAAGATTTCCTTCGTTAATGTTGACGAGGTCAAAATCGAAGCACACCCGGTCAGTCGACACGGTTACCTCGCGCATGCAGGTCGTGCCGCTGGCACAAATTTGTGCTCCTGTTCCCAGGGGCAGATCCCTCTGCGAGGTTGGTGGCTCGTTGAACTGCACCGACATCCCCGCAATGGTCGGGTCAGACAGCCAAAACACAACGCAGCCTTGCTTTGGCGCTGCAACTTCGGTTAGCATGTTACCCATGTTGAGGATCACTGGTTGAAACTGAGCCACGCGGATTGGGGTCGGGTTGTCAGAGCGATTTATACCGAGCAGTCCTTCCAGGTCATCCAATGCCGAGGGAACAGCAATGCCGTCCAGTGAGTTGTAGATCCAATATGTGTACCCATTTTTCTGGAGAAAAAGATAGCGCTCCAAACATGCGTCAGGGCTGTTCTGACTGGCATTGTCGAGCCCATCGGTATAAGAAATCATGAGCTGCATGTGTGTACCGGCACTTGCATTCATGGCTTCCATTACTGTCACGCCCGCACATACTGCATCCCACATCGCAGTAAGACTACCAGTCGCCTTAAGGTTGGACAAGGTCTGAATAATCTCGCTCCTGTCCGAAGGCGTGAGGTTATGCCAGGAACCCAATTCTTTGACCGTACTGTCAAATGTAATGATAGTAAGGTTTGCTCCATCAGGCAACTGATCGATGAAATCGTTGGCGACATTAATCACCTGTGGAAATAATGGAGGGTCTCCGTCATTCATCGAAGTAGACGTGTCAATCAGGAAAACGTAGTCGTAAACCAACTGATCATCTTGTGCTGCCGCAGTTTGAGAAACTGACAGAACCACAATAAGAATCATTATGTAGGCGGCGACCGTAAGAAGTTTGTGGTGATGTTTAGGTGTCCATTTCATTGTTCTCTCATTTGCTTCTTTCTATTTGGATATGCGATCGATAATTTATCTTTATTGGCTAAAAAAATGTATCAGATTCCTCGTCTGTTCTGAATCTAGAAGCGTTATTAACTGGATCAAGCCATGAATCAGTGAATCCAGGGATATCCAAATCTCTGAGGGTGGAGAAGTATTTAACCCGTTCTCCTCTTCTCTTGTACCTTTCAATTGTTGATAGGACTGCTTGTTGTTTGCTGTTACCGCGATTGGCAGATCTTTCGAGCCAATTAACCAGGAAAGTAACCTTTCCTGTGTTTTTCATCCAGTCTATGACTTCGCATGTCTCTTGAGAAGCTAAGCCTTTGAGTATGTCCTCGATCTTTCCTTGTTTGAGATAAAAATCCGGACTGCTCTGTCCCTTAATCTTCGCCAAGATGGGAGAGGTTTTGTTGTTTTCCAACTCACTTTTGCTGGTTAGATAGGTAAAAATTGATTGGAACGTATCCTGGATACAAGCCGATGCAAGTTCATTAAGTTTTTCATCATGATCCCAATATGCCTTGAGGACACTGAGATCAACATTATTCCAATCGTATTCTTTTAAGATCTTGATACGATCTTCGTCGAAGGCGTACATAAATGCCCGCTTTGGAGCAAGGGAGTATTTGACGATCTCTTCCGCCAACACCTTGGGCGTGCCGAATTTTTCACGAGCTCCTTTCCTGATTTCTTCCGGAGAGGCGACATTTGGCGTTATTTCTGGACGAATAGTCTTAAAGATGGATGGCACCAGACGCTCACCGTCTACGTTTGTGCGCATCACGGCATGATAATTTGGCAGATTGGCCAAGTCGTTTTTCGAGAACGTCGGCAAAAACTGGCTTTCTAACAACTGGGAGTCTTCAAGCCCCAGTCTGAAACTAATCATGGTTCCAACGTTTCCCAGGATGGAGTTCAGGATCTTCCTGTCGGAAATTTGGGTGAGATATTGGTTTGCGAGAACCAAGCCGAGACCAAATTTCCGCGCTTCCGCCAGCAGAATGGAGAAATTCTCGGAGGCGATATTCTGAAACTCATCGACGTAAAGATAAAACGGTGTGATTTTCTTGCCGAGGGTAATTTCCTTTGCTCTTGCCATCAGCGTAGCCGAAATCTTGGCAAGCAAAATCATGCCGAGCAGGGTGGAGTTCGCTTCACCGAGCATCCCTTTCGAAAGATTAATCAGAATTATTTTATTGTTACGTACCGCTTCGGCTATATTAATCGTCGATCGCGGTTGTCCGAAAATATTGCTTACCCGGCTATCATTCACGAAATCCATAAACTTGGAAGCAAAGTAATCACCATACCGGCTTCCATCACTCCGGTTTACGGCATTGTAATTCGTGTTCGTTAACACCTCATTGGTCCAGTTGGACAATTGCGGGTTGGTCCATTTTAGTGGCAACCATCTATTCCAAAAATCGGTATCCATGAAAATATTGAAGAACTCAATGATTGTGCCCGGATTATCTATATCCGACATTGCCAGAAGTAGATTATTTTGAACATGCTGGAAGAAAACCGGGCCAAGATATCCGCCATCGGTAATGTCGTAATATTCTCTGATATATCGTTTGAAAATAGCGCGTAGTTCCTTGACCACATAATCACGCTCTTCATCGCCAGAGACTTCCATCAGGTTCATGCCGACCGGATAGTCGAAGTCGGCCGGATCAATCAACACAACGTCATCCTTCCGGCTCAAGGGAATGATCGAAAGGATGTCATTGAAGAATTCACCGTGGGGGTCAATTACTGCAATGCCATTGCCTGCTTCCATATCTGAGGAAATCATGGTCTTCATTAAAGTGGTTTTACCGGTTCCGGTCTGTCCCACAATATAAGCATGCTGCCGGCGTGTATCTTCAGAAATAAAGACACTTTGATCGAATCCAAAAAAACGGTTTTCCCCAATCAATATTTTTTTTCGTTTCGAATGAGCCAGTTCAACCAGTTCACGCGGAAGAGACTGCTCGTTGAGGGTGTACAACTCTACTCCCGGCAGATTGTCCTCTGCATTTACTGGAAAATAGAAGCTGCTGATAGCCTCATTAGCATCAAAAAGGTGTCGAAACCGATTGCTTACAGTTGGGGTTTCCGTTTCCCAATCGTCCTGGCTGAGGGTAGCAAGATTATTGCTGATCGAAGATTGCTGCGCATCGCCCATGGGCTTGCTAATGTCATAACCGCCAACATTTAGCGACGACAGGTCAACCTGGTCTTTCCTTGGCTTTCCAATGTCAATGGGTTCGGTGAGAGCCAAACCGCAATACTCAATCAGCGAGGCATCAAGCGGGTACCTGGTGGACAGAATTGTGTTCATGTAGAAAGGCATATCCTGGAGGACCAGGTAACCTCTCATTATGGTTTCGATCAAGCCCCTTGAGCGGCTTATCGGTACAGACATAACTTCCCCGGTCGGTAGTCCTTTTCCTTCGCAGAGTGAGATCTGCTTGTAAAGGAATTCATTTTCATCCGGGCTAAGCTTTGTAGGGGAGAGAATCGTACTCCAGACGACTTCCTGTTTCCCATTTAAAAAGGTCTTAAACAAGCGCTCATAAGCACCTTGAGCTAGCGTGTACGGGTGGATGTAATCGATCGTCTCGGCTGATTCACCTTCAGCGATCGCTCTTTCCAGAAATCCAACCGCCCGTTCGGGCAGAAAACTATCGAGTTGGATCTTTTCGAGTCTGCGCTTGAATTCTACGTGACTGGATTGTTCCCATTCGAGCGGGTTGATAAAACCCTCCAGTTCTGCAGAATCTTCAATCATATCCCAGCGATGGTTTTTAAAAACTCCACCCAGCAGAAGCCGGATCGATTCAGCAAGTCGATCGATGGCTGACTTTGAACGCTCCTCTGTCTTCACCAGGAGGGCGATTTGAATATCACCAAACTGTCCTTTTTCGACAAATGGTCGCACCATTGTCCTCAGACAATAGGTGATTCGCGCTCCGTCTCTGTATAGTGTGTTAATGAAATTTGTGATTTTCTTATAATGGCGATCGTACACGTAAAAAGGATTCTGGTTCGGTTCATTCGCCCTTATCCCAGTGAGTTTATATCCAATTACCGATGCCCGACCACCCCCGACCTGTTGTACTGCGATCTTGCTCACCTTCCCTCCTTGATAATGCGATCTGGTTCCCGAAATTTTACCATTGAAGGTAGTTTTAATGTGACTGTTTCTCGATAAAAGTGTCAAGATCGCACTCCTCTTCATAGATCTGTTCATTGTCGTTGATCACTTCCTCCTCCTCGATTAAAAAGACAGATTGTGCTAAATTGTTTGTTTCCTAAAGATAGCTTCTTTCCGGGATCTTCAGGATAGATAATCTATGGTTACGAAATCATTTTGAAATTTTCCTTTTGTTTTGCCAGATAATGATGGCAAATTAAAAAAATTAATCCTTAGAATTAAAAACATGCTCCCGGAGAGCGACAGAAACGCTTCAAAAGCGCTAACAGAAAATCGAGGTTATGAGAACGATCTTTAGCCTATACGCATAACTTTTTTGGATGTAAGCACGACATCTTCCGGTTCTAACTCAAATTCAACCTTATCCCCGGCTTTGAGCGTCCATTCTGTCCCATCAACAATTTGTTTGTAGTGAAGGAATACTTTTACTTCACACTTGATAAAACCATATCCCTTTTTGGGCTCAAACCAGTCAACAACTCCCTGCGTTTTTTCTGCCATGTAATCCCTCCAATGAAAATGTATTGTTTTTAGATAATTAACAAAACTGGGTTTACTGCTCCACCATATTGAGCCGCAGATTTCCAGTTAAAAATTTCACATAGTAACCGACACGAAAACAGATTGTCTCAATCCCTTAAAAGGAACAGCTCCTCCAAACAAATTATAGTGCAATTTCTTAGTAAAGCAGAAGGTAATTCACTTTGTCTCGCCTAAATAATCGTCAGGCTTCTATTAATCTTAACAATACATATTCGTCGTAAATTACAAACGATATTCTAAGAATTTATTAATCATAAACAAACAGTACAAAAAATTTCTGACCGTTAGAATGTCAGGTAAGATATTTACGGTAATAATTGGAGGTTGAGCATTCCTTCTCCTTGAAAATTGCTTTATATAGAGGTAAAAGATGACAAACACCACATTTACAGAAGCATACAACAGGCTTCACCCAACCCTGAAGCAATATATCCCGGTTGTGGATCGGGTGCATGGTCCGCATCATCCCGAGTTTCATGACGTCCGGGCGATTTATGAAAAGATAATCGCAAAAATCGAGGCAAACCCCGCAGAAACACCCGACCTCACAGAAGAATTCTCGAAACTAAGAGCGATCAGCGACAATTACGCCGTGCCGGGCGATGTTTGTGAAACCTACGAGGCTGTTTATAATATGCTTTCTGAACTCGACAGCGCCTATATGTCCCAAGCAGCAACCATGATAAGAAAGCAGTAATACTTTGCAACGTTTCATTCTAAGCAAGAAGAACCAGATAGCAATTATCGGAGCAATCCTGATTGTGTTCGGTTTTTTCAGCCGCTTTGCATTGCGGAACGAGACCATCGCCACGATAGCTTTCACGGCCGCCTCCGTGATTGGTATTGCGCCGATCGCAATCCAGGCTTACCAGGCTTTGCGGGTCAGAGTTGTCAGCATTGACCTCCTGGTGACCATCGCCGTGTTCGGTGCCTTCCTGATTCAAAATTTCGAAGAGTCTGCCATCGTGACTTTTCTGTTTCTCTTCGGCGCCTACCTCGAGCAGCGCACGCTAAACAAAACTCGTTCCGCCATCAAGGAACTAACCGAGATGGCACCTGAGAGTGCTCTCAAGCAGCTTGAGAATGGTGAGTTTGTCGAAGTTGAAGTTGACGAAGTTGATGTTGGCGACATCCTGCTCGTCAAAACCGGCGCGAAAATTCCGGTAGACGGCACGGTTTTGACCGGTGAAGGGCACATCAACGAAGCCAGCATTACAGGCGAGCCTCTCCCAGTCAGTAAACATGCCGAGTCAAGCGTTTTTGCCGGGACGATCCTCGAAAACGGAACCCTGCAAATCGTTGCGGATCGCGTTGGCGAAGACACTACCTTCGGTCGCATTATCGAACTGGTGGAAGAAGCCCAGGATTCCAAGTCTGAGGCTGAGCGTTTCATCGACCGCTTCGCTCGGTGGTACACGCCGGCAGTCTTGGTGTTCGCAGTGATTGTCTGGCTGTTCTCGCGCGATGTTGAGCTGGCTATTACCATCCTTGTTTTGGGTTGCCCGGGCGCGCTGGTGATCGGTGTGCCGGTTTCCAACGTTGCCGGCATCGGTAACGGCGCCAGCCATGGCGTTTTGCTTAAAGGCAGCGAAGTGATCGTCGAATTCAGCCGCGTCGACACCATCGTTTTTGACAAAACCGGAACGCTGACCATAGGCGAACCTGAGGTGGCTGATATCCAGATCCATTCGGCTGATGTCGAGATGATGAAGTCTTATGTAGCCAGCATCGAGAATGAGTCTGACCATCCGCTCGCGAAGGCAGTTGTCAAACACATCGGACCTGTCCAGCTTCTCCCGGTTGAGAGAACCAATGTGATCAAGGGTGGTGGCATTGTCGCCGAGGTTAACGGTCATAGCGTCGTGGTGGGCAACCCGACATTGATGGAACGAGAGGGCGTTCGCCTTTCCGATCGTGCCCGCGAAGAGGTGTCAAAACTTGAAGCTAATGGCAATTCGCTGGTAATGGCTTCGATCGATGGGGAACTGCAAGCTCTGATTGGGATCCGCGACCAGGTTCGTCCTGGTGTCAACGGCGACCTGGCAAAAATCAAAAAACTCGGTGTCAAAAACCTGGTAGTGCTTTCGGGCGACAACCAGGGCACGGTTGACCGCGTCGCCCGTGAGCTGGGACTCACCGAGGCTCACGGTCATATGCTGCCGGAGGATAAGGCTGCATATGTCCAAGGCTTGATCGACAAAGGACATATCGTCGCCTTTGTTGGCGATGGTGTCAACGATAGCCCCTCACTGGCACTGGCACACATCGGCATTGCCATGGGAAGCGGCACAGACGTTGCCATCGAGACCTCCGATGTGGTTCTGATGAATTCTGATTTCAGCAAACTGCCCCATGCCCTCGGACTGACCAAAGCGACAGCCAACAACATGCGCCAAAACATCGCAATCGCTGTCGGTGTTGTGCTGTTCTTACTGGCGAGCGTTTTTTTCAGCGACTGGATGAATATGTCGATTGGAATGTTTGTGCACGAGGGCAGCATTTTAGTGGTAATCTTAAACGGCATGCGCCTGCTGCGATACAAATTGAAATCTTAATGAAGGAGAAAAGATCATGCAAAAAGCAACCATCCACCTGGAAACTTTGACCTGCCCGTCTTGTGTCATGAAAATTGAAAACGCTGCCAAAGCGATGGAAGGCATTGATAAAGATAGTGTTCAGGTGATGTTCAATTCAAGTAAACTCAAATTTAACTTTAATGATAATCAAGTTAAGATCAAAGATATCGTAGACACGATCACAAAACTTGGCTATGAAGTAAAGAAGAGCCAGGTCAAAGAACTCTAAGCAGAACAAAAAACCCCCGGATCAGCCCGGGGGTTGATTATCTCAGGATTTCTAAAATAATCAATTTACATTAATAGCGGATGGCTAACATCAGTTTTTGCGGTCACCGCGTTATTGCGACTTGACGCAGCTGATCAGTGGTTCAATCAACTCGCGCGATGAGTGGTCGTAGGAACCTTGCATAGCCGCAAGCATTTCTCTCGCCATTCCGTCCTTGTTTTTCACCCTGCCCAACATAACTTTGGCAATCGCAATGATGATTTTATCCATGCCCTGCATCAATTCATAGTTGAAACCACTCTGCAGATAAAAGAATGGAATCCCAGAATTCTTAGGTACATTCATGCTCCTTACCCGTTCGACGGTTGCGGCATCATTTTGCGGCGCTGCCCCGGTCGCGAAGATGACAATCTTTTTGTCAGGAAACTGCCTGCACGTCTTGTCAACAAACCTGATGCCGTCTATCTTTCCTGCCCTGACTCCGCCGCCAAAAATGATCAGGTCATATTCATCGAGATGCACGAGGTTGACATTGCAAAGCGGATAACTCTCGCCGCCAAGTTCCTCACCAATCCATCTGGCATATTTCTCAGTAAATCCAGTTCTTGATTGATAAATAATGACACAATTTTCCATCCAACACCTCTTTTCAACAAACAACCGGAAACAACCCGGTTATTAACTAAGAATTGAAAGTCTGTTTACCAACCGGTCAATATCGAGGTAATGAACTCTGCAAAGCGCTCTTTCAATTCGTTATGTTTCTACATTTATACCAGATTTCGATCATTGTAACCGCTCGATAAATGTTTCGAAGGGGTACAATTCTTGCACACATTCAGGTAGGAATTGAGCCTATGATCAACATACTCGAGATCGACCCGGTTTTAACGGTTTTTCCGTACGCATTGTTGTATTATGCACTGCTAATCGTGTCCGTTGGGTTGGCATTGGTATCGATGCGGCGGAAAGCTGGAGACCATGGAAATTCACCCGTGCAGATTGCGCTGGTGATTATCTTTACTGCGCAATTGCTTCTCTTAACGCATAATTTACTGGCTTTTCAAGGTTATCAACTCGCCATTGATCTTTTCCCGTTAGCTTACCGGGTGCTCAACCTTATCTGCCTGGTTTGGCTTATTTTTGCTCTGTTCAATCTGCAAGTCAAAACCCTGCATGCATGGGTTCCTACCGTATTAACGATCGTATTCTTTGGCATTGGCGTTCTCTTCAGTTTTACCTGGCTGCCACTTGCTCAATCGCAAGCATTCAACCGCAGTTGGCAAGACTATGTACTGATCTCGATAACCTTCACAATAATTATCCTGGGCGCGGTCCTGTACTACCGCCGGCACCGAAAAGGCATCCCTGAAGCCTGGCTAATCTTCCTGATCGCAGGCGGCGGGTTCGTGTTATACCTGCTTTTTCCCTCCATCGGCAACCTGCCTACCGTGGTTATGCTCAGTCAATTGCTTTATTACCCACTGCTAATCAGCCTTGCCAACCATCGCGGCAACCCAAGTTTTGCAGAACCTGTGGAAGATCCAAGTGATCTGTTACGGGCTAATGTGGTTAATGCTTTTTTGGATGTCAGTCTGCAGCCCAACCAAAACCAGCTGGAAAAAGCCTTGACTCACAGTCTGAGCCTCTATCTGGCAGCCGATTTGCTGGGTCTGCTCCACTATGAACCTATAAGCAATCGTTTTAGTCTCGACCACACCTACGATCTGATCCGTGAAGATCATCTTGGCAAAATTGAGTTATCAAACGAGCGGCTCCTGTTTTTATTCCAAAGATTTGAAAGCGGCGATGCACTTCTTTCAAACCGTGATTCTGACCTGCAGCTCGAAAAACAATACCTGATGGAAGCAAGCGGCTATAACCAAACTGGCAACCTGATGCTCTATCCGCTAAAACCTTCTGGCAACGAGCACAAATGGGGGATTTTGGGTCTCAGCCCTTACACCAAAAGAAAATGGCAGCAGGAAGACATCTGGCGCCTCGAAAGGCTGCAAGGCAATTTAAGCAGGGTCCTCGAAGAGGCAAACCAACTCGAGAATAGCGCCCGGCAAATTGACAACCTCAAAGCAAACATACTCCAGGCACAGCAGGAGCTGACCAATCTGCAGATGGAACAAGTAAATACGAAAACCGAATTGCAGGAGGTCAATGATTTTATCCTGCAAACCCAATCAGCCTGGACCGAAGAGGTCAACCTATGGGTCGAACGGCAAAAATCGCTGGAAACCGAACTGGAACACCTGCAAGAAACGCTTGAAGCCAACCAGGAAAACCTGGCTGAAGTTGACAACCTGCGCGCACAGAGAAATCAGTTGGAAGCAACGCTCGCGCGCAACGCGGAACAGGTTGCCCACTTGAAAACAACCATGGAAGAAGCCGCCCTGTTATTAAAAGAACTTTCTGATAAAGACGTGGGGGTGGATGATGAAGAGCAAAAGTAAAGGTCTGTATGCGATTTAATAAACATCAATCTCTCACGCTTACCATAGTTTTCATCCTTTCACTTTCCTTTGTCGGCGTTATATTGGGCAGCATCGTCATCACTGCCATGGCACATTCAGAGAACTCGCCTTGGTATATCAGTCTTGAGGGAATGGAGAGGACACCCACGCCATTCCAGCCAAATTCTTTCGCGAATATCCTCGAAGACGGCAGCATCGAACTGATCCCCCAGCCAATGTTCACCCCCACACCAGTGCCGGTAATCCCGGAGGGTGAACTTCCAGCCAACCAGGTGAATATTTTGATGTTGGGGGCTGATGATTTTGGTGAAGGTAATTTCAGAACAGACGTGATCATGCTTTTGTCAATCAACCCCAGGCAGCAGACCGCAAGCCTGATCTCATTCCCGAGGGATCTCTATGTGACCATTCCCGGTTATTGGTCAAACCGAATCAACACAGCCTGGCAGTTAGGGGGCTTTCCGCTGCTGCAGGAAACCTTTCAGGTCAATTTTGGTTTTCGCCCTGATTATTACATGTTGGTCAACTATAACGGCTTCAAAGATGTGGTGAACAGCCTGGACGGCATTGACGTGACCGTAAGCGAAGAACTGCAAGACAGCTGTCAGATCGACCCGAGCGGTTGGTGCGTGATTCAGCCGGGCGAACTGCACATGGACGGCGGAACCGCGCTCTGGTATTCACGTTCACGTCTGACTACCTCTGATTTTGATCGTAACCGCCGCGCGCAGGAAGTGGTTATGGCGATTTTCAAAAAGGCGGTCAATCTGAACATGCTTGCCAAAGTTCCGGAACTTTATGGTCTCTACCGTGAATATATTGACACCAATATTCCCATGACCCAGGTGATCTCCCTTTTACCAATGGCAAAACCTTTGATGAATCCAGATAATATCAGACGTTTTTCAGTTAGCAACGAGATGGTCACAAACTGGATTACCTACGAAGGCGCCTGGGTGTTAATGCCGAACTATTGGGCAATATCAGACATGCTCAACGAAGCACTCTACCGCAACGAGTAACGCAACATATCCAGAAAAATTTTCTTACGCTTTCACGCCTGTATACATACAATAGTTTCGGATTATTTGCTCGTTATACTTGCATTTGTCATAATTACAAGGAGACGAGCTGATGGCATCTATATTACAAGCGAACAACCTTACTAAAAATTATGGAGACCTGGCAGCCGTTGATGATGTCTCGTTCGACATCCAGGATGGTGAAATCTTCAGCCTGCTCGGTCCGAATGGCGCCGGCAAGACCACAACGATCTCCATGCTTTCGACCTTGCTTGCCCCTTCCAGCGGCGATGCCCTGATCAATGGCTATTCTATTCTCAAGGATAATATGCAGGTGCGCAAGTATATCGGCATCGTTCCACAGGAAATAGCCCTGTATGACGACCTTACCGCCCTCGAAAACTTGTTTTACTGGGGAAGACTCAATGATCTGAACGGGCAAGAGCTCAGCCAACGTGTACATGAAGTCCTCGGAATTATTGACCTGACCGACCGCGCCAGAGACCGCATCAAGACCTTTTCCGGGGGGATGAAACGCCGGATCAACATTGCCGCTGGACTGCTGCACAAGCCAAAACTGCTTTTCATGGACGAACCAACGGTCGGGATTGACCCGCAATCCAGGCGCATGATCCTGGACATGGTCAAAGAGCTTAACCAGCAGGGTATGTCTATTTTCTATACCACGCATTACATGGAGGAAGCCCAGGAGTTGTCTGACCGGGTTGGCATCATCGACCAGGGCAAGTTGATTGCGATTGGAACCCAGGATGAGCTAACCCGACAAGTCGGTGAGAACGACTCGATCCGCATAGAAACGGACCCAACGGACGACTTGCCTTCGATCGCTTCACAACTGGAAGGTTTCGGGGAAATCTCCAAGGTCATGGTGGAAGCAGACGGGCTGACCCTGATTACCAAAGATGCAGAACATAGCCTCGCCCCGATCATCACCCAGGCTGGGCGGGCTGGCGCCCGCATCAAGTCGATCAAGATTATCGAACCAAACCTCGAAACAGTCTTCCTGCACCTGACCGGTCGCGCCCTAAGAGATTGATATCATGCGTAAAATTTGGCAAATAGCACGCAAAGACCTCAAGCTGATCATTCGCGATCAGATGGCGCTGGTTTTATACCTGTTGGCACCATTTTTACTCACCCTGGGAATGGCTGCCATCACGGGCGCGTTCAGTTCGGGTGATACCGGGCTTTCCAACATCCCCTTAGTGATCACTAATGCCGATAAAGGCGATCTGGGCATTGCCCTTGTAGAAGTTTTTCAATCTGAAGGGTTGGACGAGTTGATTAACTCGATTTTGCAGACGGATTTTGAGCTTGCCCGACAGTTGGTGGATAATAGAAGCGCGGTCGCGGCTTTACTGATTCCAGAGGGGTTTAGCAGCAGCGTCATTCCGCAGAAGGGCGTGTCTCTTCCTGGAAATGTGAGTCAACTGCAGTTATATACAGACGGTGAATCGACGTATTCTGTCGGTATCATTCGGGCCGTACTGGAAACTTTCATTTACGAACTGGATTCCTCAGCAGCGAGTGTTTCAATCCCTCTCGACAAATTGTTTTCTAATGGTTTGATCAGCCCCGAAGAAGTGCCAGTTTTTCTGGATTCTTTACTGCCCAAACTTATGGGGTCTGAAAACGGTGTTGGTTACCAGCTGATCGTCAACGATAGCGCAGCTGAACGGCAGGATGTCAGTTTATTGGCTCTGATAGCGCCAGGTATGGCGTTGATGTTCCTGATGTTTAATGTCACTTCCGGCGGCGTTTCCTTCCTGTTGGAACGCCGAAAATTTACCTTGCAGCGCAACCTGGTGAGCCCCACAAGCAGTTATCAGATTATCCTTGGCAAGTCTTTTGGAATTTATCTGCGTGGTGTCGCCCAGGTCTTGATTCTTGTTCTGACCTCCGCTCTGCTTTTCGGGCTCAACTGGGGCAACTGGCTGGCGGTGCTGGTGTTGATAGCCTTTGTCGCCTATGGAGCGCTGGGCTGGGGAATGTTGCTGACCAGCTTCTTCAAAACCCCTTCCCAGGTTTCGAACGCAGGCACCACGATAGCGCTGCTTTTTGGCATGCTGGGTGGCGGCTTTTTGCCGATGACTGCGTTGCCTGAGTGGTTGAAAACGATTGCCAGAATTTCGCCAAATGCCTGGGGCAGTGAGGGTTTTACGATTCTTGCTGCGGGCGGCACCCTCGCAAACTTGGGAAGTATCCTGCTGGCACTCTTAATCATGGGTACGGTGCTGCTCATCCTGGCATCGTTCTTCTTTCGCCGAAACGTAATCCAGGTGGGAGGTTGATTATGGGCAAAATTATCAACATTATCAAAAAAGATGTTAAGCTCTATTTCTCTTCACCTGTCACACTGATCTTTTTTGTCGTGTTACCGATCATATTCACATCGATACTGGCTGCGACCACTGGCGGGTTTAGTAGCACGACGATCGTTCTCAATTATGTCGACCGTGCCCAGTCTCCGCTTTCTGCGAGCCTACTTGAGCTTTTGGCAGATGATGATACCTTTTCCCTGCAAGCTGTCGAGCTTGCTGAAGCCAGGGAGGAGTTTGGCGAAGGGCGGATGGATACCTATCTCGTTATCCCTCCAGATTTCAACCGCGAAACCATGCTGCAGGGCAACCTTGCTGCCCAGCTTTACCAACAGCCAAACCGCACGAACAGCCAGATTATCTACCAGGAGCTACAGCTGGCGCTGACTAAACTAACCGGCGTGCATGCGAAGGTTGATAGCGTCTTGCAGTCTTATCAAGCCCTCCACCCAGAGGTCACCACAACACAGCTGGAAAACCTGGCAGAACAGATGCTGCCGGAAATTCAGCTTGAAGTTGCCGAGGCGCCCTCCAGGCTCACCGAGACTGTCAGTCAGTCTGGTGAAGAGGTTGTTTACGACCCTGCCGCAAGTTCTTCCGCCGGGCAATTGATCACCTGGGTGTTTATGACACTGCTTGGCTTGGCTGGAGCAATGGCATTTGAGCGCGAGCGAGGCACATTGAAACGCTTCTTAACGACACCAACTTCGCGCCTGACTTATTTTGCAGCCACAATTCTTGGATATGTTTTAATCGCGCTTGCACAGATCGCCATTCTAATGTTTTTTGGCGCACTGGTCTGGAAAACGCCCTGGCTCGACCGACCATTGCTCACTTTCCTGTTGATGCTGGCGTTTTCGTTTGCCTCTGCTGGTCTGGGCGCGTTTTTGGGAAGTTTGGTCAGAACCGAAAGCCAGGCAGGAGGGATTGCCACAACAATTGGCATGACCTTCGCGCTGCTTTCTGGTGCCTGGTTCCCGATTGAACTTTTCCCGAAAGTGATGCAAAACGCGGCTAAGATCTTCCCGACTTATTGGGGTATGCAGGGGTTGAAAGATATCCTGATCAGCAACAAACCTTTTGAGCAGATCCTGCCGACGATTGGAATATTGATGGGCTTTGCTATCGTTTTCCTTGCCTTAGGCATGCTCTTTTTAAGACGGAATAGCAGCGGCGGTTGCCCTGCCGTCCCGCGTGACCGCGGCAGATCAGCTCTACGACAAAACCATCGCAATCCGAAGAAAGCGAGCATTTCCGTATGAAAAAAAGACACCTGGTGGGGTGTCTTTTCTTCAGTCATTCAGCCTTATTCCTCGTCAGGGTGAGGTGGTTCGTGGAAAATATTATTCCGATCCTGCGCCTTTAGCGTATCTCGTTTGACTTTGACAATGCTAAAAATGCCTATCGTCGAAGCGACCATCCCGACCAGCTGAAACGCATAGCTGATAAAAGTGAGGAAGTAGGTGGAAGGGATGAGCTTCGCGACCATCAGAAGCGGCAAGGCTACACCCAGCACGAGCATCACCACTCCAACCCAGATCAGAGTCTTCGGATCAGTCGGCAATCGCAGCGGTTTAGGATCTCTCGTTGGCGATTTCATGTTCTCTAAACAACCAGCAAGAAACCAAGTGATCGTTTTTAAGGTCAAACTCTGGCGGCACCTCAACATCACACAGTCCGGGCATCATATGAGGGCAGCGTGGATGGAACCGGCAGCCCTGGGGTGGGTTCACCAGGCTGGGCGGTTCGCCAGGGGGAACATCCTGCATCTCATCCACATTTTTCGGGTCAGGATCGGAAGTAGCAGCCAGCAGCGCGTGAGTATATGGGTGGGCAGTGTTATCGATCAATTCCGATTCGGGTGCTTTTTCAATGATCTGCCCGGCGTACATCACGTAGATGTATTCCGAAAAGTATCTGACTGTCGCCAGGTCATGCGTGATGTAGATTACTGCCAGGTTGTGTGTTGCCTGTAAATTGCGCAGCAGTTTCAGAATTTCAACCCGAACTGAGGCATCCAGCATGGAAACCGGCTCGTCAGCAACCAGCAAAACCGGGTCGAGGATCATAGCCCTCGCGATGACAATGCGCTGCTGCTGACCTCCGGAAAGTTGATGAGGGAATTTGGTTAAAAAGTCCTCGACCGGGGTCATTTTGACTTCATCCATCACCTGGATAACGCGTCGACGACGTTCAGCTTTGTCTTTGATTCCAGCAATTTTTAACGGTTCCTCAAGAATAGTCTGGACATTCATAAATGGCGGCATTGCGCCGTAGGGGTCCTGCTGGACATAACCAACTTTTTGACGGAAAGCCTTTAATTCAACAGGGCTCAAATCATTGACAACATCACCGTCAAAGGTGACCGTACCGCCGGTGGGAACGTTGAGGCGGAGGATGGTTCTCATCAGGCTGGTTTTTCCGCTGCCGCTCTCACCCACAATCGCGATGGTTTCGCCGCGCTTCAAATGCAGGTTTACCCCATCGACTGCATGAACATAACCAGCGTGTTGAAAACCATATTTCTTCAGTACGAAATAGACCTTCAGGTCATCGAGCACAAGGATATTTTCAGATGAGTCTGTTGTATTTTTGATTGTCAATTCTTCTTGCGTCATTTGATTTCACCTTTACCTTCGTAAAGCCAACATTTCACCCAATCGTCCCCAAACCGATAGATAGGCGGTTCGTTAACACATTTTTCAAATCTGGATGGACAGCGCTGCGCGAAACGGCAGCCGGTTGGTGGGTTGATCAGTGAGGGGGGTCTCCCCACGATGAAATCTGGTTCTGCGCGTGACCGTAACCTGGGCACGCTTGCCATCAGTTTAATGGAATATGGATGTCTTGGTTTGCTGAAGAAGCGGTGTGACTCGCCCACCTCAACAATTTGCCCGGCATACATAACTGCCACGATGTCTGCCAGCTCTGACGATGTGGAGATGTCGTGAGTAATCAGGATAAAGCTGGTCTCCAATCCGTTCTTAATCTCTTTCAGAAGGTTGAAGATGTTTGCCTGCGTCAAAACATCCAGGGCAGAGGTGGGTTCATCGAGGATTACCAGCTCAGGTGCAGTAACCAATGCCATCGCAATTGCTACGCGCTGTCGCATTCCACCAGAAAGCTCAAAGGGATAACGGTTCAAGAAATCCACTGGTACGCCCACGTTCTGGAACATCTTGGCGGCTTGCTCCAGAGCTGCTTCTTTATCGACACCAGCGTGGACCAGCATCGGTTCGGCAACTTGCTCTCCTACACGCAGCACGGGATTCAAGGAGTTCATCGCTGCCTGTGGAACCATCGACATTTTAATCCAGCGAATTTGTTTTCTATATTCCTCATCCGACAGGCTCATTGTTTCGATATCCCGCAGCCAGATTTTTCCTGAATACTGACCTGCATTCCTGGGCAGCAAGCGTAATACTGCTTTTGCCAGGGAGGTTTTCCCACAGCCAGATTCACCGACAACCACCACAGCTTTTGTGGGCTTCAGGTCAAAGTCAACCCCATCCACAGCTTGAACTGTACCCTTGGTGGTCGTGAAGTGAAGCTTGAGATCTTTAATACTAATTACGTTTTCCTGAGTCATTTCTACATACCTCGCAGTCTTGGGTTGAAAATTCGATCGAGTGCAAATCCTAACATCGCGAATCCCAGACCGGTGATCATCAATAATACTGCAGGTTCCAAAATCCAATAAAACTGACCACGATAGAGCGCACCGTTTGTGTAGGCATCGTTGATCACTTTACCCCATGTGGGCAAAGTAGGGTCGCCCAACCCGAGCAATGCCAGTGAGGCTTCAAGGAATACGTAGCTTGGGACAGCAGAAACAAGACCAGGGATAAGCATGGGGATGATCCTGGGAACCAAATATCTCACGATTATCCGGGAGTTGCTCGCCCCATAGGCTCTGGCGGCTTCAATATATGTTGATTCCTTTACCTGCAAAAAGATCGCTCGATTGGTCTTGATCGCCCCCGTAAAGATTGAGAGTGCAATCGTCACTCCAAGAATCACCCAAATACTGCGCGAATAGAAAGTGCCGACCATGATCAAAACCGAAAAGAATGGAAGAACCAGGTTTACTTCGGTGATCCTTTGAATCAATTCATCGACCCAACCTCCAAACCAGGCTCCGATAGCCGCAATTAACATGGACAGGACCGAGGTCGTGGCAGCTGCCAGCAATCCGAATGCCAGCGCGATTGGGGCTCCCCACAGAATGGCAGTGGTCAGATCGCGGCGCATATGGTCGGTCCCAAACAATCCAAAGACCAAACCATGGCTTACAAACTCAATGCGCACATCAGAATTTTCCTCAAATGTTGATGCCAGCACCTTCAGTGTGTAGACACCCTTGTTAATCTCCAACGGATCTGACTCGGGCACAGAGAAAAGTCCATGAATAGGCAAGACTTCTCTGCCATGGAGTCGCCTGAGACGGGTTTCCAATCTGTCGTCTTGAGAAAAACGATAGGTCTGCCTGGCTGAGGTGCCAAAATCTGAGATTCTGATCTCTTCACCCCCAGGAGTCTCAAGCGTGATAGAAATGAACGGGTTCTTCACCTGGTAATCCGCCTGTATGTAAAGGAAAAGTTCCTGCGGATACTCGTCGTATTGAAAATCAAAACTATATTCATATTCAATCGATGAACCTTCCACCCCAGGAGTGACCACCTTTGTGAATTCTTCATCCTCTCCTGCAACCACCGCCACTGAGATTGGCAGACTTTTATCGGTAAAATTATTAAACCACGACGGCGGTACATTTTTGGGGTTGCGATAAACCGTATCCTCTCCGCCTCTCCATAGTCGCACCGCTTCACCATAAGGAATGGTGAAGACTGCATATATTGCCAGTGCTACCAACAACAAAATGATGATCATGCCGAATATTGCTGAGGGATATTTTGAAATTTCTTTAAGAGAATTCCTAATATTTTTCATTTTAATTGTTCCCCCCGCCCACCTTGACTCTTGGGTCCACGATCGCGTAAATAAAATCGAGGAAAAACACTGTGAAGGCAAGCAAGTAAGCATAGATGATAGTGGTGCCAACAATCACCGGCGTGTCATACAGACTGATTGCCCGGAAAATCGTCCTCCCCAAGCCGGGCCATAGGAACACTGTCTCGGTGATCGTTGCTCCTGTGAATAAGCCGATAATGATGAGCGCGAAATTTGTGATAATTGTTGGCAAAGTTGGACGTAAAATATATCGTCGTTCAATGTCTCGTGAAGGCAGCCCTTTCGCCTTAGCCATGTCCACGTAATCTTCACTTGAATAAATGAGGAAGAAAGTTCTCCAGTTATAAATGCTGATAAAGAATGATGAAAGAATCAGCGAACTTGCTGGGAGAATTAAGTGCTTTAGAATGTCCAGAATGTAGGCTCCGGTTTCTTTTGGTGGTGGCGCAGAAACCATGCCACTAAAAGGAAGTATTTTGAGCACCGCCGCAAACAAGAGAATCAGGAAGATGCCATAAAACCACGGCGGAGCTGACGACGTTGGAGAAAGCGTAATGATCAGCTTGTCCCAAAAACTGCCATAATGCCTGGAGAGCATCAATGCCAGGAATACTGTGGAAAAAAACAGGACCAGCTGGGACACCCCCGTCAATAAGAGCGTTGCTGGCAATCGTTCGAGGATAATGTTTCTCACTGCCCTGGAACCATGATCACTCACCATGTGAACTGCACGGCCAAGGTTCAACGTAAGGGCGTTCCCCAGAAACCGGAATGATCGAACGACAAACGGGGTATTCAGCCCCATTCGTTCTTCTTCCAGCGCGATCATTTGATTAACCAGTTCAGCCCGGTTTTCAGTGCTCATCGGTTTGCTCGCCGTCATCGCAGATACTTCCTGATTGACTCTTTCGCGGATGGAGTTGCGCATGATCGTATCAACATAACCGCCCATGTTGGCAATAAGAATGGTGATGTAGATGCCCACAACAATGGTAATGAAGAGCATCGCAATCTTTAATACTAAAAACTTACCCAGTCGCTTTACAGTATTTATTCTTGCTGTTCTATTTAAATTTGCAATTTCGATGTTTGTCTCAGTGGTCATAGCATCGCTCTCTTTTGTAACAAAGGGGCAAGTTAGTGTTAACTTGCCCCTCCTTACTAATTGTTCAAATCAAAATTATTGGGTGATCACAAACTCGACCGAAGTGAAGCTCGGTTGGCTAACTGTGATCGGGACAACAGCGATCTCAAGCTTGCTTGCGCCAGCTCCAAGAGCAGTTATGTCGTCACCGGTCAGTTCGACAACATAGTAACCATCTTCTACCAGTTCGGCTTCACCGATTACAACCAGTTCGTTTGCTGCATTGTATAGCAGGAATTTCACGATCTTGATGTCATGGGCGGGATAAGCTTCATCTTCGAAGGTTACATACACATCGAAGGTGGCGTCTGCGCCAAGTTGTACCTGTCCAGGCCCATCGATTTCAGCCACAGCAATCATGGGTGTTGCAAACATATCCCAGCGATCGGCAAGATCGACATAGTCGGCATTCTGGCGAACAACCGCGGATTTCTCGGTCAGGAAGACCTGATCAAGATAGTAGGCACCGGTGCCTTGCCAGAAGTGACCCTTATCTTCATACCAGGCTTTCAGGGCTTCATAGCGGGCAACAGCCTCTTCGGCAGTGATGTACTGACCGAGAGTGGCTTCGTAGGGGATGGTTTGATCAGCGATCAATTGATCCAGGTACTTCAACAGAATTTCAAGGCTTGGTCCGCCGATGAAACTGGTTTGTTCAATTTCCTCTGCAGTAGCTTTATTTGATGAGTAAGCCAATTCACCAGCGGCTTCTGCTGCATTTGCAACTGCTGCCTGGGCGAAGGACAATTCGCCTGAAGTCCATGTGGGCCAGAGTCCGAATGCATTCAGCTCAGCATCCTGAGAGTAGCTGTCACTATAGTATTCGACGGTCAGGGGATCAGTTGATACGATCTTGAAACCCTTGAAACTATCTCTGAACACTGTGTAAATCGGAACTGCCTGCGTGTCATAGATGGCGCTTTCTTCATTCGCGCGATCAAAGTTGAGAATCCAGCTCATCATCATGTCGGCCATGGATATGCTTGTTCCATCATGCCATCTGACAGTTTCAAACAAATCGGCAGGATAGACAGCAACTGACTTGCGTTTGGCGGTCAGTCCGGTGAGCCCTGCTTCTTCAGCAGTCAGGAAGACCTGGTTGGCACCATCCCAATCCACAAAAGCGTCATCAGGAACCACAATTTCGTCTGCGAAATCAAGGGAGACCCAATCAAGGGATTTGCCAACGGGTAAACCAGTTTGCATTGTAATGTCAGCGCTTTCGAGGCGAAGTCCGTGCACAAGACCGGTATAGGGGTCATAAAGTACATCGCCCGACTGGGTGGCACGAATAACAGCCTGGTCAAAGGTCCAGTTGGTACCAGCGATCGGGTTGTAAGGTTCAGCAAAGAGATCTTGCTGTGCCCATTTTACAGATCCACCCTCGACGCCTTCATAGCGGAGTGTGTGAGGTGCAACCTGGGCGCCCTGAACTCCAGCAGCCAGGTCCGCGACTGCTAGCAGGTCGGTGCGGTAAGGGGTGAACTCAGAAGAGTCGATCCACCACATGTGGAAGGAGTCTTGCAAAGCAAGCTCAAGCGCGCGAGCCATCATCTCTTTGCGTTCTTCGACGGTGGAGTAATCAGCGTTGTAGAGACGATCGCCAAGTTCCTGGTATTCAGGATCGGCGTCGTTTTCAAACCACACCGTTATACCTTGCTGTGAAGTGGGCAGGTACATTTCCTGGAAGATGTTTCCCTGATCTCGGTCGATAACAGAAGCGCCCCAGCCAGCAGTGTAGAGATCCCATTCACATGCCTTGGGGTCGCCGCCGATCCAGACCGCGGATGCTTCAGAACCATTCTTGTATTGACGATCAATCGTGGTAAAGCCAAGCTCTTCCAGGCGGTCAGCAGTCCAGTCACCCATGGCGGTACGGGCAGCATCGTCACGAATAAGGAACGTGATCTCAACCGGGTCACCATCATAGGTCCAGGCACCGTCAACAAGCTCCGCGCCCATGCCTTCCATCTCTTCGGTTATGACTTCCCTTGCCTTATCGAGGTCGAAGGCATAGTAACTTTCCAGCTTGCGAACCGTGTCTGCCAGGTCAGCATAATCTGGCCATTCGGTAGTGATGGGGAAGAACTTTGCCTTGCCGCCACCGCTGAAGATTTCCTGGGCAAAATAGTTACGATCGGTCAGCCAGTTGAAGGCTTCGCGAATTTTCCGATTGCTCCATGGGTTGAAGGTGCCATCATTACATATAGCAGGATTGAACAGAACACCATAGTAGGTACCCTGTGATGTGGAGTATTTTAATCCAGAGTCCCTGACTTCCTGTGCGAATGCTGGTGCGAGACCTTCAGCGTAGATGTCAATATCTCCTGCCTGAATTTGGGTCAAAACTGCAGCAGGATCAGCGACGGTATAGACAATCTCATCCAGCCAGCCGCCCTTGCGTTCGGTCCTGACTACAGGCTCTTCAACAGGCTCTTCTACAGGTTCTTCTACCGGTTCTTCTACCGGTTCTTCAATTGGTTCTTCAACTGGTTCTTCCACTGGTTCTTCAATTGGTACTTCAACCGGGGGTTCAGTGGGTTCGACGGGTGCTGGTGTCGAACAGGCGGCAAGCACCATTGACAACACCAAGACCACGCTTAACAGAAACAAAAACTTTCTCTTCATACTAACAGCCTCCTATATATTTTTTCGATTGGGTTTGGGTGCGGGCGTGCTTACATATCAACATTTCGGTCACTCCACTTGCCCGTTGAGTTGAGTCTGCAGCATCCTTCTCCATTTTGAGGTCATCACAAGGTGTGATGGGGATAGTGTCATATTAACATAAGCACTTTTATTCGTCAAGTTGAGTTTTGTGGTGCACGGGTTTGACAAACCGCCACATAGAGACTAAACTTAGTCATGTTTATTCGACTATACGAAACGTGGGAGTCCTTATGAACCGTAAAGATGAAGCAATCAGCGCACATATCAACGAGAGCACGCTGCTGCAGCCTGCCATTCAATCGTGGAAGTTTTTCTTACGCGACCAGGGTCGTTCTCATCATACACTCAAAGCCTTTGAAGCCGACCTGATGTTGTTGGAAGAATTTCTGCCTACCGATAAACCAATTGGCAAGATCTCAACCAAAGATCTTGAAGATTACCTGACCTGGCTCGAAAAGGATCGCGGCATCCCCTGCAGCCCGAAAACACTTTCCCGCAGAATCACATCGTTGAAATCTTTCTTCCGATGGTTAACTCAAAACGCGGTTATCTCGGTTGACCCTGCGGAAAAAATTGTGCAGAAGACTGTTACCAGCCCGCTGCCCACCGTGTTGACCCCCCAGGAGCTTCAGACTGCCGTTGAAGCTGCCGATTCCATCCGCACTTCTGCCGGTGAAGACCCACGACCTTACGTTTTATTGCGGTTGGTTCTGGAAACAGCAATGAAAAAAGGTGAGGTTCTCAATCTGAAAACCAACCACCTCGAACTCGCAAACTCAGAAGAAGCATACGTTTTCGTTCGCTATCCAAACCAACGTTATCGTTTTAAAGAACGGAAAATTGGGGTTTCACCTGAATGGGTGAATGCCTACAATCAATATGCTGAAAAGTATCAGATCAACGACCAGGTTTTCCCCTGGTCTCAGCGCCGGCTCGAATACCTGCTCGAAGATGTCACCAACGCCGGTAAAATGGACAAACACATCAGTTTTGACATGCTGCGCTGGACCAGCTCTCTGAATGATCTGGCTAACGGTGTTGAGCAGGACAAAATTCGTCAAAAGCTGGGGATTTCAAAAATTCAATGGCGCGAGGTCAAAAGTAAATTACGCAGTCTGGCTGAGCAAAATGACTATTTACTGCCTGAAGAGGAAGAGGATCAGGGCTAAACGCGCCCCGTTATAGGACTAAAATGGAATATTCAACTCGTAATCAACACAAACGCGGTTTCCCGTTTGGCTGGATACTGCTGATTGTCGCAATTATCTTTGTGGCTTTAGCCGGTATCAGCATCAACAAAATTCGTAACGGTCAGAACGGATTCATGACCAACCTGTGGGAAGGCGACGCCAATACTGAACCGGACCCCTACCTGGATGGCAGCGCGCTTGCCTTGCCGGTGCCAGGTTATGTGAAGACCGTCATGCTGCTGGGTTCCGACTACCAGCCGACAATCGGGTTCCGCACCGATGTGATGCTGCTGGTGGCGATGAATACCAAAACCAGCGAGTTTCACCTGCTCTCGTTCCCCCGCGACTTGTGGGTGGATATCCCTGGTGTCGGTCCACAACGTCTCAACACCGCCTTACCGTTTGGTGGTGCTGAACTGCTCAGCGATACGCTGGCGCTTAATTTTGGCTTCAGACCGGATAATTTTGCCATGGTCGACTTCGACGGTTTCAAACATATCATCGACGTGCTGGACGGCATTGATGTAGATGTCGAAAAATATATGGAAGACGAATGCTGGATAAACGACACCGGTTGGTGCGTGGTCCAGCCTGGCAGGCAGCACATGACCGCAGGAGATGCTTTTTGGTACGTGCGCGCCCGCAAGAACACCTCAGATTTTGACCGCAACCGCCGGCAGCAGGAGGTCCTTCGGGCAATGGTCAGTAAAGCCTTGCGTCCTTCTGAGATTGCGAATCTTCCAAATGTGATCGCCGCAATCGATGAAACCATTGAAACTGATCTGAAAATTTCTGACGGTTTTTTGTACGTCTTTCCGCTTTCGAAGTTTTTCGATGGGGCGGATATCACCTCATATCAGATCACACCCAACGAAGCCGTTCCCGGTATGACAGATGGCGGAGCCTCAGTGCTCTACCCGGATTTCGGAGCGATCCAGGCGATTATCAGGCAAGCGTTGTGGATTGATTAGATTACCGCTGGTGGAATAAGCTGCAGGTGTAAAACCTCAGTCTCATCCCCAGTCAGGCGCCAGGCTTGCGCGATGCGCAGACCGGCAACCCATAATACAGCCCCCCCACTGCTGACTACCGGCCAGGCTTGCCGGACAGCACGGGGGATTTTGCTATTAACCAGAAAGTCACTCATCTTTTGGCGTTTGTGTACCATCCCGAGCGGAGACCAACGCTCACCCACAACCGACCGCCTAACCTCCAACGGCCATTCTACATCGGCTGGGTTTAGCCAGGCGTGATCTTTTGCTTGTTTGGCTTCGGTTGACAGGTTTTCGTACTCCTCCCGATCAACCAGATTAGCACTAATCTGCCAACCGTGCTGCAGTTTTGCTGGTTTTTTAAGCGTGAGTGTAATGCTGATTCCATCCGGCAGCTGAGGAAATTCGGGTTGGAGTAGGTCAAACCTTCCCAATGACAGGATGAAGCTCTCGGCTTGATTGCTGATCAGGATGCCCGCTTTAAAATCTTTGCCGGGAAGGCGTGATTCGATGGTTTCTTTAGCCCGCTGCAGTTCAGCAAACCCGAGATCCCGCAGACCAGGGACAAGCGTGTTGGCGGCTTTCATGAGCAGGCGGTATTGGATGGCTTCATCAAGGCGCTCCCATGTTTCCCGGTCAAAAACCAATGCCTTGCCTGGATGCGCCTCTGACAAACTGTCTCTCCAGGCTTGCTCGGTCACACGTTCAAGCGCCTGGCGGTCCAGCTCTACCACCCTGGCGTTTCTTGCGGCAATGGTTCGAAAGGAAGGTTGAATCTTTTCGATTTGGGGAATCAACTCGTGCCGCAGGCGGTTACGAAAATAACGCAGCTCCTGGTTCGACTCATCTTCGATTGGCTCAATGTCATGACGTTGGCAGTAATCAAGGATCTCTTCCTTACTGGTGGACAGAAGTGGGCGCCAAAGCGGAATTTCTTCTGAGAATTGTTTCAGTGATTCGCAAAGGCGCATGCCAGACAGACCGTTAATTCCGCTTCCACGCAGGAAATGCATCAGCACGGTCTCAACCTGATCGTCCAGGTGATGAGCGGTTAAGACTGCCTGTGCTTTATATTTCTGAGCCACCGAAAACAGGAATTCATAACGACAAACACGCGCGGCTTCCTCGACCCCCATCTTATGATTTGTAGCAAATTCACGCACATCTCCGGAGCCGGGTTCGATTGGCAGACCCCAACGATTCATCAGTGCCGCCACTTCTGCCGCCTGGGCGGCAGAGACAATTCTTAGCTGATGGTCAAAGTGCGCTGGAATCAGCGCTAAACCAGAATTCAACAGCAGATGTGCCAGGCTGAGACTGTCCGCCCCGCCAGAAACTCCGATGACAATCGAGACATCTTTGACGGGTTTGAAATATTGATGAAAATCTGTCAGAAACTGTGCTGGTTCCATATAAAAATTATAGCTTAAGCAAGCTTGTATGATTGTCTGTATCGCCTGCAAAAACCTTGCATTATACTTTTTGTATGCGTGGTAAACCCTTCATTATAGGAATAACAGGCAATATTGCCTCCGGTAAAAGCGTGGTGCGCAATTACCTCGCGAACTTCGGTGCCTTCACGATTGATGCTGATCTGACAGCCAAAGACAGCTACCTGCCTGGCACTCCCGCCTGGCGCGCAATCCTGGATCATTTCGGGGAAGATCTGTGCATGGCAGATGGGCAGATCAACCGCAGCAAACTCGGCATGATCGTCTTGAACGACCCCCTCGAACTGAGAAGGTTGGAGGAAATCGTTCACCCCTATGTCACCCAGGCAATTATTGGCGAAATTGAACAATGCACGCGACCAGTTTTGGCGGTGGAAGCGATTAAACTGCTCGAGTCAGAAGTGGCAGCAGTTTGCGATCAAATCTGGACGGTCGCTGCGGATGAAGAGATCCGTCTCCAGCGCCTGGTAGAGTTACGCGGTCACAGCCAGGAACTTGCCTGGGAAAAGATCAAGAAACAGCCTCCCCAGGAAGACAAGCTTGCCCGTTCTAATGAAGTAATCTGGAGCAACCACGGTTTTGAAGAAACCTATCAACAGACAGAGCTGGCGGTTCAAAAACTTGGCTTACCACTGGTGCGCAAAGTTGAACGGCAGCCACTCTGTGTCCGTTCGATGACCGAGGCAGACATGCAGCGCTCCTGTGATCTCATCTCCGCCCGCATCGGTGGTCAGGGATGGACATGCGACCGAATTTATCGCATTTTGGGCGGAAAGTTGATTCCGGTAATTTACTTTGGTGAAGAGATGATCCAAGTACGGCGGCTGAGCAATCGCCAAAACCTGGCATTGCTCACCCACCAAGCCCCGCTGAGACCAGAGCACGCCAGCAATTCAGACCTCCAGCCCCTTTTGGAAGATTGGCTGCGCGGCGCATTCACTCACCTGGCAGTCTCAAAGCAGGTTTTATCTGTCAAGGAAGCCTGGGAAGGTAATTATTCACCTGGAGAAGACCCTCCGGATGGTATACCCGAACTAATCTATGCTTCGTTTTTAAAAGAGAACGGTTTGATGCCCGGCGAGGTTTGGGTAAAGAGTCTGCTAAATAAACAAGAAAATCATCCACTTTCACCTGATCAGGGTAGCATGATTGATAATTTGTAACCCGTTCGGAGGGGGCTTGTGTCAAGACCGAATTAGACTCCCTTTTGTTTGGGGTGATTGTTTACACTTTGATCAATAAATATTTTCTCGCATTCCGGGATCTCCAACAATCAATTTGATTCATCAAAACATCTCAACCGTTTAAAAAAAGGCGAATTCTACGGCGAATGAGGTTATAATTAATGCTCTACAACAGGTATAGATTATGCAAGAACTGTGGAACAATCTCGTATTCATTCTGGAACGGTTCACCTGGTCGAGTGTGCTCGACATTTTCCTGGTTACCATTTTTTTCAGCTTGCTGCTGTATTTGCTGCGTGACACCGACGCCCAGACACTTTTGCGAGGCGTCTTCCTGATTGTTATCCTGGTATTTCTACTGACCTCCCTGGTAAATCTGCCGGCTTTTTCGTGGCTGGTGCAAACCATTTCTCCTGCCCTGATCATTGCTGTACCGGTGATATTCGCTCCCGAAATTCGGCGTGGGCTCGAGCGTATGGGCAGTGTCGGTGCTCTGCGGTTCTGGAAATTTAGCCTGGGCTCCAAGGGCAACGTTGAAATGGAAGAAACCCTCACCTCAGTCAGCAGGGCGGCTGTGCAGCTGGCAGAAAGACGGCATGGCGCCCTGATTGTCATCAGCCGCCGCGAAATGCTGGACCGCTTTTACAAGAACGGGGTAATGATGAATTCAGACGTCAGCCCCCAGGTGTTACTGCAAATTTTTTACCCGAATACGCCCTTGCATGATGGTGCCGTGATCATTTCTGATAACCAAATCAAAGCCGCCGCCTGTGTAATGCCGCTTTCGAGCAGCGGCGTACTCAACAGCACTGCCGACCGGTCACTGGGGCTGCGCCACCGTGCCGCTTTGGGTATCAGCGAGGTCAGTGACGCCCTTGCCGTGGTCGTCTCTGAAGAATCCGGAACGATCTCGATCGCTCACCGCGGCAGGCTCATACGCCGCCTCGACGGTGATCGCTTGCTCAATAGCATGCGCGCCATTATGGTCACCCACAAGCCTGAAAGAACGAACCGCTTGAAGCGCATTTTCAAGGGAGATTCGTTGGAAGAACCTGTAGAGGAGCTCGAATGATCAACCTCTTCAAGAAACTGATTAAATTGGTGCCGATCTTTTTGACAGCGCTTGTACTGGCAATTATCGTTTGGGTCTCATCGGTTTCCTCCAGCGACCCTAACCAGGTCATCACTTATCCGAGCCCGGTCGCAATCACGATTTTAGGGCAAAACCCCGATATGCTGATTACTGAGCAAAGCACCACTAACGTGGAGATCACATTACGTGCCCCACGCTCAGTGCACGAGCAGATTTCACGCAATTTTAACCAAATCACAGCGCGGATCAATCTTTCAGGGCTCTCTGCCGGCACCTACAGCCTGGAACCGGAAGTGAATGTAAACAGCTTCAGACCTGTGCAGATTGTTCAGGTCAGTCCAGCCGAAATCGACATCACCCTCGAACAGATCGCAACCAAAACATTGGATATTACCATGCTTCAAACCGGCAACTTACCCATCAGTTATGAAGCCGGGGAAGCCGTTTTAAGCAGCGAGACAGTCGAGCTGTTGGGTCCGCAGTCTGTTGTAGATGAAGTTGTCGATGTTATTGCCAATGTTGACATCAGCAATGCCATCAGCTCGATCACCCGCATCGTTGAACTGCATCCGATTGACCGGCGAGGGAATATCGTCGATGGCGTCAGTATGAACCCCACCCAGATCACCGTTGAGCTGCCGGTCAGGCAGTTGGTAGGCTATCGCAACGTCTTTATCAAAATTGTCACCACCGGCACAATCGCGCAAGGCTATCACCTTACCGGTTTGCTCGTTGACCCACCCAATGTGACCATCTATGCCTCAGATCCAGACCTTGCTGATAATATGCCTGCTTTTCTGGACACGGCGCCGATCAATCTGAGCGGTGCCTATGAGGATTTCAGCGTCAATGTCGCCCTCCAGTTACAAGACGGTATCGTGGTGGTCGGCAACCAGCAAGTTACAGTTGAAGTCGGTATCGACGCGATCCAGTCTTCCACCCAGCTCGTTGGCGTTCCTGTTGAAATTATCAACCTGGGGGTCGGTTTGACAGTCAATATTTCACCCGAATTCGTTGACCTGTACATCTCCGGTCCGATGAACCTGCTTGAAATTCTTTCCTCTGACGATATCAGCGTGGTGCTGGACCTGGAAGGTCGCAGCCCGGGAACATATCAGCTTTCACTGGAGATCACACTCAACGATCCCGATCTGCGCCTGGATTCGATTTTGCCTGGAACGATTGAGGTCGTCCTCTGGCGTTAACGTAAATAATTTCAAGGAAAATTCATGCATAAACCTGTTGTTGTCCTGGTAGGAAGACCTAATGTTGGAAAAAGCACGCTGTTTAATCGCCTGGTTGGGCAGCGCCTGGCAATCGTCGATGAAGTCCCCGGCACCACCCGCGACCGCCTGGTAGCCGAAAGCGACTGGGCTGGGCACGACTTTTTCGTGGTTGATACCGGAGGGTTGGATCCCAGCAAGCAGCGCACTCAGAACCCGCTTTCAATCGGATCGGCAGATTTCATCACAGACATTCGCGCCCAGGCAGAGATCGCCCTGGAAGAAGCAGACGTGATCGTATTGGTCACAGACGCGCTTGACGGGCTTACACAGTCTGACCGCGAAGTGGTCGATATGCTGCGCCGGCGTCGGAAAACAGACGAACGCGAAACCCCGCCAATTCTTCTCGCGGTGAATAAAGCCGATGGTCCGACTGCTCGTTTGAACGCGTTGGATTTCTATTCGCTCGGATTGGGAGAACCTTACGCCATCTCGGCTATTCACGGCACCGGCACTGGTGATTTGCTCGATGCCGTGGTTGCTCTATTCCCTCATCAGGTTGAAGATGAAGAGGAAGATTCCAGCATTAAGGTCGCAATTGTTGGCAAACCAAATGCCGGAAAAAGCAGCTTGCTCAATAAACTGACCGGACAACAGCGCTCTATTGTCAGCAATATCCCTGGCACCACCCGTGATGCGATCGACCTGCAATTGTTTTTTGACGAGCAAGAATACACCCTGATCGACACCGCTGGCATCCGCAAACGCGGGTCGGTAATTCCTGGCGTTGAAAAATATTCGGTGCTGCGTGCAATGCAAGCGATCGAACGCTGCGATGTCACCGTTTTGGTGATTGACGCAGTCAGCGGCATCACCGCCCAGGACACTCACATTGCCGGTTATATCAAGGATGCTTGGAAGAGCGTTTTGGTGGTTATCAACAAATGGGACCTGATTGAAAAAGATCAGAACACTGCTCTCGAATTCGAAAGACGTCTGAGACATGAGCTGAACTTTCTGCCTTACGTTCCGGTATTATTTATTTCCGCCGAAACCGGGCAACGTGTTCACCAGGTTATGCCCCTGGTTTATGAAATTCACCAGGAGCGCATTCGCAAAATTTCGACTGCACAGCTAAACAAGGTCTTAATAAACGCGCAAGACCGACACCAATCTCCTTCGGGTGCCGGCAAACCTTTCAGGATTTATTATGGCACGCAGGTTAACACCGCGCCGCCAACTTTCATGCTTTATTGCAATGACCCCACCCTCGCTCATTTCACTTATATGCGCTTCCTCGAAAACCAGATCAGAGAAACATTTCCATTCAAAGGTACGCCAATGAAATTGGTTTTGAAAAAACGCGAGCGCCGCGAGTAGAGAGCCTGCAATGCGCGTGCTTCTTTCGAACCGGAGGGTTACCATGCCCTTCAAGATTCCTGGTGTAATGTTAAAAATACAACCCAAACGAGGCAGTGTATAATATTGTAACGGTCAAACAGACCGTATGGGAAAAATATGGAACTCAACCAAAAAGCAAAAGAAGATACTCAACCGATCATAACGGTTGAACCAACAACAATTAACCAGGAGTCCGCTCCTGCCTCAGAAGAAAAACCAAAAACCAAGGGGTTCTGGCGCGACCTGCTCGAAACCGTGGTCATGGCACTTGTTTTGTTTGTCTTGCTCAATGCAATCACTTCACGTGTCAAGGTCTTCAATATCAGCATGCAGCCAACCTTGAAACAAGGCTACCTCCTGCTGGTTAATAAGCTCGCTTACAAATTGGGTGAACCTGACCATGGCGACATCGTCGTCTTCCACTACCAGGGAGACAAGCAGGAAGATTATATCAAGCGCATCGTCGGGCTGCCTGGCGACCAGGTGGACATTATGGGTGGTGTTGTACGGATTAACGGCATCGCATTGACCGAACCCTATATTATGGAAGTGCCTAACTACTCGGGCAGCTGGGTTGTACCCGAAGATGAGTTTTTTGTGCTGGGAGATAACCGTAACCATTCCTCTGATTCACACCAATGGGGTTTTGTCCATGAAGACTGGGTAGTAGGGAAAGCGGTACTGATCTATTATCCCCTGGATGCCATTGGGCTGCTGAGTTTACCAAACCTGGTGCGTGCCGCACCAGCTG
>Ga0209510_1000804_pt1 | contig 39914 bp, 29 predicted proteins | sample BiotimSIPDNA_FD_185749 | JGI IMG/M metagenome (GOLD analysis project Ga0209510, IMG submission 185749) | Anaerobic biogas reactor microbial communites from Washington, USA - Biogas_R1 time_0 SIP DNA (SPAdes) (version 2) | ecosystem: Engineered > Bioreactor > Anaerobic > Unclassified | place...
GCAGAATCAGAAGAGTTATCAGATCAATCTATAGAAGATGCAGAAGCACTGGCAGATGATGAGGATGAAATGGAAGAACCTTCTGCTCCAGCCTATACACCAGGACATAGAATGTTCCTGGAAGATAAAAGGAGGAAGAGAAAACGTTAACTGAATGATAGTAAAGACAGCGCAAGTTCGGGGACGATCCTTTGACTTGCGCATTTATAATACATCTTTTGGGAACTCTCTATCCAAAGAAACGGAATAGTAGCATTACCCCACCAGGGCTATCTTGGGAGTTGTTTTTGAATTCGGTCAACGCTGCATTCATGTCTTGAAGAATTTTATCCACTTCATATTCCTGTTTTATAATCTCGTTTAATTGAATAGAAATATAGGCTTCCGAGAATTCATCGCCGTGCTCATTTTGGGTTTGGGAAACACCAGTTGTATAGAGCATTACCATATCACCTTGCATAAGGTTGATGTGATTTTGATGGAAATTAACATTTTCCATATTGCCTAGCCTAAAGCTGTTTACCTCGCTTACTTCTTCAAAGTTGGTGCCGGCTCGTTTTACAATGGTGGTGGGTTGGCCGGCATTGATATAGTCCATTTCCCCGGTTTTTAGGTTTACGATACCCACAAATGCAGATACGGTCAATCCTTCCGTATTGTTGTGGCTAAGCTGATTGTTGGTTTCCAATACGATTCGATAGGGCTGATAGCCCAGGCGAGCATAACTGCGAATATTGGCAGCTGCCAATATAGTGAATAACATGGCTGGGATACCTTTACCTGAAGCCTCTCCTACTACTATGCAGAGATGGTATTTGTCGATAAGAAAGAAATCATAAAAATGTCCGTCGCTTCCCGCAGAGGTTCTGGTGGCATAGATATCAAACTCAGTTCTATTAGGGTACGCCGGAAAAACTGTGGGAAACATATTGCTCTGGATCTGATTGGCTACGTCTAATTCTGCCCCGATTCGTTCTTTTTCAGCTGACATTGTGGCCAGATTGATCATGTAATTCCTAATTTCGCTGGTCATATGATTGAGACTGGTAGCCAGTAGTTCTATTTCATCCTTGGTATGGACAGATATCTCCCTGAAGGAAAGCTGGGATGGATCTTCAGTCATATAGCTCTGTTGGACAAAGTTCCTGGCACTTTCGGCGATACGCTTTACAGGTGCTATAACGGAGCGGTTCATAACGGTTATAAAAGCTAATAGAAATACTATTAACAGTATCAGGGTACCGAGGGCAACTGTGATAAGATAGGAATTCATATTTTCGTGAATCTGATCCATAGCAATGTCCATAGCAATAACACATACACCGTTTCCATAAGAATCTATTATCGGTTTATAACCCGTCATATTGTAACCGTATTCGCTGTCATTGACATGGAAGCGAGTCATTGTTTGGCTACTGCCATCGTTGAGAGAATTGTAGAACAGGTTGGTAGTCACTTCATCGAAGTCACCTTCGCCGCATATATCCCCAAGGGTATTGATGGTTTCTGCTTCTTCCCGCAGTTCCTGCTCTGTATAGGCATTCAGGACATAGGCCATATGTTTAGGATCTTCAGGGTCGGGGAAATAAATCATATAGACATATTCCATCTCGGTCTTCTCTTTGACGGTATTCAAGGCAATCTGGGTTTCTTCATAGTTTTCTGACTTTTGTAGTGTTTCAATACAGACACGCATATCGTCTCCGTCTATATCATCGGCAGCAACCTCAATTATTGAATTAACATATACCTGATATCGCTCTAAAAGGCTGTCTCTAAAAGTTTCATAACCTAACCAAGCTAATACAATACCCAGAATAGTGGTAAAGACCACACACCATACCACTATTTTAGTGCTCAGTTTTCTTCGCACGACCTCTGTCATTGACTACTCCTCCCCAAACGCTGACTCCTTAAACTCCCGTGCTTATTTTTTTGTTATTATTCGTTCCCATGCGAGTCAATGCAAACAAGCCATTCATACCAGCAAAAGTGATCACCAATTTGACTATACCAGCCAAGAAACCGGTGGAAATAATAGTTGCTAGTACCACTGGCCCTGCTGATTCCCCAAGGTTGTCAACAAAGTTATAAATACCCATGGAGCGGTTTTTACCATAAGCAGCAGCTTCTGGACTGTTTACAAAGTATCCCACGCGGGAAGGCGTTCCGAAGCTGTTAGCGACACCGATCATGATCAGGGAGATGATCAACATGGGAACGGTCATGTGCAGTGCAAATATAACAAGAGCAGCATAGGTGATAATACTGGACAGATAAATGGTGTTGTCCTTAATCTTCTTACTTAGATAATCGGTTAATCCGACGCTAAGGTATACGCTGCAAAGTGAACTGATCATGATCAACATACAGGACTCGTTCTCACCCAGACCCTGTCCATGGGCATAAATTGGAACATAGAAGTAAATGAAAGCACTCATTACTATGTAGGGAACCTGAACTAAGGCCATGAAGCCAAGGATGTTTTTATTAAATATAAACTGCTTGAGGGACAAATGACTGTGCTCTGCTCCATTTTGATCCGGTACAAAGATCATTTTCTTGCCAACCAGGAGTACAATTAGTGCAATTAAAAACCAAACCCCGGTAGAGGCAAGGAATACGTTACTTTGTCCCAAGTTTTCAGCTAGAGTGGCACCTAACATCATTCCACAGCTTATACCGGAAAGGCTAGCTGCACTAAAGATTGAAAATCCATAACCGCTACCCTGTTCCTTGTTGGTATTGGATGAAGCCAAAAACATGTGGATAGCATTAGTGATAATACCTACACCAATACCGTTGAGTGCTAGTCCCACCACGATCATAGAATAGTTTTGGGCTATGGCTAAGGTAAAATCACCAGATAAAGCGATGAGGCCGCTTACTATCGCAACTTTTCTGAAACCGAACGTGTTAAGCATCTGGGCACAGAACAGTGAAGTTATCGCTAAAAAGATTAGGTTGATGGACATAGGTATAGAGACTATCAATTCTTGCGGAATACCAATGTCTATACCCACGAACTTCAATATATATATCGGCAGAAACGAGGTCGCCATGTTGAAAGCTAGGAAGGTGATAAATACCAACAAGCGCACTACATGGAAAGGAATCACTTGTTTATTAGCCTCGACATCCACCTGATACTTGCTGCGCAGATCGAAGAAAGAGAAGAGCTCACTGAAAACAAACAATATTAGCAGAATTAACATTACCATAGGAATAGCAATTTCGCGGAGCATTTGGCTAACACTGCTATCCAATACATCTGACAGAGTGCCCACCTCAACTACTCCAATCACTTGCCCATCCTGATCATAAATGGGAGCTTTGACATATATGTAGGCGCCTGTCTCGCTGACGGTATCGCTTTGGAGAACTTGTCCTATCTCGTAAACCTGGTGTACCTCCTCGGCCTCAGCATCATATAGAGGGTAATATGCACCTATAGAGTTGTCAATATACGCAATGGCGTAGGCTTTGCCCTCATCATATTTGAGAATATTGCAGTACATATCGTCACTGTAAGCAAACTCCTTATTGAGGGCATTGTTTACTGAACTCAGAAGTTTTTTATAATCCTCATTCATGTAGTCTCGGGGGTTGCCAATATTTTTTAGAGCCTCTTTATCCGTGGTATTGCTGACGATCTGTGCCGACATCTCCAGCTTGTTGAGGATTTCGTCCCGATATATGTTTCGAAAATCTCCCATAAGCTGGCTCACAATAACCGCAGTAACAATAGAAGCTGTAACGACGATAAGAACACCTGTCCGTGCATTATCACTGTATTTAAACGTAACAGCAACCAATAGTATGCGTATTAGTACATAGAGACCCGCTAGAAGTGCAAACAATAACAGAAGATCAAATAGTATCTCCTGATTTCGATATTCCTTGCTCTTCTTAAATTGATCGCCTTGCAGGACGTACTCACCTGAGGAACCCATGACATATATCTGCCCTTCTTTTACAAAACTGATAAGGCCGGCATCATTGTTGACAGCAACGTTCCAAATGGCAGAACCGTCCACGATCTTAGAGTATTCATAGTTTTTATCTTTGGAAAACAGCAAAAGCTGGTTGGAGGCGATATCAGTCACATATATGTTTCCCTGGTTGTCCACTGCGGAGCGATAAAGAGCAATCTTTTGGTTCTGATCAGCCTGCTGGTACACATCTTGAATTTGGGTTACTACTCCATCGTTAGCCTCTAACAGAATACCACGCTTATCTACCGCGTAGACTGCTTTAGAAGCGGGATCTATGGCAAAATCCTGTATTAGCGTTATGGCGTCATCATAAGGATATACAGCCAACTCGGCAACCTGGTCATCAGACAGGGAAATAGAATTCAGCGCAAAACCATCTTCATCCGCGGCTACGTAATAAATAGAACCATTATACTCAGTCATGGCAAAAAGACGATGTTTATCGGCATAAATATCTTCGTAATACTCTTCAAAAATATATCTTTCGAATTGACCATCGGGATTGTAGTACATCAAACATTCCCCGTCAAGAGAAAAGCCGGTTAAGCTCCACCAAATATCATGTACATATACTCCACCCATATCGTCGACGTGGATGTTATCGGGATACCAAAAAGTATCGCCTTTCGGAGCATATCCATTTATGATACGGGAAATCTGCTGGTTTTCATCAATAACCACTATCCGTGATCGCTCTTTATCAACCACGTAAACATTGTCATTGTTATCGGTCTTTACAAGCCAGGGATTAGATAAAGTAAGGTTATCATCGAGGTTCAGATCATATTTATACATATTTCCATTGGCAAAAAGTGCGCAACCTATCAGTACAGTGATTAGTATCACATCAATCACATCTAACTTCTTGCGAATGAACCATTTCCATAACTTTACTAAATAATCCATTTTAGCCTCCAGCATAAACATAGTAATCTTTAAACTCCAGGGGAGCATTATAAACGGTATTCATTTTATCAGCACTGAGGTATTCCGGGAAAAGTATACTGTGAAAGGCAACCTCAGGATCATGTATCTTCATGCATTTGCGCATGGAGTCCGCCTCATCAACACTGTCGATCTGCAAAACATGACGGGTTCCATAAATATAGTATGGAAGTGCCAGCATGGTAATGTAATCAATGACAGCCTCTGTTCTTCCCACATATTCGGTAACACGGCCCTGACGAGATAGTTTGCATACGAAGGGTTGCCTCCTCTCGTAAAATAATTCACAGAGTTGTAAGTTGCGGCTGTGCAGTACCTGACATTCCACCTCAGGATATTTTAGCCTCAAGTCATCGATTACCGACAAATACATGTCAGTGATGTCGTAGGATATTTGTTCAAAATCCTTAAAAGCTGCCTCTTTAACTTCACTGCCGATATGGGTAGTTATCCCTTCAAAAAACTTCATATATGACATATCCGGAATAGGGATCACCACCGGTGCATCTAATGCTAGGGCAAATTCGAACAGATACTGCATACTAAGATATTCCTGATAAGTTACACCGACTTTATGGTTAGTGAGATCCAATTGCACGATATCCTGGTATCTAGCACTCAAATAAGATTCTAAGTCATTTTCTGCTAACCTGCCCCTATCATAGTTCTTTCCTGTGCTAAAATCGAATTGAACTATTTCGCCGTCTTTATGAACGATATCAATAAGCACTTCATAAGCCCCAAATAGGCAGGGCCCACCAATAATGCCAAGTGGTGCACCTTTTCTGAGAGCTACCGCCAGATTCCATATGCCCCGTACGAACAGAGGCATTTGCCTAAGCTTGGGAGTATCTACGTCTTCGATCTGCGGTAGCATGGTAGCAATATCAGCAAAGTTTGTGCAGTAAAATGAATCCTTGTATTGTAGATATCCATGACCGAAGCCGAATTCCCTCTTTATTTCCTGAGTGGATTGCTCAAAATATTTCGCTTCAAGAACAAGCTTGGTTTCATTCAAGCTCTTTTTGAGCTTGCGCAATTTTAGTTTCTCAGGTATGAGTTCTTCATTACTGTTGACATTACGGCTTTTTATTTCTTTTAATCGGGCTTCAACTTCATTAAGCTGCGAGCATATCACATCATATTCTCTTGATCTCCTCTTTTCCTGGATTAGTCCGTGCAGTCGGTTTAAGATTACGAGATCCCTTACACCATCACCAGTACTCTTGGCTTCGAAAAACCCCCCAATGTTTATGGGAAAATCCAGAACTCTATCGTCAGCTCGGCCATAAACGGTGTCCTGGAGAGGAACCCCCTTAGTTACCAATATCTCCCTTAATGTTGTCAGCATACAAACCTCTCCCCCGGTGTTGATTACCAAATTCCCAAGTATGTCCTCTGAGCAATGTCTCCTTCTCCATTAGCACATTTATCGCAAAGGTAGACATACTCCTTGGCCGCCAGGTCCTGTCTGTCTGCTTTTAGAACTTCAACGAAATGCAACCTCGCCTGATCGTATTTCATCTCAGTGAAAAGCTGAACACCCTTTTCGAACATTAGCTGTGTTTTCCGTTTCTTATTGCGAATATCAAGAGTATCACCATTATATACATCATAGATCTTTTCGGATTTCTTGAGCTTGGTTAGATAGATTTGCCCAACAAGCCTACTACTGAATCGCTTAGAAAAGTCCTCGATAAGATCTGCATAACTGGCTGTAATTAGAATTTTTGCATAATACTTCCCCGCAATAGATTGGAGGTATTTTGAAAGTCCAGTATATTCGGAGATGGTAAGTGTTGAATAGTTTCTTCCGTCACCAACCACACCGATCATAACTGACCCGAAGCACAAACCTATGGCAAAGCTGCTAAAATCAAAATCGGAATCTTCTATGGTGTTTATCTCCTGGCACATGGAAATCGCACTGATCAGCGCACTTCGATAATCCTGGCTGAATAAAGCGGTGACACCTGCATCGGAAAAGCTGTCTGCCTCTCCATTATTCAGTTCAATAACCGGAAGCAGTTTGGATAATATAGTATTAATGTACCGGAAGATGTCCCGCGCCTCGAGTGATAGAACAATATCCGAGAAAGCCGTCATATTGATGTTGGCATATAATATGGCCGCCATAATATTTTTTTGGCGATTAAGTATATCGTTGGTTTCATTTGTCTCGACTATCGGAATAGGCTTAGGATCAAGGGGACTCTCCATTTCCGAAGCTTGGGGAAGTATATAGCCCAGCCTTCTTGACCAATTATACAGAGACTCTGCAATTTTCCATTTGATGCTCATATATCACCACATCCAAACAACAAATTTACCATAGAAACGCTACGGAACCTGTATATTAGTTGTGCCGGGATTCGTGATCTGTATCACGCCACCCCAGGCGCACATTAGTTTACTGGAGTTATTCAGCGCAGGAAAATTAGCGATTAAAACCGTCGGACTGCCGGGAGCCCACGGAGCAGTGGTAACGGGTAAACAAGGCATAGGGGTCAAAACACCTAAAGCTGCCGCAGTTGCTGATGCCACTTGTGGATTGGCCAGCGAGCTACACATACCAAAAGGCATGATATTGGCCATAGGGATATTGTCCATAATTGTAGCAATCGGCATGGAACTTACCACCCGGTTGGCTGGCAGTACATTAAGCGTAGAAGGAGCTGCGCCAAAGCTGCACATCATCATGGCTCCACCACATACACAAAAACCCACTTCCATTCATCTCCTATCTCAGATCTATCTTATTAACACGACCCGAGTCCAACTCCATCTCAAGGGACACCGTTTTTTCTCCCTTAGCCTCACAGACGTAGACATATTTTTCTTTATAGGTATTGGCAATGGGTAAAAAGAAACTGCCATTCTTGTCTGCGACTGTTTCGTACACCGAAAAAAGCGAAGTGCCTATTTTCTTATAGTTGGTGGACAGTTCTTTTTCCAATAAGTACGTTTTACTATCCTTGTCCACAACGCCTATGATGCGTAGTAATTCTTGATTCTCTCCCTGACTATCGGAAATGTTTAGTAGCTTGCCCTCCATATCCACATCGTCAGGGTGGAAAATGGACAGCACCCGTTTGTTATCTGCTTCTTCCTTCTGGTAATCATATAAAAGCTTGTACGCATTAGCAGTATCGCGACAAAATATTCTGATTAAACTGCCGGGATTAGCCTTTCCTTCAATACAGGTAGTGTTAGGAGGAATAGGATAGGATCGGTTAGGGATCATGCGTAGTTTCAAAAAGGTGTATTGCTTCTCATTAGAGTTAAGATGGCAGGGGACACTGAGGGGATTAAACTGCCCACCTTCTGCATGAACCATGACTACCGGTTTATCCAGATTAACAAAAACATGATGTCCATCCGGCTTTTTGATAGCCGGAGCTGCGCCGTCTATATAAACACGAACATTGCTTCCCAGTATTGTTTTTCCTGTAAAATCGTCAATTACCAGAACTACTAAAGACACCTTTCGTGTAAAACTATCCGATATGTAATTGATACTGTATTGCATAACACCCTCCTAAAGTTAGGATTCCTGCACAGTGAAGTCCATATCGACCACCCGAGTAACATCTTTCACCCGGTTAGATTCAATCTCTACAGGATACACCTTGTAAAACAGAGATAGTCTATAGGGCACATTCGGTACATTCCACAGTTTCATTTTTTCATCATTTTCCAACTGCAGTAACTCGATTTTGGGAACAAACTGGGAATTGGATAGTTCGCTACCCAATTGCTCTGCTGTAAACGTGGGGTGGTCCTTTAACACCTGAAGCACTTTCCCTAAGATTTTATGATCTTCCGCCGAGCGGAACTTAATATCACTAGCGGAATAGGCAGTGATCATGTAGTAGAGATCAAAAAATGTTGATGGATATTTAAGTTGATTAGTTCCTTTGGGCAACATATCGGTGAGGACAATGTTCTGATTCTCTCTTATATCATAGAGATTCACCCCCAGAACGATATCTCCCTTATCATTAGGAGCACATAGGCCAATATTCTCAGTATTCACAATTATTCCCGGCACCAAGTGTTCACGCAGCAATTGAACAATAGCATTTCCTATGTCTGCTATTACGGTATAGCTAGCCAAAATAACCACTCCCCAGAGATTCATAAATTAATACTTGCCCATAAGGAAATTACCTTCATATTGAAGAACTTGATTCTCATTATATAGCTTACCGTGACCATGGTATTTCCCACTGTAGAACTCACCATCGTAGATGAGATTACCATCGGCGGGATTAAAGAGCTTTCCTGCTCCCGAGTACACACCTTCTTCAAACCCGCCATCAAAGATGAGGTGGCCTGTTGCCGAGTCATAAAGCTTGCCATTTCCTGAGTATCTACCTTCTTTGAATCCACCGCTATAGATGAGGATGTCTGTCATTGAGTCATAAAGCTTACCCTCACCAGAATACTGTCCATTTTCAAAGGAGCCTATATATTCAACATTGGCCGTTATAGGATTGTAAAATATACCTTCACCCGAGTATTTACCATTCTCAAATTTACCTTCGTAACGCAGAACACCTATTACAGAATCGTAAAGCTTACCCTCTCCAGAGTATTTACCAGCCTTAAACTCGCCTTCGTAAACTATTTTTTTGGTTACGGGATCATACAGTATTCCTTGGCCTTCATACAAACCATCGACCAGTTCACCCTCATAAATGGTATTGCCTTGATCATCGGTTATTGTGCTACTGCCTCCTGCGAATTCACCATTTTCAAAGACTCCGTCATAGATAAGAGTCTCTGTTAGCGGGTCGAATAGCTTGCCTTTGCCTGAGTAGGCACCGTCTTCAAATTCACCTTCATAAATAAGAACACCGGATACAAAATCATAGAATTTTCCTTTGCCGGAAAACAATCCTGCAGCAAACTCACCTTCATAGGCAAGGTTGCCAGTTACGGTATCATAAAGCTTGCCCTTACCTTCGTATAAACCGTCTGCCAGTTCACCCTCATAAATGACATTGCCTTTCTCATCAAATAGTACGCCAGTACCCTGAATAAATTCGTCATCTTCAAAGACACCTTTGGCTACCACTTTGCCATCTTTGTAGAGCTTACCATTACCATTTTTCATACTATTACTAAAAGAACCCGTATATAGGAAGCGGCCATCCAGATCATACAGTGTACCATTACCATTAAAGAGGCCGTCGGCAAAACTACCTACATATTGTTTCGGGCCTGAAGGGTAATAGAGTATTCCTTCCCCACTGTATAGCCCATCACTAAAATTACCTGAGTACCTTAGTTTGCCGCGCTCGTTGTACAGCTTACCTTCGCCACTATATTTGTTCATTAAGAAAGTGCCTCTATATTTGATGGTGCCATCAGGATAGAATAATTCTCCATAACCAGAGTACATTTCATTTAAGAATTCACCCCTGTAAAGAAGATTGCCATCCTGGTCGTAAAGTGTACCCCGGCCGTTAATTCTCCCCTCTTCGAGGCGTCCCACAAATAAAGTTACCTTGTCGTCGATATTGTTAATGAGGTTTACTCGTCCTGAATAGTTTTGAACCTGGGTTGAATTGACTACCATGGTCTTGGTAAAGTACTTGGCCTGTATGTACGGTATTCCCAGCCTTATAAAAAGTATGGCTAAGACGATAGTAAGTATCGCCAGAACAAAGACCAGCTTTTTGGCTACATATTTATCTCCGATCAAAAAGTATTGGTCAAGAGAGGTTGGCTTCTTGGTTATTTCCTTGACCTCGCCCCGAATGTCTTCCGATACTCTACCAACAATACTTTGGGGACTTAAAAGACGAATAATACTGCGATAAAGCATCTGGAAAGGAGCAACAAAAATTCTCTGTGTCTTTTTTACAAACAGATTGAAAGCTGTGCCTAAATTAAAGCTGCTGGGAAATTTCACCAGTCATCCTCCTGTTTTAGAGATCCTGATCGATTTCTAGAGTTCCGATAAATTCAAAATGTTGTACCTGAGTAATGGTTGGATTTGCGGCATCACCGATAGTATAGGCCAGGTACACAACTGACAATATCAAAAGCAATACCCCCAGGATTTTCTTAAATGTCCCAAATTTTTTCTTCACTCTCTCCCACAACAGAAACCACTTTGATTTTGGTTTGTTGATCTCTTCCTCAGGAATGATCTCAACTTCCCGGCACATCTGGGCATACTGCTTATAAAGCTCAATACTGTCAAAGTGTTGTTCCCTGTGCAGTTCAGCATAAAAGTTATTAATAGGAGGAGCCGACTGTTTGGTTAACTCATCGGCAAAAAGTAGATCGAAGATAGCGGTAAATGCTGTAAATACTTCCCGGTCATCAACTTCGGCAAAGTGGAGAATATCACTGGGCACATAGTTAAATGATATATCCAGGCCAGGCCTAACAATAATGCGCTCCCCTGACAGACAGTTCTTAAGAAAGTACAGGGGCATGTCCAAAAGCACAATTCTATCTAGAATTTTTTTGCCCATAGTCATGCGCTCATTGAGTGAACAGTACTCGTGCTTAAGTTTTGCAGATAGAGACGATCCGCGATGATACTGGAAAGCCAGGCATAAATCCCCTTCAAAGACAAAACGTTCCTTGAAGTCAACAAAGGTATCTTTTATTGTTTGGTTCATATAAACCATTAGCTCGGCTATAATATCTTTATCTTTTATGCGTAGAACCGTGTATTCCTGATCCGCGGAAATATCACGACATATGTAAATTTCCCCGATGTCGTTGCTTAAAACATGGCTGATTACCTGGTAACCGCGTTCATACGTTTGAATGAACAATTATTTCACCACCATTTGGGGTTACGCGTTCGTTAGTCTCTTACAACTATAATAACGGAAGCCTTGATCTCAGGATGTGCCGCACTTTGCGCTACTACTTCATAAACACCGGGAACATTGGGAGCGACGTACAAGCCATTGTTGTCTATCATGCCGCCATTATCCACTACTGACCAATGTATAGTCTTGTCCAGCATGTTACTGGTGACCGCCTCCAGATAGTAGCTCTCCCGCGTTTTAAGAGCTAAGGTATTAGGCTTTATGAAGATTTTCATTTTGGTCTTTTCTTCGATGATTTCTTCCACATCGCGAATTGCTGTCCACTTTACGTCAATGAAATCTTGGGTGGTGTTGGCAAGGAGCCGCGCACCTATAACAAAGGTTCCTTTGGCAGGATTTAGCCTGGCAGCCAGCTCGGCCATGGGATCCTGTTTTTCGAACACTTCCATGGAACCAAAAGTCATGCTGTTAGCTTGGGTAACTCCCAGGATAATAGTGACACTGCCCAGGCCTAAACCGTGTACTATCTCCTCGGAGAAGAACCGTTCTCCTTTTCGTCCCCCGGCATTAAAATGAACCCTACAAGTTCCACTGGTCACGTCGCGGATAGGTTGGTCTATTCTAGTTGCCGCCGCTTCCATATAGCCATCAGCGATGTCAGCAGCAATCGTAGGTCGTTGAATTAATAGTTGCTGTGTTGCAGCTGACAAGGGATTATTTAGTACATACTGATTAAAGGGAACATTGTCGATGTCCTCGATAAGATAAGTGTCGCCCGCCTTTATCAGGTAAATCTTAGCTAGGTAGAGTTTGCCGGTATTGTTCATGTTATAAATATCTTCCATTGCAGTCTGGTAGTATTTGGCTAATAGCTGCTCAAGGGTATCCTTTTCGGCCAAGTAGGTGACCGACTTTCCTTCACCTTGTGTCGGTTGGGGTACTTGCCCCAATGAAAGTTGAAAACTCTTGGGGTCAACTTCTGCAACTCCCTCTACATCGGTATAGTTCTGTGCATTAAGTTTGTATACTTGGGTATACTTGCCTGTTTTCTCGTACAGTATTTCATCAAAAGATATTTTGAGCACAGATTGATCATCGCTACTTAAGCAAGTCAAAACAAGATCATAAGAAAAGGCCACATACTGTTTATCTAAATTCTCAACTTCCACCCGCAACTCAAACTGTCTCCCCGACCTAACATAGCGTGGAATCACCTGATTAATGCGTACCTTACCGTCCCAGTAAATAGTCTGCTTCTGTTCATAAAGGTCAGATGAAGCCATAATGTCGTTTTCCGGTTCGTCATTAGTAAGATAAAGTCGATAGTTCTCCTGAATTCTATTAAAACTCTCCCCTGGGGCACCTGTAGTTCCTGAAATATTATGGACGGGACTCTTTTCAACCTCGTTATACTCCAGACATAGATACATATAGCTGTCATTTCCACTGCGTACACAAGAATCGAAGCCATCAATAAGGGAAAGCTTTTTTATCTCAGGCGCATCAATAACAATTTCTCTACCGAGGTCGTCAAGAGCAAAACCCCTTTCAACAGAAATGGTACGCTCGTCAATACGTAAGACATTCATGCCAGCTACAACGCCAGTGCCCAGCACAAAGCGATTGATCATTCTGCGTTTGTCATTAACGTATTTCTGTTCCAGATTAAAATCCTCAACAGACATCAGCTTACCGAAATAGTACTTATTGCGCTCAAAAGGGAAGATTTTTGAGTTCTTCATTTACTGACCTCGCTTTCTTTATTATCTTTAATGACAGCAAACGTCAACAGAGGAGAACCATCCAGGCTCATATCTCTGTGTTCACCAAGTACGCTGTTGATACCCAAAAAGGAATACTGATTAAGAAAGATATAAGGCTTAAGCACCACCAAATTAAGTTCCATTTGAACTGGTTTCATATCCTCAATGATCTTCAGCAGGACGTTGTAATCCCGAACGGTTTTTATGTGTTCGTCTTGCACCAACACTGTGAATCCTAGAGGACTATCTCCATACATGGGTAGGAGGGTTGTTTCATACTCTGGTAAGTCTTTAAATCTCTCTAATTGGAAACACTCAACTATATAGGGCTTAGTACCTGTATAAAGCTCGACTATTTCTTCAATAGCCTTTTTGGTTCCCCGTTCAAGGTAAAGATCCACTGACCGCAGGAGTAGTATTCTTAATCTGTCTTCTGACCATATGTAACTATCGCTGATATCAAGCCATTCTGCCAGCCACTGCAAGAACTGTCTGTCAGCACATTCTGGATCGAAGAATTCAGCTGCATTACTTATTTTGAGGTTCAAGTCTTCATACAGGGTTTGAAAAATCCCTAGATACCGATCCAAAAAACCACTTTCCAAATCAGCTTTCTGATATATATTAGGCAGATATTCGATCCACGAGCGGCTAGGCAGATATATCATTATGTTGGAGACGGACATCGCTTCATTGCCCTGGGAGTATACTTCCAGAGCTAGCCAAAGATATCGCCCCACCACATCGTGAAGGAGAATATCCCGTAGCCCTACAGTCTCTTTTTGTTTATAAGGCTCCAAGAAATCTAGTTTCTCTTCCAAGGAAAATTCTGCTGATCGTATCAACTCATCAATTCTGTATAACTTACCGCCTCTTTCAAACTGCAGATTATTAGCTGTATATACAGCTAATTTATAGGTGTCGGTGGCTCGGGCATTTACGTCGAAAAACAGCCTGTGCCAGTTCAAATCGGTCTGACCGCTATCAACCACCCGGGATAAAAAGAGCCCTCTTCCATCTGCAGCTATGTCATCGATAATTATGCCGCGGTCATTGTAATTAAGATTTTCTAAATGACCACGTTCATAATCACTGCGTTTATTGAAAATAAAATAGCTAAGATTTGCTTTCATCTACACTACCTCACTCATTATCGATACTAAGCATCAACTGAGTATCACTAAGCAGGATGATCCCGTTGGCTGGCAACATAATGTTTCCTTCCTTAGAACGAGAAACACCATTACCCTTGGCATCTATGGAAAGTGCACTAACATAGGAGACACAATCGAGTCGGTCAATTACCCCATATAATTCACTATAAATAATCTCAGCTCCAAATTGATCCTTATAGCGAGAGAAGAAACTCTGTACTGCCTCCTCCACTAGTTCCTGGGCATCTATGTAATGAGGTTTCACTGTCAAATCTGCATACACCGTAACACCAATGTATTCGGGAGCAATAAGCTGTATATTGGTGCCAATAGTCCTATAATTATCCAAGTGATTCATAATGTTGCGGATATAGGCATCGTTTATAGTCTCAGCTCGTTCGGGGTAAAATGGCTTGATCACAATATTTACAGTCATATCCATGATAGAATTAACTGATCGCCTGGTGAGGTTAGCGGGAATAACCTTGCAGCTTTCGATCATCAAGCCCGGTGTTTTCATAACATAATTCTCGTAATCGTCGTAGGTTACTGCCGAGCGCGGATTTTTGAGCATTTTACGAACTTTATTAAAACAGTCCTCTAGGGTTTCTTCGTCCTTTCCCCCATAGGCGTTGGCTTTATTAGTAATTTCAATATCAGGGATATCCTCAAGGCCAATACTATTTATGGTGTTTTTCTTTACATTTCCACTGGCACCCAAGGTTTGGACATAGCCGATTATTATAATCGCGCCCTCAGGAGCCATTCCTCTTATACAATCACCAAATTCAATGACTCCGGCTGCTGAATTGAAAATGTAGTGTCTATCCTCGGGAGTAGAGTTAGAAAAATCTCTTACCTTAACCCAAGGCAGATACCGATCAGGTACATCTATATCTTCTGTCATGATCTGGAAGGATTCGTATTCTATATTTTTATCGTTCAAATTCAATTTCTGAAAGGGTAAGCCTGTCCCATAACCGGCTATGCTTTTGTTAGTAAAAGTACTCGTACTGTTAACCAAACGAATACCATTAGCCTTCTCATACTCCAGATCGGTATCAATTTCAAAAACCGCACAGTTATTCTGATAATCAATTATCTTGGTCACAGTAGGGATTAGGTAATACCCTTCGTCATCCTGAAGGTAGAGTTGACTCACACCAGTAACAGACAGTTCCGTAGCCGCGTGATATTTACCATCTTCAGCCAAGGTAAAGTCAATTACCTCCGACTGAGTATCCTTTTGGCAAACAGCAATGGAATTAAAGCGAATAGCTTGTACCACAGGGGGTAGATCATAATCGCACTTAGTCAGGCGCAGACGGATATAGTACCCATCCAGGCCTTCGATCGTACAAGATTCCATTGTACAGTCCAGAGAAAAACTAATACGTCCTGAGTATAAAAGGGCATAGGTTTCGTCAGAAATAACTTTTACCTCTTGCCAACCCTTTGCTGTATGAGCCTCTACAACCAATTCTGCTAACGGGTAAAATGATTTGGGATCGGTAATGGGAGCGCGACTTACTTTGTAATCATCAAAAACTTCAATTAACGCGCGCAGTATTGTATTGGTTGGAAAGGCCTCTTCAAATCCAAGATAAAAACAACTACCAACTTGGGGTTCTTTGCCAAAGGGATATATTCTAATTTTGTTGCCGAGATTCAACTGCCATTGGTTGAATATGCGAACTTCTTCACCTTCGTAGCTAATACATCTTAAAACATCGTTCTTAAATATATAGGAATGGTCTTCTGCTTCAAAACATGTTTCACCCGCATAAAATTTCGTTCCTTGGAGCACAACCAAATCTTGCTGGGTATTAATCTCTATCTCAGTCTTGGCAGGGACTTTGGTATGGGGTTGAACCCCGGTAAGCTTCAAATATTTTTTGCGATTTTCATCGCCAATTTGATCGATATAGTATTGCTGGCTCTCCTTTATCCAGGAAAAAAGCTCCAACAAAGTAATGCCTGGATCATGGTAGTTGAAGTCTGTCCACTCCGGGTAGAGACTAACAATCATGTTTCTAGCGCTATCAAATATGTCTTTGTACCTGTCAGTGTCCAGTGAAATGTTTGGTAACACTTCAATCACACTCCATTTCAATGGGGTTTATTGTCAATGATAGGTTTCTGTAATTTTGGTTAATTAGTCCTTCCTGCTTTTTTCGATAAGAATGCCTATTTCCTTCCTCTTTTTAACATTATCTGTTAGTCTAACTTATCGAAATGAGTATTTCGTGTTGCCCGCTGAGTGGTAGTGCATAACGGTTGGTCTTGATAATAGCCATATCAGTTTCCTGCCAACCAGTGCTATCACTTGTAAACGGGGTAATAAATATGTTTTTCACATAGTCAATGCCATCAATGTCGATAATTGCGTTGCGGATCTGTATCTCATTGGGTAACCTACCAATTTTCCAGCCACTTCCGTCAAAGTTACCATTTAATACATTCATAAACTGATCAAGTCTGCTCTGCACACTTTTTTTGACAGAAAAGACCTTGTTCATATCGCTGACAGTTATTTCTGCCCGAACCCGTAGTTCTACAAATTTTGGTTCAATAATATACAACTTATTGAGAGCGATTAGATTGCCGTTGACCCTTTCTTGCAGGTATTTATAAATCTCGTCTTTTACCGGGGCAAAGCGTGTCCGGTTGGTCATATAATCTTTTCTGAGAACAACCAGTGTCACAGCCCCTGATTTCTTTTGGCCACTGTCATCATATCCTGCAAAACATTTAGCCATGGCAACGTTTCTAATGGCGTATTGGACGAGTTTTTCAAAATCTCGAGTGGTGACTGCTTTGTTTTGAGTGCGCAACATGGCTGAGTTACGATATATAGCATCATTCAAAGACTCAACATCATAGCCACCGGTCACTTTGGTAGGATTTGAAACCTGGGATATAAAACCAATGGATCGGTCAAGCTTTTGTATCGCCCCTTCGGGAAGGTTAGTTCGTTCACCACCACCGGTTTTGTATTCAACAGTAATATTCGGTGTTTTGCTAGCTGAAGGTATTCTGCCCCGTTTGCCGTTGCCAAACAGAATATAACCTTCCGTACAATTAGTAATGTAATGACGATCTGTCGGTGAGGAATTTAGAAAATCGTCTACTTGTTCCCATTTGACCCACACTTCTTGGAGTATACCAGCCTCGTCATAGACGAAACGAGCATCTGGGTCAGCCTTCAATTGCTGCAGTTGCTCTTCATTCAGCTCGTCTATTTCGTTGATGTAAACAGATATTTTTATTATTTGATTGTGGAGAAGTCTGAATTGCGCATTCTCCTGATAGACTTCCATGGTGAAACTTTCTGTTACTCGTTGGTCAACATTTACGATGCCCGTTACATTTATATGCAGGCTCTGAAGGATCGGATATATGCTATTCTCGCTGGAGTAAAAGTCGTTTTCGTCCACAATTCTTATCCAATATTTTTCTTCGCCAAACAATCTCTTTTTGGTAAAAGAACGATTATCCATGATGGTAATGAGACCAGAGTGCAAAAACCCCTCAGTTTCATCAACCATATTGAGGGGGTGCCAACCGCTGCCATCATGGTACTCCCAGCGAAGGTTGGTGCTTTCACGTTCAGAGGTGTCGCGGATAGTTGCCAACAGTTTAATGGGAGCACCCTTGGGAGGCATGTTAAACCCGAGATAAACGGCTGTCTGGTTAAGTCCCGTCTGGGAGAAGGGCTTGAATCCGCCCAGATTGAGCATATCCTGAAAAGACATATCCATTGTTTCTAAATTGTTTGCCGAAGTAATATGCTCAGGAGCCTGCCATATGTCGCCATAGTCGTAACTTAAACTGGTATTTGTCATGACCGGGGATATATAATTACCTTTTATTTTATAAAGATTGTTTATTTTTAGGATTCGGGCTCTAATAAAAAACGATTCGGTAGCATTGATAAGTATGGGTTCTATATCTTGGGGACATATGAAGCTAAAAACCTTGTACTGCCCTATAGCACCGTTTTTTGCACTGAAAAGGTCAGTATGACTACTGTCCTCAAAGAGACGCGTCCACCCACTGCCGTTGTAGTACTCCCAAATAATCTCTTCTATGGTCACATCGTATTCTGGGTTAGGCCTGAAGCTGGAGCGATCGGTGATCCATTTCCACTCTATCGGATCGTCGGCTACGTCGAATTCCAGAGGAATACTTACATAGTCAACATTAAATGACATAGTGACCTTGGCACCTTTTTTACAGAACACTTCTTCCGAGCCAAAATACACCTCGTTGTAGAGGCTAAATCTTTCTCCAAAGGGGAAAAACTGCGCCAGATTGCAATCCACACCGTTGCTGTTGACTATATCGTAGGGAATTCCCATTCCTTTGGACTTTATGAGGAAACGTTCTATTTCCATATTCTTGAACGGTTCGATGTTATGAATGGTACATTTGATGACAAAACTCTCCTGGTCTCCAATTTGTTGGCGAGCAAAAGGAGGTTGCTTTTCGTTTTTAAATAGGAGAATCTTCCCATCCCGCACTGATTTTTCGGTAAAAGTTTGGTAGCCTTCTTCGGCAAAATACTCAAAGCTGGCATTATCGTCCAAAATTAACTGTCTTAAGATGTCTTCAGATACTAGTCGAGTTTCCCGCTCATATAAACACAACTCGACCCATGCGTTTTTCTTGAGGTTCAAGACCTCATTGTTGGAAAAAACAAGGGTATGCTCCTGCAAATTCGTACCCGACAAGTTAAAAAACCTGAGATCCTTTGTGTCTTGGTCAGATAGATCCTCGGGATTCTCCTGGGAAACTGCCAACTTTTCGATGAAGTCGATGGTATCGTTGGCCTGATAAATAACATCTATCTGAGCAGGGGTAACAAAAACGTCATCGGTTGTCTCAAATTCTACAACCCCAACTTCATCTGCCGTATCTGCTGATACGATAGTACCCAGAGGAACTTCCACTCCTGGCACATCGCTATTTACCAGTGAAAACTGAATATATCCTGTAGATGGTACTGGGGGAAACAATTCTGCTCCCAGATGATTATAGAAGGCTATTTTGTTCTTAATAGGGACTTTATTAAAGTTTTTCACAGTCTTATAGAACATATTGGCATATACTAAGGCCAAGGCTGTACCGATGTCAGGATTCTCCTCATCCATTCTCCATTCAGGAGTATAAGCAGCAGCCTTTTCAATAATTTCATCTATTATTTCTCTAGGCGACCTGTGATCCAGCTCTAATTGCTTCACTTTGGCACCCCCCATTTTATTGAATCTGCGGGACGAAACTAAATATTGTCTCCAAAGCCCTCATTGATATAGTAGGGAAAAACAAGATTAAAGGGATTATTGGTGGTTCTTACTGTATAAGAAATATTAATGATTATCTGCCCTACCTGTGATTGACTGTCATCAATGGATACTTCAATATCTCTGATCCTGGGTTCCCACATGATAAGGGCTTCATTTATCTCCTTGCGCATGAGGCTCAAGGTAGTATAGTCAGCGGTAGCAAAGGCATATTCATGTACTCCGCAACCAAAATCGGGATTCATAACACGCTCACCTTTGCGAGTGTTTAGAATTATCCCAATAGCTTCCTTGATATCCTCCTCATGGGAAGACGTCCTCATTCTACCGGTGTTGGGATCGACCTGAATAGGAAACTTAAAACCGGTACCTAAGAATCCCTTACTAATATCCCGTTCAGTCATAAAAACCTCCGTTAACTGGTGAATCTAATTGATTTTAACCATCGAACCTTTAACCTGCGTCATTCCACTAGCAGAGATCTCCATAGTGCCTTGGGCATTTATCTTGACCATTGAGCCTTCAAATTTACTGCTCTGGCCTTTGAGCTGGAGATTTTGTATCGCTTCTAGCGTGACATTATTTGTTTTGATAGTCGTCGATTTCCCAGAACCATCAAGGGTCATAACATCGCTTCCACCAACAGAGAGGACGATTTTTTTGTCGGCTTTAATATTAATGGCCCCATCCTTTTCATTGATAGTAATCCCATTTTTGCCTGCGGAATCGTGAAGCGTAATGGATTTTGCCTCGTCCTCAATAGTGATCCCGAATCCACCAGGAGTGTTAATTTCGATTTTCTGCTTATTTTCTTCGTCATTGAATACGACCTCACATCCTCCCTTGGTCTTGAAACGCTTGACCAAGTTTTTTTCGGTCGCAGTATCTGGAGGCAAAGTGTTTTCGTTATTCCAAAGAGTACCTATAACAATAGGGCAATTCCTATCCCCCATATTAAAAGCCACTACCACCTCAGATTCCACCTCGGGAAGAGAGTAGTAACCATAGTTTTTACCCCCATAGGGGCTCATGACCGGGATCCAACCGGTAACGTTCTTCCCTGTTTCCCCCATAAACATTTCCACTTTGACCATGCCGGGGTGTTCTTGGTTCCAATTTTCCTTTACCACCGCGGTAGTTACACCGAACACTCTGTCCTCTGCTACTGAATTGTTAATTAATAATTCTTCAATCATACTCATGCTATCCATCCTCCTATCTGAAAGGTAGTGGTAAAGGATTCAGCATCAAGGGTATGGACTACTTCGGTAAGGTAATATTTTCTATTAGCTAGGCTGTCTAAAGACTCTACTTCCAGAAACCGTCCAGGTACTACCTCAGGAAGTCCTACCAATTTGCCATTTCCAGTGCATGACTTGTATAGTTCTCTTTCTGCAATAAATTTAGCTCTTGTTTTAGCCTTTTCCAAACTATCTGCATCTGGATCTATATAGTAAATCTCCGGAGGAGTATTTAGAATCGAAGACTGACTATCTTTGGTTTTGGCAGCTTCGGTTGCACTGACTGTTTTTTGAGCAGCCGGGTCGTAACCACTGACCACCACCTTCATGTCAAGGTAGTGGGACACCATAGAAAAGGCTAAGAGTTCACGGGCGTATTTAACTTTCATAATAGGTGAAGTAACTTTAGCAGGTTCCCTAAAATACGCCTTGTCACCTAGAATAAAAAACTCTCTGTCGACCTTGCCCTTTTCGATAAGCTCCTTGGTTATGAAGTGATAGTCATTGGTAGTCTGTGCCAGAGGCCTTGTTAAGTCATCAGTTGTAGCATCAACTTCAGTAGTGCACAGCTTGGCATAAGATCCCATCACAGTTTTGAAGGCGTCAGAATAGTTTTTCACATCGTGGAGTACATGTTTTTTGCCCCGAGCCATCATTAGTCGACGAGCATCCATAAGCTGGATAACCAGCAGAGGATGGTCCTCAAATTCCACTCCTATCCCTGCCACATAACCCTTAAATACCATGGTGGTTTCTGAGAGGTAGCCGATCTCAATTTCCACGATCGTCCCCAGTTGAAACTTGCTTTTTACATCTGATTTGAAAGATTGTGACTTCTCATCATATAGGTCAGACAATTTGATCACGACTGAACTAGCAGCGTTGAGGGATAGAGTAATAACCATCTCTGCAACATGCAGTTTTAATGTGGTCGACAGATCACTGCCATTTGCATTTATTTTGTAAGCTGGCACAAGAAAATTACCGTATTTATTGGCAAGTGCCTTATTGGTATATGTATCTGACATAAGGTTGCCCATGGTCTATGTGCTCCTTGTCGGTTTATCTAAATGGCTGGCACCTTTAACACAGTTCCTACTGGAATCTCCAAAGGATCCATAATTCCATTTGCCTCGGCAATATGCCGCCATTTACCAACGTCTCCGTACTCTTTCCAAGCCATATTCCATAGGCTTTCATCCTCAGATAGGATACGGATCTTGGTTCTATCTGGAGATTCGAAAGGGCTACGTCTGGTATTGTCAAAAACGGGTAATCCAAAAAAAGTTATATCCACTTTGGCTCGCACCGGTTTACCGGATTTTGCAAACATCGTATAGGTAGAGGTGACACTACTCACCACACCTTCAAAGTTAAGAGAGCCCCACACGAATTGGATTTTAGGAGGACCGTGAGTTTCTCCGTTGATTTTGCATAGTTCGGCTATCTTCTTGACCTGCTCGGAAACATCTTTTTCCTCCTGAAAAACATCAAACGCGGCACTTTTGATGTGGAAAGTATTAAAATAGAGGGTCATTTTCAGCTGTGATGTTTTGCCGCCCGCAAAGTTCAATACCGGCGAATCACTTTTTCTGCGGGGAATAACAGAATAATCAGTAGCCTCTTGCAGACTGTATTCCTCAGGATTAAACTGAACGGGTATATCCTCATTGGTATCAAGGTTCTTAATGATCGCGTTCTGAGTATTAAGAACATTATCGTACGCGTTGTTGGCCATGTTTTTCAGTACTTGCATCATCGGCATGGTATACCCTCCTCTCCATAATCAATACAAACAGCTATTGCAATCCGTAACGCATTTTATCTAGACTCAGTTTATCTTTGAGTTCCTTCATAATCGTTGACACTATTTTTCTTTCGTTTATTCTTGATGCCAGTTCCTCTCGGAGCTGATCATAGGCCTGGTTCAGCTGGTTGATTACCTCTTCTTGTTCTTTTATCTTTTCATGAATCTCGGTCACCTTGATCTGTTCTTCTCTAATCAGGTGCTCCCCAAAGCTGATTTTCTTAATTAATTCGGGAATACTAACATCCTTGGTCGCCACGCTCGGGCTATAATTTGCCGACAGACTTCCCGATTGCCTGTCGATCAACTCCGCTGCTGGTAAATTCGGGTTGGAGATCAAATTGCCAAATCTATTAATGAGTTCGTTTTGGGTTGGCATTACTAAATCGCTACTCTGCCGCTTTTGTCTGGGTAATTGATCAGCATTATGCATTATCATTACGGCATTGTTCTCAATATCGGTTCCCACGGTAAATGTAGATTTCTGGTAATCAACTGTATCGTTACTGGAAAATGAATTACTTAGCTGTATCATCTCATGGTTTGTTCCCTGGTTTATTAGATAACTGGAAAGATTATTGATTTCAGTGTTGAGGATCGAACCAAAGTGCTTATCGAGTAGTTGGTCTATTAGGGGAGAAATCATTATATTCTTTAGTTTCTCCGCTATGAAGTTACTGTTTATAGCGGAGATGTTTACTCTTTTCAATATATTGATAATTGGATTTCTTATTATATCCAAAGTTTTCTCTAGCCTCGTAGGTAGAGTCTCCTGTAAAAACACAGCAGATGGCTCTTCCCTGTTAGCAACTTCAACAACTGCGGTTTGCTGGGAAGCCTGATCCCCAGTGATGAGACTGCTGCTAAAAGGAGAACTAGGTAATACTGTTGATTCTTCCTGTATGAGAACAGACTTCTCACCACCAGTGGTAAGTGTCTTATATATTCGAGTTCTTATATCAAGACTTTTGATCCTTGATAAAGGGTTTAATACCATAGGGCTCTGCCGGTCTTTCACTTCTGCAGATACTTTACCATCAATAACACTAGGAGACGCTTGAGGTCTGAGGTATTGGAGATCCTGCTTGCTTTTTTGCCAATAGTTCTCCTTAATGCTGCGCAACAGACCCACTTTGAGGTTTTGATCGATCTGTTCCACATTTTGCGTGTCTTCTAAAAGTGTTATGACTTGATCATTCTTGAGGGCTAGCTCTAGCAAGCTATGGAGAACGCCGATGTTATTGATTTGCCGGGATACAGTAGTTCTGTAATGGTTGACCTGCTTCTCGATCTCATTCCATACTAAAGCTTCCTGGCGATTGGCATGCTCTTTTAAGGTCAAACTGGTTCCATCCAGCTCATAGTGCTTGCTAAAATCATAATCATTGGATTCCGCAATCGTTAAAAGATTCTTCAAAGTCGACATACTATTAATAACGGTATTGTTTGAGTGAGTCATGGTAATTCTATCTATAGCGAAATTAAGTGCTTCTAATAGCAGGACTCTTTCATCCCTACTGCCCTGTTCTATAATGCGGAACAGCTCATTTTTTGTGAATCTCTGCTGGCTTAAGAATGATAAGACCTGAGGCGACAATCTTCCCCGGTCTTTGATAAGGTGAGAAATTGTACGGCTATGTTCGGTGGAGAAAAGTTGTGTATTTAACCGTGGAAAGATACTTTTTTTCGCAACGTTCATCAATTCAAATACTTGGGAAGATAGAGCAGTAACTTCCTCCTGATCGCCATTAGCATCTTTAGTAAAGTTAAATATTGTCGATTTGTGTTCTGGGGAGAACAGCAGCCTATTCAATCGCTGTAGGGTGCTATATTTACTAATGTCCATTAATTCCGTGATCTTGGGATAGGCAACTGCCAATTCTCTCGGAGTTTCATTGCGTTCTATAACAAAGTTCGCATACTCTGGGAAGAATTGTCCCACAGTCGATCGGCTACTAATTAATTCGATGATCCTGGGAAGTATGATCTGTACTTCTCGCGGGGTTGAATCACCTTCTCTATCAAAATTCGGTATAGTCTGCCTTCGTTCTGTTAAGAACTGCCCCATAGTTGATCTTTGTGCAGCACTAATCTTATCAACGGTGATTAGTTTTCTGAGGTTTGGATGTATGACCGACAACTCTTGCTTGTGGGTATTTAGAAAATGCTCCAGCAACTGTCCTCGGTTCGGGAGGTTACTCGCTGAAATGCGACTTGCCCATAAACTCTGGTAAAGAGTAATTATCTCCTCAATAGTGTCAAGCTGCGCATTTTCTAAGCTCCTAATATCTACCATCCGATCTTCAATTAGGCGGTGAATTATCTGTTTCTTTACTGAGGAATAGAAAAGCTCCTGGTTGCTTGGTGTGTGGCTAATATTTATAACATTGCCCAGTATAGTACGAAAAGGTTTAGATGTGGACTGGGGTTTGATGGTAGGAGTTTCTAGTATGGTTTTGGCTTTCTTGATTATTTGATTAATACTGGTAGTTGTATCCGTTGAGATTCTAGTCGGAACCCTTTGCTCAGCCATTTGCTGTTGGAGTACAAAATGGTTCTTTTCAGTTTTTTCGCTACTATAGAGCTGGTAAAGTCTCTGATACCAGGACAGGTCAAACTGTTTGATGTGATTAAGATTCAGCTCTATTTCATTTCGCAAATTGGTTACATAAACATTTGGATGGCAGATAAGCTGATTATTCACTTCATGTCTTTGGTTCCACAAAACAAGAAGACGCAAGGTCTGTTCAACCCGAGTGTCCAATTCCTTATGTTGCTCAGCCTCAGCCAACATATTTTGTAAGAATACAAGTGCGATTGATTCAAAATCGTAGTCCGTAAATAATCTATATTTATTTATGATCTGTTCAGCAAAGAAGGACAACGCATATCCTGTTAGAGGACCTTTGAAATAATTATTGATACGCAAAGGGGTCAGACAAGTGTGCTCATCCTTAACCAATCGCATCGGACTATTTATGCTTATCGTACCAATCCGCATGAATCCATGACTCCTTAATAATCCCTAAAACGGCACTGCGATTTCAATAAGTCCAGTATGAGCTACTTGCATAGCTTCCATAAAAACTTCGTCACCCATGGCATCCAAAGGAGAAAACTCTCTTCTGACGATAATACCGTTTGTTATTGAAAAGATCCGTTTTATCTGCCCATTTAGTTTGACAAAAATCAAAACATTGGCCACTTTCTTACCTTCGGTCAATAGAGAAAAGGCCAAGTCACTCAAACCAGCCTTCAGTCCTTTTTCAAAAACAATCATATCCGGAGTACGCTTGGACTTAGGCAGAATGACCGGAGCATCATTGTGCCCACCGTTAACAATGGTGTCAAACTCGATGCTGCCCGAAATATTGTGAACCTTTGCAAAGCCAAAACTAAATCCATCAATTCGGACTTCAAAGCTGTAATTTGGAAGATAGCTGTTATGTGAACTCATCGCTACTCCTCCTGATATGAGGATACTTTTCTCAGTAGACGGCTAAATCTTAAAGGGGTTTTCCGGTTCTTGGTTTAGCTTACTGTTTATTTTGGAGACTTCCTTACACCATTTGAGCCGGTCCATATGGCTAAGGCTCATTATCTCATCGTGGCTCCAATGCAAGTAATAAGCAATAAAAGCCGCCTCTTCGTAGATCTTTTCAGCCGGATATGTACTTATTGTCCGGCCTCCAGAAAATTTACCGGGATATCCAGTTCCTTTCCGCAATGGGGACAGTTTCCTTTATAAGTCGGCATTTCCATGGAATTTATCCTCTGATAGAGATCCTGCAAATAAGCCATATCCATGGTGTATAGTTTTTCTATCACATTGGTATCCACAGCTGGAAGTGAACCTAGCTTAGTGATCACTCTTGCCAGTAGAATAATAGTAAGGTAGCCTGGATTTTGCTGAACACGGGCATCTCTGAGGGGCAAAATCTCATCACCTGCATTAGCCAGACGCATTATGCCCTCTCTATGTACCTCCCCGTTCATATCAACAAATCCACGTGGCAATGTAAACGCAAATTCTGTTTGAAATGACATAACCAAGCTCCTTTCGACAATATCCTAAAAATTTCCATATTATGTATAATAACACCAGTATTATAGCCATATTTTATCATTTGTGATGACAACAAACAATCAATTTCAAACAGCATTCTGCTCCTGGACTCATCCTGCCGGCCCCTATGTCGGATTGTTGTAGTTATAGTAGGATTATTGTTTAAAAAAATACCCCAGCCCGCGTCAATTAAATATAGCAAAGATGGGGTATTTTATTAACACTCGTTAGTTATGACACGCGGGTCATACCTTCGTGGGCAATTTCCAAAGACTCAATGGCAACTTCAGATGCAGTTGCATTGAAATCAGGGGCTGAATACTTCATCGGCCAAGCATTGATGACCTGCCAAGATGCGGCAGGAGATTCTTCTTCGTCAAGGAGAGTAATGGTGATTGTCTTCCTGTCAACAGCCCCGTTAACGCCCGCAATGATCCAGTCATAGAGAACCATGGAATCAGCCAGTCCCTGTTTTAAGGTAATGTTGCCATACTTCTTAAGACCGGGAAGTTTCATTGGGGTTGTGACCATGTCACCTTCTCTGTATTCAACCACATCAATTGAAGCATCAAAACCTGTTACTTCAGAAAACCCGCCAGCTTCCAAGCCATCAATTTCAACCTTGTATCTAAACCTTGTATGTGGATAGGCCATTACAATTCGCTCCTTTCAAATTGATTATTCTGCCACGGCAGTCTTCTGAGTAATTCTGAAGATTACAAATTCAGCAGGCTTCACAGGTGCAACACCGATTACACAGATTAGTCTACCGTTATCGATATCATCCTGTGTCATCGTGGTTCTTCCGATGCTAACGAAGAAAGCTTCGTCAGGTGTTGTTCCAGCCAGTGAACCATTTCTCCACAGGTTGTTTAAGAATACGCTAATCGTTCTCTGAACGCGAACCCACAAAACTTCGTCATTTGGTTCAAAAACAGCCCAGTTGGTATTCGCTTTAATGGATTCTTCGATGAAGATAAACAGGCGGCGTACGTTGACATATTTCCAACTGCCATCGCTAGAAACAGTACGTGCACCCCAAACGCGAATGCCTTGGCCGGGGAAACTGCGAATAAGGTTGACGCCTTTAGGATTCAGAATATCTTGCTCACCCTTGTTGAACTGGCAGTCAAGCCCTGTACAAGCCCGTACCACCTCGTTGGCAGGAGCCTTATGAACGCCTCTGGTGTTATCACTCCTGGCATAGATACCTATTACTGATCCAGAAGGAGGAATGGCGATAGTTTTTTTGTCCAGAGGATCAAAGACCTCAAGCCAAGGATGGTAAATACCGGCATAAGTACTATCAAATAGATTTCTATGCTCAATGATGTCATTCACCGTTTTACAATCTCTAGGAACATCCAAAACAGCAAACCTACTAGCAAGGTTTTCACAGTGTGCAACTAAAGTGAGCTGAACATTGGCATCAGTAACTCCCGGGACAGCCATAATAGAAACCACATCGTTATCAAGGAAGGACTGAATGCCAGTGCGCTTACCAGCTCCATTATCAACACCGTTGAAGTCGGCAGCAGAAATTGAGGAAATCGATCCGTTGCTGCCGTTAGCCAAGTTAATGACGGCAATCTGAGCATCTTCACCTGCAATGGCCGTGAATGGTGCCTCTATCTCGTCATTACCTTCATCCACATGTTCTGCAATTATAAGAGCAGACTTGGCGGTCTTTTTGGCAACATGATTAGCAGCGTTGATATTGAAGGAGAGGTTTTCATAGACCTCGACAAAGTCATTGTATTTGGCCTCCAGGGTAAACTCACAGGTGGAGATAGTTTTGGAAGGAACCAGATTATTATCGACCACATCTTCCTCGAACTCTTCGGCAAAAGTAATAATATTGTCCTGGTTTTTTATAACCCGGTTATATACCTGGTTGGATTTGTCAGAAAAAACAACTATGTCACCAGGATTGAAGCCGGCACCATTTTTCACCCTATACTGGGTTTCATCACCAGCGCTGATCACCTCAAAAATTTGGGTTTTAGCTTTACTGGCAGGCGTTATGGTGACTTTGATACTATCTCCCCATATACCTGGGTTCTTAGCTGTAATCTTCAGAACAGCACTGTCCTTGTCGGGAGCATAGCCCAAAGATGCTTTTGCATCCTCTGGAGCAACACGGGCGACAAAACAGCGGGAACCACCGTTAACAAAGAAGTTCTCTACGGCATAGGCCAGAAATCTATACTCTCCGTATTCATTCTCGGAAAGATAGCCACCGTAAATCCTCTTGAAATCGGCAAAATTGGTTACCAGTTGTGGGACACCTTCTACAGGCCCTTTTTCCGCTAAACCGATAAAGCCTGCGGTACTTGTCCCCACTCCTTCCATTGGCTTTCCGCCAGAATCAAATTCTTCTACATAAACACCTGGAGATAAATATTCTGCCATAACCGTTGGTTTCACAGATTGGTGAAACCTTTCCCTCCCTTCGGATGTGTTTTTATAGGATTTGGTCTTTGGGTAACATGGCTTTTAGACCATAATAAACTTTGATTATAAACAAATTTATAATCAAAGTTATAGCTGGCCAAAACTTTTTACAATACCAATTCTGTTACTCTTTGTTCATAGGGGCTTTGTTATGAATGGCATTGAGAATTCCTTCTGTCAGATCGTCTTCATCATCAGGAGGTGTATCAGAGGGGATGATACCTTCGGTTAAAATGGCATTATTAAACCAGGTAATATGTCTCTCATCCGTTACTACTCGGGCCTTCTTTACAGCAAAATTGGTTTTCTTAATGAATCGAGACTGCATCTGCTCCTTTCGAGAAATCGCCTTCGATAACTGTTCCTTCTCTTGTTCTAGTGCCAGTAGCTCGTGGCCTTCTTTATCGGCTCGGCCAATTTCATCAATCAATGCTTGTCGTCTCTTTTTGTCCTTTTCTAGATTTAGAAAAGGGAGAATGGTCTCTACTGTGTTCTGACCGTTTTTATCTACATATTTATTTATGGAGTCAAGTAGTCGTCTGGTGGGTGGAATTTTCTTGGTCTTGAAGGCAAAGGCACTGTTGATGGGATCAAAACTGTTGGTTAGGGCTCGCCCCACTGCATCCGGAACTTGACGCCTGCGTGTACCGATCAATTTCTTATGATCGTTATTTAAGGCCTTACTATTGTGCCTTCGTTGTTGGCTTACAGTTAGGAACATTTCTTTTTTACGATTGGCAGCAAAGGAAACATTCCCATATGAATTACCCATACTAAAGAGCTCCCGAGGACGACTTTCTCCATCTCTTTCACTCCAATGGGGCTCATAATTATCGGGAGATTTATCAGTGGCCATATCCTGTTCCCTTTTTGAGTGAAAAACCGCCTCTGACTTCTTAATATCCTCATCCCGGCGCTTTAGTTCCTCTACATCAAACATTAGCTCAACTCCTCATTATTGAAGAAGTACATAATACTCACCAGCATCTTCTTTGGTAAATATTTTTCCACTCTTAGCGAATTCGTTACGAATAGCGGCCATAATATGCTTCATCTCTACCTTCTCACTGCCATCGGCAGCTGCCAAAAAAGCACTGTGAAGAGCAATGTTTTTGATATTGCTGCCCGACAGTTCAAATCGGGAAGTAAGGAAGTCAAAGTCCAATTCCCCCAAGGGCATCCGGTGAGGAAAGACCTTATGCCAAATTTGGAGGCGTTGGTCAGGATCGGGGAAGGGAAAATCAATAACAAACTTTATTCTACGCTTGAAAGCTTCATCGAAGTTTTGGATATAGTTAGTGGCCAGAATGGTTATGCCATCATACTCCTCCATCTTTTGCAGAAGAAAGGCGGCTTCCATGTTACTGTATTTATCATTGGAATCCTTAACCTCGGTGCGTTTACTGAAAAGCACATCAGCCTCATCAAAAAACAGAATCACCTGGCTTTTCTCAGCCTGTTGGAAGATTTCATTTAAGTTTTTTTCGGTTTCTCCTATATATTTACTCACTATGGTGGCTAATTCTATTTTATAAACATCCAGTTCAAGCTCGTTGGATACTACCTGTGCAGCCATAGTCTTGCCTGTTCCTGGAGGCCCCGTGAATAACATGGAAACATTTTTGCCATAGGACATTTTGTCTTGGAAACCCCATTCATGATAGACCATATATTTGTAGCGCACCTGATTACAAGCGGTTAACAACAAGTTCTTTTGATATTGAGGCAAAACCAAATCATTCCAAGTGTATATGGGCTCTAATTTGGCAGCTTTGCTGCCCATGCTAAATTGTAAAGTACTATAACAACCCCGTTTTAGTTCCTTCAAAGTGATGGTTCCGTCACCATCTAAATTGGCCACAGCTGAAGCCGCTCGAAAGGCGGCTTTTATTTGACCGGGAGTAAGAGTAAACTCTCCAGCCAATTCCTGTAAGCTGACCTTTTGATCTACTAAATAATTTTTGCTCTCCATTTCCCAGACCCTTACAGACGTCTCCAGGGAAAGCTTGCCCAGTTCTTTTGAAATGAGTAAAATCTCCTTCTTAAGATGGTCTAAAAGAAGCCGATGTTCTGTTATGGCAAAAGAGTACTCAAAGTTCTTTATAATCGTTTCAAAAAGATAATAAATAACAGCTTGGTGTCCCACTGGCATATCCTCGGTGTAATTCACAATAACGGGTATGGCTTGAAAGATCTGACATTCTCGCATAATGTTCTCAATCAGAGTAAGGGGCTCTTTGTCATTGATTAAAAAAAGCAAATCAATAAACATTAGGTTAAGCCCGTTCATTCGAGCGATATACTTGGTACAGCTGCTACGCCCAGCACCTTTCTCACCAAAGAAATTAAACAAAATGTGTTCGTTAAAATCCTGACAGTTTTGAATATAAGTCCCTAGCCGGGACGCAACCTCCAGATCAACACCAAACCTTTCATCTTCGGATTCCCCTTCCCTGCTCCATAAAGTTGCGGTAGGAGAATAATAGGACTTGTTTATGGTCACTCCTAGAACGAATTCCAAAATTCTTTTATCCAGGGTAAGTTTGGAGTCAATATGTACTTCCTCCGTGGCTAAGAAGTATTTCAACAGCTTTGATCTGGTCGCAAAATAGGCCGCATAATCCACAAACTCGCCTTGCGGCTCATATGTGCGCAATACTGCAAAAGGAGTGGGGTAATCCATCCGTTTATCATTATGAATCATGGTGAAAAATGAGCTTATCTCAGGGTAAATCTGATTGAGCAGAATCATAAGTACCGCATGACGTTCAAAAAGATCGCAATCAAAAAGCCAGAACAAGTATTCAAGAGGCAAAAAAAGTCCCTTTTGTAACTCGTTTTCTGCGGCGGAATATACTTTTTCGAAGCCGTTGTCTATTTTCTTCCGTGTTAGGATGGCACCGCCACCGGTTTGCGAATGATCGTAACCCATTTCCAAAAGAGTGCATTGAATACGGCAGCGGGTTAGAAAGGTAAGCTTATCCAGGTATTCAATTCCGTTGGTGAATTGAATTAGGTCATGATCTTTCATAAGGTCACTCTTTCATCATAAATCTATCTCTGCATACTTCTCAAATAGGTTGATTTTAATTCTGCTGACGGTTGTATACCTAGTTCATCATCCAACATAGCGCAAAATTCCTCATATTTCAGACGTAGCTTATCAAATTTACCCAACTTGGCGTAACAGTTCAGTGTTTTTTCCATGATACGTTCTGAGAAAGCATCTATCTTTTGAGCATTCTGCAAAAAAACCAAAGCTTTTTCAAATATGCCATGCTCGCAATAGAAATCTGCCAATAACAGGGAGCCCTTTACAAACATCTTATCATAATACTCCCGGCCCTCAGTAGCCCATAGACCGGTAATATTCTCAAGATACTCGCCCCAGTAGTCGGTTAGTAGCCTTTCATTTTCCAGAAGGGTATCAATGTCCTTATTGGTTATTGCCGCACAGATATCAGAAACGATTTCATCGCTGCATTCTATCAGATCCGTGTCTATACTGTAACCTTTATTTTTGTACTGGATCAGCTTCTCGAGTTTGTAGGCACTGAGTTCCTTGCGGATATTGTAAATCATGTTATGAAGCATAGCCACCGGGTTGTTGGGCAGTTCATCCGGCCAGATAACATCAAATAGATGAGTGCGATCCACTGATTTACCATTAAGACTGATTAGATATGACAAAAGTTCAGTAGCCTTACGGGTTCGCCAGGAAATTTCGTACCCATCCTCTACTACAACAACTTTGAAAACGCCAAACTGTTGTACTTGAAGTGGTTTCTTCTTTTGAGTTTCCTGTTCAGTGGAGTTAAAGCGCTTTAGTTTCTCCAGTACTTTTAGTTCACGGGGTAACAGATAGGGAAACTTTAGATTATACTCGCTTAAGTAGAAGAGCGCATTGTTTACTAGCTTCTGATATTTGGAAGGATCAGTTTCGAACTTTAGGAGTCCACGATAAAGAGTACGGTGAATGCTGTATATGTTCTCTTTGCCAAACATACTGTCTGCCATGTTAAAATGGTAATCCATTTTAGCATAATCCCCGACCGCATAGTAATACTGAGCCAGTATGCCATAAATCAAGGCATCCATCTCTTCACCGCTGTTTTCAAGTACATGAGCGCATTTACCCAGCAGTCCGAACTGCTCTTGTTCCAGCAAGCTGGTACCGCACACCGATAAAGCCCGGCATATTAAGGCAGGCTGTCCGAATTTGACCGCAAATTCGATGGCCTCCAGATACATTTTATGCTTCAAGTAGTATTCAACCGTTTTGGCGGTGATAACCTTTTTTTCTTGGGTGGGAAGAAGATCTGACAGTGCTTTTTGGAAAATATCTATCCACATGAAAGACGCCGGATCTCCAGGGTATTTCTGCAAAAAGATTTCGTTTTCCACTAAAACCCTAAGGTATTCCCGCGAGTTATCAGTATTCAAAATGGTGGCGCAGCTATCCACCTTTAGGCAGTCAATGATAGAAGCTTGTTTTAGAAATTGAACTAAATCAGGAGAGAGTTCAGATAGTATTTCATAGGTTATGTACTTCTTAATAAGTCCCAGGTCAATTAGTTCTTCTCCGAGGGCTGATTCCTCCAATAATGAAAAACCCCTCCGGAGGTAAAACATAACACCGGCTGCCCAACCACCGGTGAGATTATATAAATAATTAGCAACTTCAATATTTTCATGGTTAAAATACATTCTCACTATATCGCCCACTTCGCTTACCGAAAGGGCGAGATCATCGCGTTGCAGCAGTTTACAGCGGTTCTCCAGAATAAACCGGGCAGCAAAACCGGGTATCTCTCGGGAACCCATAACCACTCTGAAACCATTTTCCGCCGCTGACATAATAAACTGCAGAGCCTGGCAAACTCTTCCGTCACTGATGAGCTGGCAGTTGTCAAAAACCAATGTCAATTGGTTTTCCACTGCCAACTGACAAATCTGTAACAATACCTGGTTTTCATGTTCACCTATTTCCAACTGGGGAACAGACTTACGGACTGCTTCGACAAGGTGGCTTAAAAAGAAATTCCAATTATTATCATTGTCGCTTAATATGCATACTGCTGCCCTTTGAGTCCTTAATGCCAGTTGATTCAAAAGGGTAGTTTTACCGTATCCAGCTATGGAGCAGACTAGCACTGTGCCCGCTGAGATGTTTTCTATCTTATCCAGCAGTTGTTTACGTAATAATAGTTTCTCTGATATTTTTCCTACGTCTTGAAGAGGCATCAGTTCATTACTGTTCATAGTATCCCTTCTTATATACCACCAGTTTACTGCTTACCTGTTAACAAGGACTCCGGTACGTTAAACTTCATGTCAAGAAATACCTAATGCCTCAAGTATCGTGGCCTTATCTGCATCCTTAGTAAGACCCATGGCTGCCAGTACATCTTCATAACCTTCTTCCTTGTTCAGTATTCGGTCTGCGCGCCGCTCCGCTAACTTTTTATAGATTTCTCCGTACTGGGTGGGGTCGGCTACTCCCAGTCGTTGGGCGATAATAGCTTTTGCCTCGTCCTCAGTAACGTGATCAGCCTGGGGCTCTGACTTTCGCAGGAAAGAGGCTACCTTGTCATCCAAATACTTCCTGCCGCGGGTATCGTTCGCTTGCTTACTTGCAGCTTTCTCTTTTTCCTCAGCTCTTCTATCGCCGATTTCTTGGGTTCCAATTTTCATCAGACTACTGATTCCACCCAGAACTGCTCCTGCAATCTTTCCTGCAGTACCGCCAAACTGTCCAGCAAGGGATCCAGCCAAACCTATGAGCCCGCTCCCTGTTTTTAAGGCTCCTGACAGAATCCCCCTGCTCCCTGCCTGGGATTTGATCTTGGCATTCTCCTGGGCAGCTTCCATAGCCTCAATAAAGTCCTTGGACCTCTTATGAGCGTGCCTTGCTTTCAGCATCTCCATCCGCTTTGCTTTGTCGTGTGATCCCGGCGCATTTGCCTTGTAGGCAGATTTCATTTGTTGGTATGCTTCTTTTGAACTCATATGTTGGTGGGCCATTTTTGCCTTGCTTGCCGTCGTCTCTTTCCGGTTGGCTAGGTCCTTATAGGCCCGCCGCTGGTAAATACCCTTAAACGTATCCGTTACAGATCCAGCAATGTCAAGTATACTGGAAGTAGTACCCAGCCAATTTGACGCATCATCCTTTCCCTTTATGCCCGCAATACCACCGGCCATACCCGCAGCTCCACTCGCAGCTCCAAAGATATTGCTGGCAGTATCATAGCGTGCAAGCTTTGCGCCACGGCTGTCCCCTTTCAAACGCTTTTGTTTGGCTTTACGGCCGCTTCTAATTGATCCATAGGTGCCCGAGAGTAAACCGGCACCACCGGTAATAATGTTGACAATATTACCGGCCTTGTCGGTACGGTCTTGACCACTTTTAATATCGCTCATTTCTTCCTCAGTCTTACCAGCTTTCGTAGCACTTTCATGCTGCCTCTCGTATACAGCACTGGCAGTATCGATCCCGAAAGATGCGCCCATGCCAAGATAGTCAACTGCTTTACTGCCTTTATCCATAAGTTCATCAACGCCTTCAAAAAATCCAGCAGCCTTGGACTTTCTGGGGACATTGACAGATTTTCGAGTTTCTTCTTTGGATTTTTCATTATCAGTCAGTCCATCGGTAAGTTCACGCATCTCTTTATCTTTTTTCTGTTTCCAATCGTCGACGTATTTCTTTTTTAATAGGTCGGGTCTTGCCGCCTTGTCAGCCTCTGAAAGAGTGCTTACATCCTTCTTCAGCAGCGCATATGGGTCTGTTGACGGTGCTGACGCGGGTGTTGAAGTTCCCGATGACGCAGTTGTAGCAGTTCCCGGTGGGGCAGGTGCCGGTCTGCTGGGGGGAGCAGGTACCGAACCAGACTCCTGGGTGGCAGTTGTAGCAGCTCCCGGTGGCGCAGGCGCCGGACTGCTGGGGGGAGCAGGTGCCGCACCAGACCCCTGGGTGGCAGTTGTAGCAGCTCCCGGTGCGGTAGTCGCAGCAGGATCCTCTAATAGTTCGGATGCGTCAGCGCGGCTCACACTACCTGGCTGCACTGTTTCAGGTTGATCCTGATGAGAACTTTCCGCCCCCAGAGCAGGTGCAGGTTGCTCGGTCTGCTCATCAGAATCGGTGATCGGCCTTTGTTCTAGTTCTTGATTTCCATTGGGCATCACGAGATCCTCCTCTCCTATTGTACAAGAACAAGATTTCTCTCAACCGCTTCGGCGCAGGTAATTTCCATGTTAACCGCCTGCTGCAGCAAGTCATACGCATTATCAATCGTTTCCATAATTATATCCAGCGTTATTCCGATATTCTTTAACACACCTTCCGCATTGACATCTGTTTCTATGGTATAGGCATGGTTAAAAAATATCTGCCGACTGCGATAGTAAATACCAAAATTACCCAAAGTCAAAAACTCGTTTAGGCGCATAATAATTTTTTCAACTTCAGGAATAGAAGCCTCGGGAATGCTGTCAAAAATCATACAGTAAATTTGCAGCTGACTGCTGCCTGCTTTCAGGTGTTCAACAGTTATTTCCATAGGGAGTTCGACCTCTCCATTACGGAATACCGGTAACATACACCTTAGTACCGGCTGACCATCATTCTCATCGCCTAAATCCAACTGTGTGTCAGAAGCCATTTCATTGATCAATACTTGCATAAATTCCAAAAAACTCGCTTCCCAAGGTTCGGTCATAGTAAATACTCCTTTACAAGTTATTTAGTGATACCCAGATAGCCAAAATCTTCATTAGTTAATATTTTGCCATATTTTTTGAAGTTAAGTTTGATTGCCTCTACAATGTGGCGATTAGCTAACCCGGTGTGCTCTGAGGCGGCAATGTATGCCGCTGTAATAAGAATGTCCTTGATGTTACTTCCGGCCAACTCAAAATTATTAGCAAAGAACTCCAAATCAAGCTCTTCCTCAAGTACCGCATTCTTGGGAAGAACCGTTTGCCATAACTTGAGTCTGACCTCCGGGGTAGGAAATACAAAGTTTATCATGAATTTTATACGCCGTTTAAAAGCGTCATCTATATTGTTTACATAGTTGGTAGCAAGTATAGAGATTCCCTCGTATTCCTCTAGTTTTTGCAAAAGGTGGGCAGTGTCCGCATTGGCATAACGATCATTGGAGTCTTTTACCTCGGATCTCTTGGCAAACAGTGAGTCCGCTTCATCAAAAAATAGCAAAGCGTTGATGTTTTTGGCTTTCCTGAAGAGATCCGAAATATTCTTTTCCGTTTCACCAATATATTTGCTGACCAGTTGGGACAGATCTATGCGATAAAGATCCAGCCCCAGCTCATTGGCCATTACCTGGACAGCCATTGTCTTGCCAGTGCCAGGAGACCCATAAAACAAAGCACAAAGTCCTCTGCCATAGGGAGTTTTTTTATGGAATCCCCATTCCTCACCAACCACGTTACGATATTTGATTTGATTGCAGATTATTTGCATCTCACGCTTCTGATCCTCGTCTATAACCAGATCGTCCCAAGTAAAAACAGCATTGATCAGAGTTGCAAGCCTACCCAATTGATTCACAGAGCGCTGTCTTACGCCCTGCAGAATATCGTCTCGCTCAATTACAGTTCGGGTCTCACACCCTGCCAAACTGCTAGCTGTATCAAGAACATCCTTGATGCCTTTAGGGGTCAAGATATATTGATTAGCACTGAGTACAATGTCAATATCTTCAGCCAGATTGAAATCTTGAGTATAGACATCCCATAGCACCATGCGTTCTCCCACGGTTAGCATAGGTAGTTCCAGGCTCAGCAGATGAATTTGGTGAGAGGTTAATTCATCTTCTTTTATTCTGGATATCCAGATAACCAGCCAGAATTCTCTCTCTATGTATTCAATGGTGGTAACAAGCCGTATGTCTCGGTTCTTATCGGCATCCCTTTCATCATCGAAGTTGTCTTCCTGATCCATATTAACAAAACAGGGTATTGAGCCGGTTAGCAAGTATTCAAGATATACCTTGTCGAGCAAATGCCTTATGGCGCTCGGAGGTCGGAGTCTTAATTTAGCAAAGTCTATAAAGATAAGGTTAATTCCCAGAGCTTGCGCGGCGTGCTTGAGCAGGTGCTTTTTGCCAATGCCGTTCTCACCATATAGATTAAGAACATTTCCGACCCTATCCCCGTTATATATGATATCTTCCATATAATTGTATATCCGTTGGTATTCATCATGGCGAATATAAATACCTTCTAGCCTCTCTGTTCGGTCGAAGATGGTAACAAAGTCCTCCAGTTCTTGATCGATCTTGTTAATTCCGAATACAAAACCGCTGGCTCTTCGGTTAAGGACTATTTTATCTGCCAGACCAGGCTCATTGTTGCTGCCTGCTGGTCTCTCCGCCAAAAAGCGGAAGAAATTGCCCTCCCCCTTTATGGTGCAGCCAAAATAGTAGTCTTCAAGATCAAAAAACAACTTATACAGGGTGATAGCCAGTGCCTTGGTGGGCAGCTTTTCTCTTACGTTGTTATGGAGAAAGGCAAATATGGACTCGTATTTTCTATCACAGGCAGAGGCCAGAGAGAGAAGCAGCAAAAATCGTTCGAAGTCAGTAAGACGGAGCTTTTTAGAAAGCACTTTTACCCGCGGAGTAAAACCAGCTCTAATTGAAGCCTGAAGTCGAAGGTCAATGTAGGTGTAGGCCATTTCTACCTGTCTTTTGATCTCTGTTGAAACTCCCTTAGAACGTTCTTCCAGACGATAAGATAAAAGAGAGTCAATAATCTCGGCAGGTGAAAAAGACAATCCGCGCAGATGGGCATCGGCAACATTTAAGGGCGCACTGGACTCATTCATCCCCTTATAGGCACAAGCTACATTAAGAATAATGTCCAGAAATGCAAGCAAATCAGTAAGGTATTCACGATCATTATTGTATGGCAAACCGTTTTTCTCAATATCAAAATAGCTTGAAAACAGCTCTTGCGCCTGCATAAAAACCCCCGAATATAAAAACGAATATCCTAAGTCGATATTATTTTACAACCATTTTATAAACATTTTTATAACACCTGTTATATAAGACAATAATAATGAAACTTCTAAGGGATCAGACCAGATCCAAGACTGATGAAAAGCAGGTTTTTCACGCCCAAGGGTGTCATCCTAAAGGAAATTGATATTATCATCCAGAGGGAGGAACGACCGAAAGATTATTCCCTCTATACCAGCCAAGATTCCTCTAAGCTTACATGGTATTTAGGCGTATTGGGTTTTAGTGCTGGTTGATTTATAATATAATTTGGAAAATAGCATAAGTCACTTTATTTAAACTAAGTTCTGGAACTAATCAAAAAGACCATTTAATTATACAAAACTCGCAGCTTTGTTAA
>Ga0209510_1000806_pt1 | contig 39841 bp, 32 predicted proteins | sample BiotimSIPDNA_FD_185749 | JGI IMG/M metagenome (GOLD analysis project Ga0209510, IMG submission 185749) | Anaerobic biogas reactor microbial communites from Washington, USA - Biogas_R1 time_0 SIP DNA (SPAdes) (version 2) | ecosystem: Engineered > Bioreactor > Anaerobic > Unclassified | place...
AATTTCATAGTCAACTTACTGGGCGCCATTGCAGCATATTGCCTGTTCCCAAAGAAACCGTGCATCAATGTACAAAGGACATTTGACACACAGATTGCTTTGTTCTGAATTCGTCGAACTCACGTTAGTATAGTTTTCCTCACACTCCCCAAAAGAAGTTTGAGAAAGAGAGCAGGCTGTTCTCTTTCTCCTATGTCCTCAGAGCAAACATGAGACAGAAAAGAAGCTCCGAGAAGGAGGCAAGCCTCAAGAGATTCTTGGGGCAGATGGCGTCCACTCCATTAGATAGAGACATTGTGCAGTATATCCAGCATGCTACGGTCAATCGCCCTATCCTCCTTGATGGCACGAGAGAATGGCACATAGACTATCTCATCATTCTCAATGCCGACCATGACATTGCGGAGTCCCTTGAGAAGTGCCTGAATGCTGGCAGAGCCCATCCTACTGGCGATGATGCGGTCATGAGCAGTGGGATGTCCACCTCTCTGAGCATGGCCGATGATGCAGATGCGCACATCCAACGAGGGGTATTTGTTTTTCACCCATTCGGCATAATGCATAGCACCGCCAGTCTTTTCGTTGGCTGCGACCAACACGATGGAAGAGCCCTTTGTCTTGCGGAATCCTTTCTGAATGAAATGGTCCAGTTGCTCTTCCTCCACTTCGATGGTTGGAACAATCGCCTCTTCCGCTCCTGCCGCAAGTCCACCGTTCAATGCAAGAAAACCTGCACCATCGCCCATCACCTCTACAAAGAACAGGCGTTCGTGGCTTGTAGCAGTATCACGAATCTTGTCCACAGTCTCCATGATGGTGTTGAGAGCCGTGTCATATCCTATGGTGGTATCAGTTCCACACAAATTATTGTCGATGGTGGCAGGAATGGCTATACAAGGGAAATCAAATTCCTGGGCAAAGATACGCGCACCATGAATCGTGCCATCTCCACCTATCACGACAAGGGCATCAATACCTTCCTTGACCAGATTCTCATAAGCCATCTTTCGTCCTTCCTCACTCTTGAAATCCTTTGAAGGAGATGACTTGAGGATAGTGCCTCCATACTGAATGATGTTGCTGACGCTTTGTGTCTGAAACTCCACGATGTCACCTTCTATCATCCCCTTATAGCCATGATAGACCGCCTTTACTTTCAGACCATTATAGATGGCTGAACGAGTCACCGAACGAATAGCACTGTTCATGCCTGGAGCATCATTGCCCGAAGTGACAATTCCTATACATTTAATTTCTGACATATCTTTCGTTTTTGTTGTTTTATCTTTGCATATTTCCTCTTTATGAGGAAACCATTATCTGCTGAATGCGTTGATCATGTCTGCCACATATCTCACCTCTTCTTCTGTCATTGTCGGGTTGAGCGGGAGACTAAGTTCCTCCTGTGCCAACCTGTCGGTGCATGGATAAGCAACAGAGGCTTCGTCCAATGTACGATAACAAGTCTGGAGGTGAGGAGGAATAGGATAATGAATGAGAGTGCCTACACCCTTGCTCTGAAGATACTGCTTCAGTTTGTCACGATGGGAAGTGAACACAGGGAAGATGTGATAGACATTGCTGAATGAATCCATCTTCATGGGCAGACGAATGAGGTCATTGGCTATCATCTCGTAGTAAATCTGCGCAAGCACCTCTCGCCTGCGATTCTCTTCGTCCAGATAAGGAAGTTTCACATCAAGCACCGCTGCTTGAATCTCATCCAATCGACTATTTCTACCTTTATATTTTGCCACATATTTCTCTGAGAATCCATAGTTGGCAATGGAACGAATCGTGTGGGCAAATTCTTCATCATTGGTGGTGACTGCTCCCCCATCGCCCAAAGCACCCAAATTCTTGCCTGGATAAAAGCTGTGACAAGCGGCATGACCCATAGAGCCAGTCCGCTTTCCTTGATACATGCAGCCATGAGCCTGTGCATTGTCTTCAATGACAAGCAGGTTCTTCTCCTCTACAATCTTCCCTACTTGCTCAGTATAAGTGCAACGACCATAAAGATGAACTAATATCAGTGCCTTGGTGGAGGGGCTGACCCTGTTGCGAAGAGCGTCCGCATTCAGTTCGAGCGTATCTTCCTTCACATCTACAAACCCTATCTTGAGTCCATTGTCAGAAACAGCCAAGGCTGTTGCAAGGAATGTATTGGCAGGCATCAGCACTTCGTCTCCTTCGTGAAGGACTCCCATTTCAAGGTATGCACGCAATGTCAAGGAGAGTGCATCAAGTCCATTCGCCACGCCCACGCAATGCTGAGTTCCAATATAATCTGCGTAGTGGTGCTCAAAGCGTCGGGTGACATCACCTTGCAGATACCATCCACTATTCACCACATCTGCCACAGCCTGTTGGATTTCAGCACCATGAAGTGCAGTGACTCTTTTCAAATCAAGATATGGTATATTCATGTTCATACGCCCCATTCATAAGTGTCATAACAAATAGTACGCCCACCAAATCCTTCCTTTTGGGCTACAAGCCCCTCGTTCAGCATAGAACCATCCCCTTCAGTGGAACGTCCAAAGTCCATATAAGGAATCTGAGGAAAGTCATGGTGCATCACATAGTCATGGAGAGCATCTACCGCTCCGCATTCCTTGCCAATATCGTTGGATGAGCAATATTGTCCATGCAACACCTGATGAGTGAGGTAGAAAGTCATGCCTGCTACCACTTGACCATGAAGAAGCGCATTGTATTGGATGATATTGTCAGGGAATCTTTCATGCAGAAGTTTTATTTCCTCAAGGCTATGAACAGGATGCACCTGATGGCGATTCATCAAATTGTCTTCGAGCACTTGCCAAAAAGGGGCGAAATCATTGGTACGAACAATCTCCACTCCTGCCTCTTGCGCACGTTTCAATCTGCGACGACGGTCTTTACGCCATCGTATATGTTGCTGAACAAAGATGATTGTGCCCACATCACGTGAGGCAAGACGAGCCTTGCAAATCCAATGGAGCGGATAGAGATCCTCTTCTGATGGCAACTGATGATAAACCCAAGGCACTGGCTTATAGACCACCTTGCGTATTCCTTGCTGATGCAAATACCCATTGAGTTCCTCAAACAAATGGATGACATCAGCCACCGTCACATCTACATCCATCAATAGACCTCCATAGGTTAATCCCTGATGAGAATACAAGGTTGTATCAACAATATTAGCAGGCAAGATGGAATGAAGACGATGACCAACAAAAAACATGAGGGAATGGTCGATGAAACGATCGCTATGGTAGTCCATATAGTCACGATAGAACAGGAATGTGGCGTTGCGTGCCTTTGCCACATACTGATCCCATTGTTGTTTGTCGGATGGTGTGTATCGTCTTATCTCAAACATCTCCTTATTTCTTTTTTCAAAAAAGTATTCATTACTCTTTTCACCTAATCTTACAAGGATTCAGGAAAAAAGCCTTTCTCAAAGTCCTCTCAATTGTCTCTTGTAGTCCAAGTATTCGTCATACTCATATATATAGTCTTCTTCCTCAAAGAATTCAGAAGCCAGAACCATACATACTGCTCCGCTGGAAAAGTCGTCAAGCGTGCGCCACATACCAGGTTTGATGAGCAGTCCTTGCCAAGGATGATTGAGAAGAACTGTTTCACGATTCTCTCCATCATCAAGTGTGACCGTAAAACTACCACTCATGGCAACAACCAACTGATAGAGTGCCTTATGTGCATGTCCGCCACGGCTTTCACCACCTGGCACATCATAAGTCCAATAAACACGTTTGATGTCGAATGGCACATTCTTCATTTGCTCTGCCACCGTAAGATTACCACGCGGATCAACAATCTTAGGGAGTTCTATAATATCGTAATCGAGTTTAGTCATATTCACTTTTGCATTTTTTCAATCCAAGCCTTACAGTCTTCCATCAACCATTTTGGTGTGCTGGTAGCTCCACATATACCCACTGAGTTCACATTCTCAAACCAGTCCAGATTGATTTCGGAAGGATTGTCAATCATGTAGGTACGCGGGTTCTTTGTCAGACACTGGTTGTAGAGCACCTTGCCATTGGAACTCTTTTTGCCACATACAAAAAGTATCACATCATGCTTTGACGCAAAATTGATGATGTTGGGTATGCGATTCGCCACTTGACGACAAATGGTGTCGAAATACTGGAAACGCGCACCTTCGGACATGTGAGCACTGATATAACCAACAATCTCCCGGAATGCTTCCAATGATTTTGTTGTCTGCGAGAACAGTTGAATGTCACGGGAGAAATCCAGTTTCTTAGCATCTTCCAAGTTCTCTATAACGATGGCTGTGCCTTCGGTTTGTCCTACCAAGCCTACTACTTCCGCATGACCATTCTTTCCATAAATCACAATCTGCCCACCTGTTTCGTATGCTGTTCGGATACGTTTCTGAAGATTCAGAACAACAGGGCAAGTGGCATCTATCAGTGTGATGTGTTGAGATTCAGCCTCAGCATAAGTCTCTGGAGGCTCACCATGTGCCCGCAGGAGCATCTTTGTGTCGTGAAGGGTGTCAAGATCCCGATGTTCAACAGTTGTTAATCCCATCTTGCTCAGCCTATCCACCTCACGACCATTGTGAACGATGTCGCCAAGGCAATAGAGTGAACCACTTTGGGCTAACTCCTCTTCTGCCTTCCTAATGGCTGTTGTCACGCCAAAACAGAATCCAGAACCTTCGTCTATCTCTATCAGCATCTTGATACTATTTCTTTATATTTAGCCAGAAGCCATGCACTTTGTTCCTCACGCGTCAATTCTGAGTTATCCAAAACAAGCGCATCTTCTGCCTGACGCAATGGAGCAATTTCACGATGTGAATCTATATAGTCTCTTTCTTCCACATTCTTCAAAATCTCGTCGTAGCTCAGCGCATCCTTCTCTGCCTGTGATGTTGCTTTTTCCATCAGTTCATCATATCTACGTTGAGCACGCACGCTGGCTGTAGCAGTAACAAAGACTTTCATCTCCGCCTGGGGAAAGACGGCTGTGCCAATGTCTCTTCCATCCATCACGATTCCCTTCTCTTTACCCATGGCCTGCTGTTGTTCTGTCAGCAGAGTTCTCACGAAAGGTAATGCGGCCACGGGACTCACACGGTTGCTCACAGCCATCTGGCGTATTTCCGTTTCCACATTTACTCCATTCAAGTAAGTGTCTGGACGTCCCATCTCTGCATTAAACTTGAAGGAAATCTGAATCTTTCCCTCATCAACCGCATTCTGTAGAGCGTCCTCTCGAACACCTTCGTCTGGATACAGACCATTTTGCATTGCAAACAGAGTAACTGCACGATACATAGCTCCCGTGTCCACATACACATATCCTATCTCCTTGGCCAGTTGTTTTGCCATGGTACTTTTACCACAACTTGAGTGACCATCTATTGCTATGATTATCTTCTTCTCCATGCTTATATATTAAATAATGTGTATTCTATTATATATAATGTATCACAAGCCTTGTATTTCTCCTTTTTTCTTGTCTATCAGAAAGAATAACTCACATTACACAAGACTGAGGATGCGGCCACATGATATTTGCCATATGCCACACCCACCTTGAATTTCTTGACATTTAAGCCACCTCCAATACTGAAGCCTGCCCAATGTCCTTTATCCAGCACTTTCATTTCATGCGCTCTTCGGAAATTGTAGCCCAAGGCCACCCACGTGTTCCTTGAAGGAAGAATATCTGCTCCCAATACAAAGTGTTGAATAAAGTTCACATCACTCCAATGAGTCACATCATCTGCCGTTAATGAGATTCGAATAGGAGCATTGGCAAAGTCCTTACTAAAGCCTAAGGCCAAATTGAACGGCAAGGTTTCTCTTGTGCCATCATCATAGAGTGTTTTGATTTGTCCGCCTAAATTTCTTCCCACGACAGAGAATGAGAATCCTGTTTCCGCATTAAAATAATTCAATGCCAAGTCTGTTCCTATAGCTGTACTTGAATAGTTTGCATAGTTACTCATCAAGAGTTTGGCAGTAACTGCACCACTCCAACGTTCGCTCAGCAAATAGGAATAGGAGGTTTGCAGGTTGATGTCTTTGGCAGAGAAACTGCCCATCAATGCGCCTGTCTCATCTGTTTCATCCATACTTCCATAATCCAACATCTGAGCACCAATAGCCCAAGTGCCTCGATCGCCAATGGCTTTAGTAAAACCTGCTGCCATCAAGTTGCTGGAATGGATATAGGAATTATAGCCCAACACCAAACTTTTGTCTGACACGTTTGTCAGCATAGCGGCATTGGTCCACATCATACTGGCATCATCTTCAACAATACTGATATTGGCTCCGCCTAAAGCAGCAGAATGAGCACCTACAGGGACATTCAGAAACTGATACCCCGTCTTACCATCCTGTGCCCAAGATTGAACTGCAAATGATAACAGCACGAACAGACAAACAAGTTTATTTAAGTGTCTCATAATATGTCTCTAAAAGTTTTTTAGCAGCAACAAACGAGGTGACTTGACCACCCAAGACTTCGTTTTCCATTTGCCCTATCATCTCCTTGATGCGAGGATTGTAGTAGAAACTATTCTTCAAGTGCTCGTTTACTGTCTCATACATCCAGTATTTTGACTGCTCGTTTCTACGATATTGGAAATAACCTGACTCTTTCACTTTTTCAATATAGCCAAAGATCATCTTCAACACTTCATCAATATTCAATTCATAGAATCCTGAATAGCACATCACCTCTGGGACGATTCCGCTTTCTGGAACAGGGAACAAATGAAGAGCATTTCGGAAGTGTGAGGCTGCTAATTGTGCTTTATCCACATTGCTTCCATCTGCCTTGTTAATGACAATGCCATCAGCAATTTCCATGATTCCACGCTTAATGCCCTGAAGTTCATCTCCTGTTCCAGCCAACTGAATCAGCAAGAAATAATCGACCATGGAATGGCATGCGGTCTCGCTTTGACCTACACCTACTGTTTCTACGAAGATGTGATTATATCCAGCTGCCTCACATAGAATAATAGACTCACGAGTCTTACGAGCCACTCCACCAAGACTACCTGCTGTTGGGCTGGGACGAATGAACGATTTCGGATGAACAGAAAGTTTTTCCATTCGTGTCTTATCTCCGAGGATACTGCCTTTCGTCTTCTCTGAAGAAGGGTCTATTGCCAGCACAGCCAACTTTCCACCATAGTTTTCCAACAGATGCACACCAAAAGTGTCAATACTGGTTGATTTGCCTGCTCCTGGAACACCACTGATACCCACACGTACAGAATTACCTGAATACGGAAGGCACTTTTCAATCACTTCCTGAGCAATGACTTGATGTTCTGGCAACACGCTCTCTATCAAAGTGACAGCCTGTCCCAACATACTCACATCACCCTTCAGGATTCCCTCCACATATTCGGCTGGAGTATATTGCTTCTGACGCTTCTTCCTTATCTGACGGAGATAGGGATTAATGATAGAAGGCTGAGCAACACCTGCATGAACCTGCAAGCCTGAATATTCTGTACTATTTTCTGGATGTTCCATTTATATTTGATTAATATCTATGCACAAAAACTATTACGCAAGAGACTGTTTACTTTTCAAAATTCACAGTTACCACTGCCTTTGGCTTATTAGGATCGTTTGTAATAATCAATACACGTGGTTGAGCTTTTGAAAGCCCCAAGAAACGGGCATCAACAGTTACTTTCATCTTCACCTCTTCTCCTGGTTGCAATTCTGTTTTTGGAAGTTGCACGGTAATAGCCTGATTGAAGGCTTGTATCTTGCTCAACTTCAAAACACCTCTACCCTTATTGCTAAGTTTTACAGAGCCTATCAACTTGGTCTTCTTGCCCAACTTTCCCATATTCAGTTCTGTGGTGGAAATATGGAAATTAGGTTTACGAGCAAACTCCTCCGCAAAGTGTAAATCTGGCAGCAAGACTGCAGAAACAGCAATTTCATTATTCGAACCCACCTTGTCTCCAGAGAATCGAGCCAAATAGATACTTGTCTGGTTCAGTCCTAAATCTTGCAGTTTTTCACTATGTAGCGTCAAGGCAATCTTTCCTCGACGTCCCTTAGCAATCATTGAAGGCTCATATTCCGCAGTCATGTAGGATGGAAGGTGCATTAGCATTGGCGTATAAACAGTTTCACCATTATTGAAAATCTCTATTTCCGCTCTCGCTGAATCTCCTGAATTCACATCCATGAATTCCACATTATTTGCACTCAACAAAATATCATCTATGCTGTATGGAAACAATTCCTCCACTGTTTTTGTCTCAACATTGCTCACAAGAGCCTTCATACGGACACGCACAGGTTTGTCATCAGCATTAGTATAAACATCAATATAGCGATCAAAATGTCCGAGCATCATTGCATCATAAGTAATGCTAATTTCACCCTCATCACCTTTCAACAGTGCTCCTTTTGTCCATTTAGGTGTTAAACAACCACAACCAGCATCCACATCTCTAATCAACAGGGGTGATTTGTCTTTGTTCGTAAACTTAAAGACAGCGGTTACAGGCTTCTTCCAAAGTGTACTACCAGCATTTACAACCGTCCTGTCAAAAGATATTCGTTGAGCATGACTCATTAACGAGATTGTCAAACAAATCACACTCATTATAACGTATTTCATATTCATATTATTGTCTTTCCTTTTTCAATAAACATTTTTCCTTTCATCAAACGCTAATCATCAAGCACTATATTCTGGAAGCTTCTTTCACATCTTGAATTTCTCGGAGTCCTCCTACTATCTCATCAACCTCTTCTGTGTCGTGCACATACATCTGTATTGTACACTCAAAGATACCATCCTCACAGGACACTTCAAGTTTACGAATATTTACACCATGAAGTTGAGAAATAACCTGAGTCATCTCATGCAGGAGACCTAACTTATCAAATCCCTTCACGTAGAGGGAAACAGGGAACAAGGAAACCTTATTCATTTCCCATTTGGCAGCCAAAACACGGTTACCATAATTTGCCTTCAGTTTTTCTGCTTTTGGACATTGCAACTTATGAATGACTATATGCTTGTCTTCATCTATATAGCCCATGACAACATCACCAGGAATAGGCATGCAGCATTCGCACAAAGTATAGTCTTTTTGAACCGAGTCTTCGGTCAGAACAACTGTTTTCTTTCTATCAAAACCTGCTCCAACATTTTCAAGAGTACCGTCTTCCTGTTTAGTAGCCTTTCGACCAAACGAGAACAACTTCTTCCAGCCACCTGTTGAACTGCTTCGTCCCCTGATCGTTTCTATATCCGCACGACCTAACCTCACCTTTCCTTCTGCTATTGCCACAAACAACATGTCGGGCTTGGACAAGCCATGTAACTTGCACAACTTATCAGTAACAAGAGAATCTCTAACTATCTCATTTTTTGCCAAGAAGTCATCCAAATCCTGCTCACCCTTCTTACGCAGCTCGCGTTCCTCTTTGCGAAGAATAGATAATATCTTTGTGGTAGCCTTTGCTGTAGTGGCAATATTCAACCATTCACGAGTAGGGTGAACAGATTTAGAAGTCAAGATTTCCACCTGATCACCACTATTCAGTTTATAACTGATTGGAACGAGTTTGTGGTTTACCTTAGCACCTATACAGTGGCTTCCCACAAAAGTATGGACACTAAAAGCAAAATCCAAGGTTGTACTACCTGCAGGCATGGTTCGAATATCGCCCTTAGGAGTGAAGACAAAAATCTCAGAAGCAAAGAGATTCAGTTTGATGGTATCAAGAAAATCCATCGCATCAGGCTGAGGATCATCAAGAATCTCCTTGATAGTAGCCAACCACTTGTCCAATTCAAGTTCTGAAGAGGTCTCGGTCTTTTCCACATCCTTATATTTCCAATGAGCAGCAAAACCCGTTTCTGCTATCTCATCCATTCTGCGAGAACGAATCTGAACCTCAATCCACTCTCCTTGCTTTGACATCAAAGTCACATGAAGAGCCTGGTATCCATTGGCCTTAGGATGACTCACCCAGTCTCTTGTTCGGTCTGGATGGGATGTATATATCTTACAGAGCTTCACATATATATTAAAGCAATCATTCAATTCAGTGTCAATATCCTCTGGCTCAAAAATGATACGTACCGCTAATATATCATAAATCTCCTCAAAAGGAATATGTTTTGACTGCATCTTACGCCAGATAGAATAAGGCGATTTCACACGTTGCTTGATTTCATAGGTAAGTCCCATACTATCAAGTTGTGCACGAATAGGGTCTGCAAACCGAGCAAATACTGTATCACGCTCTTCTTTGGTAGCAGCTAATTTCCTTTCTATATTGGCATAATCATCTGGATACTCAAACTTGAAGCTCAAATCCTCAAGTTCCGTTTTGATGGAATTGAGACCTAATCGATTGGCAAGAGGAGCATAGATGTACAATGTCTCACCCGCAATCTTATATTGCTTATTGACTGCCTGACTACCCAAAGTGCGCATATTGTGCAAACGGTCTGCAATCTTAATGAGGATGACACGAATATCATCACTCATCGTCAAAAGTAATTTTTTGAAATTCTCTGCTTGAGCAGAAGCGTGATCTCCAAAGATACCACCAGAAATCTTGGTCAGACCATCTACTATCTGAGCTATCTTTGGACCAAACATGTTCTCTATGTCTTCAACCGTGTAGTCAGTGTCTTCAACCACATCATGCAGAAGAGCAGAACAAATAGAAGTCGAACCCAGCCCTATCTCTACGCAAACAATCTTAGCGACAGAGATGGGATGGAGAATATATGGTTCGCCAGACAAACGACGCACACCTTTGTGAGCATGCTTGGCAAAATTGAAGGCTTTTGTTATGATATCAACCTTCTTGCGATGTCTGCTTGCCAAATAAGCATCTATCAGTTTTTGGAACTCCGCATTAATCAGTTGTTCCTCTTGCTCTGTATTCGACATTGTAACGTCACCCATAAAGCCTTCTCCTTATTTTCTTTTCAAACTTCATTAATATCACTCATCATAAAGAACTCATTTCACCCGAACGGACTGATCAGGGAATATCCTATCTTTCTTGATACTTGGATTCAACTTACGCAATTGTTCCACTGTCGTATTGTTGCGGCTTGCAATTGCGGATAAGGTATCACCTTGCTTGACAGTAACATTCTTCTTTGCAACCTGCTTTTTGCTTGAACTAGTTGAGCGAGAGGTTTTCTGACGAGTATTGGTCTGAGTATTGCCTGAAACAGACGATGTAAGATTGACCATCATGTTCTCCGCACCAACAACTGAGCCTACACCAGAAGATGCGGTTGATAGGACAGCTATCTGTGGAACATTTCCATAAATGCTGTCTTCTGATGCCAAGAAATATTCAATAGAACCAGCAGGCAATCGCAAAGTATAATCTGCAGGAATAACATCTCGTCTATACTGAGGATTGATAGCACGCAGTTCATCTATAGAAACACGACACTTAGAAGCAATCTGTGCAAAATTCACATCATGACGTACTACCACTGTGTCTGACTCCAAAGGAAGAGATGCCTCATGTGGAACAATACCATGCTCACAATAGTAATTCATGATATAGGTTGCTGCAACAAATGCAGGAACATATCCACGTGTTTCCTTCGGAAGGTGGTTATACACACTCCAGAAATCAGCAGAACCTGCTTGATTACCAGAGCGAGTGAGAGCCTTCTGCACATTTCCTTCACCGCAGTTATAACCAGCAATGGCTAATCCCCAATCACCAAACATCTGATACAAATCTCTCAAGTAACGAGCAGCAGCCTCACTCGACTTGATAGGGTCACGGCGTTCATCCACCAAGGTGTTTACTTCAAGACCATAACGCTTGCCTGTGGTTATCATAAACTGCCAAAGACCTGCAGCACCCACTCTGGATGTGGCAGAAGGACGGAGTGCAGATTCAATCACAGGGAGATACTTCAGTTCCAAAGGCAAACCATAGCGCTCCAATGCCTCCTCGAAAATAGGATTGTAGAAATTAGAAGCACCAAGCATGACTGCTACCGAGTTCTTCATACGTGTGCTATAAGTGTCTATATACTTTCGAGTGACCTCGTTGAGAGGCAGATCAATCGTGGTTGGAATACGAGAAAGCCTGCTTATCAAGACAGAATCCCCGTAAGAGACTGTACGACCAACACCTGTTCCAGGAGTAAGGTTATTGACATTCGCAGACTCTTTCATCAATTCATCTTCGCCAATCAACATACCTTCTGGCATATCAAAGGCCTCAGCCTGTATCGTGTCTTCAACCAAAGTGTTTCCATCCTGAGCAAAACCCCAAGATGTGAGAAAAACGGACAAACAAGTAATTATAATCTTTTTATTCATATATATATTATAAATATAATTGGTTTTCAAAATGTCAAACTACATCCAACCCCATACGAACTTGAGTGTATTCCTGAAGCACGCAGGGCTGAATATTTATCATTAATAATTGTTGGACGTATCTTCATGGTCAAATCATGACTAATGTCAAAACTTGACATTTCCGCATCCACATAAGCATCTATGATAGACAACGCATAAACACCTATCATACAGAACATACTTAAATCACGAAAACGCCGATAATAGTTTTTCTTCCTGCGAAAAAGATCTTGCAGACGAGTTTTATTAGCCTCTATATCATAATGAGAAGGAATAAAAGTCTCATAACTCTTCGTGTTTTCATCGCTGTCCATGATGTCTATATACGCCTGAGAATAATCACGGTACATGGTATTATTCCAGGTCATGGCATATGCACAGCCAATAAACCCACCATAGATAAGTGGCAATTTCCAATACTTACGATTGTAGATCTGTCCTCCTCCCGGGAAAATGATGGCAAGCCACAGAGCCTTTTTTGAGTCAGGAACAAAACGTCCATTCTTATTTGGATCAAACAAGAAACCCGAACCGTCCGCATCAGGATACGCAATATTCAGTGTGTTGTCTATATGTCCAGACAACATCTTCTCGTATTCCTCCGATTTACGAACAGAGTCTATCTTACTGCTCAGCAAAGTCTCATCCAAGAGCGTCGTATCTACAACCAACGTATCCTCAAAAGTCTTCTTCTGATTTTCCCTGCGCAATCGTGCCAAAGGAACAGCATCTCCATCAACCTCTTCCTGAGAAAAGACTTCTTGAGGGAGGAACATGAATAGAAGGAAACAACAGATTTGATATGTACGAATTATATAACGCACTTTCTATCTTATTTTGAAAAGGCAGAAACAATACGGAGCAAGTCATCAATATCCTGAAAAGAGAACGACACCTTACCATTCCCTTTCGGAGAACAAGTAATCTTCACATTAGCACCTATCTGGCGAGACAGTTTCTTTCGTAAATCTTCAAAAGACTCGCTCAGATTTCTGGACGCCACAGAAGATGCTTTTGGAGATTTTTCTTCTGCTCCCTCATTCATCTTCTTAATCACATCCTCAACCTGACGAACCGAGTAACCCTTATCCTGAATCTCCTTGAAAAGTTTCAACTGATCCTTGGGATTCTCCAAAGCCAAAAGGGCACGAGCATGACCTGTATCAATATTGTGGTTTTGAATAGCCACCTGTACAGGAGCCGGCAACTTCAGAAGACGAAGATAATTAGCCACTGTTGCACGCTTCTTACCAACACGCTCACTCAGTTTTTCTTGAGTGAGACCATACTCATCGATCAAATGCTGATAAGCCAATGCTATTTCTATAGAATTAAGATCCTGACGCTGAATATTCTCAATCAGAGCCATTTCCATCACATTCTCATCACTGACGGTACGAATATAAGCAGGGACAGAAGTCAATCCTGCCTTTTGCGAAGCACGCCAACGACGCTCTCCTGCAATGATCTGGTATCGTCCTGTCTCCAACTCACGCAACGTGATTGGCTGAATAATGCCTATCTCTGCTATAGAATCCGCCAGTTCCTGCAAAGCCTCTTCGTCAAACTCATGACGAGGCTGGTTGGGATTTCTCTCAATCAGTTTTATATCCACTTCATTGATTGTGGAAGAACCTTCCGTACGGACATCTTCTGTTGAAATAAGAGCACCCAATCCACGTCCAAGAGCCGGACCATATTTTTTTCTTACTGCCATCGTATGATAAAAGATATTTCTTGATTAATTACTTCACACCGTGAGCCACAATCTCCTTAGCCAGCGAAATGTAGTTCTTAGCACCACTGGAAGTTGCATCATATAAGATACATGGAATACCATGACTTGGGGCTTCAGACAGTCTCACATTACGCTGAATAACAGTTTTGAAAACCAATTCCTGAAAGTGGCGTTTAACTTCCTCATATATCTGATTGGCCAAACGCAAACGAGCATCAAACATGGTCAGAAGGAATCCCTCTATCTCAAGACGTGGATTCAACTTAGACTTGATGATTTTGATTGTATTCAGCAATTTACTAATACCTTCAAGCGCAAAATATTCGCACTGAACAGGAATAACTACAGAATCAGCAGCGGTCAGAGAATTGACCGTGATAATACCCAAAGAGGGAGAGCAGTCAATCAAAATAAAATCATACTCAGCTCTCAACGGATCAAGAATCTTCTTCATCACCCTTTCACGCTTATCCACATTCAGCATTTCTATCTCTGCACCCACAAGGTCTATATGGCTCGGGATAATATCCAGTCCATTTATATCTGTAGTAAAGATTGCCTCATGCGGATCTGTCGAACTAACAATACAATCATAAATGGAAGTATCAACCTGCTGTACATCCACACCAAGACCAGAAGAGGCATTCGCCTGAGGGTCAGCATCCACAACAAGCACTTTCTTATCAAGAGCAGCTAAACTCGCAGCAAGATTAATCGCTGTAGTTGTCTTACCAACTCCACCCTTCTGATTAGCCAATGCAATAATTTTTCCCATAAATAAAAATTCTATCAAAATAGTCATGAAAAGAAATCAAACGCCCAAAGAACAGGATTTCTTTGGAGTCTGGTCCAATCATCATTCAATTCCGTTTGCAAAGATACAAATTTTACGTGGAACAAACACAACAAACAACGTGGAACATTTGTGTTTTTAGTATTTTTTGTCTTCACCATTCTATAGGCCAACAAAAGCAATGTGTCCTCAAAAGCGCAAAAGTATTTAAAAGAAAAAAGAAAGACATAAGTCTTTCTTCATTCATGTCATTTTGCTTTTTGGTGGGCGCTGACGGATTCGAACCGCCGACCCTCTGCTTGTAAGGCAGACGCTCTGAACCAGCTGAGCTAAGCGCCCTTTGTTGGTCGGGATGACACGACTCGAACGTGCGACCCCTTGGTCCCAAACCAAGTATACTACCAACTGTACTACATCCCGATTTTCAACTGCTTCCAAGTGTTTTCCTCAAAAGCACTGCAAAGGTACGGCTTTTTTTGGAACGAGCAAAACATTTGAAACTTTTTTTTACTTCTCCATGTAAAAACACCCCACTTTACGAGAATTCGGTCATAAAAAGAGAGAACTTCCACAAAAACACATCACCAAAGAGCAAACGATTCAACAAAACAAGAGTTCGAATGAAAGAGACCCATCTTTGGCTTCCAATGAGAGTTCTACCTAACGCAAGTTCGATGAATTTAGAAAAAGAGACATCGATTTCAATGTTTGGCACATCCTTTCAACCAGACCCTTCCCTCTCTTTTTTTCGCCAAAATCATGGGAGATTCAAAGAGTATTTGCCCACAATGCAAGAAGAGCCTAATAATTCTGGCACGTTTCATCGCCAAACGACTCCTTAAAGGAAACGAACGACACCATCCCTTTTTACAAGAATCCCTATATCTTCTTTATACACAACCATTTATGAATGCTCAACAGTTCAATACTTTCCAGATTTAAAACGCACACATGGTTCGTTGGTCATCGCACAATTGTTCATGGACATTTGAAGCATTATTCATTGACCTTTGAACAATTATTCGTTGGAGCATGAAGAACGCTTCGGACACACAGGATACAAAATGAATGGAGTCCCCTTCCATTTCATTCTCTCACACACCTGCTTTCATTTCCCTTTCGCAATAAAATCGATCCAGAGTGTGATAAATTCATCTAGCCCAAACTATATATTAAAGGAAGCGATGAGGTTATTACAATAAAACAAAAAAAGAGCGTACCTTTCGATACGCTCTCCATATAATGTACAGTATTTTATTACTTCAAAGAAACAACTGCACGGCGGTTGAGGTTGAATGGCTCAACTTCTGCAACACCACCAACACCTGAAGTTTCAATCTTAGCACGGTCTACACCGAGGCTAACGAGTTCGTCAGCAACAGCCTGAGCACGAGCCTCAGAAAGCTGCTGGTTGTAAGCAGAAGAACCAGTCTTGCTATCTGCAGAACCTCTTACAACAACCTTAGCACCTGTGTTCTTTGCAGCAGTTGCAATAGCTTCGAGGTTGATAAGATCCTTCTTAGAGTTCAACTTAGAAGAGTTGATGTCAAAGAATACAGAGCTTGTACCTGCTGTAACGCTACCGCTAACTTCTGGGCACTTGTGGTTAGCCCACTTAGCGAGCTCAGCGCGAAGACGAGCGTTCTCATCCTGCTCAGCCTTGAGCTGTGAACGAAGAGCAGAGAGCTTAGCACATGCCTCAGCAGAGAGTGCCTCGTAGTCCTCGAGAGAAACAGCCTTAGACCAACCAGTCTTGCCAATGTTGAAAGTGAGACCGAGGTCAACAGCTGCGATGTTGTTACCGCTGAATGCCTTGCCATCAGAGTTGTATGGGAAGAAGTCATTTGTAGTCCAAACGTAAGAAGCGTCTACATAGAGAGCTACACGCTTACCAAGCTTCCAAGATGACTCGAAACCTGCACCAAGAGCTGGAGCATAAGAGTCAGCACCGAAGTTACGGATAATACCCATACGTGGGAAGAATGAAAGATTCCAAACACGTGACTCATTGTAACCACAGAAGATGTTGCTCAAGTTGAACTCAGTATCGAAGTAGAGCTGTGCATAACCACCCTTGTGAGCGTCTGGACCTTCGATTACGTGATCGAGGTTACGGAAAGCGTGATAGAAAGCACCGTTCTCCCAGTTCAATTTCAGACGAGTACCGATACCTGGAGTGAACCACTTACCTACTGCGAGGTCGAAACCGTAAGTACGACCATCATGCCAGTCTGTCTTAAGAAGTGGACCGTGACCGTACTGGCTAACCACGTTTGCATCAATACCTACCTGAACAAACCAGTTTGACCAGAAAGAGTTAGTTGCAACACTGTACTTGTTTGTTGTTGGAGTTGCGAACTCATCGCACTGTGCATTTGCTGCAGTGCAGAGACCTACAAAGGCCAACGCCATCATTAACTTTTTCATAAAAAACAAATTTTTAATAAAACAATAATTAATATTTCTAAGTTATGTATTCTTAATAATAAGTTTACTGCGATTAGGCGCATTCTCTGTCAAACATTAAATGCTTTCAAGACACAATTCCACTCTAATCTTGGTACAAAGTTAAACATTTTACTTTATTCACATACAACAAAAACAAAAAAAACGTAAAAAAAATAACATAACACCTAACTATTTATTACTTTTTAACTTTTTTATTGCGTTTCAAGCCCCCAAAAGTTGTCAAAAGCCATCATCTATCTGCTTATCATCCAAAATTTTGAATATAACCTTACCATTTGGTGTCCTTGCAGGAGTCTTTGTGGAGAATAAATCCTTCAGAAGATGCTCCATTTCTAATGAAGAGAGCACCTGACCATATACAATCGCTGAATTTTCTGCCATGGTAAGCGCAAGAGACTCTTGAGCATCCTTTCGAATATCTGTCGTATTCTCTTTAACGGACTGAATCATTTCATGAAGAAGCGTGTCTATATCTATGCCATCCACTCCAGAAGGAATCCCATTGACAGAATAAGAACCGCCTCCAAGATTGGACAAATCAAAGCCAAGACTAAAGATGTCCTCCATCATCTGTTCCAGAACGACGCACTCTGAGGCATCAAACTGCACCACAACAGGAAAGAGTTCCTTTTGGGATGGGCGATTATCAGAACTCAAGAACTTCATATTCTGGTCATACAAGACACGGACATGTGCTCTATGCTGATTCACCACCATCAGACCATTGGCACAAGGAAGCACAATATATCTACCCTTATATTGAAACTTCTGCACAGAAAAATCCATCGCCAGACATCCCGTCTCATTTTCAGAAGGAAGTTCATTCCATAAAGAACCTTGCAATATCTTCTCTTCCGGGACATCATCCATCTGAGGCATCAACGAACTCAAGTTCAGATTAGAGCCCTCTATCAGAGATGCGTCCTCTTCTGGCAAAGAGGAGAAGGCAGAGGCAGAAGGAGTAGTATATTTGTCGTACAACTTTTCCCAACCACTGGAACGGGAGTATAACTTTCCCCTTTCGCTACTGAAAGGATTGTAAGAGGAAGACGGTTCCTTGGGCTGATAAGGGATAGAAGTAGTTGTGTCAAAAGTGGGAATGTCTGGTTTTCCCTCTATGTCAAAATCTATGAGAGGTACATTACAGAATTGTCCAAGAGTTTCTCTCACTGCTGCAGACAGCACCTGCCAAATGGATTGTTCATTATCAAACTTGATTTCAGTCTTGGTAGGATGCACATTCACATCAATCGTGGAAGCATCTACAGAGAAATAAATGAAATATGGAATATGATTGCCTACAGGTATCAGATTCTCGTATGCCTTCATCACTGCACTATGAAAATATGGGTGACGCATGTAACGACCATTCACAAAGAAGAACTGTTGAGTGCCTTTCTTCTTGGAACACTCTGGCTTGCCCACATATCCAGAAATGCTGGCTAAGGAGGTTTCTACTTCTATTGGGAGCAGTTCGGCATTGATCTTCTTGCCAAAGACATCCACTATTCTCTGTTTTACGGAGCCTTGTGGCAAATGATACATTTCCACTCCATTATTATATAATGAGAAAGAAACGCCTGGATTCACCAGTGCTATGCGTTGGAAATCTGATACTACATTGTTCAGTTCTGTCTGATTAGACTTCAAGAACCTTCTGCGAGCAGGAACATTGAAGAATATGTTCTGTACAGAGAAATTACTACCAGTGGGGCAAACAACGGGTTCTTGCTTCTCAATCCTTGAACCCGAGATCTGAATCATTGTGCCCAGTTCATCTTCCTCCCTCTTGGTCTTCAACTCCACCTGGGCCACAGCAGCAATACTTGCAAGAGCCTCACCTCTAAATCCCATGGTGGAAAGGTTGAAGAGGTCCGAAGCCTGTTGAATCTTAGATGTGGCGTGGCGGTCAAAAGCAAGACGAGCATCTGTTTCCGACATTCCCTTACCATCATCTATCACCTGCACATTAGTCTTACCACCATCCACCACCAGCACTTTCACATTTTTAGCACCTGCATCAATCGCATTCTCCATCATCTCCTTAATGATGGATGATGGACGCTGAACAACTTCGCCCGCAGCAATTTGGTTAGCGACTGAATCTGGTAAAAGATGAATAATATCGTTCAAAGCAATTCTATTTTAGATGTTCCAATATAAACAGAATACAAATCATGCAAGGCGCTTCCATGAGAGAAAGAGCCTCAAGAAAAAACATGGCCAGTGCTAAGATAGCGCATGAGCAGAAGCAAAAGAACAATCGCAACAATCAGCACACCATAGGAGATAGGCTTTCTGCCACTTGTCTTTCTACGTTTCAGATGTCTTGTGGCCAAAACAAATTTGCCTCGGATATCTTCTGGTGAAAATTCCTTCGGAGGCAACATTCCCAGTTCACGCTTTGCACGCTCATCTATTTCCTTGAGTTTTTCCTTTCTTGGATCATAATAGATGTAATTATGATGAAAACCTCTTGGCTTTCTTACAGAAAATAATCCCATACATTATATATATAATATGTGTAACTTCATTTATATCTCAATTCAGATCTTCCAATCGCTGTCTTGGCACAACTCTTCTTTCCGTCTGCTTGAGTTCCTGTTCCTTATTCTTGCTCCTCCACCCAAAGATGTCATCTTTATTCATTGGGCGAATATAATCAAACCATGCAAAATTAGGCAGGTAACGCTTTTCCGCAGGAATGGCAAAAACAGGAAACATCGTTCCAACAGAACTGGACATCCAAATCTTATCCACCTTCTTGTTCTTCATGAAAAGTGTCAGTTCTGGTGTCTCTGTATAATTCATGCCTATACGATTCCCGTCATCCTCCTCCATAAAATAAGTGACATACACATTACCCTTAGCCTCATTCCTCTCTAATGCCCCATCCTTGAAATAGCAAAACATCTCTTTCGAGGCTACTTGATTATAAGAAACAGAGTCCAGACGCTCAATGGTCATAGCTTGGTTGATGACATGAATCCAATCCACCGTACTATCATTATTATACACACGTATTTCTTCACCAAAAACCTGCTGACCTTCATTCCACAAGATGGGCTGACCATAAAGATATGTGCAAGAATCCTTCTGATGAGAAACCAGAGAGTCACACACACCCTGAAAATCATTTCTGAACATTCTCACCTTGCGATAAGCAAACAAGTCACGGTAAACAGAATCCGTCTTTTGATTGTAACTTACCATCTTCAGAGTATCTGCATGCACATAAAGCGTGTCTCCTTCAGAAAACTCATAGCACACCGCGCTGTCTGTAGCAACAGCCACTCCTGTCTGATCCTCATAACGGCAATAGTTGCCTGTCAGCATACAACTATTCTCCGCATCAATTAAAACAACACTACCAAAGGCTTCACTCACCCCTGTTTCATCATTATAGAAAAGGCTGTCACCGACAATATCACGCATGTCCTTATACACATGTGAACGATCCATCAAAAGAGCCTTACCCGTCTTTGTATCATAATCTCCACGCAAAGCATAGATAAAAGTACTATCAGAAGAAATAATATTTGTTTCCGAAACTATTTTTGCAATTTCCGTATCAGAATAATAATACAGTTCATTAGTCTTCATCTCAAACTTAGGATTATTCACCACCACATTGTCCTTAAAGATAGCCTCACGGAGAGCAGGGGTGTATTGACCATAGTCAGAGTTCAGCACATTTTCCCCATCATAGAGCGTGCCATGCTGAGGATAGAAGCCAACACCCTCCAAACGATCATAGTCTATAGTAGAAGTTGTCAAGCGAGTCTCACGATGAGTGAGAACAGCACGCCCCTGAGCATGTGCCTGCAACAGAGGACCATTATATAATAATGTGTCACTTGTCAAAGTCAGGGAATCACCCTGCATCATTTTCACATGACCATAAGCATTAAATGTGTTATCATCCTTGTAGAACCTTGCACTGTCGCAGGTCAGATACATACCATCATGATACAGTTTAACATTTCCAACCAGTACATCAGCATACACATCCTTATAGTTCTTGTAAAGTACATCACTATGGATGAGTTTCACTTGTTCAGATGATTTTCTGCGCGGACGATCATCTGGACGAGAAGCGAAAAGCATACAAACCATTGATAGGCATAGCATACCTATCAACAGTCTCGTTCCCTTGTTCGACCCTTTCTTGTTCATCAATAGCCAACAGCCTATTTAATCCAGCCCGGATATTCAAACTCACAATTCTGCCATCCGTCCTTAATATGGATATAAGTCGTCTTCTGCTTCTCGCGAATCCACTTCTCCAAAGCCTCCTCACTCATCTTACTTAACACCACATCCTGCATCTCCTGATAATCCTCAGACATTGTTGCACGATGTCCATTTGTGCGGCTCTTCAGTTTCACGATAGCCACCACCTCTCTACCCTTGGAATTAACCATGATGAAAGGAGCAGAAATCTCATTTACCTTCATACCAGCCACTGCACGTGCCACTTCCGTAGGAAGGTCCTTCATTTCATATTTAGACTGACTTGTTTTATTGTCAAACAGCAAACCGTAATTGTTGCGTGTATCCTTATCATAAGAGAACTTAGACACACAAGCCTCAAATGTGTCATATCCCTCCTGGACCCCCTTTCTGATAGAATCCAAATCACTAATACATTTCTGAAGTGCCTCTGTAGAGACCTTAGGTTTGCGAAGAATGTGGCGACAATTCACCAAGTCTCCTCTCTTCTCTATCAACTGAATGATATGGAAACCAAATTCAGTCTCCACCACTTTAGACACCGCCTTAGGGTCTGTCAAGCTGAATGCCACCTTTGCAAACTCTGGCACAAATGAACTTCTACCTGAAAAGCCCAATTCTCCACCTCGCTGAGCAGAACCCTTGTCTTCCGAATAAAGAAGAGCCAATGTGGAGAATTGTGCACTACCATCGTTCACACGATCAGTATAACCACGCAGTTCTTCTTTCACACGGTCTATCTCCTCCTGGGGAATAAATGGTTCGCGAGTGATAATCTGGCACTCCACCTTGGTAGGAATGAAAGGAATGCTATCCTCTGGCAGATCCTTGAAATAGCGGCGCACCTGCGAAGGAGTGACCTTGATGCCAGCCACCAACTTCTGTTGCACTGCTTCCATTATCATTCCATTCTTCACATTCTGATACATCTTCTCTCTAATCTGAGAATAACTCATCTTCGCATACTCCTCCAGTTTCTCTCGTGAGCCATAGTCCAGCAGCGCAGCATTCAAGTTGAGATCCACTTTCTGAAAGACATCTGCATCAGGCACATCTATAGAGTCTATCTCAGCCTGATGCAAGAAGAGTTTCTGCACAGCCAACTGCTCAGGAATCACACAATAAGGGTCTTTATCCCAACGTTGCCCTCTTCCCATATCCTCCAAACGAACTGCCTCCACGTCTGACTTCAGGATAGCCTCATCGCCCACAATCCAAATCACCTCATCCACCACATTGTTGTTGTTCTGAGCAACAACACTCAAAGTCACCATTGTGAAGAGTCCTATAAAAATCTTGCGTATCATTTTGTTATTATTTTCTGATTAAAACATGTATTATTTCTTCACTTTCTTGGGAAAAGAGAAATGGCTTCTCCGTCCCCCTATGCCCTATCATATCAATGTCTATTGACAGTCTTGACCACATCATCAAATACCTCCACAGGATATTTCTTCCTCAGTCCTTCCACCCATAGTCTCTCCTCCTCGTTCTGGAAGTCCATCATCACCAGACTCTTCACATCCTGATAAGTGCGTGGGGCTTTCACCTTCTTTCCATACACATCTATGACAGGATAGCCACTCATTGGGATCTGCTTCTTATTCTGCTTAAACACCAGCTTGTCCACATTCACATTGTCACCCATCTTGAAGATACCACGTTCCACACGCACCACCTTGACCGAATCCGTGTTCAATGCACCAACCACAGCCTCTGCATATTTATCTTCAGCCACGCCCTTCAGTGCCTTCTTTGCCGCCTTCATGACAGCATCATCCTTTGCATGAATCACTATGCCACAGAAGCGAGGCGCATCCCAAGCATAATTCTTCTTGTTTGCCTTGAAATAAGCCTCTGCACCCTTAGTGTCCTTCTGGGCTTTATCCCAAACATCCTTCTTCGTCACCTCATACATCAGTGTCCCATCCACATATTCCTGCGAGAGATTGCGCTGTTCTGCATCTTTCTCCATCAAATTCTGGTACAATTCATTCACCAATACATCCTTGGAAATGCCTCTCTGCATAGACACGGAGTCGAGATAGGCATAAGCAGAACTTTCCTTGATGCCACGCTGCTCGAGAAACTCTATAATCTTATCACGATGATATTCATAAGGCTCAAAAGGATGACGCTCTGTCATGTAGATGATGTGATAACCCACAGTAGATTTGAATGGAGCAGACATCTCACCTGCCCTCAAGGCATAGGCGGCATTCTCAAAATCAGGAATCATCATTCCCTTTCCAAACTGTCCCAACGCTCCGCCACGCTGTGCAGTGCCCGTATCATCACTCTTCGCCTGTGCCATTTCTGCAAATTTAGCGGGAAGTTGAGCCTGGGGCACAGCCTTCAACACCTGATAGATAGAGTCAATGCGCACCTTTGCTGCTGCCTGTTGCTCATTTGTGGCATCCTGACGCATCAACACAAGAATATGACTTGCCGTAAGCAGATCCTGACCTCCAAAACGTTCTGCCGTTGCTTGATAAGTCTTACGAGCCTCACGCTCTATATAAGCAGAATCCACAATAGCACCAATAACAGCCTGCTCCTTGAAGCCATCAAGTTCCTTTCTGATAGAAGAAAGGGTGTCAAGTCGCTGGCTCTCAGCCTCAGCCACTTTCAATTTGAAATTCACATACAAAGGCACATACTCCTCCACAGTTTTCTTATCCACCACTCCATCAGAGTTGTTCTTATTGAACGAATATTCAAACTCGCTTCTGGTAATGCTTTTACCATTGACCTTCATGATTACAGGGTCAGAAGTCTGCGCAACCACAGAAAGGCCCATCGTTAGAGAAGCCACAAAGACTGCTATCTTTTTCATATATATACTTTTCCTTGTTTTCAATTTTAATGCAAATGTACGAAAAACAAACGAAAAAGAGACCTAAGCACCAAGGGTAATCGCTTACATAATAGTTTTTTAACAATTACGCTCTCCATTTTCCCTTCTATCCAACATAGAAGAAAAGGCCCAACCGACGCTTCAACAGAGTATTCCCTGTCGCCTATGATGCATAAGTCTTGTCATACATGATACTCGGGCAATGTGAGTTTGTAGAACTCACATTGAGTGGTGCATTCACCTTTGCACACAGAAAGCAAAGGAGAGGAAACACTCAAAGTGAATCCTCTCCTCTATAATTATACTGAACCTTCAGATTACTGAGGACGGCTGTAGTTAGGAGCCTCACTGGTGATGATAACCTCGTGAGGATGACTCTCCTGAACACCTGCATTGGTGATACGGGTGAACTTAGCATCGTGCAGAGTTTCAATGCTTGAAGCACCACAATACCCCATGCCTGAACGAAGACCTCCAACAAGCTGATATACGATCTCCTGCACTGTACCCTTGTATGGCACACGACCTGCAATACCTTCTGGAACAAGTTTCTTAGCCTCTGTCACACCACTCTGGAAGTAACGATCTTTAGAACCATTCTCCATTGCCTCAAGTGAGCCCATGCCACGGTAACTCTTAAACTTACGGCCATTGAAGAGGATAGTCTCGCCTGGAGCCTCTTCTGTACCAGCCACAAGAGAACCAATCATCACCGAGTAGCCACCAGCAGCCAATGCCTTAACAACATCGCCCGAATAACGAAGACCGCCATCAGCAATCAAAGGCACACCTGTTCCTTCCAACGCCTGAGCCACATCATAGACAGCACTCAACTGAGGAACACCCACACCTGCCACAACACGAGTTGTGCAGATAGAGCCAGGACCAATACCCACCTTCACTGCGTCCGCACCAGCCTCAACAAGAGCCTTGGCAGCCTCGCCTGTTGCAATGTTGCCCACAATAATATCTACACTGGGGAATGCCTTCTTTGCCTCACGCACCTTTTCTATCACACCCTTTGAGTGACCATGAGCAGTGTCAATCACAATAGCATCAACACCTGCCTTGACAAGAGCCTCCATGCGCTCGAAAGTGTCAGCAGTCACACCCACACCTGCAGCCACACGAAGACGACCCTTAGAGTCCTTGCATGCGTTAGGCTTATCCTTTGCCTTGGTAATATCCTTGTAAGTGATCAAACCAATCAGTTTGTTGTTGCTGTCCACCACTGGTAGTTTCTCAATCTTGTGCTCCCAAAGAATGCGGGAAGCACTCTCAAGGTCTGCCTGCTGATGGGTGACAACGAGGTTTTCCTTTGTCATCACATCGTCAATCTTCCTTGACAAATCTGTCTGGAAACGCAAGTCACGGTTGGTGACAATACCAACTAAGGTATTGACATCATCCACCACAGGAATACCACCAATATGATATTCCGCCATGATGTCAAGCGCATCCTTCACAGAAGAGCCACGCTTGATGGTCACAGGGTCATAAATCATACCATTCTCCGCACGCTTCACGATGGCGACCTGACGTGCCTGTTCCTCAACAGGCATATTCTTGTGAATAACACCTATGCCACCTTCACGGGCAATGGCAATAGCCATTGGAGCCTCAGTGACAGTATCCATAGCCGCTGTCACAAAGGGTATTTGCAACTCAATGTTACGAGAAAACTTTGTAGTTAATGAAACCTCTCTTGGAAGAACGTCTGAATATGCTGGTATAAGCAGCACATCATCAAATGTCAGTCCTTCCATCACAACCTTATCTGCAATAAATGATGACATAATAGTAAAAATTTTATTGCATGCAAAGTTACGAATTAAAAACGAACAACAAAGAACGAAACTCAAAAAAAATGATGTGAGAGCATAAAAAAGAGGAGAGAAAGGCTATGCTTTGCCTCTATCTCCCCCTTTTAAAAATCTAATTTGTTGAATTTGGAAGACAAGAAAGTGGTTTCTATGGCTATCACATCTTCTCAACCATACGCTTTCCTTTCATTTTTTACAAAATTCATGGATGATTCCATGGGTATTTGACACATGTGGAAGAAAGGCTAAGAGATTCTGTCAAGTTTTGTCTTTGGACAACTCAACCAAGAAAGCAGACGACTTCACCCTAACACCCAATTATCTCCACATCTGTTTCATGGACAACGACTTACACATATCTGAAAACTCAATACAGATAAGAACAAAACGCACGTATGGTTCATTGGTCATCGAACAATTGTTCATGGACACTTGAAGCATTGTTCGTTCGTCATTGAAGCATTGTTCATTTGCCATTGAACAATTGTTCGTTCGTCATTGAGCAATTGTTCGTCAGAGCATGAAGAACGTTCCGAGCATGTGATGTGTGAAATTGAAGGGGAATCCTGCCATTCCATCCTCGTACGCACATACTGTCATTTACGCTCCCTAACAACAAAGGGAAGGAATGACGAGCCCATCAAACTCACATCGTCTTAATTGGCCAATTCGCTGATGAACTTGATTCTCACCAAGCGTACGTCCTCTTCATAGATGTCTCCATCCAGATGATCGAGTGCCACATCTATGTCGTCAGTTTCACTCTTTCGGAAGTATTCATAAATCTCATCCACGACATCCTCGTCCATCTCTATTTCCTCAAAATAATAGTCTATATTGAGTTTAGTGCCGCTATAAACAATAGCATCCATTTCATCGAGAAGTTCATCAAAATCAAGACCTGTGCTCTTGGCTATGTCCTCCAGACTCACCTTTCGGTCAATAGACTGAATGATTTTCACCTTCACCTTTGACCTATTGGCAACTGTCCTCACACGCATATCTGTAGGACGCTCTATGTTGTTGTCCTCACAATAGCGTTTGATAAGTTTGCAGAATTCATCGCCATAGCGTTTGGCCTTGCCCATTCCCACACCTGGAATGTTCTGAAGTTCTTCTTCATTGATAGGATAAAGAGTGGACATGGACTCAAGAGAGGTGTCTTGAAACACAACATACGGAGGCACATTGTGCTTTTTGGCAATCTTCCTTCTCAAATCTTGCAACATAGCGTAGAGAACCTCGTCAGTCACCCCTGTACCGCCTTGATCTGAAGAGTCGTCAAAGTCATCATCAAAATCATTATTTTCCACAACCATAAATGGTACAGGCTTCTTGATGAACTTCCTGCCTGCCTTTGACAATTTCAATGTGCCATAAGATTCAACTTCCTTTTCCAGATAACCCTCCAGAGCAGCCTGAACAAAAATGGCATCCCACATGGTTCGCTCCACATCTGCCCCTGCACCAAACTGTTCAATTTGATCATGCTTGTGGCTTAAGATGGTTTCGTTCTCATCTCCACGCAGAATATTAACAATGTAGTCCTTTCGGAAATTCTCCTTCACCGCCAATACTGCCTGCAAGGCCAAAAGAAGATTTACCTGTTGGTCTGTACGAGTCTTGGGATGGAGGCAGTTGTCACAATTACCACAATTAGCCCTTTCATACTCCTCCCCGAAGTAATGCAGAAGCATCTTTCGGCGACAAACGGACGACTCGCAATAAGTGGCAGTCTCACTCAAAAGATGTGTGCCTATATCCTTTTCAGCAGGAGTCTTGTCCTTCATGAACTTCTCCAGTTTTTCCAAATCCTTGTGATTATAGAACGTGACACACATTCCCTCTCCACCATCTCTACCAGCCCTGCCTGTTTCCTGATAATAACCTTCAAGGCTCTTTGGTATATCATAGTGAATGACATAACGCACATCTGGCTTGTCAATGCCCATACCAAAGGCAATTGTGGCAACAATGACATCCACACGCTCCATGATGAAATCATCCTGAGTCTTATTCCTTTCCTTTGGGTCCATGCCTGCATGGTAAGCAGATGTCTTAATATTATTGGCACGCAAAACCTCTGCAAGGTCTTCCACCTTTTTACGGCTCAAACAATAGATGATACCACTCTTGCCAGAGTGTTGTTTGATAAACTTGATGATATCCTTCTCCACATTGGCCGTCTTCTGACGCACCTCATAATAGAGGTTCTGCCTATTGAAAGAAGACTTGTATTCTTTTGCATTGACAATGCCAAGGTTCTTCTTGATGTCATTGCGTACCTTGTCGGTGGCAGTAGCAGTCAGTGCTATGACTGGAGAATCATATATCTTTGCCGCAGCCGTGCGAATCGCATCATCTGTAGGCAATTCAGGAAGAACCTCCACTGAAGGCTCATCAGACACACACGCCCTCAACTTGTCATAATTCCTACGGATAGCAGGCATCATGTCAATCAGCGCATTGACAAAAAGAGTGTCCAGACGAGAGCACTTGTCTGACTTGCCCTTGATCTTTTCTTTCATTTCTGCCATGAAAGCAATCATATCAGCCAAGCCCTTCACACGCTTACCAAGAGCATCTAACTCCACAGCATCCACTCTTTCCGGGAACTGCTTGAAGTCCTTGTTCATCTCATCAAACGTCTTCTTCCTTTCACGATAAGCATTTGTCAATGTCTTGATAATGGCAACCTTGTCCTTAGGAAGGAAAAGTTCTGCCACAGGAGCCATCGCAATCCAATTGATAACTGGGCGTATCTTTCTGTACTCAGGACGGAAATCATGTCCCCACTCCGAGATACAATGAGCCTCATCTATGGCGAAGAAAGAAATCTTCACCTGACGGAGGAAATCAACATTCTCTTCTTTTGCCAATGACTCAGGCGCAACATACAGCAGTTTGGTCTTACCAGACATAATGTCTGCCTTCACCTGATCTATATTTGACTTGCTCAACGACGAATTGATGAAATGCGCAATGCCATCCTCCTCACTGATGAGTTTGATAGCATCCACCTGATTTTTCATCAATGCAATCAATGGAGAAATCACAATGGCTGTCCCCTCCATCAACAATGCAGGCAACTGATAGCACAATGACTTTCCTCCTCCCGTTGGCATCAGCACAAACGTGTCCTCCCTGTCAAGAAGGTTCTGAATGATGGCCTCTTGGTCACCCTTGAACGTGTCAAAGCCGAAATAATATTTCAGCGACTGCTGAAGTGTCTCAGGTTTTTTAATCATTAGTTGATGTTTTTACTTTCGCAAGACATTGCAATTTAACAATAAATTTACACTGCCGTTTTGTCTTCTCAAAGAAAAGATATAAAATAACTATCCTCTTTTCAACGAAAAAGACACTTATTGGTCTTCTGAACTTTCTTTTAGCACAGCCATGTTTGCATTTTCCACCTGCTGACGTGCAAAATCAAGTTTCACTACATACTTCTTCGTATTTGTGGAAGGGACTTCAAACATGGGTTTTGTCATGACGACTTCAATCAAAGATCTTAACCCACGTGCTCCCAACTGGAACTCGATGGCTTTATCAACCACATAGTCAAGCACACCTTCCTCAAACGTAAGTTTCACACCATCTATCTCAAACATCTTCACATATTGCTTGATAATAGAGTTCTTAGGCTCTGTCAAAATGGAACGAAGAGCTGTACGATCCAAAGGTTGCAAGTGGGTCAGGACAGGCAAACGACCAATGATTTCAGGAATCAAACCAAAAGACTTCAAATCCATTGGAGCAATATACTGAAGGAAATTAGACTTGTCTATCTTTGACACATTTTTAGATGCATCAAAACCTACCACATGTGTATTAAGACGCTGAGCAATGCGCTTTTCTATACCATCAAATGCGCCTCCACAGATAAAGAGGATGTTCCGTGTGTTTACCTGAATGAACTTCTGTTCAGGGTGTTTTCTTCCACCCTGAGGAGGGACATTGACAACGCTACCCTCAAGAAGTTTCAACAATCCTTGTTGCACACCCTCGCCACTCACATCACGAGTGATGCTTGGATTGTCGCCCTTGCGTGCAATCTTATCTATTTCATCTATAAACACGATGCCTCTTTCAGCCTTTTCCACATCACCATCAGCAGCCTGAAGCAAACGTACCAAAAGACTTTCCACATCCTCTCCGACATATCCAGCCTCTGTCAATACAGTTGCATCAACCATAGCGAATGGCACTAAAAGCATCTTGGCTATTGTTCTTGCCAAAAGGGTTTTTCCCGTACCTGTGCTACCCACCATAATGATGTTTGACTTATCCAGTTCCACATCATCCTCGCCACCTTTATAGTTCAAGCGTTTGTAATGATTGTAAACCGCCACAGAAAGAGTCATCTTGGCTGCATCCTGACCTACCACATATTTATCCAGATAACTTTTTATCTGTTTTGGAGTAGGCAAATCTTTCAATGTCTCAGGTGCACTCGACACACGATTTTCTCGTACAATATGCATCGCCTGTTCCACGCATTGGTCACAAATAAAGCCATCAGCGCCATATATCATCACACCGACCTCCTTTTCTGTACGTCCACAGAACGAGCATTTATTCTTTTTTGTCACTTTGATGTAATTCTAACAATAAATAATGTATAAGGGGCTCATAGGTTGTCCCTTACAACAACTACTATCCTAACTCTTAATTTTTTCTGGAGAGCACCTCGTCCACCATTCCGTACTCTTTAGCTTCTTCGGCTGTCATCCAATAGTCACGGTCACTATCTGCCCATACTTTGTCAAATGGCTGGTGACTATGATCACTGATGATTGTATAGAGTTCCTTCTTCAGTTTCTGGATTTCACGGGCTGTGATCTCTATATCACTTGCCTGTCCCTGCGCTCCGCCCATTGGCTGATGAATCATGATACGGCTATGTGGTAGCGCACTTCTCTTTCCCTCCTTGCCTGCAACAAGCAACACAGCAGCCATGCTGGCAGCCATACCTGTACAAATCGTTTGCACATCGCTATTGATGAACTGCATGGTGTCATAGATGCCAAGACCTGCATACACACTGCCGCCAGGTGAGTTGATATAGATGCTAATATCCTTTGCGCTATCTACACTGTCCAAATAGAGCATCTGTGCCTGCAACACATTGGCTGTATAGTCATTCACTTCTGTGCCAAGGAAAATAATACGGTCCATCATCAAACGAGAAAAAACATCCAACTGAGTTACATTCAGTTGTCTTTCCTCCAAAATATAAGGATTCAGATATCCTGCCTGTGCTTTCATCACATCATCGAGCACCATACTGCTCAATCCCAAATGCTTAGTAGCATATTTCTGAAAATCATTAATCATAAATAAGTATTTATTAATCTAAAAACCGATAACGAGACACAAAGGTATAAAAAAAGTGGCAAGAACCAAAATTCTCACCACTATTTTTTATTTTTTTATCATCTGCTTATGACTCGAACATTTTGTTGAAGTCTTCAGCACTAACAGTAGATTCCTTTAGAGTAACTTTTTCCTTGATGGCTGCACCGAGCTTAACCTCGATGCAACGGTCAATGAGATTGTCCACGGTCTCGCGCTTCTTCATCATTTCAGCAACAGAGTTCTCAAGATACTCGTCTGGAATGTTGAGCATACCATACTGAGCAAACTGCATGCGAGTAACCTCCTTTGCCATTTCCTTCACATCCTTATCATCCACTTTCACTTCGTACTTCTCAACGAGTTTCTCCTTGATGAGATGCCAAGTAAGTTCCTCTATGCTCTTCTCAAACTGCTCATCAACCTTCTTCTGGTCGCCGGTGTTTGCAAGAAGAATCTTCTTGAGCTTGTCCTCTGGGAACTCAAGCTTGCCAAGTTTCTCTGTCACATGCTTGCGCACATCGAGCAAGAACTTGTAGTCGCTATCCTTCTTGAACTGCTCTGCAATCAAGCCCTTCACCTTAGCACGGAAGTCCTCTTCCGTCTTCACCTCTCCGCCAGGGAATACTGTGTCGAAGAGTTCTTGATCGAATGGACCAGGGACGAAACGAGTGATTTCTGTAATCTGGAAGTTAAACTCACCCTTGTGGTTGAGTGCATCTTCTTTCTCCACCTTCAAAAGAGAAGAGAGTTCTGCCTCATTATTGTCATAAGCAACAGAAGGATTGAAAGTCACAATATCGTTGGTCTTCACACCTTCGAAAACTTTCTTCTGGTCTTCGTTCTTGAAATACTTTGGAAGGAGCACAACGTTTTCTGCAGAGACAGGATTCTCAACATCCAACTCTGTGATTACGCCCTTCACCATATCGTTGTCCTCATAAGAGTCCACCTTGTCATACTTGCCACCACGCTGACGGTACATGTCCACCTGGTTCTCAACCATATGGTCAGACACCTCAACATTATAGTAGTCAATCTTATCCTTCTTTGTCAAAGAAACCTCAAACTCAGGAGCAATGGCCAACTCAAACTTGAAAGTGAACGACTCACCCTCTTTGAGTTCAACATTGTTATTGTCCTCTGTTGGAAGAGGCTCGCCCAACATATTAATCTTGTTTTCACGAATATAACCAAAAAGAGCCTCCTGAAGCACTTTATTCACCTCGTCTGCAAGAATGCTAATACCAAACTGCTTCTTGATAAGTCCTACTGGAACCATACCAGGGCGGAAGCCTGGCATATTCATTTTTTTCTTAGCTTCTTTGATAGCCTTCTCATACTTTTCTGTATAGTCGGCAGGCTCAACCACGGCAGTCATCACCGCATTTACCTTGTCAATGTTTTCTATTGAAATATTCATATTATATATAATTTTATATTTATCGACAAAATCGGCTGCAAAGGTACAAAAAAGTTTTCGAACGAAGAAACTTTTGCACAAAACATTGAAAACAAAACAGATATTCAACTTATCACACTTACAATAACGTGAAATTGGCGAATGTTCTGAGCCTTCTTTGATGTGAGTTCAACGAATTTCATTTCCTCAAAGGGATTCTAACCTTTCTCAGACGAACATCACCTCCCCATGCTTCTGCAATCCTTCGATATGACTTCGATAAGCCTTCGGTACGAGTATCGGATAATTCCAACACTTTTTCTTTTGTGACATGAAAGAGGAAGAGAGTGAAATGAAGGTTAAGACAGACGTAGGCATTCTGTGCCAGCCATGTCTATTTTGTGATTTTTTGGAAACGTGAAAAAGCGGAATTCAGCCCTTCACACCTACCTGATCAATTTCTCAATCTTATCTTCCATTCCGTGCCATAGCGCACCATCTTCTGAGAAGCAACCTCTTTAGTGCTATCAGAGAAATGATACTGATAATAAACCATATACACACTGTCGGACAACAGTTCTGATTTCTTCATTTCTATGGAAACAACAGAGCCACGCTCACTCGCCCTCCAACCCAAATGCTGTCGCAAGAGATCTTTCATGTAAGCAGTTTGGGCAGAGTCCATCTCTGTTCCAAAGTCCACTGAACGTAAATAGGCATCATAATCCCCACGATTCAAAGCCTCCAGAGCCTCTTTCAATGTTGTCTCCGCAAGTTCTTGGGGTGTAGGTTCATGCCGACACCCTGCAAGGGACATCAGCATGAACAAAATGCTCATCAACGCAAATCTTCTCATCACACTCAAAAGGCTACTTCTGTCTGATATACACATTGATAGGAGAACCCTTGAAATTCCAATGTTCACGAATCTGATTTTCCAAGAAGCGCTTATATGGCTCTTTCACATACTGAGGCAAATTCGCATAGAACACAAATGAAGGCACACGAGTGTCAGGAATCTGCATCGCATATTTGATCTTGATGTATTTACCTTTCAATGATGGTGGAGGGGTTGCTTCTATGATTGGAAGCATCACCTCATTCAGTTTGGCTGTGGAAACCTTGTTTGTTCTCGCCTCATATGCTTTCTGAGCCTCTTCAAGCACCTTAAAGATACGCTGTTTTGTAGTGGCCGAAGCAAAAATAATAGTGAAGTCTGTAAATGGAGCAAAACGATTTCGAATAGTTCGCTCAAAGAATCGAATAGCCTCATTAGATTTCTCCTCTACCAAATCCCACTTGTTTACAACAACTACCAGTCCCTTCTGATTTTTCTGGACAAGCTGGAATATATTCAGGTCCTGACCTTCAATACCACGAGTCGCATCTATCATCAGCACACACACATCAGAGTTTTCAATAGCACGAATACTTCGCATCACTGAATAATACTCCAAATCCTCTGTCACCTTGTTTTTTTTACGAATACCTGCCGTATCAACCAAATAGAAGTTAAAGCCAAACTTCTCATACTTGGTATAAATAGAATCACGGGTAGTACCTGCAATGTCTGTCACCACATTACGGTTGTCATCAAGAAAAGCATTGATAATAGAAGATTTGCCTGCGTTGGGGCGACCAACCACCGCAATACGAGGTATATCTTCCTCTATCACTTCTGTCATTTCTTTTGTAAAACTCTCAACAACAGCATCGAGCAAATCACCTGTTCCACTTCCTGTCAAAGAACTGATACACATAGGTTCGCCCAACCCAAGTCCATAAAATTCTGCAGAGCCATAACGATGTTCGTTGCTGTCCACCTTGTTGCAAACCACAAACACGGGAAGTTTGCTACGACGAAGAATGTCTGCTACTTCCAGGTCTAAGTCTGTTATACCTACACGCACATCAACCATGAAAAGAATGACATCACATTCCTCAATAGCAATCAACACCTGACGACGTATTTCTTCCTCAAAAATATCATCGGAATTTACTACCCATCCTCCTGTATCTACTACAGAAAACTCTTTGTTTCCCCATTCGCACTTACCGTACTGGCGATCGCGTGTTGTACCTGCTTCATCACTTACAATGGCGTGACGAGTCTTGGTCAAACGATTGAAAAGGGTGGATTTCCCCACATTAGGACGACCCACAATTGCTACTAAATTTGCCATATCTTTTCTGCTTTTCTGTATTTCTATTACTCCCTCTCAGGAATTTTTCCTATAGTCTATGATAAATGTTTCAGGAACAACACTTCTTCCTTTTACACTTATCTGTAAATTTTCCGAATCATCTATTCCGGATTATATCCAAACAAGTTCAGTTCCTTTTTGGAGTTTCTCCAATCCTTGTCCACTTTCACAAATGTTTCCAAAAAGACGCTCTTGCCGAAGAACCTCTCCAAACTCTTACGAGCCTCTGTCGCCACCTTCTTGAGAGCCTTTCCTCCATGTCCAATGATAATGCCCTTCTGACTATCACGTTCCACGAAGATGACAGCGTTAATATGTATATGTTTCTTGTCTTCCTTGAAACTCTCCACACCAACTTCCACTGAATATGGAATTTCCTTGTCATAGAACAGAAGTATTTTCTCTCGAATAATCTCCGTGACAAAGAACCTCGCAGGCTTGTCTGTCAATTGATCCTTGTCAAAATAAGGAGGACACTCTGGCAATAATTCTTTAATACGTGCTAATACTGGTTGCACATTAAACTTATGCAGAGCAGAGATAGGTAGTATTTCAGCTTTCGGCAACACTTCATGCCACTGTTCTACTAATCCTACAAGATCTTTCTCATTTGTCAGGTCTATTTTATTGATAAGTACCAACACAGGAACTTCCATCTGCGACACCTTCTGCAAGAAATCACTATTTTTATCAATCTTCTCTACAGGATCTGTCACATAAAGCAACACGTCTGCATCCACAAGGGCACTTTCAGAGAAGGCCAACATAGATTCTTGCAATTTGTAGTTAGGCTTCAACACCCCAGGTGTGTCAGAAAACACTATCTGAGCATCCTCATCATTAATAATGCCCATGATGCGGTGACGAGTGGTCTGCGCCTTAAAGGTGGCTATGGAGATTTTCTCTCCAACGAGCAGATTCATCAGTGTGGATTTACCAACATTCGGATTGCCCACAATATTTACAAAACCTGACTTATGCATGATACTTTTCAATTTTATGAAAAGAGAGCGCACCGTACTTGTGCGATGCGCTCTCTTCTTATTTTACTTTCTTTGTAAAGTCTATAATATCACTTGCCTCTCTTGGCATACCACTCATCACGGCTAATGGCTCCTTCTTTATAGAACTCTGCTGGAGTGTCTGCAAACTTACTTCCATCATAGCCCCAAATCATGTAGCTTGCGCCCCATGAGAAACCTGCACCAAATGCAGTGAAAATGAGCTTGTCGCCCTTCTTCAACTGTGGCTCATACTCCCACAAACATAAAGGAAGTGTACCACCAGAGGTATTTGCCATATGATCAACATTAATCATCACATGATCTTCAGAAACACCGATACGGCGAGCGACAGCACTCTCAATACGAACATTGGCCTGATGAGGAACCACCCATGCAATATCGTTATTAGTGAGGTTGTTGCGTTTTGCCACCAATTCTACAGCATTAGACATGTTTGTTACAGCATGCTTGAACACTGTACGACCTTCCTGGTATACATAATGGAGACGCTGATCAATGGTATCGTGGCTTGGCATGTTTGCAGAACCACCTGCAGCCATGTGCAGATGTTCATATCCCTTACCATCCACACGAAGATAGCTGTCCATAAGTCCATACTCCTCTTCTGTTGCTTCCATCATCACACAAGCTGCGCCATCTCCAAAAATAGGACATGTATTGCGATCTTGATAATTAGTCATTGAGGACATCTGGTCTCCACCACAAATGATGATTCGCTTGTAGAGTCCGCTACGGATGAATCCCGCTCCTGTCTCCATGGCATAAAGGAAACCTGCACAAGCAGCCTCCATGTCAAAGCCAAAAGCATTATTCAATCCAAGATTTCCAATGATTAGTGAAGCTGTTGAAGGGAAATGGTAGTCAGGTGTTGTTGTAGCGACAATCACAGCCTCGATAGAATCAGGATCTGCCCCTGTCTTATCAAGCAATTGCTTGACCGCCTTTGTCATTATAAATGAAGTGCCAACACCCTCCTCTGGTTTCAGAATATGACGTGTCTTCACGCCGATACGTTCCATAATCCACTCATCGCTTGTATCAACGATTGTGGACATCTCCTCATTGTCGAGGATATAAGTTGGAACCCATCCACCTACACCTGTTATAACAGCATTTATTTTTCCCATGAGAGAAGTTTTTAGATTGCTGCTTCCTTTACGATAGCCACCTTGCCACGATAGTAGCCACAAGATGGACATACAGTATGGTAAACATAGAATTCACCGCAGTTTGGACAAACCGCAAGTGTTGGAGCTACTGCTACGTCATGGGTTCTTCTCTTTCTTGTACGAGTCTTTGACTGTCTTCTTTTAGGATGTGCCATTTTCTTTTTATTGTTTTATAGTTTATCTTTCAATTGTTGAAGTGCTGACCAACGGACATCTGCCAGTTCGACGGAATCCTCACCTTCAGATATACCCGAGGTCACATCTTGAGTCGAATTCTCTAACTCGCCATCCTCTACTCCACTTCGGGTGGATTGATGCCTGCTGAGTTCTTGCATCATCGTTTCATCACATTTCCCAGGTTCGTGACAACACGATATAGGCATGCCGAGCGCAATAAATTCATAGATGAACTGTGCAAGGTCTATGAAACCTTCTGCCTCAGAAACAACAACACAGTCACCTTCGTCAGCATATTCTTGTCCAAGTTTCACGTTCAGTTCATCCATCGTTTCAATCCGCAATTCAAGATCAGACAAGCAACGATCACATGGAACTACAATTGTGCCAACACTATGGATTTGGAACTTAAAGGCAACTCCAGCGCTCAAACAAGATACTGTAGTATGGATATTTCCACGCTGTATGAGTCCTCCAATTTCAGTAAAAAAATCATCACCTAAATCGTACTCGAAAGTTTTACCTCCAAGTCCCGAACTCATCAAATTAATCTTATAAGTATCCATTATACCCATTTGGAATGCAAAGGTACAAATTAATTCTTTAACAACGATAAAAATATAGGACTTTTTACCACTTTAGCAGTGAAACGGACTGTTCAATACATTTTTTCAGGAAATCAAAGGATGTTTTGGCAACTCAATTCTAAAAGTTGTCCCAACACCAATTTCTGATTCAATCACATAAATCTTCCCCTTATGATATTCCTCCACAATGCGTTTTGCCAAAGAAAGACCCAATCCCCAACCTCGTTTTTTCGTTGTGAACCCTGGCTTAAATACTGTATTGAAATCTGATTTTGGAATGCCCTTTCCACTATCCTTCACATCTACATACGCCCATTTCTCATCATCATAAACCTCTATGTCTACACTACCAACTCCATCCATTGCATCAACAGCATTCTTGCATAAGTTTTCAATAACCCATTCAAAAAGACTATCAATCAAATTGACGATGACAAGTTCTTCAGGAAAGTGAGTACGAATGACCACCTTATCAGACGTACGCTTCTTCATATAAGTGACAACCCTATCTATAACTTCGAGAACGTCTTCAGGTTTCGGATCTGGGATTGAACCTATTTTAGAGAAACGGTCAGCAATCCTCTCCAATCTTTTAATATCTTTTTCCATCTCGGGTAAAAGAACATCATCTGGATAAGTTTCCTTCAACACATCATGCCAAGCTATCAAACTTGAGACTGGTGTACCAAGTTGATGAGCGGTTTCTTTAGAAAGTCCTACCCATACTTTATTTTGTTCCGCCTTCATTGCGGAAAACAAAGCAAATGTTGCTATTAACAAGAAGAGTACAACTAAGCCTAATTGAATATAAGGACTTATAGCAAGTCTCTTCAATATAAGTGATTCATCATAGCAAATGTTCACAAAATCATTAGAATCAAATTCTCGTGGCATATCAATACGAATAGAACGCCCTTTCGATTGATAGTCTTTAGCCAAAGAAGTCAAATAAGGAATAGAGTCTCCATTTTTCGAGAAAGACTTATCAATATTTCGAGAAGATAAAGCTACACCATCCTTATCAACAATAATCACGGGTATTGTATGGTTTCCATTTATAACCTTCAGCACCAAATTCATATCCGTATTTTCGTCTGCAGAATTCAAAGAGCGCATGGCCTCAGCCCACACCTCCATTCGATTACGTTCCTCTTGCTCCAAGTCTGAAACAAGATAGTTCGTAACTAAGAGCGAACCTATTGCTATCAAAAACGCAATAAGTATTAAAACATATCTTATGTTTCTGATTCTATCAAACATTCTCATGATATGTATAATAACGAATTGACATGACTAATATTGCAAACCAGACGTCACATTTTATCACCATATCTTCACATATGAATCTGGAAACGACTGGTCCACTCAGGCATGGCATCCCTGCCGGAATTTCCACTTCCAGCCCCATTCAGGCATGGTCTCCCCCGCTTTCCATCAGGTTCACTGGCCCTGGTTTCCCCTTCCAGCTCCTCCCCGCTCATCCTCCCCTCTTTAAAAGGGTTCGGGGGACGCCCCCGGATCGTCTCCGGAGGCGTCCCCCTGAAAAAGAAGGCGGCGACCTACTCTCCCGCATTGCGGCGCAGTACCATCGGCGCGC